>Ga0078894_10000330_pt1 | contig 32378 bp, 30 predicted proteins | sample LauGreSu1BDMLBSD_2_FD_67506 | JGI IMG/M metagenome (GOLD analysis project Ga0078894, IMG submission 67506) | Freshwater lake microbial communities from Lake Michigan, USA - Su13.BD.MLB.SD (version 4) (version 4) | ecosystem: Environmental > Aquatic > Freshwater > Lake | place: Lake Michigan... | reverse complement strand
GGATGACATCGGTCAAGGTCGCCTCGTCCCGACCATGTCGGTGGATCAATATGCGGCGACATTGGCCAGTTGGTTCGGTGTGGCAGCGTCAGATCTTTCGACTGTTGTACCCAATATTTCGAACTACATTGGCTCTCCCTTGGGCACCAATGTGGGCTTCATCTAGGAAGGTTTCCCAGATCACAGCCTCGTTCCTCTAATATGGGGCGCAGCGCGCGAAAGGCGGCTGGGTTCCGATGGAGCGGGATCGTGGGGTAGAGATGGTGAACGATATGGTACTGCATTCCTGATGAGCCGATATTGCCCCATATGCTCTTAAATGCGCGCGTATTCCGGTATCGGCCCGATCCGGTCATAGGCTGGTGCGGCGCCCAGCTGAGATAAAAGTTAATGTAGACCGAACCGATCTTATGCGGGAGCCACCAAAGGAGCACCGCTTCCCAAACATGGCCGCTCCACGCCAGCGCAGCCAAAATCGAATATTGCAGAAGCTTGGCGACCATGGCGTGAAGCATGGCGCGTTTTGCAGCCGGGGTATCGAGCCGTTGAAGCGTTGCGGCATAGCGATCATGCAGGGGCTGGTTCTTGACCGCCGCCTTCGCCAGCGCGCCGAGGCGGGTTGCAGCAGCCATTGGATAGTCAGGATCAAGTTCGGGGTCATTCGTGTGGCGGTGGTGTTCATAATGCGTTACACGCAATGCACTCAGCGGAGCGGCCAGCGGTATGAGGGAATACCAGCCGATAAGTTCATTAAACCAATGCCAGCGTGACCCTTCTGGCGCGATGATGTGATGCTGGGCATCGTGCGACGGGAGATATGCGGCTATGACGTTCAGGGTGGCTAGGATAAAAGCAGCCCAGATGGGCAGGGCACCTATAAACACCAGCGGCCATAGCGAGAGCCAGACAGTTGTGTTGATCAGCGGCCAGAGAACCATGACCCATGGAAACCCGCCCATAAATTGTTCGGCGATGGCCTTTTCCCGGGCCCGTAGGCCCTTGGTTTCCGTCGCGTCTACCACAGCCAAGTCTTTCGTTGCCGCGCAATAATCCCGATAACTACGCCCAGCCCAAGGCCAAATTGGATCGGCGTCAGGTCAAAGGGCGCAGATAATCCTGCTCCATCTAGCAGAGCAGCGATGACGGGCGCCAGAAAGCCGACCCCGAATAGAATCGGGCCCAAACTAAACCCGAAGGCGATTAGCCGCATCGTCTCCCCCTCATCTCGCTGCCGCAATGTGCAGGCTAACTCTGAATAGCAGAGCCATTCCGAGCGCTCTCACGAAGATTGGCTATATGTTCAGGGCCAATTCCGCAACAGCCGCCCAGTATTGAGGCTCCCGCTGCGTGCCAGGCAGCCGCAAAGCGGCCATAGCCTTCCGGCGTCAAATCTTCGCGGATCGGGCTGAGCCCGGAATTGGCTTCGGCATCGGCGGCCATGGGTGGAAAGGCATTGGCATAGACGCCGAGGCGGGTCGCGCTGCCCGCCCCGAGTTGCGCCTGCGCACTGCGGACGGCGGCTTCCATCACTTCAGGCTGGCTGCAATTGAACATAAGCGCTGCTGCGCCCACCTCTTGCGCAAGGCGGGCGGCCTCAGCCACGCTTTCGCCTGAGCGCAGGGCGGGTTCATCCGTAGCCGCCTCGTCCTCCAATGTGAAGGAAAGCCATAATGCTTTGCCCGTCGGGGCGGTGAGCGTGGCGCAAAGTCGCGCCTCGGCAAGTGACGACAGCGTTTCGGCAAGCCAATGGTCAATGTTCGGAGCCAGTGCGCCGATTAGCACCTCAAGGATGGGGCGGGCGCGATCGAGATCGACAAGATCTGGGCGGTAAGAGCCGCAGACTGGAGGAAGGGACCCCGCAACGCGCACAGCCCGCGGCGATGCATCCGCCACCTCGCGCGCCAGCCGCCCCGCGCGCGCCGCAAGCGAAGCACCTTCGGCGGCAAAGCGTTCTGCGCCGATATGAAAGGGCACAAGGGCATAGGAATTGGTGGTAATGACGTCCGCCCCGGCCTCGACATAGGCACGGTGGACCGCGCTAACGAACAGCGGGCCTTCAATCAGCGCCAGCGCCGACCATTCAGGTTGACGAAAGGGCGCACCGCGCCGTGCGAGCTCGCGGCCTGTGCCTCCATCAAGGATTACAAGGCTGTCAGTCATAGTCAGGTTTGGGCTCTCTTCATCGTCTCCGGTGAAACATTAGCACGCCGTGCGCCGCAGGGGCAGGGGGCGGCGGCGGGAAAGCTTCGAATGCTCTCAGCCTGCACGCCACACATCTTACGTTTTATCGACTTATAAGGGAAAATTGGTGGACGCACTTGGGCTCGAACCAAGGACCCGCTGATTAAGAGCGGATTTTTGCCCGTATTCGTATCGATTCGTCTGCTTTGTATCCCCGTAGAGTGGTGCAAGCCAAAGGGAGCCTTCGATTGGCCCTCGGATCCTTCGCGGCCTGTCTCAAGGCGTGCCGACGCGCCCGCTTCATCGGTCAATTCTGTACAGATTCAGATGGCATCTTGGCATTTGACAGCGCTTCAAAGAAACCGTACATCCGGCTTGTAAAGTGGCGAATCGGGGTAGGGACGGATGCTGGAGCAACTGCGATTTGTGCGGATCCCGGTCCCTTCGCTTGACGCCGACAGCAGCATCCTCGCCGACATCGTGGGCCTTGAAGCTGTCGAGCGATTGAAATGGTGTGCCCGGTTCAGATCCGATGCGCGCGCCTACAGCCTGGAACTCGACGCATCAGGCGCAGCCGAGCGTCCTGTCATCGGAGTATCGCTCCGTACGGTTGAGCAATTGAACGAAGTAGAGAGGATGCTGGCGGAGCGCGGTTGGGGCGTCGAAAGAATCCCGGCCGAGATCTGTCGCGACAGGCGCTATTATGCGGGCCTCGCCTGCCGCGACCTTGGTGGCAACAATATTGAATTGGTCGTCCGCGCCGAGGACAAGAGCCGACGCTGCTTCCCCTCGCGCGATGCCGGGGTGGTCGGGTTGTCGCAAGTGACCATCGGCAGCCGCGATCCGGCAGCCGATGCTGCGGTCTGGACGGATGTCCTGGGCGCACGGATCGCCGACCGGGTGGGCGAGGCCGTTTATCTTGGCTGGGACGAAGCGCACCACCGAATCATGCTGGTGCCAAGCGCCCGGGACAAATTTGTGGTTGTCGGCTTCGAGGTCGAAAGCATCGACGTGCTGATGCAGTCGAACTACTATTTTCTCGACCGCCAGGTGGGGATCGTTCGCGGGCCAGGCAAGGAGCCGGCGAGCGGCCAAGTGTTTCTGACCTTCGGCGGGCCGTCGCCGGATACCTACTTCTCCTACTGGACCAAGTCCGATCCCTGGTCTGGAGCACGCCGTCCGCGGCAGTTCGCCGCCATGCCGGATTCGTATTGCAGTTGGGGTTCGGCATCCGCGGTGACCGAGCTGGGAGGTGACGCATCATGACCATCAACATCGTCGATGTCGCCTATGTGCGGCTCAAGACCCCGGACCTTGATGGCGCGTGCGAATTCGCGACCCGGATCCTCGGCCTGGAACGGAGCGATCGCGCCGGCGACCGGCATTCGTTTCGCTCCGACCAGCGCATGACCACGCTCAGCTACGAGCAAGGCGATCCGTCCCAGGCTACCGTCGGCTTCGAGCTGGCGAGCGGCGAGGCGCTCGAGAATGCGGCCGCAACGCTCGACACCATGGGGTTCGCAGTGCGTCGCGGCTCACGGTCCGAATGCGAATCTCGGCATGTCAGCGATTTCATCGCATTCTCGGACCCAGGGGGCGGACGGATCGAATTTGCGCTTGCGCCCCATGTCGCGGGAAACGCAGCGCGGCTTTCGCGCGATGCGGGCATCACCGGGTTCAGCCATGTCGGACTTTTCAGTCAGGACACGGCACGCGACCAGCATTTCTGGACCCAGGTTTGCAACGCACGGGTCAGCGACCGGGTCGGCGAGTTGCCGCTGTTGCGCCTGAGTCAGATCCACCACAGCATCGCGCTCGTTCCGGCCAACCGCTCGGGCCTCCAGCACATCAACCATCAGGTGGGGTCGATCGACGACGTCCTGCGCAACTACTCGCTGCTGCGCCAGCACAACGTTCCGATCGTCTTCGGACCGGGGCGGCACCCGACCTCGGGCGCGCGCTTCGTTTACTTCGAAGGTCCGGACGGCATGGTCTTCGAGTATTCGGTCGGCGTCCAGGAAGTGGACGAAGAAACGTATCGGGAGCGCCAATTCGGGTTCGAACCCGCGAGCCTGTGCATGTGGGGCGCCAAGGCAGCCATCAAGGAACTGTCGAACTGAGTTGAGAGGCGCAATCACGCGCGCGGCGGTCGCAATGGTCCTGCGGTGAGCCTCAGACCATATCGCGGTCGTGGTGCGCGGGAAACGGAGAGGACGGAAAATGGAAGCTGTGGAAGCCTATCAGCGGGATGTGATCTGGCCCGCCAACTACAACGAAATTCCGAAAGAGATCTTCGTTCGTCAAGATCTCTACCAAGCGGAAATTGCCCGAATCTTCCGAGGCCCCGAATGGCACCCGGTAGCGCATGAGAGCGAAGTGCCGAACAAGGGCGACTTCAAGACCTGCAATCTTGCGGACGTTCCGCTGCTGGTGATCCGCGGCCAGGACGACAAGGTTCGGGCGTTCTACAACGCCTGTTCGCATCGCAGCAACCAGATAGAGGTGAAGCCCTCAGGCAATCGGAGCGAGTTCGAGTGCCCCTATCACCGGTGGCTGTTCAATAGCGAAGGGGAACTGGTCGGCTGTCCTAACCAGCGGGAGTTCACACCCGGGTTCGACAAGGCGGATTTTCCACTCGCGCAGCCCCGGCAGGACTCGGTCGGCGGCCTGCTGTTCGTCACTTTGTCCGATGAGACCGAGAGCCTCGACGCGTTTCTGCAGGAGGCCAAGAGTTCGCTGCTCAATATCATGGGTGGAGACGGACGGCTGAAGCTTCTTGGCTACCACCGTGTTCGCTACCTGACGAACTGGAAGGCCTACGGCGACAACGACGGCTATCATCCGCCGCTCTTGCACCAGGCCTTCACGTTGCTCAACTGGCAGGGCGGCGCGGGCCGGCAATATGCGACCACGGGACGTGGGCATTATTGCATAGACACCGAGCTCACCGTTCCCCAGCCGACAAGTCTGATCCGCGACAGTTCGGTGATCGAGTACCGTGACGAGGGGCGGCCGAAGCGATCGAGTGTTCTCGCTCTCTTTCCCATGCTGGTCGCATCCAGCTACCTGAACGTCATCAGCATCCGCTTCGCCACGCCGACCGCGATCGACGAAGTCGAAGTGAACTACGCCTACTTCGCGCATCAGGACGATGATGAAGCGATGATCCGCCACCGCATCCGGCAAAGTTCGAACGCCATCGGGCCGTCCGGTCTGATCAGCATGGAGGACGCCTCGGTGTTTCACCGTGTCCAGATCGGCAATCGCACACCGGGCAGGGCGGTTTTTCAGAAAGGAGTGTCCGATCCCTCCCGGCTGAGCTTCGAATTCCGCCAGAACGACGAGAGCGGCAATCTTCCGCACTGGGAATATTACCGCACGGCGATGGGTTTCCGGAGGGCTGCGGCATGACCCGTTTGACACTCGACGAACACGACCGGCTCGATGAGCTGCAATCGCGCTATATCACGGCGCTTGATGGAAAGAACATGCAGTCGTGGCTGGACACGTTTGTTGACGATCCCGCAGCGAGCTACATTTGCATGGCGCGCAGTGACTTTGAAAATGGCCTGCAGGTCGCAATGATGCTTGATGATTGCCGGGATCGCCTGATTGATAGATGCACATTTATCACGGAGATCTGGGCCGGGACGTTCCAGGATTATCGAACGCGGCATTTCGCGCAACGTGTCCAGACCAATCGCTTGGAAAATGGCAATATTGCCATGTCATCCAACTTCTCGGTCGTATTCTCTCCGGACGATACCGGACTTCCACAGCAACTTGCGGTCGGGACATATGAAGATATTATCAAGATGGACGAAAGTGATTGCCGTTTCCTGTCACGCACAACCCTGACTGATAATGCAGTTTTGCCCAGATATTTGGTATTCCCCATATAGCCTATCTTAACATTAAAAAATTGAAAAATTGGGAGTCGAGACAATGCACGATGCCATCAAACTGAAGACATTGATGTTGACAACAGCGGCCGCAGCACTTTGCGTGGGGCAGTCGGCGTTCGCACAGTCGGTCGCCCAGGCATCCGACGAGGCAACAGGCGAACAAGCGGCCGAGCCGGAAGGCCAAGGCAGCCTTGGCGAGATCGTCGTCACCGCGACACGCCGGGAACAGCGTTTGCAGGAGGTGCCGGTCGCGGTGACCGCAGTCACGGCGGAATCATTGGGCCGGTCGGGCGCGGCCGACCTGCGCAACCTGACGCAAGTCGTACCTGGCTTCTTCGGCGGCCGTGCTGCGGGCGTCTTTCTGCCGGTGATCCGGGGCGTGGGGTCAAACAGTATTTCAGTGGGCGACGAATCAAACATCGCTACTTATGTCGACGGGGTATACCAGGGAGATCCGTTCTCGACCTGGACGGATCTAGTAAAGGTCGATCGCGTCGAGGTGTTGCGGGGGCCGCAAGGGACGATCTTCGGCCGCAACGCTACCGGCGGTCTCATCAACGTGATTACCCCGGATCCAAGCTTCGAATTTGGTGGACTCGTTTCCGCGCGCGCGGCTTCGATCGAAACCGGTGCCGGAGACTACAACCTGCGCGGCTACCTGACCGGCGGACTGTCCGACACGCTCGCCGCCGACGTTGCGGCGATCTACCGAAAGACGGACGGTTTCGTGGACGATCTGGTTCGCGGCGGCAAGGCGGGTGGATATCGGGTGGTCGATATTCGCAGCAAGATCATGCACCGCAGCGGAAACGGCGACAAGATCGTTCTCATGGGCGAGTATTTCGACCGTAACGGTTCGGAGAATGTCTACCAGCCCTACGAAAACAACACGGCGGGTCGCGCCTTTCCGGGTGCCATTCTTGCGTCCAAGCCCTGGCAATTTTCGACCGATCTGCGGCCTGAACTGCGGACCAAAAGATACAGTCTGGCGTTGCAGACCCAATTCGATCTTGGCGGGGTCAATCTCGAAACCACCGGCGCCTATGCCCATAACAAGCTGTTTCAGGCTACGGACTCGGACTCGTCCAATATATTGCTGGCCTCGTTCGTGGCGCCGAATATCACGTCAGAGTATTACAGCCAGGAGGTCCGTCTGCTTTCGGCCGGGCCCGGCCCGTTGCAGTGGATCGTTGGAGCTTATGCATTTCACCTGAACGGCGATGCCAATTTCATCCTCAGCAGCCGGACCAGCCCGAGCGTTCCGTTGCTGGTGCGCACCTTCGATCCCCTGCTCAAGACGACTTCCTATGCCGGTTTCGCGGAAGGCACCTACGAGATCGTACCGAGCCTTTTCCTCACGGGCGGCATTCGCTACACCCATGAAAAGAGGTCGTTCGATCAGGTCCTCAACGGTGTTCCGCTGTTCACGGAAACGGCGCGCAAGTCCTTCGACAAGGTAACCTACAAGGGCACTGTTCGCTACGAGATCAATCCCCGCACAAACATCTACGCCACTTACAGCACCGGCTTCAAGAGCGGGGTGTTCAACATGACAGGGACCGCTCCGGTCGCCGTCGAGCCCGAAGCGCTCGACGCCCTGGAGGGTGGTATCAAGTCGGACGTCACCCCGTGGCTGCGCGTGAACCTCGCGCTTTATCACTACAAGTACAAGGACCTGCAAGTCACGGCCCGCGACCCGCTTGGCCCGGGCTACATCCTGCAGAACGCCGCCAACGCCACGATGTATGGCGGCGAGCTCGAGACGACCCTGGCGCCGACAAGCAACTTCCGGATCCAGGGCGCAATCGCCTATGCCCATGCGAAGTATGACGAGTTTCTCTCCGCGCAAGTGTTCATCCCCCGGGCTACCGGCGGAAATATCGTGTCGCAGCAGGACGTTTCCGGAAACCGTTTGCCGCGCACCCCGCGGTGGACGTTCAACGTTGGTCCCAGCCTCGACATTCCCCTGGAGTCGGGAACGATCAACCTGAACGGAACCCTGTTCCACAGTTCGACCGTCTATTTCGATTTTCTCAACCTGACAAAGCAGGAGCCCTATACGTCGATCAATGCCGAAATTTCCTGGGCGACGGCGGACGAAAAGTTTCGCTTTTCACTCTGGACGACGAATCTGACCAACGAAAAGATCATTCAGGAAGTTCGGCCTGGCGCCCTGGCCTCGGATCTGCGCTACGAGCTGCCGCGCCGGATCGGCGCGGGCGTCCAGATCAATTTCTGAACCATTGAGAAGCGAAGGATCGGCGCGCGGCGCGGATGAGGAAGGCAGCGGAAATGAATGCAGTTCGCGAGCACAAGCTGTTCTACGGGGGCGCGTGGCATGCGCCGACGACGGGCGATTATCGCCCGTCGCACAACCCGGCCGACGGGGCACTTCTGGCGCGGGTGGCGAACGCCAGCCGCGATGATGTTGATCGTGCCGTCACGGCCGCCTTGGCCGGCTTTGCCGAGTGGCGCGACGTGCTTCCTCTCGAGCGCGCAAGACTGCTCCGCGAGGTCGCCTCGGTAATCCGGCTGAATGCGGCGGAACTCGTCGCGCTCGACGCCGAGGATTGTGGCAATCCGGTCGCCGAACTTCACGCCGATGCCCACGTCGCCGCTGCCCTGATGGAATACTTCGCTGGCCTGGTCACCGAGATGAAAGGCGCTTCGATCCCGGTGGGTCCCAATGCGGTCAATTTTTCGGTCAGGCAGCCGTTCGGGGTGGTTGCGCGCATCCTGGCATTCAATCATCCCTTCCTGTTCTGTGTCGGCAAAATCGCAGCGCCACTCGCGGCTGGCAATGCGGTGATCGTCAAACCCTCGGAACAGGCGCCGCTTTCGGCTCTACGGTTTGCCGAACTCATCGACGGGCTGTTGCCGGCCGGCACTTTCAGCGTGTTGACCGGTGGAGCCGAGGCTGGCGCGGCCCTCGCCGCCCATCCCAGGGTGGCGATGATCAGCCTCGTCGGCAGCGCGGCGGCGGGTCGCGCCCTGATGCGCGAGGCGAGCGCGACGCTGAAGCCGGTGTTGCTTGAGCTTGGCGGCAAGAACGCCCTGATCGCCTATGGCGATGCCGACCCCGGCGATGTCGCCTCGGCGCTGGCGCAGGGCATGAACTTTGCCTGGTGCGGGCAGTCGTGCGGCTCGACCAGCCGCGCGTTCGTGCACGCCGACATCTACGACGAGGTCGTTGCGCAGGTCGCGGCGCGGGTTGCGCCATTCCAGCCCGGCGATCCCAGCGACACCGCGACATCGATGGGAGCCATCATCAGTGCGGCACAGACCGAGCGGATCCTTGGCCATATTGCCCAGGCCAAGCAGGAGGGCGCCCGTCTGATCTGCGGCGGTGGCCCCCCAGCCAACCCGGCCCTGTCAGGCGGATTCTTCGTCGAACCCACCGTATTCGCCGATGTGACCCCGGACATGCGGGTGGCTCGGGAGGAGATTTTCGGCCCGGTCCTGGCGATCATGAAATGGTCGGACGAAGCGGCCATGCTGGGCGCGGTAAACGGACTGGAATACGGCTTGACGTGTTCGATCTGGACGCGCGATCTTGAGCGCGCGCATCGCACCGCGATGGCGGTCGACGTAGGCTACGTCTGGATCAACGAGACTTCGCGCCACATCCTCGGGGCACCCTTCGGCGGGATGAAGCAATCCGGAATTGGCCGCGAAGAATGCCTCGGCGAACTCCTGGCGTTCACGCAGGAGAAAAACATCTACATCTCGCTAAAGGGGAAAAGCCGTTGACTGCGCGCAGCACCTCCCAAGCGCCGATAGCGAGGCGCAATGGTCAGGAAAGCTCCGCCGAAAGCGCTGCCCCTCGCATCCGGCGCGGCGCGGCGATGGCCATCCTGACGCTGGCGCTCGCACTCAATTTCGTCGATCGGCAGGTCATCAACATCCTTGCGGAGCCGATCCGCGCGGACCTGGGTCTCGCCGACTGGCAGATCGGCTTGATGTCGGGGCTCGCGTTCGCACTGCTCTACGGAATCGCGGGAATTCCCTTCGCCCGCTGGGCCGATCGCGGTCATCGTCCGAGGATCATGGGGTTCGCCGTCCTTGCGTGGAGCGGCTTCACCATCGCCTGCGGCTTCGCAAGAAGTTTCCCTCAGCTCCTGCTGGGCCGCGTCGGCGTGGGCATCGGGGAAGCTGGCCTCACGCCGGCGGCCAACTCGCTGATTGTCGATTACTTCCCTGCCGAACGGCGGGCATCGGCTCTTTCGATCTACTATCTGGGAGTGCCGCTCGGGTCGTTGGCCGGACTGGCCCTGGGCGGTTTGGTGGCCGATGCCTATGGCTGGCGCACCGCTTTTCTGGTCGCGGGCATTCCGGGTTTGCTGATCGCGCCCTTGCTGTGGTTGGGCCTTCGCGAACCACGCACCCATTTCGGACAGCGATCGTCCGCGCAACCAGGCCCCCTTGCCGCGTTGCGAACGATATGGAGCGTTCGGACATATCGTCTGGTGGTTGTCGCGACAGCCTGCCAGGCAGCGGTCGGGTACGGTTTCGGGCCGTTTCTCGCCTCATTCTTCGTGCGCAATCATGGCGATGAAATCGCCGGCCTGGCGGCCCAGGCCGGGGTCGGCATTTCGGGTTTCCTCGGCATTGCCCTGGGCCTGTCTACCGGTCTTGCGGGGGCCATCGGGGTATGGCTCGGCGGGTTTCTGGCGGATCGCTTCGGCCGGCGCGACATCCGCGCTTATGTCACCATCCCGGCGCTCGCCTCTTTCGCGGCACTGCCATGCTACGCCGTGATTTTCAGCATGAGCGACGGAAGTCTGGCGCTCGTGGCGCTCGCTGTCCCCAATATCCTGGGGGTAATGTGGATGGGGCCGATCCACAGTACGCAGCAAAGCGTGACCCCGGCTGAAATCCGTGGCGCCGCCACGGCACTGTTCCTGTTGATCATCAATATTATCGGCGTCGGGATGGGTCCGCTTTTGGTCGGCGTGTCGAGCGACCTGCTCTCCTGGCAGTTCGGCTACGATGTTGGCTTGAGTCTGCGCATCGCGCTGATCCTGACCGGCCTGTTCGCGCCGCTCGCCGGCTGGCTGTTCTGGCAAGCGCGGTCCTCGATCCAGAACGACTTCGCGACGTGAAGGCGCAATCCGAGAAGGTCGGCATCATGATTCCCCTACCCAAGTCTGGAGGAGCCCAATGACATCCGCAAACCGTTCGACGCTCAAGCAATCGGCCCGCGCGGCACAACACCCGGTCGGCCCTAACCGGCGATCGGAGCCGCACCGCGTTCCGGACCGGCTGGACGCGACAAGTCACGGCTACGAAATTGACGATCTGCGGTCGCTTGCGCCAACCGGCTGGGTCCATTCCGCGCTCTACACAGATGAAAAGATATTCGAGCTTGAGATCGAGCGCATTTTTCATTCCGGTTGGGTATTTGTCGGACACGAGAGCGAAATTTCGAAGAAAGGGGAATTCAAGCGGCGTCAGATCGGGCGGCAGCCCGTCATTTTCGTGCGAGGGCAGGACGGCGAGGTCAGGGTTCTGCTCAATCGCTGCCGACATCGCGGCGCGGTGGTCTGCGAGGTTGACGAAGGGCGGGACACCTATTTCCGCTGCTGGTATCACGGCTGGACGTATTCCAATTCGGGTGAGCTGGTCAGTGTTTCCGGCCCGGAAGGCTACGGCCCCAGCTTCGACGCGAAAGAGAACGGCCTCACGCCCGCCGCTGATGTTGCCAGCTATCGCGGCTTCGTGTTCGCGGCCTTGAAGAAGCAGGCGGTCGGGCTCGGTGAATATCTTGGCGGCGCGGCCAAGGTGATCGACATCCTGGTGGACGCCGCGCCAGGCGGAGAACTGACCGTTCGGGCCGGATCGAACCGGACCGTCTACAAGGGCAACTGGAAGCAGGTCGGCATGGATGGTTACCATCCGCTGTTCGTCCATGTTTCGGTCCTGGCGACGTGGGAGCGCGAGGACAAATCCGGCCAGAACCTCGGCGCGACCCACAAGGCCAATCCTTTCGGCTTCGACGCCATTTCGGAAACCCGCGACTTCGGACACGGGCACACGATGCTCGATTTCCGCAAGCACCGCCTTATCCATGCCGGGCATTACCGTTCGCTGCTGGAACAGACGCCGGGAGGGTCGGACTACATTGAAGCGCTCTACGCCGAACACGAAAGCGGATGGGCGGACTTGCTGCTGGCGATGGCGGGCGACCCGCATGTCGGGATCTTTCCCAATCTCCAGCTCATCAACAATCAGATCCGCATCGTGAACCCGCTATCGGTCGATGAAACCGAAGTTCAGATGTTTCCGGTGCTGTTCGCCAGGGCCAGCACCGAGATCAACGCGCTCCGTCTGCGCCAGCACGAATCCTTCTACGGCCCCGCGGGGTCCGGATCGACCGACGATGCCGAGATCTTCGAGCGCGTGCAACTGGGTCTGCAGGCCAGCGTGGATCCCTGGATCAACATTTCGCGCGGCATGAACCGCGAGCAGGTTGAGGCCGACGGAACCGTTGTCGGCCACATCACCGACGAAGTTCCGCAGCGCGGGCAAATGCGCCAGTGGTTGGCCATGATGACCGACAGCGGCGTGACGGGAGTGCTTTGACGATGGGCGGGAATGCGATCGAACTGACCGGCGCGGAAATCTTCGCCGCGCCCGCTGCAGGCCAGGCCATTCGACGGCCCAGTGAGCTGTTCGGTGAAGTCGAGGCCTTCCTGTGTCAGGAAGCCTCGCTGCTGGATCACCACGCCTACGACGATTGGTTGTCGCTCTGGCTTGAAACGGGCCTCTACTGGATTCCTTCGAACAGCGAAGATCTGGATACCAACCGTTGCGTATCGATTGTCTTCGAACGCTACGGCGCCCTGGAAGACCGTGTGTTCCGGCTCAAAGACAAGCGAATGCACTCGCAAAGTCCCAAGTCGAAGCTGGTCCGAATCGTGTCGAACATATCTGCGGTCGCGTCGGACGATGCGGACATCCTGGTCCAATCGAACCTCGTCCTCGGCGAAGTGCGCGGCGGACAGCAGCAGACCCTGTTCGGACGCGCGACCCACCGGCTGATCCGAAGCGGCGAAGGGCTGCGCATTGCCGGCAAGAAGATTTACCTGATCGGCAACGATGCGCCGATGCGTAATGTGACCTTTCTGCTGTGACCGGCATCGCCCAAGGTGCGCAGCCGCGTTCGCAGGCCGATCTGCCAGTGATCGCGACGGTAATCGGCGATCCCGGGGGGATAGGACCCGAAGTCTGCGTCAAGGCCCTGGCTCTGAACGACACCCCGCTCGCGGCGCGTCATATCCTCATCGGCAGCGTCGATGCTCTCCGCCTCGCTGCGGCAACAAGCGGACTGGATGTCAGCTTCCGTCAGGTCGACAGCCCAGCCGAAGCAGGCACGGACCGCGCGGAGATCGCGATCTTCGATCCCGGATCTCTCCCGCGGGCGGCGTGGGCCGTCGGCAAGCCGGGGGCCGCGTCCGGCCGGGCGGTGATCGAATGGATCGGACATGCCGAACAATGGGCGGGCGAGGGGCGGATCGACGGCTGGATCATGGCGCCGATCGATTCCGATTCGCTCAAGCTTTCGGGGAAAATCGCGTCGATAGACGACCTGCAGCCGGCGGGGACCCATCTGCTGCGGGTCAGTCCCACGTTGCGCGTGGTGCCGATCACCGAGCACATCAGCATCGCCGAAGTTCCCGCTTCGGTTACAATCGATTCCGTGTCAGCGCTGGTGGCGCTCGTCGATGAAACTTTCAGGAAATGGGGCATGACAGGGGCGCGGATCGGTGTCGCCGGGCTCAATCCCCATGCGATGGGAACCGAGGATCGAGAGGCCATCGCGCCCGCCGTCGAACGGGAACGGGCGATGGGACGGCGCGTCGAAGGTCCCATCCCTCCCGATTCGATCTTTCGCCTCGCAATGGATGGCCGATACGACGTCGTCGTGTCCATGTACCACGATCAGGGCCAGATCGCGCTCAAGACGGCGGCTTTCGAGGGGGCTTGCACGATCTACATCGGCCTGGACCACGTCCATCTCACCGTGCCGCACGGTTCGGCGATGGAAATTGCAGGCAAAGGCATCGCGCAGCACGCCAGCATGGCGTCCGCGATGAAAATGGCAGAAGCGCTGTGCGCGGGGAGAGGCTTTGGTGATGTCGCCTGATTCCGCCCTCGAGGAGAAGGTGCGGCAAGCCGCGCGCGGCTTGGCTTCGGCCGGCCTGGTCCACGCCTTCGGGCATTGCAGTGCCCGGATCGATGAGCAGCATTTCCTGGTGTGTGCCGCGATGCCGATGGGATTGATCGTCGACGAAGCGGGAACCGTCGTCGCCATCGACGGTCCGCTCCCGGAAGGGGTCCTGGGAGAGGTTCGCGCGCATCAGGCGATCTATGCGGCGAGGGCCGACGTCGGAGGCATTTGCCGCATCATGCCGCCCGCCTTGATGGCGCTTTCGACCTTGGGCGTGACACCGGCACCGCGCCATGGTCTTGGCGCCTATTTCGCTCCAGCCCCCCCGCTGTGGGACGACCCGCGCCTGTTGCGCGACAATGACTTGGCGGCCCGGCTAGCTGCTGTGTTGAGTAACGCCCGCGCTATCGTGATGCGTGGGAACGGCGCGATCACGGTTGGCCGCACGATCGAGGAGGCGACCACTTTCGCGTTCTTTCTGGAGGATGCGGCCCGGATCGAGCGCGATGTCCGGGCGATGGGCTTCGATCCGTCGCTCGGCCTGCTTGACGAGGACGAAATCGCCGCTCGCCAAACCCTTGCCGGAGGGGTCATTGACCGGGCGTGGCGCTGGTTGACGGCTAATCCCATCGCGCCAGAGGGCGGCCGGAAATTCTGAATGTAGTGGCGTTGGCCCGCCGAGCAGCGGCAGCTTCGCAATTTGAACGGAGAGAGTGCAGGGTATGATCGACACTTCCAATGCTAACGATTTCACCAATCGCGTGGTCCTGGTCACAGGGGCCGGGCAAGGGATTGGACGAGTCTTCGCCAAGGGCTTTGCGCGTGCTGGCGCGCGGGTTGCGATTGTCGAACTGAACGAGGCCAAGGCACGAGCAGTGGCCGCCGAGATCGAAGCGGAGCACGGGGAGGGCGGCGTGATCGCGATTTCGGCAGACGTGGCCGACCCAGCGGCGGTGGAAGCGGCGGTTGCGGATACGGTGACCGCCTTTGGCAGGGTCGATATCGCCATCAACAATGCGGCCATCTTCTCGACTTTGAAGATGCGTCCGTTCGAGGAAATACCCTACGAGGAATGGCGCGATGTCATGCGGGTGAATGTGGATGGCGTCATGCTCGTGACCAAGGCCTGCGCGCCAGTCATGCGGAAAAACCGTCACGGGCGCATCATCAACATCTCTTCGGGCGTCGTGACGCTCGGGCGCCCACATTACCTGCACTATGTCGCTTCGAAGGCTGCGGTAGTCGGGATGACCCGGGCCATGGCACGCGAGCTCGGCACCGACGGCATCACCGTGAACGCGCTTTTGCCCGGTGCCACGTTCACCGAGATCGAGCGGGAGACCGTCTCGCCTGAACAGAAATCGCAGATTCTCGCCATGCAGTGCATCAAGCGCCATGAAACCGCCAATGATTTGCTCGCGGCCGCGCTCTATCTTGCGTCCGATGGGGCTGAGTTCGTCACCGGCCAATCCATCGCCGTCGACGGAGGAACCACGTTCCGCTGAGCGTCGGTTCGTCTGGAGAAGTCGCGCATGGTTTCGGCAGCATCCTGCCCGCTTTGACAAGTTGCCGGACAAAGTTATGTAACCGCATCGACCTGTGATCGCAAAATTGGAAATCGGCAAGCAATATGAAGGCAGTTTTGTGAAGACCGCTTCGGTCAACCACGACGTATCGCGCGCGCCGCAGGGTGAGCGCACGAAGCGGATGCGCGCGCGGATCCTGTCGGCTGCCATCGACCTGTTGCGCGAAAAGGGTTACGCGGCATTCCGGGTGGCCGAGGTGGCCAACGCGGCGGGGGTATCGCGCGGCGCGCAGCTCCATCATTTTCCCACCAAGGACGCCCTCGTGGAGGCCTGTCTGGAGCACGTCTTTTCCGCAGCGCAGGACAAGGCGATCAAGGCTGCGAACAAGGTGGCCGACGACGCGAAATTGCTGGATTCTGCTTGCGTGGATGCCGAAGCCTTTTTTTATGGTGAGGATTTTCTGATCGCTCTGGATCTTGTCATTGCCGGAAACAAGCTCAAGCCGCTGGCGGCGGACGTCCGCCTCATGTCACAACGGGAGCGCATCGGTGCAGAGCAGGCCTGGGTAAGCCGGTTCGCCGAGACCGGGATATCAGCGGACGATGCCGAGGATATGCTCTGGGTCTTGTGGAGCGTCCTGCGCGGCTTGGCAGTGCGGGCGCAGATCGGCCGGCATCCGGAACGCGTCAGACGGGTCACTGATCTGACCATCTCCCTGCTCAAGGACTATGCCGCAAAGATCAGGAGCGGTGAAAACCGTTTTGGCAGTGATGGAGTTACGCCAAATACAAAATAGCCATCGCCACGTATTTCGACGATGGCGCGCACATGGCGATACCGTTTCGTCAAAAATTTAATTCAATGATGAAATCACTGTTTGAAGACCGGATGTTGGCGAACCTAGTTTGGTCTCGACGTTATTTATCGATTTATAGTTTATTATGAAACGAGATTTTCATAATCCATAGGAGATTTTATTGCCTCAAGTAAAAGTCAATGGGATCGATCTCAATTATGTCGATCGCGGCGCTGGTGATGTCATCGTACTGCTTCACAACGTGGTTTCGAACATTACCGCTCTTGAGCAGAATATTGCGGTTTTGGAGAAATCGTTCCGGGTTGTCGCGTGCGACTTGCGGGGTCATGGCAGGACAACCCATCACAACGACCAAGTCGGCGCGCGTGAGTTCTACACCTTCGACAATATCGCCGAGGATGTGACCCAACTTCTCGAGCATCTCGGGATTGAACGCTTCAGTCTTGTGGGGCAAGCGTATTGGGGAGTAAGCACCGCAGCGCACCTGTATAATCGGCACGCCGGGCGCGTCGATGGCGTCCTGTTCGCCGCGTGCGATTTGCTCGCCAGTCCTGAAGGAGATGCTGAACCCTATGCGGGATTGGGCGAGACTGCGGTTCGCAATTTCGAGCGGATGATCGCGCTAGCGCAAGAGCGAGGGATGATGGCGGTTTACCAGGAGCGGCTTGAGTCCCGAACCTTCTGGGGACCCACCGTGTTTGGCAGTCCCAATATTCTGCGGGTTTTCGCACGACTCCACCAGGAAACCTCGCCAGTTGCGTTTTCCAATTTCCCGCGTTTTCACGAAAAGACGCTGCGAAGCATTTTGGAGAAACTGCGCAATTATCAAACGCCGGTCATGCTGCTGCTCGGTGCCGAGGATTCGCATAACGAGCAGATGATCGCAAACATGCGTTGTTTGCATCCGGAAATCCATGTGGCACTTCTTCCATTCTGCGGCCATTATCTAACCATTGAGAATCCTCAGGATTTCAATGATGCTGTGACCAATTTCGTATCTGGATCCCTGCGTCGGTGAGGTGTGAAATATGCCGACGCCCCTTCGACAGGCTCAGCAACCGTGTTGACAGTCAAGTGGGCACCTCCATCAACCCGGTGATTTGAGCGGGCATGGCCCTTCAGCGTTGAGATTGGCGTAATTTTCGGCCTTTTGGGCCTCGATTTCGTCGTTGTCGGCGGACTTTTGCGTTCTTCAGGCGCAGCTCATCGCTTGTTGTCGTTCGTGGAAGATCAGGCGGTGCATGTTGTAGGCGAGGTTGGCGAGCACGATCTTGGCCTCGGCGCGCTTGATGCCGATGGTGCGGATGAACAGCCCCATGACCGCCTTCTGGTGCGCGAACACGTGCTCGACGCGGGCGCGGACCTTCGATTTGGTGGCGTTGCCGCGCCGGACGTGCCCGGGCATCGGCTTGCCCTTGGGCTTGCGCCGGTGGATACGGCTGACCCGGCCCTGCGCTTTCAGCCATTTCTCGTTGGCCTGGCTGCGATAGGCCGTATCGGCCCAGACATCCGAAGCGGTGTTGTCCCTGGTCACCACATCGCGCAGCATCCGCCCGTCGAACCGCGCGCCATCGGTGGTCTTGCCCTTGCGGATGAACCCGAAGGTGCGGCAGATCGACACGCTGCTCTTGTAGCCGAAGCTCGGTATCGCAATGTCGGGCTGCGGCCTGCCATCGGCGGTGGGCCGCGACTTGGCGAACTTGAGCGTCCAGCGCGCATCGGTATCCTTCTGCGCCGCCTTGGCCGGTGCATCGGGCCAGCTCTCCTTGGCCGTCTTGCCCTCTTTCGCCGCCGCCTTCTCGGCATCGGTATTGCGCTGCTTGGGTGCGGCTACCAGCGTGGCATCGACGATCTGCCCGCCCATGGGGAGGTAACCGCGTTCCCTGAGCTGCCGGTCGAAGTGGGCGAACACCGCATCGAGCGCGCCGGCCTGGGTCAGCCGCTCACGGAACATGCGGATGGTGTTGGCGTCGGGTGTGGCAGCGCCGAGGTCGAACCCCAGAAAGCGCAGCCAGCTCAACCGATCGCGGATCAGATACTCCATGCGCGCGTCGCTGACATTGTTCTGCGCCGCCAGCACCAGCACCTTGAGCATCGTCACCGGGTCATACGGCGGGCGGCCGCCCTTGGCCCCGTCCGAATAGGCCAGCGTCGCATCCAGAACCGGGCGGCACGCCTCGAAGTCCACAACACGGGCCAGAACCTCAAGCGGATCACCATGAGCCGAGAGCCGCTTCAAATGATCCGATAAACCGAACAAACCCGCCTGCCGCATCGCCCGATCCCTTCAACACCGAGTGAATCAGATCAGGCCCGAATTTGCGAGAGGTTTTTGGAGGTGCCCAAGTGCGCCAAGGCTTGCCCTGTTGGATGATGGTGTTGGCGGTAATCAGCAGTTTTCGCATGGCTGCGGTGATGGCGAGCTTGGGCGCTTTTCCTTGGGCGCGCAGGTGCTTGTAGAAGTCCCGGATTGTGGGATTGAAGCGGAAGGCAGGCAGTGTCGCCATGTAGAGGGCGCACCCGACGGAGAGCCTGCCGCCGGCGATATGAGCCTGATGCAAATGCGATGCCTTTTGCACATGGCGTCCTGCTGCTGAACTAGCGGACACCGACTTTAGTTCAATCGAACCTTTCCACCTTGCGGCCCCAATTCGACACGTTAAATTGCACGATGCGGCTGAGCAGATTGGGGCGGCGATGCTGGCTAGACTTTTCGTGGCTATATTGGGTTCGGTGCTGCTGCTTACAGCGCAGCAGGCCCAGCCTCAGCCTCAGTCGGCTTGGAACCCGGCGACGTTGAAGACAGCGTGTGACCGCAACGATTACGATGCCTGCCGCAAGCTGGGACTGCTCTTCGCCTTTGGGCAGTCGGTGCCGGTGAACAGGGTCGCCGCTGCAAGGTTTCTCGTAAAGGCATGTGACGGCAACGCCAAGGCGAACTGCACAAGCTATGGCATATTCCTGCAAGCGGCGACCGGCGGGCAGCCCGACTACGCCGCAGCCATGGTGGCTTTTGGCAAGGCTTGCAATGCCGGCGACGGCGACGGCTGCAACAAGCTGTCGCAACATTATTACTATGGATGGGGTGTCGCCAGGGACATCGAACGGTCAAGCCGGCTACTCGGGCGTGGCTGCGAACTGAACGATGGCCAGTCGTGCGGCGTGCTGGGTGCGAGGCGGATGACTGCGCAGGATGCACCACCGACTCCTGAAGCGCTGGGCTTGCATGAGCGGGCGTGCAAACTCAACTTCGCCAGCAGCTGCGGCATTCTCGCCGGGTGGTATTATGCCGGTATGGGCGTTCGGGCGGACCCTGACTGGGCCTATGCGCTAGGTTTGAAGGCCTGCTACGAGGGGGACCGGGCTAATGGATGTTACGTCGCGGGTCTGGTCAGCAAAAGCGGCGGGAAGCGGCAACCGAGGAATCCGGCAAATGCCGTGACGCTCCTGTCCCGGGCTTGTGAACTGAAAAGCGTGGGCGGCTGCGTGGATCTTGCCAGGATCTACGGTACGGGCGAAGGTGTGGTGCGCGATCCCGCCAAGGCGGCCAGCTACACGCGTCTGGCATGCGAAATCGACAAGAGCAAATGCCAGACGGCAGCGTCGCGACCGGTCGCGGCCGCGGTGCCCGCCCCGACTTCCAAAAGCGCCTCTCCGCCACAACCGTCCTCGCCAGCCGGCCAGCCGCTCAAGCGACAGCCAGGCGCAGGTTGTCGGGACCACGACGGCGCCGTCCAGAACTGTAGTGACATGGGCGAACTCAGTTCAATTGAGGAAGATTGGCCGGCGGCGTTGTGGTATTTTGATCGGTCCTGCAAGGAGGGCAGTCCGTCGGGTTGCACCAAGGCATCCAATCTTCGCCGTGAGCACCCCGGGCTGGCCGCCGTTGATCCTGCGCCGGCTGCTGCATCGCAAACGCGCACCGTGCCTTCCGCCCCGAGCGATCAGAAGCTGTTCAGCATATTCGGCGTGCGGTTGGGGGCTGATCGCTTCGACGCGGTCAAGACGATGCTGGATCGCAACCGCAACATTTTTTTTGATTATTTTGAAGGCACATCAGCCTTGAACGAGGCGACCAGAAAGCAGATATCCCGGCGGCTCGTAGTGAGTGACGCGCGTTTTCCCGGTATCGGTCCGCAAGGTGCGCGGGTGTGGTTCGACTTCGCAAATGAGGCCGATCCGATCCTCTCCACGGTCACGGTGCTTTACGGTCCCGGCACAAAAGGGTTGCAGGCCGACCGCATTGCCGCGCTGACCCGGCAGTACGGCGCAGGCGATGGACAAGGTAACTCCGCGCAATGGCACCGCGTCGTCCCCGGAGCCGACATAGCACTGTTCGCCAACCTTCAGACCGGTGCCGTCGACGAACGCTATGCCTATTCCAGAGAGCAGCCCAGCCGCGCGGCGCCCGCCAGCGGTGCCTGTCCTGCGATCAAGGTCACTGTTCGCTTCATCAATGCTTCCGCAAATGTCATGGCTTTCAAGGCCGGGTCGGTATCGTCAGACGCACTGTTCAACTGGACTGTGTCGGCGGGATCCATTGCCTCGGGTCAGGGCACCTCGGAGATTTGGTTGTCGACTTCGGGGCTGGCGCGCGGCACCCCGATCACCGCCGACGTGGCGGTTACGGAAGATCCAGCCTGCGGTGATCAGGTAAGGAATGCGTCGCTGACAGCAAAGCTGCCATAGCCTCAGGCTGTCTCTTGATCGGGAGACAAGACAATGGATGAAAGTGGCGGCGGAAATGTGATCTGGCTGGTGATCGGCCTGGCCGTTCTGCTGTTGCTTGTCGGGCGATGGCTCCGCGAGCGCATGTTGCGAAGCCGCGCCAAGAACTGGCCCACGGTGTCGGGGATGGTAGAGGCCAGCGATATCCGTGTGGAACGGCGCGGAGCTACGCAGGCGGTCCACGTTGCAGAAATTGCTTATACCTATGAGGTCGAGGGCATTTCGTATCAAGGCTGCTGGAAACGCAGCGCGATGCTTCGCAACAAGACGGGGGAATGGATCAAACTACTTCCGCCGGGCACCAAAATCCGCGTCAGCCACAACCCGCAGATACCCAGTCAATCGATGTTGCTCGACAATGGCCAGGATTAGGAAGTGACCATTTCGATCTTGAAGGACCAGATAGCGCAGCGATTACAGAAGCGTTGGGGCACGGCCTGGAGCGATTGGTGATGCAACGATCTCAATAGCTCTTGTGCGGGAAGGAACGCACTTGATGTCGTGCTCATCGAAGACCTTACCGACATCATGCGCGTGCTCCGCTGCTCCGGCGCTGAGCGCTGTGACTGGAGACAATGAGCTCAATGTCCGTGTGACGATTCCTCTTGCCGCCACAGCGGATCGGGCCTGATGTGCTGATGCTACCTAGAAAGCTACCTAGAGCCCCGAAGCGTGCTAGAAGGGCGATCCGAAATCTTCCTAAACTGCTAATTTGCTTTGAAAAAATGGTGGACGCACTAGGGCTCGAACCTAGGACCCGCTGATTAAGAGTCAGCTGCTCTACCAACTGAGCTATGCGTCCACACCGCCGGAAAACATCGTCCAAAAGACGGGTTTTCGACTGCGAGGTCGGGCCATTAGCAGCGCCCCTTTGGCATTGCAATGCCCAATTCAGAATTGCTTATAGGCTGCCACGGATGCGGCTGTTGCGATCGATGGACATCATGATGCCAAGGCAGAGCATCACTGTCAGCATCGCCGTTCCGCCGTGGGAGACAAGGGGGAGTGGAATGCCTACAACTGGGGCCAGGCCCATAACCATCAGCAGGTTGATTGTGACATAATAAAAGATAGTCATAGACAAGCCGGCAGCTGTCAGCTTGCCAAAGCGCGTGGTTGCGCGATTGGCGACGTTGAGGCCCCATCGCCCGACAAGAACAAAGGCAGTGATCACCGCTAGTCCGCCAACAAAGCCCCATTCTTCGGCCATAGTGGCAAAGACGAAATCGGTGTGCCCTTCGGGCAGATAGTCGAGATGGCTTTGTGTGCCGTTTAGAAAACCTTTGCCAAACAGCCCGCCAGACCCAATCGCAATTTTTGATTGAGTGATGTGATAGCCCGCGCCCAGCGCGTCGTCCTCAGGGTTAAGGAAAATGAGAACGCGTTTCTTTTGATAGTCATGCAAAAGGCTGAAGATTATCGGCAGGGCCGCGGCAAAAGCGAGGCCTGAACCAACAAAAAGGCGCAGGGGAACTCCGGCTAGAAACATGACTGTAATGCCGCCCACGGCAATCATGGTTGCGGTGCCGAGGTCGGGCTGCAGCATAACAAGCGCAAAGGGCAACCCCGCCAGCACCAGCATGGGCCAGATGCCCGTCCATGTTCTGAGCGCGCTGCCTGGCAGGCGCGCATAATAGCGGGCGGTTGCCAGCACGATGACCAGCTTCATAAGCTCCGATGGTTGTAAGCGGATAAAGCCCAGATCAAGCCAGCGTTGGCTGCCGCCGCTGATTGCGCCCAAAAGTTCAACACCGATGAGCAGCAAAAGCACGGCAACATAGCCCGGAAAGGCCAATTGGGCATACCAGCTTTCGGGGATGCGGGACATGGCAATTGCCAGCATCAGGAAAATGCCAAAGCGAATGCTATGGCTTGCAGCCCAGGGTGTTAGGCTGCCACCGGCTGCTGAATAGAGGATCACCGCCCCAAAGCCCCCAAGCGCCACCAGCAAGAAAAGTAATGACCAGGGCAATTGTCGAAGCGGGGTGGGGATGATGCCATCCGTCATAGGGGATCCCCTGATCTTGGTGCTGTTGTGATCGGCGCGGCGGTGGGCGTGCTTGCCGTTTCGGGTTCTGGCGTCGCAATTTCTTCTGGATTCACGGGCGCCATGGCTTGGGGGTCGGGTTCACTGGATTGCCGGATTTCGGAATCATCTACGCTTCCTTGGGTAGCTCCGTCTGCACGGGATTTTTGAACACCGGCCGATTTCCATGCCGCGGCCTTGCGCGCCATGCGGCTATTTACATTGCCCCCCCAATTGGTTTCCAAGGCCGTTAGTTCTGCCATCGCTTGTTCGGGATTGAACATATAGGTCATTAGGCTTTTGGCGACCGGCGCGGCTGCCCGTGCGCCGCCCATGCCATGTTCAATGACGACAGCACCAGCATATTTGGGGGCATCGGCAGGCGCAAAAAACACGAACAGGCCGTGATCTTTATACTTCCATTCGCCCGATTGGCCGCGTTGTGCTCCGGATATCTTGCGCACCTGCGCCGTGCCCGTCTTTCCGGCCATGCGAATATCCGGGATTGGAAGTCTGCTGGCCACGGCCGTTCCATCCCCATTGACGACCAGATCCATGCCTTCGCGCACAATGGCGAGATGCTCAGGCGGGATGGGAAGGGGCCGGATGGGCTTCTGCTCACCTTGGATCAGATAAGGGTCAAGATGATTTCCTGATGCAATGCGGGCGGCGAGAACAGCAAGCTGGAGCGGGCTCGTCTGAACATAACCCTGTCCGATAGTGGCGTTGAGCGTATCGCTTTGCGTCCAGGCTTTATCATATTTGCGGGCTTTCCAAGCGCTGTCCGGCACGGTTCCATAGCGTTGGGAAGGCATGGGCAAGACAAATTCCTGGCCTAGCCCCAATTGCCGCGCAATGGGCGCAATCCGATCATAGCCAATGCGCCGCCCCATTGCATAGAAATAGGTGTTGCAGCTTTTCATAATGGCGGTGCGCATCGTCATGGGGCCATGCCGGCTGAGGCAGCGGAAGGTTCGATTGCCCAGACGATACCCTCCATTGCAGACAACAACTTCTTCTGGATCAACGCCATGATGCAATAGGGCGAGAGCTGCTGCGGGCTTGACTGTGGAGCCCGGTGGGTAAAGGCCCTGCATGGCCTTATTGAGCATGGGGATATGGTCGTCCTCTTGCAGCATCTTCCATTCAATGCGTCCAATGCCATCGGAAAAGCTATTGGGATCAAATGCCGGCATAGAGGCCAAGGCCAATATCCCCCCCGTTGCGCAATCCAGAACGACAGCAGATCCGGATTCTAGTCCCAGTCTGCGCCCTGCAAAGTCCTGCAATCCGGAATCTACAGTCAACCGGACGGGTTTGCCCGGGACATCGGGCCGTGTTGCAAGATCCCGCACAAGTTTTCCGCGCGCTGTCACTTCGGTGCGCTTGGCACCGGGAGAGCCACGAAGGAGAGATTCCTGCGTTTTTTCGAGACCCGCCTTGCCAATTTTGAAACCGGGTGTGATCAACAGCGGATCTCGACTGACCTCATAGTCCTTGGCAGAAGCGGCACCGACATAGCCAATCAGATGAGCCACGCTGGCGCCTGCAGGATAAAAGCGCGTGAAATATTCGCTGGGCGCAACGCCGGGCATGTCTGGGGTGCGCAGGCTGACCGCTGCGAATGTTTCTGTATCAATATTTTCTGCAACGGGGACAGGCTGAAACCCGGCTGCCGTTTTAAGGTCTGCCCGAATGCGCGCGACATCATCCGGCGTAAGCTGCATAATCGCGCTCAATTGCCCAATCACCTTATCCTTATCAATGAGGCGATCGGGGATGAGGTCAACGCGAAAAGCCGTTTTATTGAGCGCAATGGGCTTTCCCTTACGGTCCAGGATCCAGCCGCGGCGTGGCGGGAGTATTTGCAGGTTCACCCGGTTGCTTTCCGCAAGAAGGGTGTATTTTTCGTTATCGGCAATGGCCAGCCATCCCATGCGTCCCGCCAGCAGGGTGCCGATGCCTATTTGCGTTGCGCCGAGGAAGAATAGGCGGCGGGAAAAGGTAAAGCCTTGTTGCGCCTCCGTCATTGGGCTGCTCTTGCCAAAAAGGCTGGTCATAGCGACCACCTGAGCCGGTCCAGCCCACCGCAAATCCTGACAATCAACGGAAAGACGAGGAGTGAAACAACAATCTGAGGAATGAGAAAGAGTGCACTCGTTTCACCGCCCGCCATGTTGGCGATTGCCAGCCCACCCAGCAGAGCCAAGATGATGAGAAACGATGCAATTACCCAATCTTGCCGATAGTCGCGCCACATCATCCAGCGATCACATAGTTCAAGCACAAGCAGCGCCACGGTCCAGAGAAACATGGACGACCCCAGCGGCTGCCCGCTTAAAAGATCATCAAAAAAGCCAAGTGGTAAGGCGGTCCATACAGGCCAGATGTCCCGCACGATCAGACGCCACCCCAGGAGCAGCAATAAGCCAAAGGGGGGAATGAGAGGATAAAGCGCTAAATGCGGCAGGACGGATGTCAAGGAACCAAGCAAGACCGACAGCGCGGGAATAACCAGCACGGCCCAATGCTGTTCGCCCTTATTTAATCGGGGGGCATAGCCGCGTGCCATTATTTCTCTTCCTGATCCGGAAGGGTGGAGGGCGGCAAGGGCGGAGGTGCCTGAAACACGGGCTCGACAATTGCATAATCAAGCCGGGTGGGGTCGGCGGCGGGAATGGCAATCGCGCCATCTCGGCCAGGCTGTGTAACGCGCGCCACTGGTACGCCGGGACGGTATAATCCTCCTGATCCCGATGTCACAAACACATCCCCCCGCCGAAAGGCTGCGGCGTTGCTGGTAATGGGTCTGAGCACCAACATTCCATCCCCACGGCCTATGGCAAGCGCCGTCACGCCGTCGCTTGCGCGTTTGACGGGCGTAACATTACCGCCGTCAATGATCAGGAGGACGCGCGCGCCCTGACGTCCGGTTGCGACGATGCGACCGACAAGCCCATCGGGGCCGAGGACAGCTTGCCCATTTTTCACGCCGCGATCCGCACCCACAGTCAAAATTGCATAGCGGCGGCTGCTTGAGCCGGAAGAGGCCGCAAGAGAGCCTGATGCAACAGGCCTTATGACCTTGTCTTGGATGCCCATCAATTTCTTGAGACGCGCATTTTCCAAACGCAGCTGATCAGCTGCGGCCGCTTGCCGTCGGGTTGCCGCCAGTTTCTGCTTTAGCTCGGTGTTCTGGGATGCCGCATTGAAATAGGCGGAGATCCCGCCTGTTGTTGTATCGACGCCGTCACCGACCCAATGCCCGGTCTGCGTAATGGGCAGGGTGAGATCGATGGCTGTTGACTGAAGAGCCGAATGCCCTTCCGGATCGAAACGTGCCGAGAGCACAAGCAGTAATGCCCCCACCGCACCAGCGATCGCAACCACATAGGCGATAAAAATGCTATACTGGGCCCGGCGCGAAAATCCGGGGCGCCGAGGCGATGGCGGCGCCATGTGCCGCTACCCTCCGTTAGGCGGTCAATAGGACGCCGCGGAAGGCCGGGTCTTCTAACGCCCGTCCTGTGCCCAGCGCCACGCAGGTCAGCGGGTCTTCCGCAACCGAAACAGGCAGCCCTGTCTCATCGCGCAGAACTTCATCAAGGCCTTGCAGTAAAGCCCCGCCGCCCGTCAGGACGATACCCTGATCCACAATATCTGCCGCCAATTCAGGGGCCGTGTTTTCCAGCGCAATCCGAACTCCTTCGACAATTGTGCCGACCGGTTCTGACAAGGCTTCTGCAATCTGACCTTGATTAATCGTGATTTCCTTGGGGACGCCGTTCACAAGGTCGCGGCCCTTGATATGGATGGTCTGACCAATGCCGTCAGCGGGCGGACGGGCAACGCCGACTTCCTGCTTGATCCGCTCTGCCGTCGATTCACCAATCAGCAAGTTGTGGTTGCGGCGGACATAGGAGACGATGGCTTCATCCATCTTATCCCCGCCGACACGCACCGATGTCGTATATGCAAGGCCCCGCAGCGACAGCACGGCGACTTCGGTTGTGCCGCCGCCAATATCCACGACCATCGAACCCACGGGTTCGGTGACGGGCATATCTGCACCAATGGCGGCTGCCATTGGTTCCAAGATTAGGTGGACTTGGCTGGCCCCAGCATTTGAGGCTGCGTCGCGAATGGCGCGCCGCTCAACCGATGTGGAGCCGGATGGCACGCAAATGACGATTTCTGGGAAGCGCATGAAATTGCGTTGCCCATGAACCTTATGGATGAAGTGCTTGATCATCGCTTCGGCGACTTCAATATCGGCAATGACGCCATCGCGCAGCGGGCGGATCGCCTCAATATTGCCGGGGGTCTTGCCCATCATCAGCTTGGCATCATCGCCAACAGCCTTGACCCGCTTGACGCCATTAATTGTCTCAATTGCCACAACGGACGGCTCATTCAGGACAATACCACGGCCGCGCACATAGACAATTGTATTTGCGGTGCCGAGGTCGATCGCCATGTCCTGAGACATCATCTTAAAAAGGCGAGAGAAGAGCATTTGAAAATAATTCCTGTTTGCGACGTCGGAGAGTCAGACCCTGTATTGGTCGTTTACCGACAACCCACAAGAAAGTCGAACATTCTTCTATCTTGCGGGTCGCGGAATGGGTTTCGATGCGTTACGCAGTTGTTCATGTCAATACGCCGATTGCCAGAGCACCTTGTGAACCGAATTGCCGCTGGTGAAGTGGTGGAAAGACCAGCCAGTGCGTTGAAGGAACTGGTTGAAAACGCCATCGATGCCGGTGCCAGTCGAATCGATATCCGTCTGTCTTTAGGTGGAACCGAATTGATCGAAGTCGCAGATGATGGGTGCGGCATGTCGCCAGAGGATATGGCGCTGGCGCTGGAACGGCACGCGACTTCCAAATTGCCGGATGACAATATCGAGCATGTCGCCACAATGGGCTTTCGGGGGGAAGCCTTGCCCAGCATTGCAAGTGTCGCCCGCCTGTCCCTGGACAGCCGCGTCAGGGGCGCAGATGGCTGGCGTCGCGTGGTCGATAATGGCCAATTGGTTGAAGAGGGGCCGGCAGCTCTTCCGCCCGGTACATGCGTGCGCGTCGAGACCTTATTTGCCAAAGTTCCCGCGCGACGCAAATTCATGCGCACGGCCCGGTCTGAATATGCAGCTGCTGTTGATGTGGTCAAACGGCTTGCAATGGCCCGGCCCGATATCGGATTTTCACTTGAGCATGATGGGCGTCGCGCTTTGTCCGTGCCACCGGCTCAATCCCAGCCGGAGCGTGTGGCCGCGCTCACCGATCGGGATCTGGCGGAAAACAGCGTTGCGGTTGACCTAGAGCGGGAGGATTATGTTCTGGGCGGCGTGGCGGGCTTGCCAACTTTCAACCGAGGCGTTGCGGATCACCAATATTTGTTTGTGAATGGCCGCCCAGTGAAGGACCGGTTGCTGATCGGCGCAGTCCGGGGTGCCTATGCCGATGTGTTGGCGCGTGATCGACACCCTGTTGTTGCCTTGTTCCTCACGGTTCCACCTGAAGAGGTGGATGTGAATGTGCATCCAGCCAAAACTGAGGTTCGCTTTCGCGATCCGGCCCTTGTCCGGGGCATGATTATTTCTGGATTGCGCCGGGCCCTGGAGGGGGCAGGGCATCGCAGCGCGCAGCCCGTTGCGCGCGACGCCCTGAGCCTGTGGCAGCGGGATGCAACAGCCAGTCCAGCGGCGATGAACTCTGCTACTGGCACTCTTTGGGCTGCACCCCGCCTTTATGAGCAGCGCCCCAGCTTTACGGCGCCCCCAATGGCGCGCGCAGAGCCCGCCTTTGATGCGCCACCTGATTCCGTCAGCTATCCACTCGGTGTTGCGCGCGGACAGGTGTCCAAAACCTATATTGTGGCGGAAGCCGAAGATGGGCTGGTGATTGTGGACCAGCATGCCGCGCATGAACGTCTCGTGCTGGAACGGATGCGTCGGGCCTTGGACAGCGGACGCATCGCATCACAGGCCCTATTGCTGCCCGAAGTGGTTGAGTTGGATGAGCCAGCCTGTGATCGCCTGGAAGCTAGATTTGAAGAATTAGGAGAATTTGGGCTTGATCTGGAACGGTTTGGGCCGGCTGCAGTCCTTGTACGTGCTGTGCCTGCTTTGCTCGGTAACGGGGATGCTAAGGGTCTGGTGACAGATTTGGCTGATGAGCTATCGGCCTTTGATCAGGCCTTGTCTTTGAAGGAAAAGCTTGATGCCGTGGCCGCGACAATGGCGTGCCATGGATCCGTGCGGGCAGGGCGTGTGCTCTCTGTTGCTGAAATGAATGCGTTGTTACGCGAAATGGAAGTGACCCCGCATTCCGGCCAATGCAATCATGGCCGCCCGACTTGGGTCAAGCTGGCGCACGGTGATATTGAAAAGTTATTTGGAAGAAAATAAAAGAAAAACAGTAATTTACGCCGCTTTTCTTAGATCCAATCTTTCCCAAATTTCGCACAAAGCGGCCGTCAATTCGGTCATCATGGCCTCTGTATGATTGGGGCCAGGTGTGAAGCGCAGCCGTTCTGTCCCGCGTGGGACAGTTGGGAAGTTAATCGGCTGCACATAGACGCCATATTCGGCGAGCAGAGTGTCACTAATGCGCTTTGCCTTGATTGGATCGCCGATCATCAGCGGCACGATATGCGTCACGCTTGGCATCACGGGAAGGCCAGCATCGGCAAAGCTCTTCTTCAAAAATGCAGCGGCGGCATGCTGTGCGTCGCGTTCTTCAGAACTTTGCTTCAGGTGGCGCACACTCGCCAAAACCCCAGACACCAGTACGGGGGAGAGCGAGGTCGTGAAGATAAAGCCCGGCGCATAGGAGCGGATGACGTCAACAATGACCTTATCCGCCGCAATATAGCCGCCCATGACGCCAAAGGCCTTACCGAGCGTGCCTTCAATAATCGTCACGCGCTCTGCCACGGCATCGCGATCGGTAATGCCGCCGCCACGTGGGCCGTACATGCCAACGGCGTGGACTTCATCGCAATAGGTGATGGCATTATATTTGTCGGCCAAGTCGCAAATTTCGGTGATGGGCGCGACATCTGCGTCCATGGAATAGACGCTTTCAAAGGCAATCAATTTGGGCGTTGCGGGGTCTTCCGCCTTGAGCAGCTCTTCAAGATGCTCGAGATCATTATGGCGCCACACCTGCTTTTCGCAGCCGGAATTGCGGATGCCGGCAATCATGGATGCGTGGTTCAATTCATCTGAAAAGATAACGCACCCCGGCAATATTTTTCCCAATGTCGAAAGTGTTGCTTCGTTTGAGATGTAGCCGGAAGTGAAGAGTAAAGCCGATTCTTTGCCGTGAAGATCGGCTAGTTCATGTTCTAGATCGACGTGATAATGGGTGTTTCCACCAATGTTGCGCGTGCCGCCGGAGCCTGCGCCGACATCATGCAGCGCCTCTTCCATTGCAGCGATAACCTTGGGGTGTTGCCCCATGCCAAGATAGTCGTTTGAACACCACACCGTGATGGGCTTTGGCCCATTATGCCCGGCAAAGCAGCGCGCATTTGGAAAAGCGCCCTTATTGCGCAGGATATCGATGAACACGCGATACCGGCCCTCTTCATGAAGACGGTCGATCGCTGCATTGAAAACCTTGCTGTAATCCACGGCTACATCCTGCCTGTGCGTTTGGGCGCCACTTACTCTGGTGATCGAAAAGATTCCAGCGCGAACTATTCGCAATAACCCATTGGTCTAAGACGCTTCCTCGGTCGATACCAGCTTTGGGGGCCGTCGCGACCGAAGGGGGGCGGCCGTGCTGGTCAATTTGGCGAGCAGTTTGCCATCCCCATCGGTCAAATCCGCTTCCAAAAAGCAGGATGATTTGCCGATCTTAATGCAGCGGCCCTCGGCAAAAAGCTGACCAGGATAGGCTGCTGAGAAGAAGCTGGTCTTCAATTCAAGCGAGGCAATAAACCCCGGCTCTCCCATGGCGACAATGCCGGCATAAGCGGCGCAATCATCCAGCATGGCGGTGACAATGCCCCCCTGAATTGTGCCGCGAGGATTGATCACACGGTCGTCGGGCTGAAATGACATGCGCACTGTCTTCGTTTCAACATCGACCGACAGTACCTCCGTTCCAAACAAAAGGGCTGTGGGAGGCTTCTTGGCGTTAAATCGCGCCACCAATTGATCGCCGGTCAAAGGCATGGGCTTTCCCCTTAAAGATATTCTGTCCGGCTTAAGCCGGATCGTTGAAACGCGTCGCGGAGCTTTTTGCCTGATTCATCGTCCAGCGTCAGGACGGCGAGGCTTGATTGAGATTTGGGCCAGTCTTGCCCAGCTGTCAGATGGGCTGTCCGCCGGGCGATGCCTTCTCCCGAGTCAACGAGGGAGACCGGGTGGGGGCTTGCTGCTTGGATTTCTTCTGCCAGCAAAGGAAAATGCGTGCAGGCCAGCACCACTGCGTCAATACGGCCTCCTTCCGGCTGCTCATACAATCCTGAGATCGCCTTTTGCATATGCGCTGGATCAATGGGGATGCCGCGCAATTTCGCCTCCGCCATATCAACGAGATCTGATGACCCGTGACGAAGCACTGTGCAATCTGAGGCGAAGTCAGCCACGAGCTTATCGACATAGGGTTGGCGCACCGTCGCATTCGTGCCCAGAACGCCAATCACGCGAGTCTTGGAAATGGCGGCTGCGGGCTTAATCGCGGGAACCGTTCCCACAATGGGGAGGTCCAGCGCTGAGCGGACATCAGAAAGTGCAATTGTTGAGGCTGTATTGCAGGCAATCACGATCAGGCGCGGGCGATAGCGTTCTGCAAGGCGGCCAAGCAGGGCGGGTACGCGTGCCGCAATCTCAGCTTCGCTTTTGGTTCCATAGGGATAGCGCGCATTATCGGCCACATAGACGACGGGCGCTTGGGGGAGTTTGCGCTGAATATGGGCAAGGACGGACAGCCCGCCGACGCCGGAATCAAAGACCAAGATGGGGCGCGCATCTATCATTATGACTTGCCCTTGCATAATTGGCGGCTGTATC
>Ga0078894_10000329_pt1 | contig 32413 bp, 46 predicted proteins | sample LauGreSu1BDMLBSD_2_FD_67506 | JGI IMG/M metagenome (GOLD analysis project Ga0078894, IMG submission 67506) | Freshwater lake microbial communities from Lake Michigan, USA - Su13.BD.MLB.SD (version 4) (version 4) | ecosystem: Environmental > Aquatic > Freshwater > Lake | place: Lake Michigan... | reverse complement strand
CACATGTTTAAGAAGTATAAGATTGAGACTCCTAAGGTTGCAGGGATCTCATGTGCTATGGACAAATTTTCCCAATGGTCTGGCGAGTGGAACTCCAAGAAAGATGGGTTCAAGTGGCAACGGCTCCCTAACTTCCTCGGCGAAGATGCACACGATGCACAAGTCGACTGCCGCAACACGCTGAAAGCCATGCAGAAAATGGCCGGCGAGTTTCGTGAAGAGGAGCTGTCTGCCGAGGACATCGACCTCGACTTTTGACTTTACTCCCGCAACAAATCACTATAATCAACCGCAATCATACAAGACAATGGACTCCACAGGACGATACGTTGTTCGCTACGAACCCTCGAATAGTGAACACGAGTATCTGCAAACGCGGATTGAGATGTCAATTTCGGATGAAGCATCTTACGACGACATGGCAAACTTCTTCGACGCTTTTCTGAAAGCAGCGGGATTTGTTTACGACGGAACTCTGGAGATTGTAAAGGAGAAGTCCCGGTCAACCTCAACTGACGGGTCCTGGACTTTTCAACCATGGAGTGACTATGTGGGCGGAACCCAAGCCAAAGACATCATCTCGTTCACGACGGAGCAATGAATAACTCAAACCCCTGGTTCATTGAGGGTTCCAGCAAGGCACGACTGGTTTCGGTGACTCCCGACGCTGAAGCGACACTGGGGTACATTGCCCGGGTCACCTCCAAAGATCAAACCAACCCCAAGGTTGAGGGTCTCCTGAAGTATTGTGCCAAGCACGGACACTGGTCGGTGTTTGAGCAAGCGTCGATGACTGTCGAGGTTGTTACACCACTGGCCATTGCCATTCAGTTGCTTCGGCACCGTTCGTTCTGCTTCCAGCAGTTTTCCGGTCGGTACGAAGATCAGCAAGAGATGGTCAAGCACACTGCTGACTTGACTTCATTCCACAACCTGTTTTACATGCCCGAGGAGGCACGAGTTCAAGACCCGAAGAACCGGCAGAACTCGATCCCAACGCCGGACCCTGCGTTGACAGACGCAATGTGGACAACGATGTCCACCGCTTATACAGTTGCTCTCCAGTGTTACAATGATCTCCTTGCCCGTGGAATCGCGAAAGAAATCGCAAGGTTCGTACTCCCAGAAGGTGTTTTCAGCCGTTTGTATATTACTGGGAATTGTCGGAGCTTTATCCACTACATTGGCGTGCGTGATGACGTTGGTGTTGCTCAATACGAACACTGTGAGCTCGCCCGAGCAATCAAGTCCGTCTTTGCAACGCAGTTCCCAACGGTAACACGCTCTGTCTTCAACACTGAGCGCACACCGCTCGAGGTTGAGAACGAAGAACTAAAAGCCGAACTCGAAGTATTCAAAGCCATTCAACGAGGTAAACTCTGATGACCACCCTGACCAAGCAAATGGTTCACGCCTACTGGCACATCCTGGAAGATTACCCCTCCAAGGACGGTGAATACGTGGTGGTTTTTCAAACGGACAACGGTGAACTTGGGTGGCCCGACGTGTGGGAATATACTGCCCGCGACGGGTGGCAACCGCTGCTCGGACTCAACCACGACGATCAACCAACCCACTGGTGTAATCTTCCGATGCCTAAATGAAGTTCGAAGACTCGTTTGAAATCATACCGGTCCCGAGCCCTGTGGTTGTTGTCGACTTTCACGTTTATTTACATGACGTGAAGAATTGGTTTGAGAGCAAGATCGAAGGCTCTTTCAGCAAGGAAGTCGAGGATAAGCTCATCAAGGGTTGCTGGGCTCTGAAAATTCAACGCGGGCCGGACATGCTCCCCCGCTTCTCTCACCGAGTCTTGATAGTTGCTGACTCCCGTTTCCAAGATACTGGAAACTATTGGAGAGACACGTATATGACAAACTCACCAATCGTACAAAAAGCATGGGAGGATTATGCTGAGAGCAAAGGTAAGGACGTTTCTGAACTTGCTACGAACTACAAAGGGACTCGAAAAGAAAAAGATGCCTCCTTTTGGCGAATATTTAACATTGGGTGGGAATACGTCAACCAGTACTACAAGGTCTTCCACCACGAAGGCTATGAGGCTGACGACGTCAGCGGCGCGATTTATCGGATCTCTCGGGATAGCATTGGGGGCGATATTGCTCGTAAAAGGCAAATCTTCCTCTCATCGGTAGATCGCGATTGGACTCAACTTGTCGACGACGATCTTAGGATCTATTTCGCGAACACGCGCAAGCCATTTGCTAACGAAAAAATTCAAGCTCGCTTGGTAGATAATGCGGGGGTAATTGAGCACACCAAGTGGAAAATGGGTTACGACTTAGACCATCCAAAGAACCTCGCTGACTGGAAGGTGGAGTTTGGTGACCTTGGCGATAACTTGCCCCCGGGAAGCCCTAAATGTTTGTTTGACTTGATCGAACCGAGTCCCGAGTACAATATCGAGAAAGATGCCCCCTGGTACGAGGAGTTGGTTGAATACTTAAATGACCCGAGTCCTAACGACCGACCAGATCACTTTGAGAGTGCCTATCGGGCATTTGTGAACATCTGTTTAGAGCCCCCGGTGACGAAGTAGGGTAAAACCCTCTGGGTTGGTGATTTCCTCGTGAGGGTTCTCACCTTCCCAAACCCTCACAAGAATTATTATGTTACCGAACGAAGTGTTCGCTCTGGAACGCAGAGCATATTATGAGTCCATTGGGTTAGTTGTTGATTCCACCAATGGAGAATTCGCCCACAGCCCCTTGACGAGAGGAGAATGCGATACGGGGCATTATTTATTGCACGGTGACCATCAGCACCATGGTCTTCTACAGTCTAAAGATCTGGGGAAATGTTGTTTCTTCCCCGGGTATGCAAAATCCTGGTTGGACAGTTGTGGATTTTGCGACGGTTGGTCCGAGCTGTACGATATTTATGACACATACGTAAATGAACCTGGAAGAAAAGGGGCAGAGTCCACAAATAGGGAAAAGGACGAGTTGGGAAGAAGTAGAAATGCGGTCAAAGGTGCAACAAAAACACAAGAGCTAGGGATTGGGATTTTTAGACAAACTTCTGAAGAAAGGGCAGCGGCTGGCAGGAAAGGCGCAGCGAAGTCAATAGAGCTAGGAGTCGGAGTTACGGCTCGCACTCCCGAAAAAATGTCGGAGGATGGAAAGAAAGGAGGTAAAGCGTCGGGCGCACAACGCTGGCATTCAACAATCGACGGATTTGAAAGCAATGCTGCCGGTGTTACCCGTCACAATAAAGCGAACGGGTGGGATCCTGGTGCGCGGGTAAAAGTAGTCTAGAGAAGGTCGGTAATGTGGACGACAAAGCATTCCAAGCAAAGTATTTGCCAATGGCCAGACTCCTTTGGCAAGCGTCTGAGGGTTGCCCTGAGAATATCCCAGGCAGCTATTCTGGGCATCTCGCTCATACTTATGTCGACGGGGATGTATCTATGGGTAATCTTATCTCTAAGGTAGAAGACTTCTCAGAGATGGAGGACGAAGAGATTGAAGAAGCCATCGAAATGATGGGGAAGATTAGTCCAGAGGACTGGCCAGCGTTGGAAGACATAGAAGGAGTCTCTCTTGAAAAAATGTTGAGGGTGTACGATGAAGACTCAAGTGAGTTTAATTTCGTCGAGGATAATTTGTCTACCTCTGAAAAAGTAGAGAAGGTCTTGATCGAGGTAATCTCGTCGGTGTTTGGTGACCGAGTTTCCAGTATTAGGAGCGAGAAGGGATACTACGGGAACCCAAAAAATAATTTTCTTCAGGAGGAAGACGGGACTTTCGCTGGCACTTTCACTTACGGGGACAATAAATTCATTTTTGAGGTCTATCCAGACGAGGAAGGATGGGGAGTAACCTACCGCATGCACTGGGACTCGGCGGACAAACTGCCTCCGAAGCACGACGAGGACAACAAGGATAAGAACGATTACACTCGGCGCGTTCGCCATCGGGGGTGGAAGTAATGGCGTTCAACGGCGGTCCACTCAGCACCATTGGAATCACACCTGAGTATCTGACGGGCCTGGCTACGCAGACAGCGTCAAGCGGCGTGCAGCAAGCAGTTGGCCAGGTGTGGAAAGGTTCGGGGCAATCCTTCCTTGGTTCGGCCGGACAAGCACTGGCAGGAAACCTGGCGGGATCTGCAGTCAACATTGCGCTCAACTCCGCGTTCAGCACCAACATTCCGGGTCCTGCTGGATTCTCCCTGGACTCGGGTCGTAACATTCTCGCGTCAACAATCACTCCCTTTGTGACGGGTGCGGTCGCAGGGGGGATTAACCAACAAATTGAGAAAAGTTTGAAAAATGCGGGGCCATTTGGTTCAGCCCTGTCGACTTTGGGCACGGGTCTTGTTAATCAGGCCACGCAGGGAATCACAAATGCTATTTTCGGTGGCGCCACTCCCGGGACGGGTGCAGGCGGAGCCAACTACAAGATGTTCCCTGGCGGTGGTGGAGAGCCTCCGGCAGATTACGGCGGTTCATCATACACACTCACCGACGTTGTTTTTTCTCTGCAGCCGGCAAACCAAGGACCACAAGCGTTCGGTGATTTCTCTGCTGCTTTCTCAAAGACCGGAACCACACTCCCCTTTGGGGACTTTATCAACACCGACTTTGGATTTGAGTATCCCGCTCTGAACTCCTTCAAGGAGTCGGTCATGAAAGGCAACTTTTTGGGAGACGCCACCAATGAAAATGCAGGAGTAGCGTAATGGCTTTCTCATTGCCCACAACAGGTTTTGACTTCAACGCTTCGCTTTCACCTGCAGAAAAGATCGACGCTGTCAAGTACTTTGCTCCAGAGGGCGCAGCAGCGCCTTCCCTCTGGGAGAAGGCTGGCGAGTTGCCAATCTCGATAGAAGACGCTTTTGGACCCAACGCACCCAACATCGCAGGAGCCCTTGGCCTGGACACCTCACAGTTTCTTGGCGGGTTGGCAGGTGAGGCTCCGCCTTCCTGGACGTTCATCACAGCACCTGAAAATGTGGATTGGGATGTTGCCAACCAGGCAAATCGCGTTGATATATTTGGAACTAATAATCCCCCCGTTGTAGCTGGATCTCGTGGGATGAGGGACTTGACCCTCAGTAATGCTTTGGTGGAAGGCTTCGTCCGCAATGTCTCCGTGGAGGCAAAAATTGCGTCCCTTGAGTCTCTTATGAACTACGGGCTTAACACTTCCGACGGCTTCGTGTCGGTCCCGGTATACCAAGTCTGGGCTAATTCCAAGAGCTACGGTGGTGCGAATGCCTACTTTATCCTTAAAGATGTGAAGGTCAAGGAAGCAATGAGGGACCTAAAGGGAAACTCCACACGGGCTTACGTTGATATCTCCCTGATGCAAGTTCCAGCTTACCAAGTTAACTCTGGGAGAGATCAAGCAAACGCCATCACCTCTGGTGCCGGTGCAGCATTGAAGCAAGACCCAGCCACAGCAGCCAATCAGCAAATTGCCGGTACGCCTGGAAAGGGTGGGGCAACCCCTACCGCCGCTGGGACACAACCGGCTGCGGGAGCGGGTACACCAGCGCCGAAGACGCCGACAGCGGTAAAACCGCTAAACCTGAATACACCGCAGAGGATCATTCCCTAGGTAATCGCTTTTGACGTGGATCCAACAAGTGGTTGTTTGATTTTTTACTTCGTTTATGTTCTCGCAAACATCTATAGATTCTTCGAACAAACATAAACACTATTCCCAGCAAGCAGCAGATGTTGCACCTGCGTCAAAAGCGATTACCTTTTGATTACCTGAACTACCTTGCCTTGAATTTTCTTTGACTTCCACACCCAACCCTGTTGAGTCAGTTGTTTCTTAAGATCTTTGTACCATCCTGAGTTCGCAGACACACCGAGTTGCTCCGGGTACTGCCCTGCTAGTACATACTCTGTGTCACCTAACATTGTTAGAAGAATTTGCTCCGCTTTTTCCACAGGCATCCCCTCAGTAACTTTGTGGTAGACGCGCTCGTGTGGGTTCAACCCAATTTCCCGTATTGCTTGTGCTAACTCCCAAGCACTGCAACCCTGAACAACACGCTCAGCAATTTGCAAATACGTTAACTTCTCCCCCGGGAACGTAACCTGGAGGAGGACCTCAGACAAGTTTAGGCAGAGAACGTAGTGAGTTGCTTGCTGCCTACACAACCTGTACCGTTCTTGTATCCACTTAACTTCGTACGGATCCCAGTCAGTTCCGTCCGTCAGCTGTTCTTTAATTCTGGTTAGAGACCCCAGCAGATACTCTACTTCCGCCCAGACACGATCTCTCTCGCTTCGCCCACATATTTCGTCACTTGATCCAGAATTTCCAGCGCTCTCTTCTTGTCGCCGCGCTTGTAAGCCTGGTTTGCAACTTCCATCGTCATCACCACTTGCACGGTCGTCATTGACAGAGCTGCTTCTTCCATGGGAAGGTTGTGTAAGATTTTTCATTGTTCGAACTATTTGAGGAAGAGGGAGTGTGTCCTCTAGGGGTTCGACGCCCATCACACTCCCACTGAGTTTATTTTACCCTTTTGTGAGTTGGGGTAAAGTTAAGTAACCTATTAGAATAAACATGATTGAAGGTTACGTCTACAAGATTCTCTTTGCCGACGGTTGCTGGTATTGGGGCACCAGTCAGTACAAAGGGTTGCCCCCAGAGAAAGATGGATATTACGGTTCCCCAATAACGCACAAGTCTAAGTGGACAGACCCTCACTCCAAGATTGTTCTCAAACTGTTTTACGACGAGGATTCAAGACTAGACTACGAAGAGATGTGTATATTACCGGACCTGGACAACCCCAAATGCCTTAATGAGCATGCGGTAAGATCCTTCTCTAAGGAGACCTGCAGGAAGGCAGCAAGGATGTCAGCTGAAAAAAGTCGGGGAGTACCTAGACCCCAAGAGGTCAAAGAAAAAATCTCTCAAAAGCTTAAGGGACGAAAAAAATCGTCCGAGCATATCCAAAAGCTAAAGGAGGTTAAAAGGCCGCCCATAACACCGGAATCTATAGAAAAAAGAGTAAAGAGCAGAGCAGGGTACCGGCACTCGGATGAGACAAAAGAAAAAATCAGCCAGAGTAATAAAGGAAAAGAACGTCCTCCGGAGTTGAGGCGCCGGATTGCGGAATCCGTGAAAGGATATAAGTGGTACAACAACGGTGTTGAGAGTGTTCAAGCATACTCCAACCCCGGGGAAGGCTGGAACGAAGGCAGGGTTCTCGGTTGGGAAACACCTAGAAACAAAGGCATGCAGTGGTATCACAAGGACGGTCAGAGGAAAATGTTTAAGGAAAAACCTGGAGAAGGGTGGGTTAAGGGGATGATCCGCCCTAGGGGTAAAAGATATTATAACAATGGAACAGAACACGTCTTGACACACGAATGTCCAGGCGAAGGCTGGGTCCTCGGCAGACTTAAGAAGAAGTAATGGCTGACCAAAGGACATTCGTACTTGTCTCAGAGTTCCGCGATGGTGTAACCCCTTCGCTCGAGAAAATCAACAAGGGCGTTGACGCGCTCAAGAAGAACCTGGCAGATCTAACCAACGTCGCCAAACCCCTCAAGAATGAGTTCAAGGATCTAGCAGACTATAGCAAGACTTTCAGCACCTCCTTAAAGAGCCAAGCATCGGATATCCGGGATATAACGGCAGCAATGCGTGCAATGCGCAACGAGATGGGGCGCGTGAATCGCGCCTACAACGCTGCGGGACGCAACCGCAATATTGTTCCCCCTCCCCCTCCCCCTCTTACCCCCCCAACTCGAAGAACACCTTCAAGAAACGCCTCAAGTAGCACTGGCGGCCAATCCTACGCAGGGGCTGCGGGGGGGCTGGTAGCAGGCAATCAGCTAGGGGAAATGATCACCGGATCAATCGTCCGGGGATTCCAGATGGGCGTGTCGATAATGGCCAAACCCTTCAGGTACGCTGGTAATGCGTTCGCGGAACGGGTTCGGGACGAAATGTCCGACATCCAGTCTGCTGGAGGGTTGTTCGCAACTGATATTCGCTACAATCTCAACATGTTCAAGAGCTTCAATGAAGCTCGTCGAGCCCAAGAAAATATCAACGCAAGGCTTGCCCAATCTGCAGCGGAACTGCCGGGCGAAACCGCACAGTATGTTAGAGAAGCAAAACGGATCACCGACACAATGATCGGTGCGATGGGGAAGAGCCAGGAAGCCTTTGTCAAATACGCCGAGTCTATTGGTGCCAAACAGGGCGATAAGATGGACGCCTTGGGGGTGGTAATTCAGAAGTTCACCGAGAAATCGGTTCTCCTTGGTATGCAACCCGGTGGCGGGCAGTCTGGAAGCCGAATGTATGGCGTCCCTCAGCTGCTCGAAATGCTTGTGAATATGCCAAAGGCTAACATGAAGTCGATGTCATACAAGTATGCGGCGCTGCGAGATAACCCCCTGTTGGCAAACGCTTTGCAGCAAGGGGAAGCAAAGATCAATGCGACAGCTGTGGGAACTGCTGAACGCCTCCGTGCCATCATGGAGATCCTGGATCAGGCTCTACCGAACGAGGTGGTCTCGGCAATGCGTAACTCGATGGATGGCGTAATCCAGACGTTCAAGTCAGCATTCCTTGACCCGGAAGTAGGTTTATTCGGTCTGGGGCGCAAGTTAGATAGCCTAGTGATTCCTCGAGTTGACTCTTTAGGTAGATATCTAGACAAGAGCGGTAATGTCGTAGAGGACGTAAGTCAAGCATTCCAGGAGCAAACTTCCCTTTACGGTTTGTTCCGAGACATACTTGCGGGATTTGCCGTTCCTCTGTCGGACTTGGTGGGTATCCTGCCGCAGATCTATGATCCACTCCGGGCAATTGGCCTGGACATGGTCAACCTTCGCAACACAGCTCAGAACTTCCTAAAGACCTTTAACGGGTTTACCAAGGGATTTGAAGAACTTTCCAAATTGAAGGGAATCCCGGAGATTAAGAAAACTGCGGGGGCACGAGGGGCATTGCTCACGATAGCCAATCTGCTTCAGAACGTCGGAAAAATTGACACAGCTGAGTTTAAGAAATACTCGGAGAAATTGCAGAAGAAAGAAGTAGATTTGGCAGGGATTGCCAAGTCCCTGTTCTCCAATCTCTTTGATTCCAAGTTCATGACGATGGTTGGAGAGGTCGTAGGAAAAGTCATAGGCGGAACCCTAAAGATGGTTGGCGACTTACTGTCAGGCGTTACCGATATGGCAAACGCAGGACCGTTCGCAACCGGACTCAAGAAGGGGTGGGATGCTGCCCAAGGTAGCCAAGGCGTGGCTAAGGTCTTCTCGTCTTTGTTTAAGATAATCGGCAATCTCCTGATGTCAGCCTTTAAGGCTGCTCCCTTTGAGATGAGCATTCTTACCGCTCTGACCGTTGGCATGCCAATCATTAGCGGTCTCATAACAACCGGCATGACTGCTTTGTTTGAAAGTGTCTTCTCAGCGAGTTTGTTCAACTTCATCCGCGCAAAAGTCATGGGGTTGGTTGCCTCTATGCTTGTTCAAGCATCCGTCATGACAACCACGCCTGCCGCAGCAGGGGCGGCACTCGGAGGTGCAGCACCAGCCGCCGCCGGAGCAACAGGGTTGGGGGCGATGCTTACTCGTATCCTTCCTGCTCTTGGTAAGTTCTCCCTTATCTTGACGGGAATAGTGTTGTTGGGTGGAGGGGTTGAGAACACCTTCCGGCAGTTGCAACAAGTTTTCGGAGAAGTCGGCCACACCTTAGGAGGTTCTTTCTCAGGGTTGTTTGATGTACTAGGGACTTTAACCGCCTTTGTCGGGGATCTTGGGTCGGGTATTGGTCGACTGTTTAACTTCCTGACCGGAACTGAAACTCAACTTGACCTAATCAAGATTCTCCTTACGCCGATCACTGCGGCTCTTCAGGCATTGGAAATCGGGCTTCTAGGGCTGAACGTGGTTTTGACCAAAGTTCGCTCATGGATGTCAAACTGGCTTGGAACGGAAGAAGAAAAGAAACGCAATCGAGAGGAAGCTCTGCAAGCCGATCTGAAGATGCGGCAAGCTCAAGGTAGACAGAATGCCTACAACGCTTCCATGCTGGGTGAGGAAAATCTTCGGAAACAACTAAGTGCTGCTACATACGAGCTTCAGAATAGTAAAGTAATTAAGGCCACACGTTCAGCCGAACTTAAAGCTTTCGTACAGGAAGCAAACGCTCAGCTTGGCCGCAAACCAAACGCATCTGGAGTAAAGACATCTCCGGCCAAAGCGGAACAAAGGACTGCAGATCAAACAACTGAGATTAACAAAAAGAGCACACAGCAAATCAAAGAGACCTCTTCCGTAAAAGCCAGCACAGATAAAACCACACAGGCAGTTAAAGAACTCAGCACTAAAATCACTCCTCAGGCCAGCCTGCAGACAACGGTTGCCTCCATTTACAACTTGTTGGCAAGTGGGCAACTTCGCGTCCAGGGAACAATGGCTGGCGGGTCTTTCACAGGACCTTACAATCCTTACACAAACCCTCTGGGCAACCTGCCGTTCACTAAAAAACAGACAAACCCGAACGCCCCCAGTGAAATATTCCAAAACTGGGCCAAAGGTGGACTTGGCGATGCCGTTTCTTCAGAAATAAAAAACAAACCTCCGGGAAGCGACCTTGTAATCGCCAACAGTTCTGAAACCGTGATCCCAGCTGCCGGAGGCTACGGCATGCTTGACTTTGTAGAGACACTGCGCTCTGGATTCACCGCAGTTGTGAACACCTACAAAGAAATGCAAACAAGGCAAAACGACACACTAAAAACTATCAACTCAACGTTAGCGAGCAATCAGCAACAAACCAACGCGAAGCTTACAGCTCTCTCCGCTAAAATGAACACACCGTCAATGCCAGGTGGCCTCGGTGGTGGAGCAGCAGGCGGCGTAGATGCCTTCACCCCCATAGCTCAGCGTATGGGCCTAACGATGACCAGCGGTTACCGCCCCGGCGACCCTGGTTGGCACGGTGCGAACAGAGCACGCGACTTCAGCAATGGCACAGGCCCCACTCCGCAAATGATGCAGTTTGCACAGATGCTGGCGTCAAACTACGGATCCAACCTGAAAGAGCTCATCTACACTCCGCTCGGTTTCAGCATCAAGAACGGCCAAAGAGTTGCCCCGTACGCCCAAGGCGCTCACTACAACCACGTCCATGTTGCTTACGCAATGGGTCTCGGTCAAGGTGTTGCCTTCAACAGTCTCTCCGGAGCGCAAGCGTGGGAGAAGTCGATGGTTTCAGGGTCGGTCAAAGTCGGTTCCGTGACGGGCAACTCTGCGGAAGGATTCGGCGGAGGTACAAACGTGACAAACAACATCACCATCAATCAGCAACCGGGACAAGATGCAAATGAACTCGCAGCTATTGTCGCAATCAAAATTGGCGAAGCAGTTGCGGATGCCCGCTCTGCTAGCATCTTCGTATAACAACAGGAGGTAAACAATGGCCAGTGGTGGTTTTCTTCGCGTTCCCCGCGTCCGTGTTCTTTGGGGGGACATCAATCTCAGTGCATACAACGGTCCCGAAAAAGGAGCGCCCGAAGTGTTCTCGCTGGACACTGAGAAAGGTGGTCCAATCGTGTACGACGTTCGCACTGACTTAGCATCAGAAGGTGAGGGTCCAACCGCTGAACTCAAGTGGGATCCAACCGGCCCCGGATACGATGCATACGAATGGTTTCTGAGCCAGGAAAAGTATGTTCAGGGCAAATTCTCGATCGAGTTTTTCTATCCTCGCGGGAAGAAAATCGTCATGTTTTACAAGTGGTCCGGGCAAACCATCAGCTACGGCAACGACATGTCGATCACGGTGAAGTTGCAGTCGGAGTTGGCGGGTTTGGTAAATGCAAACCAGCGAAACACCGCGCAGGCATATGACGAGAAGAAAGGCGCGACCGCAATTTCAGCCTTCGACCGAACAACCAAACAGTTCGGGCTCTCCGGTCAGAAAGACATCATCGCGTACAACAAATACGCCAAAGAGCAGCTGGAGAAAGTCAAGTACCAAAACATCTACGGAAGCGATCAGGTCTACTCAAGTGCGGTGGCAAACCTTGCAAAACAGTCCGGGCACACCGTGCAAGCGAACAACATCGGGGGGTCCAACCTTGTCGTATTCCCTCCGTACAGCTACAAGGAAAAAGGCGCAGAGGACCAGGAAGTATTGAACGGTGCCACAGACATCGCCGCCGGGCAGGCACCGGATCCCAAGGTCCGCTACGGGTACTTGCTTGGGCCCTCAATCATCAACAGCGTAAGTCGAAGCTACAACTGGAAGCCCCCGCAACAGTCAAACTCAAACACACCCGGCACTCAGACAAAAGCTGAGCAACCTCGCGATAAAAAGACTGGCAAGTTCATAACGGCAGCTGAGGCAGCGGTCCAGGACAAGGGGAAGGCGGCAGCAAAAACCTCCTCACCTCTCGGAACCTCCAACAGCAGGGCAAACCCTGGTGTTCAAAACAAAGAAAACCCTTACGGCCCCGATCGTCAAAATGCCCTCAACCAGGAAAAGTCGGCGGAGATGACCTTCGACACCATTATGTGCCCGGTGCTAACAGGAATCAAGCCCAACGACATCGTGTTCATCCCAAGCCTCAAGGGCGACTTCATCGAAGACTGGATTGTTCAAAATGTTGACTACACTCAGAACGACGGCAGCGTCTCGGTCAACATCAAAGCCACACGCACTTTCGGTGTGAAGAACACTATGAACCAGACTGCCTCCAAAAAATTCCTGGAATTTGCTAAGTCCAGCGGACTGGTAGGACCCGGCGCAACCTTGGACTCGTGGGACAAATACGCATGGAGTCTACCGGGGGAGATCTCTGCCCCGTCGGGTAGCCAGCAGTATGGCGTCTCGGCGGCCAGCGACGTCAATGCCACTGCCACCAACCTTTCCACCAACCCGCTCGGCGGGCGGCGGATCTCCACGCTGTTCTGAGTTTACCGTCTCCACCAAGGGGTATAATCATAGTGCTTGAGCGCCCCGGAACAGACCGGGGAGTCGCGCTCAACTTCCTTAAAGTCTACAAATCATGGCTACTAGCACCTGCAAGATTTCACCCGCCCTGGACGACCGCAATCGTGCAAGGTTGGAATCCAAACAATACACTCGCGCTTACACTGACATTCCCAACCGCGCCCTTCCTGAAACCTACCAGAAAGGACTTGGTGCTATCTTCACCGCACTAACGGGTGAAGACTTTGCTGGCGAAAGTTCGACCTTCACGGTGCGTGCTGACGCTAACGGGGTGTTCAAGCGCCTTTATGCTCCAACTGTGTTCTCCACCGAGGGGAAAGGGTTGGTGATTCGCTGGGGCGATCGTGACATCCCCCTGGAAATGAGCCCCGGAAAAATCACCGTGGCTGGCGCGCCAAAAGGCACTAAGTTTGCCTTCAAAGAAGAAATAATCGGCAAGTTCACCGAGCCTGTGCTTAACGTTAGCGTGACAGCTGACGGTACGCTCTTCTCCCTGCCGATTCCCATCCGCTCCGCTGATTACGAGGATAAGGTCTCCGCTGACCTGCTCGATCTGCTGTTGGACGAAAACCCCGAAGCCATTGCCGAAAAGGTGCAAGTTGCTTCTGATCTGTCCAAGCGTGGCGAGAACTCAGGGTCTGGCGAACGGATGCAAGGTCCCTTCGTCAAAGTGGCCCACCTGCCGATCGGTGAGTACACCGTTACAACCTACCGCGTCAGAGAAGGCGGTCAATACGGAACTGACTATTTCCTGCAAGTCAAAGTCGATGAACCGTTTACTGCACCTGTCCGCTCTCAAGTTGACGGCGAGTGGGTAGATGTGGAGACCGAGGTGCAAGATTGGTGTATTGCAAAGCCAAACAACTCTTTGAAAAAAGTGCTTGCCGCAGACCCAATCATCGACCGTGAAAATCCTGCCATTCTTCGTGTTATTTCCCACGACGAGTATAATGGTTTTCCTACCGCCAAAGTTGCACTAAAATGTACTGCTTTTGCGGAAGACCCTGAGTCATTTACACTCGATTTCTAATAGATGGTCTAGTCGGCAACGGGAGGGGAAACCCTCCCTCTCTTATATGGAACCCAGAATTTACGTCTATAAGGTAACCTTTGATGAGATACCCGACTGGTATTGGGGAGTTCACAAAGAAAAAAGATACGGAGAAAAGTATCTGGGATCCCCTGTAACCCATGCCTGGAAGTGGGAGTTTTACACACCTGTGATTCAGGTTCTCGAGGAGTTCCCCCATACCGATGCAGGGTGGGTTGAGGCCTGCTCTGTTGAGAAAAGACTCATAGCACCTGACTTGAATAACCCTTTGTGTCTGAATGAGCGCGTGCAGGGGATTTTGTCTATTGCCTCCACCAGGAAAGGCGGTAAAAAGTCGATTGAGTTGGGGTACGGTTTTGACTCTTTTGACGTTGAACTTTTGCGTGAGTTTGGGAGAAAAGTAGGCGAAAGTGGACTTGGAGGGAAAGCAAACGGACAATCCCCTAACTGCGCTTTTAGGAACCCCGAAGTTCAGTCGAGAAATGGCGCCAAGGGCGGAAAACACAGAAGCCCCAATGGAGGGAAAGCGTCCATCTCCCAGCAGTGGATGTGTACGATCACGGGACACATCAGCACCGCACCAGGTTTAGCCCGATATCAAAATGCAAAAGGTATAGACACTTCAAATCGCATTCGCATCAAATAACAAAGTCGGCAATACGGGTCGGGGTTTACGCCTCGGCCTTTTTTGCTATGATGCAACGGAAACAACTATCCAAACTATCTTATGCCTGATCCCTTTTCCGGTGGTGTTGGAACGACCAAACAAGAGGTCGATATCCTGGGAAAAGTTAACGAGCGGAAGAAGGCCAAGACCTTCGGCTCTTCAAAGAAAGACAAAGAAGAAAAGAAGGCTCCCGTACGAGTCAGCGAGTTGTATAACGCAGGGATTGCCCTGCTTAAGTCGCGAGGGTTTACGGTTGAGCTAGAAGAAGGCGGAGATCACATTAACCACAGGATTCTGAAACCATCGCCCCCGCCAATGGTCAAGGGCATTAAGTATCCGCACACGTTCAATCCGCTGCAGGATATTTCCACGGACCTCGACTTCGAAGCGATTGAGGCAGCGTTTCACCCGGACGTTTGTGAAGAGTCCGTTCGGGAATTCTGGACACCGCTATTTCGACCCAAGGCAGGTGACAGCGATCTATTCAGTTTCACCGAACGCCTGCTGAAGATGAAGCGGGTGAACGCTACAAAAAACATACACCAAACACTTGACTATGGACACACGTTTGACCCAGCTGGGCGCTGGGGTGGCGAAGCTGTGCTTAACCCTCGCATCTGGGTTCCTGACCGGGATTGGTTTGACCCTGCGCTTCGCAAAGTTACTTTTAGCGATATTTTCACAATCTTCCCCGAAGCCGAGCAAGAAATGCTCCGACTCATTCTCGGTCGCGTGGGTGTCGGACGGGCAAATCACTTGCCGCCAGGTCGATCTGAACCAGTGGACCATACCGCCCGGATGGCCGGTGTTATCGTCGGGAAAGACGCAGGTCTTGGCAAAAGTACGCTCTTCAACGGCCTCACCGCAGCCCTCCAACGATGCGGATTCGTCACCCACACCTTCAAGTCAACCGAAGACCGATTCGGCCTCAAAGCCGCAGCCCTCAGTGACATCGCCTACAAAGACGACACGAGTCTCGCGAGCCTCAAAAAGTTCCTCGCAGCCGAAGAAACCAAAATCCTGATTACCAATGGCCTATTCCAAGTCGAAGAAAAGTTCCAGAGCGCTGAGCAGATATGGCCGAAATCTGTCATCCTGGTTAACTCAAACGACTGGAATAGCAAGTTCGCTTATGACCTCGATCCTGGCATTATTGACCGAATTAAAATCATATCGACCTACCGCGAATACGAGGTTGCCAAGAATCGGGAGAATCTTGAGGGAACCTTGTCGGAGGGTTCTCCGGATCTCCGCCCACGGGCACATATCCCGTACCTTGCGAACAAACTCGGGGTCAGCCAAGAGGCTCTTTATCTGTGGTGCTTGCGACTGGCAACTGATCGATTCTGGGCGGTTATCAACGACGTTCGTGACCCGTCAATTAACCGACTCCAGGTCGAGGTCCGGTACTGGACGACGCGTCAGAGGATCCGCTTCAAAGCGGATGTTACACAGGCACTCGTCAATGGCATGGCATTTGCGTGGATGCTCCGGACAGGAGACACGGAAGTCCCTGAGCTCACGCCGGAGATGCTCCAGGAATGTCTCGATCACTTCTACTTCCTCGGAGTCGACCCGTCGGGCCTTCAGTTGATGAACAAGATGAAGCGCGAGTGGGAAGCCGCAGGGCGACCGTCTACACACTACTACCAGGGGTTCCGTGAGATTCGCTGGGAGTCCATCAAGAAGGCGGTCACCTACTTCGAGCAGTTTGGTAAAAACTCCACCGGAAGTAACACCACTACCGAGGTCATCAAAGACATGATGGAGAAACTCGTCATGCGTGACGGGTTCAAAATCGGTGGGTCTGCCAACTATGTTATCGAAAACTGGGAGAACATGCGCCATGCTAGCGAGGAATTGCGTGAGGAGGGCAACGCTTTGATCGCCGATATCGACCAGCGTGACTGTGACAGGTTGCTCGATGTTAACAAGAGGTGTGATGACAAGTGGATAGAGAATAAGCATTACAGCCCAGACCGGGCCGAGAAATTCCGTGCTGCTGCACGAGAGAAACTCTACGCCCAAATCGAAAATGGGGGTAAAAACTAATGCCGACTACTACCCCCAACGAAACTGTGGACGCATTCTCTTACGAGTGCCAGAAGCAGTCTCGGTTGAAAGAACAACTTGAATCCGAAGGATTTACTTGCATAGATGACCCGGCAGGTCTTTATGACAAGATTGGTACTGTTCAAGAAATCGAGACGCTCTGTCAACTCTATACACCACGCCTACTGTGTAAGCTCTACGCCAAAGGAACCGAAGATCTGGAACATTCGTTCTACCTTGTTCCCCTCTGGCAAATCATCAAGTTCAACTACGTGATTCCTCAACCAGGGGAATACTTCTCTTCCAAGTACGTGGTTGGTATCCGCCGTGTTGGCGAGAATGCTTTTGTCCCCAGTCTTCGCCTGCCACTAACTTGATATGGACAACTTCTTCAGCAGTCAGGTGCCAGACACTCCGACCCCGATTAACTCGGCGGGAACACCGACCCAACCTTACGGCAATGCTGCTGGGGAGTTTGATCTCAAGAATAAGTACGGCAGTCGCAAAGTCAAGTCTCGCAAAGACTCGGACCAGCCTGCTTTCGCAGAAGATGACGCAACAAAGCGTTACTTCGGTGACTTTTCCATCGAGGCCAAACGCCACGTCTGGGACTTGCTGCAACAGCACCCAGAGTACGGCGACAAAGGCAATGTACGGATGAATCGCGTGGGCAATAACACTCGAGAAGTTCTACCGAACGACGCAACCAAGACCGTTGAAAATGGCGGATACCTGATACGACAAAACGTCCCACAAGCATCTCAGCCAAAATACTGACATGGCACCAAAAATCACTGACCCAAACACCTTTCTAACTAATCTCGTCTCTCGCAAAGGCAAGTCAGACCTTTACGGTGTGTATCTGACTGGGGTCAATGTGCTGGCCGACGCGCGAGAAGACTATGGATACGGTGTTTCCCTTGAGAACACCTACCGGGAAGTCCAGTCACTTTTTGCTAAAGACGAAGCAGACTGGAATCACCTTATGGTTCAGACACGACGCAACCCTGAGGAAATCATTCACCCGATTTCTTTTATTCGCGGTCGTGAACCGATCACGATTTATTTCGCCATAGAAGGCAACGATATGTCCACTATGGTGTTCATTCCCACACTTGTGGTCTCCGAGTTCGTATCAGAAGTTGCTTTTTATCAGCACCTTCTCCAGGAAGTGGCCACCTTCGCGGGTAAAACCGCAGCAAGCATCCGGTTCACAATCGGTGCTGTCTCGATGGAGTGGGACGACCTTGTCGAGCAAGGGTGCGCCCGTGAGGTGGACGTCGGGTTCTGAGTTTACGCTCCGGACCCGCCCCTATACTACACTCGGATACAAATCAACATGGATCTTAACTACTACCAAACCGCTGCTCTGCAGACCGCCATCTACCCCAACATGGGTGCAAACTTTGCCTACCCTGCACTGGGTCTTGTCGGTGAAGCAGGTGAGGTCGCTGACAAACTGAAGAAGGTTATCCGTGACAACGACGGTGTCCTGACCGACACAGTCCGTGACGCAGTCTCTAAGGAACTGGGCGATACATTGTGGTATATTTCCGTTCTCGCTTACGAGATGGACTACGACCTGGAGACTATCGCTGCCAACAACCTCGCCAAACTCGCTTCCCGCCAGGAGCGTGGAGTGCTTACCGGATCCGGGGATAACCGCTGATGCTTGCTTCCGACGTAACTTTCGAACAGATGCGCCGAGCATCTCGCAACTTGCCTGAACTTGGCGTCCCCGCCAGTTACATGCAGGTGGAGTATGGACTCTCTGAGTTAGAAGCATGTTGGGATGGATTCGTCCACACCTCCGATGCCTACGACCAGTCATTCAAAACACGCAAAGAAATCCACCAAGAGTTTGCAAATGCTCTCAACGAGTATTTAGAATACTTGGGGGAACAAGTTCCCGTCAAACTAGCGTAGACCGATGTTCCACACTGCCTATAACTCCTACGAGTCAAAACCAAACGGTCGAGATTACATAGGCAAGCATAGTAGTGAAGACCCTTACGACGGGTATTTGGGGTCATTCGTCGATGAGACGTTTGAACCTGACTCAAAAATCGTAATGGCGTACTCCAAAACAGCGGAAGGTGCGGTGTGGTTTGAGGTTAACTTCCACAACGTGTTTAATGTGTCTCAAGACCCGAGATACGCAAACTTAACGAAACAAACAAACACCAAGTTTGATACCACGGGGTTGAAACGACTGCCACTCACAGTGGAGCAAAAGGAACTCATCTCGGTTAGAACAAAAGAGGCGATGCAATCCCCTAAAGTTCGAGAGAACTTAGAAAAAGCGAATGCAAACCTCAAAACCCGGGAAGCGAGGAGACTCTCTAAACTAGGGGTTCCCCGAGACAAGGAAACAAAAGAAAAGATTGTGTCCACCCTCACGGGTTACAAACAAACTCAGGAACACATTCAAAATGCAGCAAGCACAAGAAGAGGGAGGAAATGGTGGGTCAACTCAAACAATGAGCGAAAGTTTCAACGTGAGTCACCAGGACCCGGTTGGCAATCAGGCAGAAACTGGAAACCCCCACTTGGATAAGTGGGATCGACGGTTTCTCAGAGTCGCCTATGAGGTGAGTTCCTGGAGTAAAGACCCCGGAACAAAAGTCGGGTCTGTTATTGCTTCCCACAAGAGAATCCTCTCGGTTGGGTATAACGGATTTCCAAGCGGACTATCCGACTCGTTTGACAATTATATAAACAGGGAGTATAAACTTCTGGTCACTGTGCACTCAGAAGTCAACGCCATCCTCAACGCAGCGAAAAACGGTACGAAGGTCGAAGGATCTATTCTGTACGTTACATTTCCACCGTGTTCACAGTGCGCCAGCGCAGTGATACAAGCGGGTGTTGCACAAGTAGTTTGCCCGGACCCGGCAACAGCGCCGGAACGCTGGCGAAGCAACTTTATTGCGGCAAACAATCTATTCTACGAGGCAGGCGTCAAAGTTCTTTATTACTCAGACGCTGACCTATGTCTAACCGAAACTGCCCCGTCTGTGGGGCACACTGGGTTGATGGACAACTCTACTGGTCCACCGGCAAACCCGGCAAAGACCTTGACCTCAATGCTCTCGTATGCAGAAAACTTCCTACCGAGAAGGCTGAGGGATGCGTGAATCCCTGCCAGGGTATGGACGGGGGAACGGGGTGGGAGGAGAGACTGAAAATGACAGAGGCGGCACTAACTAAGTTTGACCTCTAGGGCGGTTAACCGTACCAGATAGGGCGGTTTCCGCCCTTTGCTTGTCAGGTCAAATGAAGTATACTAAAGGGAGTTGAGAAACGTCATGCAAACCGAACTGCTCCAGAAAGCTGTCAAGGGCGATGCCCGATCCATCACCGCCATTGTTGAACAATATACACCACTGGTCCATAAGATCGTTAACAAGTATGCTTGGATGTCTCCTAAGCATTCTCGCGATGACTTGGTTCAAGAGGGTCTACTAGGAATCATCAAAGCTATTGAAACATTTGACATCAGCAAAGGTTTCAAGTTTATGACCTGGGTCTACCCTCAAGTGCGGGGGGCCGTCCAGGGTGTTGCCCGTAGGGATAACCGCCTTCCGAAATACCCCCTCTCGTTAGAGCAGAGTGACTGGGCTAAAAACCTGGAGGACTCCAACGCCTATGAGCTAACGGATGACTACTCTGCGAACCTGGTTCGCGACATTGTCATTGCCGGTTGCGGTTCGCTTGACTCTAAGCGTGCGCAAATCGTGTGCGACCGCTACGGTCTACTCGGGCGCAAAGCACTGCGCCAGGGCGAAGTTGCTGAGAAGCACGGTATGACCAAGCAAGCAGTTAACTCACACATCTCACGATTCAGCAAGATTGTGCGTGAGAAGCACCCCGAACTGGAGGCACTGATCAAATGACAGCAACGGGTAAAAACTACATTGCCGTCAAAGTCTTCGACAAGAACTGCGACATCTGCAAGCACATGAGCAAGCATGATCGAGCGACTTTTGAAAACTTTGATGAGATCGGGTACCAGGAAGTTCTCTTGGATGACATCATCCAGCACGATAACAACTTGACAAAGCTACGCATCTACCAAGTCCTGGAGAAGCACGCTCTAAACCCTGACTACACTATTGATCTCCCTGTGTATGTTCTGCTCACAAAGCAAGGCAAGTACAAAGGTCACCATGTAGGAGCTGCCACTATTGTGGAGCTTCGCGACAAAATCAAGGAATGCCTTGAAGACAACCCCGATTAAGGAGGCACATGCGTTGGGACACCACATTCTAGTTAGTCTCTATGGCATCTCATTCCATCTGCTGGATGATCTCGACGGCATACGTGCCGCCTTCGAGCGTGCGGTCGAGATCTGTGGAGCAACCGTTCTCAATCGTTTCTCTCATCAGTTCCACCCTCAGGGTGTCACAATTGTGTACGCTCTGGCAGAAAGCCACCTAAGCATCCACACATTCCCGGAAAACGGGTGTTGTGCCATCGATGTTTACACTTGTGGTGATATGGATGCTCGCAAAGGTATGGACGTTCTTATCGAACATTTCAGACCCATCGAAGTTTCTATGCAGGAGGTTAAGCGATGACTAGCAGAAAGAAGTTGGCCAAAACCGCCCTGAAACACCCTGAGCTATTCTCACCCGCCGAACTATCCTACTTCCAGTTGTGGTTAAAGGCAAGGAAAGAACGCAAAGAAAAAGAGAAGATGGAGCAGTTTACGAATAGTGAGGAGGGGGTATAATTCTAACGAACACAATCAACACGACAAATGTTATCGTTAGAGCACATAGACCCCAAAAACAGTAAATTTATTTGCGGACTAGAAAACCCCTTCAACGAAATTTGGGTAGGTGTTTCCTACAATGCCCGTAAAACAAACCGATTCGTGCCGTACAGGGTCCAGCAGAAAGATGCTCCGGTTAATTTCGGAGACATGGCAGAGTTCCTTATAGACGGTGAATGGGTGGTTTGTGAATTCGGCGGTGAAATTTGGTGGGAGGAATCCAACCGACTGGGAAACTCTTGTGTAGACGGGGGCACAACCCAAGGCAAAAAAAGTTTTGACTCTAAAACCGGAATGTTTTCCCCGACTTACACAGAATCCCCCAAATACATCGAGGACCGAAGGGCAATAGGAAAACGAAAAATTTCTCAACAAACCGGAATTTTCGACCCTGACTACATTAACTCCCCTAAATTTAGAGAAGATAAATCAAAGGCAGGTAAATCTGGAAGCAAAGAATCCAAAAAACTTGCCGGTAAATTAGGAGGTGCTGCCACAAGTAAACTAATTTCAAAACCAATTCGAATAATCTTCCCAGACGGTTTACAGAAAGAGTTCGAGTCTTCTGTTGCCGCAGCAATCGAACTAGAAGTAAACTCTCTCACCCTTCGAAGATTGGCAGAATCCGGTAAAACCGGGGTAAAGAAAAAATACAAAGGGTTGAAAGTGAACTTCCTGTAAGTTTACAAAAAGTTACAAAACCTATGCTATTCTTGACCTTACTGCTATACTAATGACAGTTACAACTAATGACAGAGGGCAGCAAAATCTTTGGGCGAAAGAGCCCGTAATGACTTACGCAGACCACCCCTGGGGTATTCCCCACAATGAAGTTGCTGAGAAGTTGAATGCCCGCGCTGCTATGCTCGGCATTGTTGCTGGTGCTGTTTCTTACGCTCTCACTGGTAAGCTCTTTTTCGGAGTATTCTGAAAATGGCAGCCGAGATTATCTTTACCGTCACCTCTGTGGCATTCTTCGTGCTCCTGGCACACTCTGTAAATAACCTCTCCGAAACTTACTGAAATGGGCTTCAACGAAAAGAACGAAAAACTTAACGGTCGCCTTGCCATGATGGGCATCATCGCAATGTTTGGTTCATATTTGACCACAGGTCAAGTCATTCCTGGAGTTTGGTGAGATGACGGAGCCCGTCCATAGCATCACAATAGCCGTAGGTTTACTGCTGGCGGGCACCGCCTATATTCTTTTTAGAGTCCTAACCTACGATGACTGAAACAATCGAGATGTGGTGGCCCTCGCCTGAGGCTTTTGAAGACCTTACGGTAGAAGACGCTGAAGAAGGGTACACCTTGTCGGCTCCTGATAACACCCTGTGCGCCGAGTGGTTGGCGTACTGGAATCAGGACGAAGCACATCACGAGGTCTTTGAAAAAGAGTTTATTGGGGCTCTCATCAATCACGCAAACGTAGTTCTTGAAGTAAATGGCCAAACTGAAACAGTCCCTGACGAACAAAGTTGTAATCGAGCGGAAACCGAAGAAGTCGGCTCAGGGTCGCAGCCGTAACACCAACCTGGCAGCCACTCCCACTCGGGCCAAGCAACGCCGTTATCGGGGTCAAGGCAAATGACCTTCCTGGCTGTGGCTGCGGGCTCCCTAATCGGGAGCTTTCTCGGTAACGTCAGCGTGTTCTGGGTAATCGGAACGATGGCTAAAAAAGCCGAGGAAAAACAAAGACAAGAGCTGGTAAATCTTCAAAATCAATTTTTGGAGATGCGCCAAAAAGAAGCCGAACGCATGGAGCGTTACGCTAAGCTGGAGGGGTAGTTTACTCCTCCTTTTTTCGCCTATACTCTCCCTACCTGTTCTAAACCACGTGAACATCTTCGCTGTAAACAACGACCCTCGCCTCGCGGCCAAAGATCTACCTGACAAGCTCGTTGTCAAAATGCCTACGGAAAGTTTGCAACTGCTAACCCCGTGGGCATTCAACACTCATGGCGTCTACATCCAAAAACCTGACGGGACCAACTACGGCACCAAAGGATTCGCTCATCATCCTTGTGCAAAATGGCTCTACGAGAGTCCCGCAAATGTTGCGTGGTTGCTTTGCCACGCCATTGAGATGTGTAAAGAGTACACCGCACGCTATGGTAGACAGCATGGCGCGATGCTTGGTTTATCCCAAGTTATGGTAATCTTTGTCGAGAACTACGGCACAGAAGTCGCAGAGGAGCGTACCTCATTCGTTCAGGCAATGCCCGACGAGTTCAAAGTTCCTGGCGACCCTGTAACTGCCTACCGTAACTACATCAACGGCTACAAAGGGTACGCCGAATGGAATCACAGCGAAAAACCCGAGTGGTGGAGCGACGAGAAACACGAACCGGTCCGCCAAAAATATCTCGCCGAGCGAGAGGCCAAACGTTTACAGAGGAAGAATGAAAAGCATTCGAAAGTATAGAGAGCCCTACAAAGTAAACGGGGAGTTTGAGTTCCCTGAGTTCTTCGAAGCCTACCAAAAAGCACAGGCATCCGTTTGGCGTCCACAAGAAGTCTCCTTCGAGAGTGACATTCGCGACTGGCAAAATGCCAGCGACGACGAACGGGAAATCATCGCCGGAATCCTTCGCGGCTTTACTCAACTTGAATGTCACGTTAGCGATTACTGGTCGCGCATTCCAGAGTCGTTCCCGAAACACGAAATCGCCGCCGTTGCTCGTGCTTTTTCCCTTTCCGAGATTGTGCACGCGGAGGCTTACAATCTTCTCTCCGACACCCTCGGACTTGATGAATTTGAGGCATTCCTAGGTGACCCAATCGCCCAACAAAAGATCGGTTACTTCCTACAGAATCGAAGCATTAAAGAGTCTCTTGCAGTGTTTAGCGGTGCTGGCGAGGGTGTTTCTCTATTCAGCTCTTTCGCCGTTCTGCTTTCTCTCAACCTCACCGGAAGATTCAAGGGAATCGCTCAAATCATTTCTTGGTCTGCGCTTGACGAGCAACAACACTCCGACACCGGAATCAAACTCTTCCGAGAGCTGATTGAGGAGGATCCACTGACCCCTGACGAGGCAACTATGATCTCGCAGGGATTCAAGGCAGTTCTCCGCAATGAGGAAGCGTTCCTGGACCAGATCTTCAAGGATCGCACTCTCGGCACCATTACACTTCACGATGCAAAGCAGTATTTGCGTTGGCGGGCAAACGAGCGCCTGGCTAAACTCGGCGCGTCTATCCCCTTGTTCCATGTGGACAACGAGGCAGCAGACCGCATCAAATCGTGGTTCCACCCGCTGATGGCGGGGGCCACAAGCACCGACTTCTTTGCTCAACAGAAAGACGGTGGCAACTACATTTCCAAACCCACTCAGGACTTTAATGGGGTGAATTTGAAAACTCTCAACCTTGTGCTCGCATGACCGAACCAATTGCCCCCGAATGGCTCTCTGAAGAGGGCATGCACACACTATCGGCAGGGTACTTACTGCCAGGAGAAACCCCTCGTGCAATGTTTGGGAGGGTTGCTAAAGCAGCGGCTACAATCAATGACGATCCGGGACTACGTGACGACCTGTTTACGTGTCTATGGAACGGTTGGATTGGCCTCGCTTCTCCCGTGGCTGCTAATTTCGGGACGAGTCGAGCCCTACCGATTAGTTGCTATTCAGTACACCTCAGTGATAGCGTTAGTAGCATCTACAGTCACCTCAAAGAAGTCGCACAGCTAAGTAAAAATGGTGGTGGTGTTGGTGTTTACATGGGCGATGTTCGCCCTGCTGGTGCTCCGATTTCGGGTGGCGGTAAGTCTACTGGGATTGTGCCGTGGGCGCAGCAGTACGATCTTGCTGCTCGCGTTGTGTCTCAAGGCGGAGTCCGAAGGGGATCCTTCGCGATCTACCTTCCGATAGACCACCCGGATGTCCCCGAGTTGCTTCGAGCAAAAGACCACAGCAAGGGTGATCCACGCAAGTTCGTTGATAGCAATGTTGCTTTGACGATTAGCGATGAGTGGGTGGAGTCGATGATTGCCGGAGACACTCAGAAGCAAGAGTTGTTTGGCGAGGTTCTCAAGACACGGATGATCTCCGGGTCACCTTACCTGGTATTCATCGACAACGCCAACCGACAAAACCCTGAGTGCTACACCGAGCGCGGACTCTCGGTCAAAACTTCAAACCTCTGTTCAGAAATCTTCCTACACACCGATGAGCATCATACGTTCGTCTGCGTCCTTAGCAGCCTCAATCTTAGTCGGTACGACGACTTTAGTGATTGGAAATCTCCTGCTAGCGGACGTACAGTCCCCCAACTCGCGATTCATCTCCTGGACGCAGTCGTTTCGGAGTTCATTCGCAAGGCAAAAGACAAAGTTGGACTCGGTCGATCCGTCCGCTTTGCTGAGAAAAGTCGTGCCCTAGGTTTGGGCACAATGGGTCTGCACACTCTCTACCAGAAACGTGGATTACCTTTTAGTTCGGCCGGCGCTCGCGAGCTCAACATCGAAGCACATCGTTGGATACGAGAGCAATCCGAGATTGCCTCACGAGAACTGGCAGCAAAGCTTGGGGAACCCGAGTGGTGTGTGGGCAGCGGCATGCGCCATACTCATCTTACTGCTGTTGCTCCTACTCGGACTAACTCTGTCATTTCCGGTGCCTTTAGTCAAGGCATTGAGCCAATTGACTCCAATTACTTTGTTGCAAAACAAGCCAAAGGAACTTACGTCCGCAAGAACCCGGTCCTAGAGAAGTTGCTTTGCAACCGTGGCGTGTGGCCAGAAATCTGGGAAGAGATTCTGGAGGCCAAGGGGAGCGTTCAGGGCTTGGAGTGCCTGTCCGACACCGAAAAAGAAATCTTCAAAACAGCACGGGAAATCGATCAGTTTGAGTTGGTCAAGCAAGCAGCTGACCGTCAGCAGTTTATTTGCCAAGGTCAATCGCTAAACTTATTCGTAGACCCAGAGTCCGACGCTGCTTACATCCTTCGCTTGCACCTGTCAGCTTGGAAGATGGGGCTCAAGTCTCTGTACTACTTGAAGTCCTCTTCCCTGCTTACGAGCAAGAAAGTCGTTCCCGCCTTGATTGTCACCCGTGAGGATTGCCCCTGGTGTGACAAACTCAAGACTCTTCTGAAGTCAAGTGGCATTCGCTACGAGGAAATCACAAAGAAAGACGCGGAAGAGAAAGGGTACTGGGATCCAGACTGGAAAACAGTCCCCCAGATGTGGCTCTACAAGAAGCACATCGGCGGATACACCGACTACCTCAAATACACTGAAACCGAAACCTCTGACAAGTATGCCGACTGCGTCTCCTGCGAGGCCTAAAATGACTCGCCGCCGTTATAAGAAGTATCCCGGATTAACCCCTGAACAACAAGCTCTGGTCGAAGAGCACAAATGGATCGCCGGGAGGTTAGCACATGGCGCCAAGTGTTTGACAGGAGGACATACCGGATCCCTCACTCGCGACGATTTGGAGTCGATCGCCAACTTTGCGTTGTGTGTTGCCGCTACACGCTACAACCCCGGGATGAATGTCAAGTATAGCACATACGCCTGGAACACAGCCCGAGGTTATATCCAACACGCACTTCGAGACTATTCTCGAATGGTTCGCACCCCTCGGTGGATTGCCAGTTACAGGAACCAAGTTTCGGAGCTGGTTGCGGAAGGTAAAACTTACAGGGAGATAGCGAACATTTTGGATATTGACGAATCTAAAGTTCTTCACTGCGAAATGTCCGCAAACAACTACCATGTTTCCTACGACAGCTCACCGGAGGATTGGGTAACCCCAGAGTTTGTCTACACGTGTGATGAACACAAAGCAGCATTGCTTTCCCCGGAGTTAACCAGTCAGATCCGCTCCCTAACTGACGCCGAGATGATGATGCTCATGAAGTATATCGACGGCGCCAGCATAAGTGAAGAAGAGTACGAATGGGCAGCTGAAAAGTTTCAAGACCTTAGAGGAGTAGCACATGGATTCTCAGAAGAAGTTTCAAATCAGCCCTCTACCGGTTGAAACCGAGTTTCGAGTCCTTTCTATTCGACGAAGACTGCATGAGTTGTCACGAGAAGAGTTGGAGGAGTTTCTCACAGAGGCACTTTCAACTCTGACAAAGATGGCGCATCAGATGACCCAGCTACGGGACTACCTCGAAGAGGTAGAGGGTAAAACTGACTAGATATTAGGAGAAACCATGTCTCTTGCTGCCCTTATTGCTTTCCTGGAAGCCAACGGAACCACCATCCTTGCCCTGTGGCTCGTGTTTGAACAGTGGCTGGCTCAGTCCAAGTACAAGTCCAACTCCACTCTCCAACTGATCGCGAACGTTGTTCGTACCGTTCTCGGTAAAATCGCCAAAAAGAAGTCCTGACGATGAACATTTCCGGGTTCTCAACTGAAGCACTGGCGAGTGTGGAGCAGTTGCTCTACGGGGAGATAGACTGGGCGAAGCAATTCAAAAGCGGAAAAGGACCCGGACCGGAAAAGAAAGAGAACTACGACACCGGCATTCCACATAAACCTGGTAGGGGCCAGTTAAAAATCGGCAAAGGTCCGGGAAACAACCAGAAACAAAAAGATAACGAGTCTGGGATGCTCTCCCCAGTTGCTTACCCCAAAGGTCCTGGCGACCCTCAAGGGGGATCCTCAAAAGAAGTTTTTGGGATGAGATCACTCGGATGAATATCCCCGGCTTCACACCTGAATCGCTCGCTGTTGTAGGGTCGCTACTTTACGCGGAGGGGCAGCCTAACCCCCTTGAGGGGGAATGCGGCCAGAAGAAGAAACGAGAGCAGCAAAAGCAGCAACGAACACCTGCCCAAGCCGATGCAGATCGCGAACGAGCGCAAGCCAATCGCGGCCAAGACAACATTCCCTCTGCGACACGGTCGGAGGCAGCAAAGAAAGGAGCAGAGACGCGCAGAAAATGTGCGGGTAAACCCTCCACACCACAACAACCTTAACAGCAATGTCAAACACTACCGCAAAAAACCTCCTTTTGTCTCAAGCAAAACTCGGGCAGTTTGAAACCGTTCCGGTTACCGCACCGACTTACACCACGGTTACCGACGAAACCTCGACCACCATTAAAGTGGAAGTTCCCGGTATCGACCCTGCAACCGTCGGTGTAAGTTGCAGCGATAACAAACTGTTTATCTCATGCGAACGGGGCGACCTCGCTTTCCCCCTTGACGCAACGACAGACTTTTCAAAAGTCTCCGCTGACATTCAGTGGGGCATGCTAACGATTGAAATCCCAGCTCCCCCGTCCCCAGAAACTCGCAGCATTCGTGTTAACATTCACGATGCACCTGCTGCAAAAACAACAGCAAAGCCAAAGTTTACAAAGGTCGAAGAGGGGTAAAATAAAGGTGCGGGAAACCGCTCTCTCACCTTTTTGCGCTTTGCGCCCTGAGAACCATGACCAACGCTATTATTCGCAACCCTCTGTTTTCTGAGTTCGACCAGCTGTTCAATCAGATGTCCCAGTTGCAGACCCCAGTCTCGCGAAACACGGCACTGAACTATCGCATTCTAAGCGAGGATCACGCAGCAGTCGCAGAGATTGAGGTTCCAGGTGTAGACCCGTCCGAGGTCAAAGTTCGGATCGAAGGTCGCTCTCTCTCTGTCGAGACGCCTCGCGGTAACGCCTACGTCACAATCGGTCAGCGCTTGTCCGCTGACGATGCTACTGCTTCGCTGAAGCACGGTCTGCTGACCATTCGCATCCCGAAACGTGACGCCAGGATCGTAGAAGTAAAAGTATCAGAGGAAGCATGAAAATCGGAAAACTGGTTGGAGACTTGGTGGAATCGGGCGACCCAGGTGCTTATCTCAAGCAAGAAATCGAAGAGGGACTCGAACCGATCACCGAGCGCGTTGAACGCCTTGAGAAGAAGATCGATATGCTGATTCTGTTGATGAAGAATATCGACGACAGTCTCAGGAAACTTCAGCCGTTACACGATTTTGTAACGAAACTACCGTTCTTCAAGAAGTAACTTCACGAGGGGCCTTCGGGCCCCTCTTTTTGTATGACAACCACCTGGGAACAAATTCAAACCATAGCCGCAGAGTGCGGTGCAAAATATCCTGAACTCGTTTCTGCACAGTGGGCACTCGAGTCAGCGCGGGGCACCGCCTTGAGCGGACAGAATAATTTTTTCGGCATCAAAGGAAAAGGCACGAAGAAAGAGACCCAGGAGTGGAGCAACGGAAAGTTTATAACAATCGTTGCCGAGTTTCAAGATTTTGCCACGCCACGGGACTGCGTACAGCACCTTGTCAACCAGTGGTACAAAGACTACAAGCATTACAAGGGCGTAAATAATGCCCCCAACCGCGAGGAGGCGGCGAGGCAACTCGTCAAACAGAAGTACGCCACCGACCCTGAATACGCGGAGAAACTCATTCGTCTGATGAGTTACAATACACCCTCTGTCAAACCTTCAACACCCGCACCGAAAATGATCGGACCCACAAAGAAACCGCAAGACTTCGGATTCAAGCCAGGTGACCATCACCTGATTGTGAACGATGTCACCGAAACAATCAAGGCATTTGACTTTGAAGGCAAACTCCTGTGGGAATTGCCAGCACTGGCTCGTGGCCAAGGTAGCGACTTCGAGTACAAGCTGACCAACACGGATACGCCTCCCGGGTTGTATCGCATTGGCGTTGCTTATCGTGACTACGAACGTGTGGGGTCCAAGCCTACCTACGATCGCACCCTGATGGCGTATGGTTGGTACTCTTTTGATTTGGAGGAGCTCGAGAACCAAGAACGCAAGTATCAGCGTGCTGGCATCATGATTCACGGTGGTGGCTCCGCTTGCGGTTGGCCAGGTGCATGGGCGCCTATGCAACCTTTGTACTCAACCCACGGATGCGTGCGTATGCATAACCAACACTTGCGAGAAAAACTGTATCCTCTCACACAGAGAGGGACAGTCTATGTGTCGGTGTTCCAGGAAGGGTAAAGGGTATAATAACTGACTGGGAGAGCAGTTTCTGGCGATTCTGTTCTCCCTCAAAAATCGCCAACAAGTTATGGACAGAGAGCTATCAATAGTTCTGTCCCCCGAGAATAAAGATTACCGGAGCGTAGCTCAAGCTAACTGGGGGCTTACAGACGAGCAGATGCAGGGAATGCACGTACATCACCATCCGAGCAGAAGCGATGGTGGTCGTAACATACCCGAACACCTTTATGTTTGCTCAGAACACATGCACTACGCGGGTTGGCACAAGGCTAACATCGGGTGCATCTTGTGGGCCTCTGCTGGAGGCAAGATCACAGGCGCTATAAATGTTACTGCCCGTCGAGGGTTTTGTGCTCCAGGGGTAGCAAGCAACGGGGGCAAAATAGGGGGCAAACGAGCAGCTGAGTTAGGGGTCGCCTGTCACACACCGCAGCACCGCAGCAAAGGAGGCACTAACACCTCCTGGCAGGTTTGGGAATCAACCGTTGACGGGTTTAGGGGCAATGCTGGCAATGTGGCAAAACACAACCGAGCCAATGGGTGGCCCCCAGAAGCTCGCAAAAGAGTTTACTTCAAGGAATAAAGGGTATAATAAGAGAGTCATGGTCAAGTTGGTGCTCGCGAGACCCAGCCCGTTAAGTCGGTGGTGACCCTAAGCGAAAGGAAGCCGCCGGGATAGCGGGGCATTGCGTGCAATGTTTCTCCCGGCAACCTTTCTTATTGGAATATTGCCATATTTCCAATCTGATGAGCTGTGGCAAACCTAGAAGAAAGCGAGAAAAGAACGTGGAATACACCATTACGAAAACCGTGGAACCCAGTCATAAAAGCGTGTCTGAACGCGATTGATTACCACATAGCTCTGTACCTGAGCACGGGGGAGACATGGCACCTGGAGCAAGCAGCGGTGCTGCGAGAGTATGTGGCAACTTTGAAAGACTGGATACATGGGCAAGAGGGTAAAACCTGAGGGACTCAGTTGACGAAAATGAGCTACTTCGCAAAGGAAGCACTCGAAAAGTTTCAAGAACTTTGCGCTGAAGGTGTTAACTTCGGTGAGGAGGCTCCCTATGACTTTGTAATGTGCTTGATGACCAATGGGGACGTCTATGGGATCGAGCCGGGTGAAGTATGCGAGAAAGGGAGGCAAATTAGCGATAAGCAAGGTGCAGCGATAAAAGCGAAGAAGAGTAGGAGCAAGGACCCGGCCGCTCGGATGGCCATATTGAAGAAAGCATTTCTCAAGAAAACCGGGCGAGAAATGACGAAGGAGGAACTAGCAAAAGCAGCGAGAATGATTAACAAGGGGAAATAAGTTTACAAATCTAAACGAAAGGGTATAATACGTGTGTAGGGGGCGTTCCCAGTGCAGGGTTCCCTGCCCCTGAGTCATTCTTCGCACACGTACTTACTATGACTAATGGCTTCTTCTGTTATTTCCAGGCGCCCAATTACTTCGCCCTGGAATTCCTTCTGTGAGTGGGTTACCTCTACCGACAATCGTCTTTATGTCGGGTGGTTTGGAACCCTGATGATCCCAACGCTGCTCGCCGCAACTATTTGCTTCATCGTTGCCTTCATTGCTGCACCTCCCGTCGATATTGATGGTATCCGGGAACCGGTTGCTGGCTCACTTATGTACGGTAATAACATTATTTCGGGGGCTGTTGTGCCGTCGAGTAATGCAATTGGCCTCCACTTCTACCCCATTTGGGAAGCCGCTTCTCTTGACGAATGGCTCTATAATGGCGGACCTTTCCAGCTGGTTGTTTTCCACTTTCTCATCGGCATCTATGCTTACATGGGACGGGAATGGGAACTTTCTTACCGTCAACCCTAGGCGGCTCTTGGGGAAAACCCTAAGATAAACATCGGGTGAATTGCTGGAAACATGGACATCTACGACGCCTTTATTGAATACTTGAAAACCTTG
>Ga0078894_10000328_pt1 | contig 32448 bp, 5 predicted proteins | sample LauGreSu1BDMLBSD_2_FD_67506 | JGI IMG/M metagenome (GOLD analysis project Ga0078894, IMG submission 67506) | Freshwater lake microbial communities from Lake Michigan, USA - Su13.BD.MLB.SD (version 4) (version 4) | ecosystem: Environmental > Aquatic > Freshwater > Lake | place: Lake Michigan, USA... | reverse complement strand
TTCGTCCGCGACCGGCTCGCCCGCGAAGGGCTGCGGCCGGCACCTGAGGCCGATCGGGCCACGCTCTGCCGGCGCGTCCACCTCGATCTGATCGGCTTGCCGCCGACGCCAGCCGAGCTTGACGCGTTCGTCGCCGACAAGAGCCCCGACGCCTACGAAAAGCTCGTCGACAAGCTTCTGGCGAGCCCGCGCTACGGCGAGCGCTGGGCACGGCGCTGGCTCGATCTGGCCCGCTACGCCGACACCAACGGCTATGAGAAGGACCGCGAGCGGCGGATCTGGCCCTATCGCGACTGGGTGATCCGGGCCCTCAACGACGACATGCCCTTCGACGCCTTCACGCGCCGCCAAATCGCCGGCGATCTCCTCCCCGGGGCCACGGCCGACGACATCGTCGCCACCGGCTTCCACCGCAACACGATGATCAACGAGGAGGGGGGGATCGATCCGCTCGAGTTTCGCTACCTCGCCATGGTCGACCGGGTGAGCACGACCGGCGTCACCTGGCTCGGGCTGACGACCGGCTGCGCGCAGTGTCACAACCACAAATACGACCCCCTCACCCAAGCCGACTACTACGGTCTCTTTGCCTGCCTCGACAATGCCGACGAGCCGGAGTGGGTGATCCCCGACGCCGAGCAGACGAAGGCCGTGGCCGAGACGGCCGCCCGACTCGAAGCTGCGTGGAACGAGCTGCCGGGAAAGTGGCCTCTCGTTCCCGCCGCCGAGGGACAGCCGGCACCCGCGCCGCTCGAAGAGCGCTTCGCCGGCTGGGAGCGTGACGAAGCGGCGAAGGCGATCGATTGGCACGTCGTGAAGCCGCAGTCGTGGCAGACCTCGATGCCGTACCTGGTCGTCCGCGACGACGGCTCGATCCTGGCCAGTGGCGACGTCACCAAGAGCGAACGCTACGAGATCGTCCTCCCCGCCACCGACGTGCCCGTCGAGGCGATCCGCCTCGAAGTCCTCCCCGATCCGAGCCTCCCGGCATATGGCCCAGGGCTCGCCTGGTACGAGGGGCCGAAGGGGGATTTTTTCTTGTCGGAGCTCGAGATCACGGTGGGGGAGGCCCGCGTGCCGGTCGCCACGGCGAGCGATTCCTTCAATGGCACCGCGGCGTTCTCCGGGGGCAAGAGCACCGCGGCGCTCGCCCTCGACGGCGACATGTCGAGCGGCTGGAGCACCAACGGCGATCAGGGGAGGCCCCATGCGGCGGTGTTTTTCTTCGCGGAGCCGGTGCCCCCTGGGACACCGATCAGGGTCGTGATGAAGTTCGAGCGGCATTACGCCTGCCCGCTCGGCTGCTTCCGGCTCTCGGTCACCGGGACGAAGGGGGCCGAGGCCCGCGGGCTCACGGCGAGTGAAGAGGCGGCGCTGCGGAAGCCGGCCGCGGAGCGAACCGAGGCTGAACGCGCGGCGGTGCGGCGCCGGTTTCTCGCGGCGGCCCCGGAGCTTATCGAGCCGATGAAGGAGATCCGCTCGCTCGAGGCGCAGCTCCGCGGTGGGCCGACGACGCTCGTCCTCCGCGAGCGCCCGGCCGATAACCCGCGGAAGACGTTCCTCCGGCATCGTGGGGAATACACGCAGGCCCGCCAGGAGATCGCTCCCGCCGTGCCCGCTTTCCTCCCCGGCTTGCCTGAGGGCACTTCCGCGAACCGGCTGGCGCTCGCCGACTGGCTCGTGTCGAGCGACCACCCGCTCACGGCTCGCGTCACGGTCAACCGGCAGTGGCAGGCCTTCTTCGGCCGCGGCATCGTGCCGACGCTCGAGGATTTCGGATACCAGGGAACGCCCCCATCGCACCCGGACCTGCTCGATTGGCTCGCGGTGACGTTCGTCGACGACATGCATTGGTCGCTCAAGAAACTCCACCGGCTGATCGTCACGAGTGCCACCTACCGGCAAGATTCGGCGGCTCTTCCCGAGCAGCTCGCGGCCGATCCGGCGAACGTGCTTCTTGCCCGTGGCCCCCGGGTGCGGCTCGAGGCGGAGCAGATCCGCGACGGCCTCCTTCGGGCGGCGGGGTTGCTTTCAGAAAAGATGTATGGCCCAGGGGTGCGGCCACCGCAGCCTGCCGGCGTCACGGAAACGGCCTACGGGGGCGGGGCCTGGGAGCCGAGCGCAGGGGAGGATCGTTTCCGCCGCAGCCTCTACACGTTTCAGAAGCGGACGGCGCCGTTCGCGTTCGTGACCACTTTCGACGGCCCTTCCGGCGACAGTTGCCTCGCCCGGCGTGACGTCTCCAATTCCGCACTCCAGGCGCTCACCCTCATGAACGACCCGATGTTCGTCGAAGTTGCCCGCGCCCTCGGGGGCCAGGCGCTTGCGAGCGCCGGAGACGACGCGGCTCGGCTCGATGACCTCGGCCGTCGCGTTCTCGCGCGGCCGTTCACCGCCGAGGAGCAGGGGACGCTGCTCGGATTCCTCTCGACCCAGCGCCAGCGTCTCGCCGCCGGGGAGCTCGATGCCGCCAAGCTCGGTGGCGATGGCGGCGGTGATTCGATCGACCGGGCGGCCTGGATGCTCGTGGCGAGAGCGGTGATGAACCTCGATGAAACGGTGGTGAAGCGATGAATGGCCTCCTCCATGCCACGCGGCGGCATTTCTTCTCCGAGTGCGGCCTCGGCGTCGGCAAGATGGCGCTGGCGGGATTGCTCGCGCGCGACGCGATCGCAGCCGAAGGGCCGCGGGCCATCACCGGGCCTCTCGCCCCCAAGCCGCCACACTTTCCGGGCAAGGCGCGGGCGGTGATCCAGCTGTTCATGGCCGGGGCGCCGAGCCAACTCGAGCTTTTCGACCACAAACCGAAGCTCGCCGAGATCGAGGGGAAGCCGATTCCGCCGGAAGTGATCGGCGGCCAGCGTTATGCCTTCATCCGCCCCGATGCCGCGGTCCTCGGGCCGCAGTTCAAGTTTGCCCGCCACGGCCAGAGTGGCGCGGAGATTTCCGAGATGCTGCCCTGGCTTGCCGGCGTCGTCGACGAGATCGCCATCGTGCGGAGCTGCCGGACCGACCAATTCAACCACGCCCCGGCGCAGATCTTCATGAACTGCGGCTTCGCGCAACCCGGGCGGCCGAGCATCGGCTCGTGGGTCACCTACGGCCTGGGGAGCGAGAGCGACGAGCTGCCGGCGTTCGTCGTCATGAGCACCGGCGCCGGGATCAGCGGCGGCAGTGCCAATTGGTCGAGCGGTTTCCTGCCGTCGATGTACACAGGCACGCGCTTCCGCAATGCCGGCGACCCGATCCTCAATGTCGGCCAGCCGGCCGGCGCCGACGGCCGCCTCGCCGCCGACACGCTCGACGTCGTCGGGTCCCTCAACCGGGCGCGGCTCGCCGCCGACGGCGATCCGGAGATCGCCACCCGGATCGCCAGCTACGAGATGGCCCACCGGCTCCAGACCTCGGCGCCGGAATTGATGGATCTCTCCCAGGAGACTGCCGAGACGCTCGCCCTCTACGGCTGCACGCCGGCCGAGGCGAGCTTCGCCCGGGCCTGTCTCCTCGCCCGCCGGCTCGTCGAGCGCGGCGTGCGCTTCGTGACGATCTACCACGAGGGGTGGGACGGCCATTCCGACGTCGCTGGCAACGTTCGGGGCAACTGCGAGAAGACCGATCGGGCCTCGGCGGCATTGATCACCGATCTCCGCCGCCGTGGCATGCTCGACTCGACGCTCGTCGTCTGGGGGGGGGAGTTCGGCCGGACGCCGATGGTCGAGGCGAGTGCCGTCCTCGGCCGTTCGAAGGGGCGCGACCACCATCCGAATGCCTTCACGATGTGGCTCGCCGGCGGGGGGATCCGCCCCGGCATCACGCACGGGGCGACCGATGAACTCGGCTTCCATGTCGCCGCCGACGAAGTTCATGTCCACGATCTTCAGGCGACGGTTCTCCACTGTCTCGGGCTCGACCACGAGCGGCTCACCTTCCGGCACGCCGGGCGCGACTTCCGCCTCACCGATGTGCATGGGCGCCTCGTGAACGCTATCCTGTCATGACTTGCCGCCCGCCCGTTTTGGCGCCGCGGTGTCTCGAACAGGGGGGCTTTCCATGCGACGGTTGCTGTCGGCTTGCTGCGTTCTGATCCTCTTCTTCGCGCTGCCGGTGACGGCTGCCGACCCCTGGCTCGAGGTCGCCGGTGGCGACGGGCCGGGGAAGGGGAAGAAGATCGTCCTCGTCAGCGGCGACGAGGAGTACCGCAGCGAAGAGGCTCTCCCGCAGCTGGCGAAGATCCTCGCCCGCCACCACGGCTTCGATTGCACCGTCGTGTTCGCGATCGACCCCGCCACCGGCCAGATCAACCCGAACACCAACGACAACATTCCCGGCCTCGAAAAGCTCGCGACCGCCGACGTGATGGTGATCGCCACTCGGTTTCGCAACCTTCCCGACGAGCAGATGAAGCACGTCGACGCCTTCCTCAAGGCCGGCAAACCGGTGGTGGCGATGCGGACGGCGACCCACGCGTTCAACATCCCCGAGGGGCGGGCCTACCGCCGCTGGAGCTGGGACAACCCCGGCGAGGGCTTCACCCAGGGCTTCGGCCGGCAGGTGCTCGGCGAGACCTGGATCAGCCATCACGGCGGCCACGGCAGCGAAAGTACGCGTGGGCTCATCGCCCCGGAAGCCAAGGACCATCCGATTCTCCGCGGTATCAAGGATGGCGAGATCTGGGGTCCGACCGATGTGTATGGTGTCCGCCTCCCGCTCCCGGGCGATTCCAAGCCGCTCGTTCTCGGGGCGGTGCTTGCCGGAATGAAGCCCGACTCGGAGCCGGTGAAGGGGGAGAAGAACGAGCCGATGATGCCGGTGGCCTGGACGAAGAGCTATTCCGTCGACGGGGGGCCGAAGGGGCGGGCGTTCACGACGACGATGGGGGCCGCCACCGACATGACGGCCGAGGGGACGAGGCGGATGCTCGTCAACGCCTGCTACTGGGCCGCGGGCCTCGAGGCGAAGATCCCGGAGACATCGAAGGTCGACATCGTCGGCACTTTCGAGCCGACGCCGTTCGGATTTAATGGCGCGAAGAAGGGGCTCACCCCCGCCGACTACCGCTAGGAGGTTTTTCCATGGCCAACCATACGCCCGATCCGCGAGCCCTCGAGCAACTGACGGCCTCGGCCCGCTACCACGATTACCGCTACGCCTCCAATCCGCTCACGGAGGGGGCCACAGGCGAAGTGCCGTTGGTCCGGTTCGACGCCGAACTGCACGAGCGCGGCGGCTCGCGGGTGTTGCCGCTCGACACCTCCTCCACGCTCGGCTGCGCCGGGCCAGCCACGAGCCCCGGACTGTGCGCGAACTTCGTCCGCGTTCGTGCCGGCGAGGCGGTGCTCACCGATGCCAATGCCACGAGTCACTTGTTCTTCGTGATGCGCGGGGCCGGCTCCTCGGCCCCTGCCGATGGCGACGCCGGCGGCCAACCGATTCCGTGGAAGGCCGGTGACCTGTTCACCCTGCCTGCCCGCAGCCGGATGCTCCACGCCGCCACCGACGACGCGGCGCTCTATTGGGTGCACGACGAGCCGCTGCTTCGCTATCTCGGCGTCACCGCGACGCAGCGGCAGTTCACGCCGACGCTCTACACCAGGGAGGCGATCCACGAGGCGCTCGAAGGCGTGCTCCGCGATCCCTCGAGCGCCACGGCCAACCGGCTGAGCGTGCTCCTCGGCAACCGGCTCTTTCCGCAGACGATGACCGTCACACACGTGATCTGGGCGATGTTCGGCCTCCTCCCCGTCAATGCCCTCCAAGCCCCGCACCGTCACCAGTCGGTGGCGCTCGATCTCGTCGTCGACGCCCGCCCCGGCTGCTACACGATGGTCGGACGGACTCTCGAACGCGATGGAAGCATCAAGGACCCGATCCGCGTCGACTGGAAGCCCCACTCGGCCTTCGTGACGCCGCCGGGGTTGTGGCACTCCCACCACAACGAGTCCGGGCAACCGGCGCACATCCTCCCGATCCAGGATGCCGGGCTCCACACCTTCCTGCGGACGCTGAACATCCTCTTCAGCCGGCGCACGAAGGATGGCGGCCATGACGTCATCGACCGGGCCGGCTGACCGCTCCGCCGGTCTGGGATTCCGGCACCGACCGACGACAGCGACGGACTCAAAAAAAAGCGGGGGCATGGTGGTCGGACACCATGCCCCCGATCGTTTCAAGGCCACCGGGAAGGCGCCTCGGTGATCACTGGATCACCGACAGCCCGCGGGCTCCGGCGGTGTTGTACTTCGTCGTCACGGCAGGCCCGAAGGCCGTCTTCACCACCGACGACCCGGTGCAGGTTCCGGTGGCGAACACACCGGTCGTCGCGTAAGACACCGTGTTGAATTGGCCGGCAGCGGTGCCGCCGATGACGATGCCCGTCGCCGACGAGATCGAGATTCCGTTGGTCGCCTGGCTGATCGTGTTGCCGCGGACGGTCGAACCGCTCGAGGCCCCGGTGATGAAGATCCCGGCGGTCGTCGAGGCGTTGCCGGTGAGCGTGTTGCCCTGACCGACGATGCCGAAGTTCATCCCGGTGGCGTTCAGATAGGCCCCCTGCACGTTCCCGATGAAGGTCGAACCGATCACCTGGGCATTGATCCCGGCCGAGGCGAGGGCCCCGCTGGCCCGCAGACCGATGCCGCTGTTGGTGACGACCACGGCCGTCACTGTGGTCGCGGCCGCACCGGCGATATTCAGGCCGGCACCGCTGAAGTTCTGGAAGGTGACGCCGTTGATGGAACTGCCGGTGGCCGTGTTCGAGAGCGTCAGGCCGTTGACGCCGGCACCTGCCGCACTGCCGTCGAGGGTCAACTGGCTCCTGCCGACCACCGAGAGCGGAACCGTCACGGTGGGGAGCGAGGAGGTGAGGTTGATCGTCGCCGGGGCGGTGTAGGTGATCTGCGCCGGTGCCCGGAGCGAGTTGATCGACTGGAGCGTGTCGCGGAGCGAGCCGGCGCCCGAGTTGGCCGAACTCGTCAGCGTCCACTGGATCCGCTTGCCTGTCGGGACGGTGACACCGCCCGGGGCGACCATCGTGCCGCCGTTGGCCATCACGATCCCGCCGCTGACGCCGGTGAAGTTGACGGTGCTCGTCGTCTGCAGCGTGGGGGCCGGTGTTCCGGCGGGGCCGATGTTCACGTTGCCGCCGTTGAGCGTGCTGATGGTGATCGGGCCCTTCGTCGAGATCTGGGCCACCCTGAGCAGCCCGCTGTTGACGACCGTGAGCGGCGCACCGGCCGCCGAGAGATTCGCCGAGAGCGTGCCGAGGGAGTTGCCGGCGTTACCGATGTTCACACCGCCGAGCGTGGTGGCGACATCGAACGACGTCGTGGTCGCCGCCTGGGTCTGGGTCACCGCCCCGCCGGCCCGCAGCGTGAACGCCCCGGCGGCGATCGTCGACAGGCTGACGCCGGTCTTGTCGGTGAAGGACGCCGGCTGCGAGCCGCTGGTGACCTGCAGCGACGTCACGTCGTTGGAGGCGTTGGTGAGCGTCACCGCACCGTTGACGGTCGCCACGGCGAGCGCCGTGGCCGTGATCGCCGCCGTCTGCGTGACCGCGCCACCGGTGGAGAGGGTGGCGTTGCCACTCGTGATTCCGGCCAGCGACAGGTCGTTCTTGTCGGCGATGGTGACGTTCCGGGTGCCGTTGGTCACCTTCAGCGTCGCGAAGTCGTTGCCCGCATTGCCGAGGGTGATCGCACCGGCGGTGTTCGTGATCGTGCCCGCTCCGGTGACCGTCATCGGACCGGTCTGGGTGATTTCGCCGGCCGTCGTGAGCGTCATCAGACCGGCCTTCATCCCACCGATGACGACACCGTTCTTGTCGGTGAAGAGCACCTGTCGGGTGCCGTTGTCGATCGTGAGCGTGCCGACGTCGTTACCGGCATTGAAGAGGTCCATGTTCCCGGCGCCCTTCGTCGTCGAGGTGGCCGTGAGGCTCGTGGCGACGATCGGTCCGGTCTGGGTGAGGTGGTCACCGACCGTGAGGGCCACCGCCCCGCCGGTGATCCCGGCGACGGAGAGGGCGTTGACATCGGTCACGCTGACGTCCCGGCCGGTGTTACCGATCTTGAGAGTCTGGAAATCGTTGTTGGCGTTGGTGAGCGTGATCGCACCGCCGGTGGAGCTCGCCGTGAGCGTGCCCGCGGTGAGCACCCCGGGGAGCGTGGTCGCGCCAGCCGAGGCGAGCGTGAGCGTGGCTCCGGAGAGCGGGTTGGTGGCCGTGCCGGTGATGGCCCCGGCCGACGTCACCTTCGTCGTGCCACCGACGCCCGTGTTCTCCGCCGAACCGGTGTCGACGAAGGTCACTCCTCCGGTGACCGACGTGAGCTCGATCGACTGCTTCGAACCGGTCGTCACCAGCGGCCCGGTGACCGTGATCGACGCGGCCGTGATCTTGATCGTGCCAGTCGAGACGAAGTTGCCGAAGGACACCGCCTGGCCGGGCTTGTTGATCGTCAGGTTGCCGTCGATGGCGATCGTGTCGGGGACGTCGGCGGGGTTATAGGTCGGCGGCGTGAGGGTGTTGTAGGAGAGGACCTGGGCGTTGATCGACGCCGTCGGGACGAGCACGAACGTGCCGTTCGGGGCGCTGAGCGTCACGAGGTTCGTGGCGGTCAGATCGTCGACGACGGTGATGTCGCCGGCGAGGCTCGTGAGGACGATGTTCGCGTTCGTGCCGGTGGCGGTGATCGGGCCGGCGGCGAACGTGTCGAAGTTCGTGTAGATGAAGTCCTTGACCGTGTTGCCCGTCACGGTGCCGACGTCGTTGAGGCCGTCGGTGAGCTTCACGCCTCCTGCGGACGAGACGACATTGAGCGACGAACCGGTGACCGGCGCGGTCTGCGTGATGTCGCCCACCGCGGTGATCGCGAGCTTGCCCCCCTCGAGCCCGGCGAGCACGAGGTTGCCGGTCGAGTCGTTGAAGGTGATGTCGGCGGTGCCGTTGGCGGCCTGGAAGCTGTCGGCGGTGTTGCCCGCGTTGGTCAACGTGATCGGGGCTGTTCCACCACCGTTGACGACGAGATTCGTCGCACGGATGGCGCCCGTCTGCGTCAGGCCACCGGCCACCGAGAGCGTCACCGGTCCGCCGTCGATGAAGGCGACGTCGAGGTTACCGATGCTGTCCTTGATCGAAACGGGTGCAGTGAGTCCGTTGGCGATCGCGACCGAGCCGAAATCGTTGTCCTGCGTGTCGAGGCTGATCGGATCGAGCCCCGTCCCCTGGACGGTGAGGTTCGCGGCGACGACCGGGGCAGACTGGGTGACCGCCCCGGCGGCCTTGATCCAGAGCAGGCCGACGTTCGACTTCGTGAGCACGAGGCCGCCGGTGGCATCCTGGAAGACCACCGTGCCCGAGGGATTGTCCGCACCGAACGAATCGACCTTGTTGACCTGCGTGTCGAGCGTGATCGGTCCGCCATTCCCGGCGACGGTGAGGGCCGTGGCGTTGATGAATCCCGACTGCGTCAGCGCTCCAGCGGCGACGATGTTCACCGGTCCGCCCTGGATGAAGCCGATATCGAGCGCCCCTTCGGCGTCCTTGATCCCGACGCCACCCGAGCCGTTGCTCGCGGCGAACGTGCCGATCGCATTGGGCTGCGTGTCGAGCGCGATCGAGTCCTTGAAGTTGCCCTGAACGGTGAGCCTCGTGGCTCGGATCGCTCCCGACTGTGTCACCGGCCCGGCGGCCGTGATCATCATGCTCGCGACGTTGCTCGTGAGCATGTCGAGGGAGCCGGTGGTGTCCTTGACGACGACGGTGCCGGGGCCGTTCGGGCTCGCGGGATTGGTCGCCCCGAAGGCCCCGAGCGTGTTGGCCTGGGAATCGAGGACGATCGCCGCCCCGTTCCCGGTAACGGCGAGCGACGCGGCGTTGATGACGCCGGTCTGCGTGATCCCGCCGTTGGCGGCGATGCCGACGGTCCCGCCGGTGATCGAGGTGATCGACAGCGCCTGGTCGTTGCTGACGTAGATCGAACCCGGAGCGGATGCCGTGAGCGTGGCCACGGACAGTTGGACCGGGGCGTCGACGGCCCCGATCGAGCCTGTCGTCGACGTGAGCACGACGTTCTTGGCGGTCACGTCGACGGTCGAATCGGTGTCGGTGATCGACTTGTTCGCCGACACGGTCACTTGGCCGGTCAGCGGATTGGTGAGGACGCTCGCGAGTTGGATGCCGCCGCCGGTGCTCGTGAGTTGCACCGTCTTGTTGGTCGTCGTCGCCTGGACATCGGTGGCGGTGAGGGTGCCGCCCGCGGTGACGCTCACGCTCCCGGTCAGCGACTTCACCGACTGGAACCCGACCGGGCCGGTCGGCTCACCGAGGGTGATCGCATCGAGCTCGGAGATCGTGATGTCGCCGTTGGCTTGCGCGCCCAAGGTGCCCACGGCCGTCCGCAGGTTGATCAGCCCGTCCGACTTGGCGATGGCACTGACGCGGGCGGTGGTGGCCAGCACGCTCGGCGAGGTACCCGCCGGATCGGCGGAGCTGACGTCGCCCGTGGCCGTCAGCGTGACCACGCCCTTGAGGGCCGACACCGACCCGGCGAGGATCGAGTTGGCGGCCGTCGTGCCGGTCGGAGTGACGGTCGTGAGCGTGACGTTGCTGAGCGTCGAACTGACGCTCGTGGCCGTCATCTGCGACGAGGCGGTCACCCGGACGTTGTTCGCGGCCGCCACGCTCTGGAGCGTGACCGGCAGCGTGGAGATGTTGTCGATGTCGATCGTCGAGTTGGGGGCCGAGGCCGAGAGCGTCTGGACGTTGGTGTCGAGGTCGACGCGTCCCTGATTCGAGGTCAGGTTCGCCGTCGCGGCGATGACCTCGGCGGCGTCGCCGGCAACGGCCTGGATGAGGTTCGACCCGGCCACGAGCGTCACCGACCCGGAAGGACCGGCGTTGACGAGATTCACCGACATCACGCCACCGGCCGTCACCGAGATCGGTCCATTGTTGGCCGAGAGGCTCGTCGTCGAGGTGCCGACGGTGAGGTCGTCGGTCTCGTTGATGGTGATGCCCGACCCGGCACCGGTGACCTTGCCGGCGACCGATTCGACCTTCGTCGTCACGGTGGCGCCGTTGAGGGCCAGCAGATCGAGGGCCTTCGTCGTGACGAGCCCTGCCGCCGAACCGATGATCGCGCCGGCGTCGGCCTCGAGCGTCACGGAGGCCGGTGCGGTCACCGGGGCGTTGAGGATCAGATCGGAGCCGGTCGCGTAAAGCTTGACGGTCTCGGTGCGGCTGGAGTTGAAATCACCGGCGGTGACCGCCCCGGTGACGGTGAGCTTCTGGGCCGTGACGTACACCGAGCCGTCCTTCGTCACCGCTCCTTCGAGGGTCAAGTCGCTCGAGGGGCGGTCGATGGTCAGGTCGCCGGCGCCGGTGAGCGTGATGGCGGCGACGGAGAACTGGTCGAGGAGCGCGTCGAGCGGCTGCTCGAGTGCCGTCCAGGAGAGCCGCTTGGCGGCGAGCTGCGCGACTCCGCCGATCGTCGCCTCGGCGGTGGTGCCGCCGTTGTTGGGGGTGAACACCACCCGCGGTGCGACGGCGTAATTCGCACCGGGATTGGTCACCGTCACGGCGCCGACACCGCCGCCGGAGAGCGTCGCGGTGGCGAGCGCGCCCTCGCCGAAGGGGACGATGCTGACGGTCGGCGGGGTGGCGGCACTGTAGCCCGAACCGTTGTCGGTGATGCGGATGCTCGTGACGACACCGCCGGTGACGTTGGCCACACCGGTGGCGCCCGAGCCGACGGCGTTGAGGACGACGTCGGTCGTGGCCGTGTTGTAGGCCGAGCCACTGCTCGTGAGCACGATCCCGGTGACGACGAACGACGTCGCCGCGGACGCGATCGCCTGCTGGGAGGCGCCGCCTCCGCTGAAGGTGACCGTCGGGGCCGACGTGTAGCCCGAGCCGGGCTCGAGGATCGTGATCCCGGTGACGTAGCCGTTGGTGATCGTGGCCACGGCCGAGGCGCCACTGCCGCCGCCGCCGCTGATCGTGACGGTGGGGACCGTGGTATAGCCGACGCCGGCGTTCGAGAGCGTGATCCCAGTCACCCCTCGCGAGGTGATCGCCACGGCCTTGGCGCCCGATCCCGACCCACTCCGATCGACGATCGAAACCGTCGGCTCCTTGACGTATCCCCGGCCTTCGAGGGCGAGGTTGATCGAGGTGATCCCACCGACGCCGTCGATGGTCACGGCGTTCGACGTGGCGCCGCCGCCGGAGGCGACCGGGGCGAGCGAGATCGTGGTCGTAGCGGGGTTGTAGGCAGTGCCGGGGACATCGACGATGATCGCGTCGACGAGCTGCTCGACGCCGGCGCTCACGATCGCACCGGTGCCAGTGGCATCGACGACGCTGATCGAAGCGGTCGTGTAGGCCGTGCCCGGCTGGATGGCGCGGTAGCCGACGACGGTGTACTGCGTGTCGACGAACGTCGGCACGCCGCCCGATCCGCTCCCGCCCACGACCGCCGAGGGGCGGGTGGTGTAGCCGGAGCCGGCCCGGAAGACGACCGTGTCGGTGATCCCACCGTTGACGTCGACGTCGGTGACCTCGAGGACGGCGCCGGTACCGCCGGTGTGGTTGAGGAGCATCTCCGCCGTGTAGCCGCTGCCGCCGGCGAGCACCGTCACGGCGGTGATCACGCCGCCGGTGGTCACCGTGCTGACCCGGAGGCGGGCGCCGCTAGCACCGAGTGCCGGATCGTTGAGGTAGAGGATGTCGCCGACACCGTAATTGGCACCACCGCGGCCGGGCGACACGGTCGCCGACGTGATCGCACCGCCGCTGACGGCCGCGACGTCGATCTGGGCACCGCTGCCGGCCACGACGGTGAGGAGATCGCCGATGGCGTAGCTGCTGCCGCCGGTCGCGAATCCCGTGACGGAGGCGGTGGTGAGGCCGAGGAGCGGCACGCCGGTGGCCCGCTTCGCTCCGGGCACGCCGGACGTGGTGACCGTGGCGGTGGCGGCACCCGAGTAAGCGCTGCCGCCGGCGACGGCGACGCCGTTGGTCACGCCGCCGGTGAGCGTGGCACGGGCCACGGCACCGAACCCGGAGCCGCTCGAATCGACGATCACCACCTCCGGAGCGGCGGTGTAGGCCGTGCCTCCCTGGGAGACGTTGATGCTCGTGATCGCCCCGGAGGCGTTCACGGTGACGGCGCCGGTCGCCGCGCCACTCCCGGAGGAGATGACGACCGTCGGGGGCACCTGGTAGCCCGAGCCGCCGGAACCTGCGGGCACCGACAGGGCGGTCAGACCGTTGATCGTCGCGACCGCCTCGGCACCCGACCCACCGCCACCGACGAAGGAGATCGTCGGGGCGGAGGTGTAGTTGAGCCCGCCGTTGGTGATCGTGATCCCGGTCACGATTCCGCCGGTGAGCTGCGCGGTGGCGACCGCTCCGCTGCCGCCGCTGCCCGCATTGGCGAACACCACCGAGGGTGCCGTGACGTAGCCGCTGCCACCGTTGAGGACCTTCACGAACGTCACCCGGCCGTCACCGACGGTCGGTGTGACGATCGCACCGGAACCGGAGTCGAACGACACCGCCGGGGGCGTGACGTAGCCCGAGCCGGGGTTGGTGACGACGACGCCGGTGATCCGGCCCGGCGTGAGCACCCGACCGGTGGGGGCATTGAAGGTGAGTTGGTCTGCCACGGTGAACGTGGCATCCGGACTCATGATCACGTTGCCCTTGTCGGCGGTGAGGATGAAGTCCTGGCTCGGCGCTCCCGGATTGGCGTCGTTGACGAACACGTCACCGACAGCGGAGATGTCGCCATCGAGCGCCCGGAGGCGGATCGTGCCGTTGGTCGTCTTCAGGTCGTTGGCGATCAGCCCCGCTGCGGTGGTCGTGAGAACGATGTCGCCGGTGCCCCCCGTCGCGACGGCCACCGCATTGAGCACCCCCTTGGCATCGACGGTGATCGATCCGTTGCCGGTGGTCGAAAGCGCGGTGAGCGTGAGGGCATCGTCGTCGGAAAGGCGGATCGACGTCCCGGCCTTCGCCGTGACGGTCTCGACGCGCGTGAGCGTGTCGATCGAGCCGCCGGCGTTGAGCAGGAGATTCGTCGCCTCGAGGCGGGCCTGGCTGGCGATCGCCCCCGACGCGGTGAGGTTGATCGAGTCACCGGTCGCCTTCACGACCGCGGCGCTGGTCACGGCGATGTTGCCCGCCGTGGCGACGACGTTGAGGTTGCCGATCCCGGTCGTGCCGGCCGACACGTTGCTGCCGATCGTCACCGAATTGCCGGTGAGGGAGAGATCACCGCGCTCGGTGGAGATCGGGCGATTGATGTTGAGGGTGCTGGCGGTGAACGACAGGCCGCCGACGGTGTCGACGTTGGAGTTCGTGATCACCTGACGGCCAGCCTGGCTGGCGATGAGGCTGATCGTGGCCTGCGATGCGGGGAGGGCGTTGATCGTCAGATCGCCACGGATCTGGTTGACGTTGATCGCGATGTCGGCGGCACGGCCGACGTTCGTGCCGGCGTAGATGTTGTGCTGGGCGAAGTCGGCGGTGCGGACGTTGATCGTGCCGCCGTCGGCACCGGCGTTATTGAGGGTGATGCTCGCGCCGCCGCTGATCAGCCCGGAAGCACCGGTGAGGATGTTCCGGGGGCTGACGGAGTTGATCTGCAGGTTGACAAACCCGGCATTACGGATCTCGCCGTCGATGAGGATGTCACCGCCGTTGCCGCCGTAGCCGTACTGCGAATAGGCCGAGAACGCCGTCGGGGGAATGCCTGCCCCGAGGCGGATGTCGGTGGTGCCGCTGATGCTCGCGCCGGCGAAGAGCTTGAAATCGCCGTCGGAGATCCGCGCCTGCAGCCCGCTGGTGATCGCGTTCTCGATCTGGATCAGGCTCTGGGCCGCGTAGTTGTTGGTGTAGGCGGGCTTCGGATCGATCGCCGCGCGGACGTAGATCTCGGTCGCGCGGAAGTCGTAGCCAGCACCGTGGGGGAGAAACTCGGACCGCGATGCCGGGTAGAGCTCGGCGGTGTCGGACTGGATGATGATCGTCGATTTGCCGACGGCCTGGCTGAAGTCGACTTCGAGCGACAGCGGCATCTTGTCGCCGACGTGGAGGATGAACGTCGGGTTGACCGTTCCAGGAGCGGCGAACACGCGGACCTTCGAGAGGATGAAGGTCTCGAGTTGGTCGTTGCGGGTGTTCCAGTTGGTGTCGATCGAGTTGCTGTTCACGAGTGCCGACGGACCGACGATGTTGAACGCGGTGTTGGGATTCTCGGTGTTGGGGTTGCGCGTGCCCCAGTTCCAGCCGGTGACGAATGGCGGCGTGAGGCTCGAAGGCGACCCGGTGAGCCCGCTCCCGAGGTTCGTCAGGGAGCTGAACGTCGTCCCGTAGTCGAACTGCAACTGGCCCTGAATCCCCAGGTTGCGCATGTACATCGTGGCGCTGTCATTGGGATTCGACGGATCGTTGAAGATCTCGAAGTTGTATTGATAGGCCTGGGGCGACGAGGGGGTTGGAGGGGCGTTGGTGTGCGTGAAGCCGACGTACTGGAAGGCGAGCAGACGCCGATCCTCGAGCGACTCGACCGCCGCACCGACATCCGCCGACCGCATCCGGCGACGCCTCAGCCGCTCGGTCCGGTTTCCGATGCTGCCGCTTCCCTGCGGGCGGGTACCGTCGTTGTCTCGGGCGAACCGGTTGAAAATGCTGCCGAACTTCATGGCGCTTTTTCCTGAATAGGGAAGCTGCTTGTGGGCGGATGGGGGAAAACCGCAGACGAGCGTTTCGTCGGCGGCCGAACCGTCACCTATCGGGGAACCTGACTGGGGAACGACACACGGGGAGCCGTAATGCCCACGGGGGCCGGAAGGGAAACCGTCGCACGGTTTGAGGAGATACGGGACAACCAGATCAGGTCGGCGGGGAGCGTGGTTGCAGCGCGGGGGGCGATCCCCATCGCGTGGGCGGCCACTCGCTCGAATCGGAGCCATCGTCGCGGTGGGGGTGATTCCCATCGCGCAACGAGCACCGACCGCCGATCGCGGCCTGCCGTTTCCTGCTTCTCCCGTGCCTGCCTGCTGGCTAGGCGAATCGCTGATCCTTGTGTTGCCCCGTCTCCACTAGAACGGGTGTCATCGGAAAAAGTTCGCCCGGGTGTTCCGGATTTTTCGGACATGCCCCCCTTCTCCCGATGGAACCGCCTTTTTTGGGCAGTTTTCATCGGCTGGGGGATTTCGGCGGATTGCGTTCCCGGGTCACGAAATGCCGGTTCCCGCCGGGGGGCGGGAAGGCACCGAACAGGTTCGGACCGGCTGGGGCGGGACATCACCACCGCCCTTCGAGACCGAGCGACACTCCCTGCACGACCGTGCCGCCGGTCGTGTTGAGCGATCCGAGCACCGGTGACCCCGGTCCGCCGGAGGTAACCGTCTGGCCACGGAGTTGGTTCGTCGGCTGGGCGAGCCCCTGGAGCCAGAGGCCGAGGTAGCCGACGCGGAGGGAGAGGTTGCAGGTGATCGGGAGCGTGCCTGTCAGCCCCACCTCGCCGACGAAAGCGGCAGCGCCACCAGCGGCCCGGACATTGGCCGTCTGCCACTCACCGGGGCCGACTTCATACGTGTAGGCGGAGTTCTGCACGGCGTTGTTGTAGTAGGCCCCACCCTTCAAGAGACCGTCGACACGGAACCCCTGCCCCCGATCCCAGAGGCGGATGTCGGTGCCGATCTGGTAGCCGTAGAGGCTGTTGTAGCACTGGTTCCCGAAGATGTCCTGACCGAAGGTCGGTGCCGGGTTGGCAGGGTCGACCTGGTAGTGGTCGATGAGCGACAGGTTTTCCCCCCAACCGAGCATCCGGAAGCCCTGCATGAGGGCGATGTTCGGCCGGACGCGGGCCCAACGGTTGAACTCGAAGCTCCAGATCGAGGCGCTCAGGTCGGCGGCGACGGTGTCGACCGGCGTGAAGGCGTTGCCGTAGATCCCAGGAGGTGTCATGCCGTAGCCGTTGATCGTCGGCAGCGTCGCTTCCTGGGAGCGGAAGTTGGCCGCGTTGAACCAGGTCGTTTCCCAGGCGTTCTGGCAGTCGTCGGTGCGGAAGATGGAGAACCGCGGTCCGGCGGCCGGCGTGCTTTCGAGCTGACCGGCGCTGAAGGCCGTGGCCCCGAAGCCGTTGGGGGTGTTGGCCGTATAGGAATAGAGCGGGATGTCATTGGGGGAATTGCGCCAAAGCAGGAGCGCGTCGCTGCGGAAGGTCCACGTGGCGCACTTCTTGTCGTGGAGCACCTGGAGCAAACCGGGCTGTTCGAAGGGCCCCTGGTCCCTCGGGTAGCGGCAGGCGTCTGCCACCCAGCCGGTCCAATCCCCCATGCCGCCGCCTTCGTCGACGACCGCAGCGCTGCTGTCGATCTTGTAAGGGGTGGCGGAGACGACGGCGGTCGATTCCCGCTCGTCGTATCCATCGGAGGTGGTCGACGGCGTCGGCGTGATGCCGAGACCCTCGGGTGACGGGGGGGCGACGAGTTCGATGCCCGAGTCGGAGACGACCGACTCGCTGCCATCCTCGTCCCCGACCCAGTTCTGTGCGGCGGCTGGCCCCACCGTCATCGCCGCGGTTGCCGCCGCCGTCATCGCGGCCGTCCACCAGCCCATTCGCGCCTGTGTCCGCATCATCATTCCCGTCTCCGGTGGAAACTCCGAACTGCGGGATCAAATCGGTCGTGACGGTCCTGCGGCGGTAGGGTTGTGCCCGCAGTTCCTGTCAGGAAAGCTGGGCGGGATGGGCGCCGGAACCCTGTCGCCTGCAGGCTTCTCCAGAGGGCCCCGTTCACCCCATCCGGCGAGGGGAGACGGGGGGCGGGAAGATGGGGCGAGCGGGGTGGAGAAGGAAAAGTTGCGTCGGCGTTCGGACGATCCTTTCCCATGGGGGGAAACCCGGTGCAAAACTCCGGTCCGAACCGATTCGTTGCCCCGGCTGCGACGAGTGGGTACCCTGCCGCCAAGGTGTTTCTTCAGGAGGGGGAGAGGCCGGAGGAGCACGACCCCGGCGACGCGTGAGGGGGAAATCCTTCGGCAAGCGTGCCCAAGGTTCTGACTCGTGGCGACGGTCTCGTTCGTCGCGCGTCTGTCCGGCATCCGGTCCCTTCCTTGTCCTGAAAAAGCCTCTGCCGACCAGCCCTCCCGACCGCCTCTTCGCCCGTTCGATTCTCTCATTTTTTCTGCTCCGTTTCCCGCGAGGCCTTCCATGTTTCTGTCCTGCTGGCTGACCTCAGTTCGGAATCTGTTCGCGGCCCGTCGTCTCCGCGGGATCCGTCGCCCGGTGCGGCGCTGGCGGCAGGCCGATGCCCAGCAGCACCTCGAGCAGCTCGAAGCCCGGCAGGTGATGGCCTTCGACTTCGTCTCGGCCACCGCCCATGTCGGCGCCTTCATCACCGAGGGGAGCGTCGAACGCGAGTCGCCTCAGCAGATCACCCTCACCTTCAGCCCGGGATCGAAGGTCGACCCGCAGTCGATCGCCACCGGGATCACCGTGATCCGTGGTGGCAACGGCGTGATCGGCGACGCCGACGACTCCATCGTCGTCCCCGGCAGCATCACCGTCGACGATCTCCCCAACCAGAACTCGGTCCTCATCCGGTTCGCCGACACGCTCCCCGACGACGCTTACCGAATCCGGATCACGGGAGCGGGAACCGGTGGACTGAAGACGCTGTCGCAGGGGACCGGCCTGCCGTCCGAGCCGTTCCGCGACGGCAGCACGTTCGAGCTCAACTTCCGGCTCGATCTCGGTGCCCAAGTCATGTCGATCGTGCCGCAACCGGTGGCCCGTCCGAAGCTGATCACCTTCGGCACCGACATGACCCAGTACAGGGACGGGGATCTCCTCCAGGTGACGATCCGCGGGGCGCGGATGAACTTCGAGTTCGACACCAACGGCAGGGTATCGGCCGGTAACCGTGCCGTGACACTCGCCGGCAAGTCGGCCACCGACCTTGCCACCGAGATCGGCGGCGCGATCACGTCGTCGGGGGTCTTCGGCGGCGAGTTGGGGGCGGCAACGGTCAACGGGGCCCGGGTCAATGTCCGCGGCAGCGTGTTCACGCCGGTGGTGGCCTTCACCCGCGGCGCGAGCGTGCCCGCGATCAGCCCGATCACGGTGGGGGATGGCGCGGCGCTCGTGCAGTCGGCAGACAAAGTCGTCGTCTATTTCAATGCCAACGACCCGCTCACGCAGTCATCGGCGCAGAACCCGCGCAATTACGGGCTTATCGAGACCGATCCGACAAGCGGAACGGATCTCTCCGTGCAGGTGCCGGTGAGCGTCTCCTACGACGCCACGAGCGGCACGTCGGTGCTCACCTTCGAGTCGGGCAAGGTGGCGGCCGACAAGCTCTACCGTCTCCAGGTGGGCAACTCGACCGACGAGAACAATCTCCTCTCGAAGGCTGTGAACGTCGGGTCGCTGTTCACCGGCAACGGCTATTCGATCCGGTCGTTCCTCGGTGACGGCACCGAATTGGCTGATGACGTCGATCTCTACCGAGCGAGCCTCACCGCCGCCGGCACGATCGCAGTCGAGATCACCCCCGACGCGGCCCTCGCTCCGCTCGTGCGCCTCTTCGACTCGAGTGGCGTCGAGGTGGCGGCGAGCACGGTGGCTGCAGCCGGGACGGCGCGCACGGTGTCGTTCGCCGCGCCGGGACCGGGGGTTTTCTACGTCGGCATCTCGAGCGCCGGGAACGCCGCGTACAACCCGTCCACCGGTGCCGGTGCCGCCGGCGGCACCACGCGAGGCGGCTACAAACTCGACATCCGCTCGACCGTCGCGGTGACGGTGTCGGACAACAACTCGAGCTTCTCGACGGCCACGGTGCTCGGGTCGATCGGGCTCGCCGGGCAGTCGGTCTCGGCGGCGATCGACGTCCGTCCGACGGTTCCCACCCCGGCCGGCAATCTCGCCTTCCCGAGCCAGCCGGGCACGACCGACGAGCCAGGCCATCGCGACATCCCGGTGGGGATCGAAGACCACGGGATGCCCGATTCCTACGTCGATCCCGCGAGCGGGATGACCGTGTTCCTCTACAACTTCCAGGATGTCTACGGCACCGATCCGCAGGGCAACACGCTCCTCAACGCGATCACCGAGGAGCAGAAACAGCGGACCCGCGAGATCTTCACCCTCTTCAGCCTCAACGGCGGCATCCGCTTCGTGGAGACGGCAGATCAGGGCCTGACGGTCGTCACCGGTGACGTCCGCGCGGTTTCTCCGGGCATTCCCCCCACGGCGGTCGGCGGCATCTGCGGCGGCGGGCTCGCCGTGATGAACTCGACGATCGACTGGGGCCAGAGCGAGTACGGCGGTGCGTGGTTCTCGACGGCGATGCACGAACTCGGCCATGCGATCGGCCTCGGGCACGCCTATGACCTCCCCTCCGTGATGGGTGCAGGAGGGTCGATCGGAGAGAACATTCTTCCTTACGACTACGACTACGTGCACATCAACGTCCTCTATCCGCAAAACGGCTCGGATATCGACGTTTACGAGTTCTCCCTCGATACGGCCGGCACGTTCTCCGCCGAGACGATCGTGGCCCGCCAGGGGCAGGCCGCCAAGAGCACGCTCGACAGTGTTCTCACGCTCTACAAGGACGTGGCCGGGGTGCGGACGCTCGTCGCCCGCAACGACGACTACTACGGCCGCGACTCGTTCGTGGGCCTCGATCTCGGGGCGGGGAAGTATTTCCTCGCCGTGACGTCGACCGGCAACGTCGCCTTCAACCCGGAGGTGCGCGATTCCGGCTACGGTGGCCGCTCCGACGGCGCCTACGACCTCAAGCTCTCCTTCACGCCGATTTCCGACGTCGCCAACACGATCGTCGATGCCACCGGCACTGCAATCGACGGCGACCGCGACGGGAAGGTCGGCGGTGCGTTCAATTTCTGGTTCAACACCGCCTCGTCCACCGGCACGATCTGGGTCGACAAGGCCGCCGTCAACACCGCGGCGTCGATCGTCACCGGTTCGCCGCTCGTCACGGTCACAAGTACGGCCGATCTCGTCGTCGGCCGGCAGGTCGTCGGCACGGGCATTCCGGTCGGAGCGACCATCGCCTCGATCAACAGCCCGACACAGTTCACCCTCTCGCGGAACGCCACGGCGACCAACGCCACCGCGGGGCTGACTTTCGGCACGCTCTCGAGCCCCTATCGCACGATCGCCGCGGCGCTCGCAGCCGTCGGCCCATCGACGCGGATCGTCCGCATCCTCGGCAACACCGGGAACGAGGCCTCGACCACCGACGACAGGCCCTACGTCATCGGCACGGCGCTCTCCGGCACGGCGCTCCCGGACGGAGCGACGTTCAACGTGCCCAAGGGGGTGACGGTGATGATCGACGAGGGGGCGGCGCTCAAGCTCCGCGCCGCGGTCATCAACGTCGGGAGCTCTTCCGGGCTCGTCTCGCGGGCCGGCGCCGCGCTGCAAGTCCTCGGGACGCCGACGGGCAGGGTGAAGTTCACCTCCTATCACGACGACACGCTCGGCGGTGACACCGACGGGGTCGGCCCTGCGGTGCAGGGCGGCCAGTGGGGCGGCATCGTGCTGCGTCGCGACTCCGATTCCCCCACTGGGAAGGTGTTTCTCAACACGATCAGCCTCGCGTCGCTCAAGTACGGCGGCGGCAACGTCTTCGTCGACTCGGAGCTCCAGTCGTTCGCCCCGATCCACGTCGAGAGCACGCGGCCGACGCTGGCCTTCAACGAGATCTCCTCGAGCGCCGGAGCGGCGATCTCCGCCGATCCCGACGCTTTCCTCGATGCCGACGGCCGTTACGGGCCCGAAGTCCGCGGCAACCGGCTCCTCGGCAACACCATCAACGGTCTGTTCATCCGCATCCGCACCGAACTGGGCAGTCCGGTCGACAAACTCGAGGTGCCGGCCCGTTGGAAGAGCACCGACATCGTCTACGTGATCCAGGAGAATCTGATCCTTGCCGGCGGGGCCGGTGGGTACCTTCGCAACGAATTTACCGGCAACATCGAGGCCCGCGCCGCAGGGCGGTTGGCCATCGATGCGGGAGTCGTCGTCAAGAGTCAGGGAGCGCGGATCGAATTGGAGCGCGGCAGCGCCCAATTGATCGCCGAGGGAACCGCCGAAGACCGGGTGATCTTCACGAGCCTTGGCGACAACCGCTACGGGGCCGGTGGGACGTTCGACACCAACGGCAACGCTCCCGACGTCCGCTCTGCCGGCGACTGGGGTGGGATCATCATCCAGGCCGGCTCGCGGGCGAGCATCGACCATGCCTATGTCGCCTACGGCGGAGGTCTGACGGCGATCGAGGGTGGTTTCGACAGATTCAACACCTTCGAGGTCCAGCACGGCCAGTTCCGACTTGCCAACAGTCGGATCGAGTTCAATGCCTCCGGCCGCTCGACCGGCGATCGCAACGCCCGTGGCACCAACGACGATTCGACGGTCTTCATCCGGGCCGCGCAGCCCGTGATCGTCGGTAACGACTTCCGTGACAATTCCGGCGCCACGATCAGCGTCAACGCCAACTCCATGTCGGAACGGGTGACGCCCGACTCCGGACGGAGCACCGGCGAGCTCGACCGCTTCGCCCAGTACGACGACAACGTCGGCCCGCTTCTCCGCGAGAACCGAATCTCGACGAAGATCAACTACACGACCGACCGGCAGAAGGGGGCTTTCGACATCGCGCTCGACTTCGCCCCGGGGCTTTCCCAGGCGATCAAGGATGCGATGATCGCCGCGGCCTTCCGCTGGGAGACGGTGATCACCGGCGACCTCACGTCGGTCAGGGACAGCAACGGCAACGTCATCGACGACATCCTCATCCGGGTCCAGCCGGGGCTCCTCGGCGGCGACAGTGACGGCACCGGCGGAACCCTCGCCAACGCCGCCCCCACCGCCTTCCGATCGGCGACGGATCGCAACCGCCATCTCCCCTACAAGGCCGACGTCGGCATCGACATGGCCGATGCCACGAGCAGCCAACTCGTGACGATCCTCACCCACGAGATCGGGCATGCCCTCGGCTTCACCAACGTCAGTAACCTCCTCAACCTGATCTCCGGGGTGCGGTACGTCGGTGCCAACGCCCTCCGTGAATACCGCAACACCTTCGACGCCACGGCGACTTCGGTGCCGCTCGAGGGGGGGGGAGGATCGGGCACCGCCTTCGCGCATTGGTCGGAGGCGGAGTTCGGGTCGGAACTGCTCACCGGCTTCCTCAATGCCGGCATCAACCCCCTTACCCGGCTGACGGTGGGGGCGTTCCAGGACATGGGTTACTCGGTCAACTATTCCGCGGCCGACGACTACCTCCCCAAGGCCGGCACCGCCGGCTACGCCGCACCGATCAGCGGGGTGGTGGTCCGCGGCGGTCAGATCACGGTCGACAGCGTGTGGGACGACGACCAGATCGTCCACGTCCTCAGGGACGAGATCGTCGTCGACAACTACCACACCGCCACGAGCCTGCGACTCGAGAGCAAGGCGGGGTCGAGCCTGATCATCAAACTCGACGGGCCGAACGCCGGATTCACGGCGACGGGCACGCCCGGCGACATCGACGATCGGATCGGTGGCAGTCTTCAGGTGATCGGTGCACCGGGGTATCCGGTCGTGATCACGAGCCTTTACGACGACACGGTCGGCGCGAGCCTCGATCCGCTCGGTCGCACGGTCACCGACACCAACAACGACGGCCGCGCCTGGATCGACGCCACGGCGACGGCTCCCGTGGCCGGCAGCTGGCGGAGCCTGAAGTTCCTGCCACTGTCCAACGACACCAACGTCGCCATCGTCCGCGAGGCTGAGAAGCCGTTCACGAACCAAGTCGACATCAACCAGGTTCCCGATGCCGCGCAGGTGCTCGGCGTCATCGCACCGACGTTCACGACCGGCACGGTCACGACCGAGTCGGTGCAGAACAAGGCGAGCGACGACAACCGGCGCGACGGGTTCGTCGTCCGCGGTACGATCGCCACCGACGACCCCACCGACGTCGACATCTACAGCTTCTCCGGCTACGCCGGATCGGAGGTCTGGATCGACGTCGACAAGACGTCGTTCGCCCTCGACGCGATGGTCGAGCTTCTCGATGCCTCGGGCGCCGTCCTGGCCCGCTCGGCCGACAGCCAGACCGACACCGGCTCGGTGGCTGGCGAGGTTGTCACGAACACCGCCGCTGGCACGACGCTCACCTACCAGCTTGCCCGGCAGAACATCCTCCCCGGCACGCTTGCCGGGACGATCTACAGCGGCAACACCGCCGTGCAGACGTTCACCGTCAGCCGAGCCGGTGTGTTCACGTTCACTTCGATCGGGGCTCCGGCAAGGCGGGTGCTGTCGGCGACGCTCGACCGCGACACGGGCGCCGTCGCGTTCGTCTGGTCGGCTTCGATGGCGGCCGGTGCGACGCGCATCGAGGCGGGCTACGACTACGGGAACCTTTCCCTGGCGACCCTCGGCTACACCGCCACCGGCGACCACGGGGCCCAGCCGCTCCGGAAGGACGCCTACCGGGGCAACGATTATTTCACCACCAACCCGCGCGACGCAGGCTTCCGGATGGTGCTCCCCGGGGTCTCCGGGAGTCTCAACACCTACTTCGTCCGTGTCCGCAGCCAGCCCAACGTCGCTCCGGATGCCCCGAAGGCGAGCTACGAAGGTGCGCTTGCCAGCTCCGACGTCAAGGTCGGTGCCACGAGTGGCGCCTACGAACTCCGCCTCCGCCTCCAGCAGCGTGACCAGGTACCGGGGTCGACGGTGCAATTCGCCGACATTCGCTTCGCGACAACGGGCATCGACATCCAGGGGCTGCCGCGCAATTCGCTCCTCACCGGCACTGCCGGCGACACGAGCTTCAACAGCAACCTGCAACGCATCGAGTCGCTCGATGTGGGCAAGCTGCTCCAGAGCGATCAGAACACGATCAGCGTCGCCGGCGCCCTGCGATCGGCTACCGACGTCCGCTGGTACACGTTCTCCGTCGACTACGCCGGCATCCAGTCGATCGGCGGCGTCAACGGGGGTGCGAAGACGTGGGCGACGGTCCTCGACATCGACTACGCCGACGGATTCCGCGGCGATCTGACGATGTCGGTGTACGACACCGCCGGCAATCTGATCTACGTGAGCCGGGATTCGAACGTCGCCGACGATCAGCCAGGTGCCGGTCAGGGGAACGACTTCAAGGACACGTCGCGGGGATCGGTCGGGAAGCTCGATCCGTTCCTCGGCACCGTGCAGTTGCCCGCCGGATCGACCCCCACCACGCCGACGAGGTACTACGTCGCGATCACCTCCAACGCCCAACTCCCCGCGGCGATGGATGGCACGTTCCGCAGCGGCGTTACCAACGCGCTGGTTCGACTCGAGCCGGTCAATTCGGTGCAGCGGGTGGTCGAGGATCACATCGGCTCGACGGGCTACACGTCGGGTGGTTTCGACGTGAAGCCGACCCAGGGTGCGCTGATCAACGTCGGCACGGCGCAGCAACTCTCGGCCAACGTCCGGGCGTTCTCGCTCGCCGACGTGGTGCTGTTCGTGTCTTCGTCCGCCGGTCTCTACACGGGCAACGCGCTGCGGGGCGGCCTCGTGACGACGCTCCGGGAAGGAATGAGCGACATCGGTGACATCGATATGCGGACCGACGGTCGGCTGTTTCTGGCGTCCGGTTCGCGTGACGACGCGAACGTCGCGCATATCCGCGAGATCGATACCGGAAACGGAACGGATCTCTCGTCCGTCGGCGACGCCATCCCCAACCCGGCCGTGCCGCCGGGGGACGGCGACTGGTGGAAGAGCTTCAGCGACACCGTCGACGCCATGGCGATCCAGCGCACTGACGACGAGTTCAACCTCAACGTCTTCACGTCGATCCGCGACGGAGGCAAGTCGTTTCTCTACTGGGGGCGAGCGAACGGCAACGCGGCGCAGGCCGACAACACTCCTTACAGCCTCAGGGGGGAGATCACCGGGGCCGGTATCACCGGGCTCACGACCGGGCTCCAGTTCCGCAACAACGGCTCGACGCTGTTCGGCGTCAGCACTGGCGGTCAGTTTTACAGCGTGAGCCGGTCGGGCGATGCCACGCTCCTGGCTGATTTCTCGGCAGATGTCGGAGGATTCGAGGGCCTCGCCACAGCCCCTGAGAACCTCGAGAACGGCCGCTATGCGGGGATGTTCTTCGCCGTGACCACTTCCGGCAGGCTCGTCTGCATCGACGTCGCCAATCGCGTACTGCTCGAGAACGTCTTTGACACGAACTCCGACGGAGTACCGGAGGCGAAGGTGTCAAATATCGTGCTCGCTGGTGCGAAGGGCCTGGCCTTCTCGCCGCTCGACATCAACCTCTGGCATCCGACGACGGCCCGCGGCAGCGATGCGGGCCACGGCATCAATGCCGCCCCCGACAACTCGCGGACCGGTGGCGATGTCAAGGAGGGGGGAGCCAGCATGTACTTCGGCTTCGAGAGGTACGTCGACGGCGACAACACGTACAACCGGTTCAACCCGAATGCCGTCAACGGCCAGTACGGAGTCAGTGGGCAGGGGGCCTTCAACTGGCAGCAGGAATTGACCGGCAACCCGGCGATCGGTGGCAACTACAACCTTCCCGGCGGCGCCCAGGGGAGTCTCGTCACGAACTCCTTCAGCCTCGCCGGCTACGGATACACCGACAAGCCGACGCTCTACTTCAACTACTTCCTCGACACCCAGAACGCCCAGGGCGATCGTGACAACAACACGATGCGCGACAGCGCCCGTGTCTTCATCTCGGTCGACAACGGCCTCACCTGGGAGGTGATCGCCACCAACAACGGAGCTAGGTCGTCCCTCGACGACACGAACGCCGAACTCCCCAACACGATTACCGCCTCCTCGGCGGCGGGGACCGCCGCGAACCAGTCGGTCCAGGAGTTGTTCGACTCCACCGGTACCTGGCGGCAGGCGCGTGTCGACCTCGGTGCCTGGGCCGGCAAGTCGAACATCCAACTCCGGTTCGACTTCGCCACCGCCGGAATGATGGATGCGGCGGCCAGGCGGACGACCCCCGACGAGACGAAGACGGTGGCCGCGGCGGCCGGGACCACGGTCACGCTCGACAGTGTCTCCGGCCTGCGGGTCGGGATGGTGGTCACGGGCCCCGGGATCACCGGATCGCCCACGATCCAGGCGATCACGAGCGCCACGCAGGTGACGCTCTCGAGCGCCGTGACGTTGGCGGCCGGGGACACGGTGAGGTTCTATGACCTCGCCAACCGGCTCCTCAACGATATCCAAGGCCTCGCCAACCGCGACGGCAACCTGTCGAGCCCCGAGCGCGGCCAGCGCAACACCCACGAAGGCTTCTACATCGACGACATCATCGTCGGTTTCACGGAGCGGGGCGAGATGGTCACCGGCTCCACGGGGGGGCAGACGAGCATGGTCAACGTCGCCACGCCGGTGGGGAAGACCTACGGGCAGCAGTCGCTGTCGGGTGAGTACCAACTCGAAATCCGCCGCGGGACCGAGTACGCCGCGCAATTCGACTCCACGAGCAGGGACATTACGATTCTTGGCACGATCGACACCAACGACCGGCTCGTTCAGGCGCCCTCGGCCCCGGCCAAGGTGCTCGAGGTGAACCTCGTCGACGGCATCGGTGGCCCGCTCACGCAGTCGGGCAACGGCCGCATCCGGTTTCCGTCCGCCGCGATCCTCGGAGCCGCGGGGCTGGAAGCGCCGGCCGGTGATACCTTCGCGATCCTCGACTCGAGTTCGGCGACCGCGGTCACCAACAATCTCCTCGCCTGGACCATCGATCTCGCCGGCCAGCCGAAGGCGACGCTCGAGTTCCAGTATCTCACCCTCCCGGCGCAGTCGTATCGGGCCCTCCCGCCGACGTTCACGACGCCGACGATCGCCGGCAGAAAGGTGTTGCCCTCGGGCGACGGCGTGGCGATCAGTGTCGACAACGGTGTGACGTGGAGGACGATCGCGGCGCTTGGCAACACACAGGGGGAGTGGAGCAAGGTTCGCCTCGATCTCGCCGATGCCGGGGTGACGTTCTCGGCCACCACCGTGATCGGCTTCTTCCAAGCAGGTCAGACACAACTCACTCTCGCGCCGGGAGTCGACCTCAGGACGGCCGGTGGAATCGCGCTCGACGACTTCCGTGTCACCGTCGATCCGCCCACGACGAGCATCGGGTCGATCGGCGATTCGAACCACCCGCGCACGCAGGGGCAGTTCGTCGTCGCCAACAACATGATCTCCGACGTGTCGACCTACGGGATCAGCATCACCGCCGGGGCCCGCGACGCCGCCGGTGGCCTTCCCAACCCGGGCCCGGTGCGGAATCTCGCCGTTCTCAATAACGCCGGCCTCATTGCCGGGGCCGTGGCGGTCAACAACGTGATCGCCAATCCCGGCAAGGTGGGCATCCTGTTTGCCGGCGACGTCGGCAAGTCGGGAGCCCCTGCCGCCGCCGTGCCCTTCGGTCGGCTGATCAACAACACGATCTGGGGAGGCGTTTCCAACGGCACAGGGATCGAGGTCCGTGACAACGCCGCGCCGACGATCCTCAACAACCTGTTTGCCAATCTCTCCCGGGGCGTCACCGTCGACGCCTCGTCGGGTGGAGCCCGGACCGTCATCGGTGCCTCCGCCTACTGGGATGTGGACACCGCCGTCAGCGGAGCGACGGAAAGTTCGGCGATCTCGCTCTCCGGCAATCCGTTCGTGAACGCCGAGGGGGGCAACTTCTACCTCGTCGCCGGTTCGGAGGCGATCGACAGCTCGGTCAACGCGCTGCAAGACCGCACCGAGTACGTGGCCGTGAAGAATCCGATGGGGATCGCGGCATCGCCGGTGCTCGCGCCGGATCGTGACCTCTTCGGCCAGCTCCGTGGCGACGAACCTTCCCAGGCGAGCGCCCCCGGTCTCGGCAGCAACGTGTTCAAGGACCGTGGCGCGGTCGACCGCGTCGACTTCGTCCAGCCGACGATCGTCATCGTCCATCCGATCGACGGCAGCCCCGTCACCCCGATCGATCGCGACGACGCTGCCGATGCGGTCCGCCTCGAGCGGGCCGACGGAGTCGGGATCACGCGTTTGGTGCTCCAGCTCAACGACCAGGGGGTGGGGATCGACAAGTCGACCGTCATCGCCTCGGCGTTCGTCGTCCGGCGTGACGGCGTGCTGCTCGTCAACGGGGTCGATTACCTGTTCCGCTATCTGCAGAATCCGAACCAGGTGATCTTCGAGTCGATCTCCGCCTTCCCTCTCGGCACGTACACGATCACCGCGACAACCCGGGCCGCCACTCCCACGACTGCCGGGCTGCTCATCGACCGCGCCAACAACACGCTCCTCCCCAACAAGGCCGACGGCTCGACGTCGTTCCAGATCGCGCTGGCCGACATTCCGACCGCCCCGCAGAACGTCGTCGGCACGCGTGGCGACTCGTCTGTGGCCTTGGCATGGGATCCGCCGAAGTCGGTCGGTGGCACGCCGATCCTCGACTACATCATCCAGTCGTCGACCGATGACGGCGTCACCTGGACGACGTTCAACGACGGGATCTCGGCGGCGACGAGCGCCACCGTCACGGGACTGGTCAACGGCACGATCTACGTCTTCCGCGTGCAGGCTCGCAACGCCGTCAACGAGACGACGGGCATCGACGACGGCATCTGGTCGACGGTCTCGGATCCCGTGAAGCCGCTGGCCCCCGCCGGCGCCCCGACGAACCTGATCGCCAACGGTGGCAACGCCAGTGCGACGCTCTCCTGGACCGCGCCGACGTTCCTCGGCGGCGCGCCGCTCACCGATTATCTCGTCGAGGTCAGCACCGACGGCGGGGCGACGTGGCGGACGTTCTCCCATCCGGCGTCGACGGCCACGACGATCACCGTCAACGGGCTCTCCAATGGCGTCGGCCACGTGTTCCGCGTCAGCGGGATCACGGAGTACGGCGCCGGCGATCCGAGCACCGTGTCGATCGTGGTGGTGCCGATGACCTTCCCGGACGCCCCGACGGGGCTGACGGCGAAGGTCGGCAACGGCCTGATCGGACTGTCCTGGACCGCCGGTTTCAACGGCGGGTCGACGGTCACCAGCCATGTCGTCAACTACCGCGTCACCGGCACTTCCGTGTGGTCGACGTTCACGCCGCCGGCGCCGGTTACCGGAACGAGCGTCGACGTCACCGGGCTGGTGAACGGGACAAATTACGAGTTCCAGGTGGCCTCGACGAACGCCGTCGGTTCCTCCTCCTTCTCGAACATCGCCAGTGCCACGCCGGTGGCGCCGGCGTCGCAGCCGCTGAGCCTCGTCGCGGTCGGCGGTAACGCACAGGTCGATCTGAGCTGGGCCGCACCCGCGAGCGACGGCGGCTCGCCGGTCACCGATTATCAGTTCCAGTCGAGCGTCGACGGCGGCGTGAACTGGTCGGTCGTGGCCGACGCGGTGTCGACGGCCACGGCGTTCACGGTCGGCGGCCTCGTCAACGGCACGACCTACACCTTCCGGGTGGCGGCGATCACGTCGTACGGGCTGGGAGCGTGGTCGTCGCCGTCGAGCCCGGTGATGCCGATGACCGTCCCGACGGCACCGACGGAACTCGCCGGTGTCCGTGGCGATTCAAGCGTCGCCTTCACCTGGAAGGCACCGGCCGACAATGGCGGGGCGGCGATCGTCGATTGCATCGTGGAGTACCGGCTGACGACGTCGGCCACCTGGTCGACGTTCCCCCATGCCCCGACGGCGGCCAGCGCGATCACCGTCACCGGGCTGACCAACGGCCAGTCGTACGAGTTCCGTGTCAAGTCGGTGAACGCGGCCGGTGAGAGCCCCGCAAGCAACGTCGCCGGGCCGCTCGTGCCGATGACGACCGCCTCGGCGCCGCTCAACCTGCTCGGCGTGTTCGGCGACACGAAGGTGACGCTCAGCTGGGGCACGCCGACGTCGAACGGCGGCGGTGCGATTACCGACTATCTCGTGCAGTACCGCGAGGCGAAGGTCGGGGCACCGTGGTTCACCTTCCCGCACACTCCGTCGACGGCGACGTCGATCGTGGTCAACGGGCTCACGAACGGCACGGCGTACTTCTTCCGTGTGGCGGCCGTCAACCCGGCTGGTAACGGGGCGCCCGCGTTGACGACCCCGATCACGCCGATGACGATTCCGGGCGCTCCGGCGGGCTTGGTCGCGACGCCCGGCAACGCGAATGTCGTGCTCACCTGGCGGGCGCCGCAGAGCGACGGTGGCGGTGCGATCACCAACTACATCGTCGAGTACAAGACCACGAGCCCCACCGCCGCGTGGGTCCGGTTCCCGCGTGTCGCCTCGAATGCCACGACGGCCACGGTCACGCCGCTGGTCAACGGCACGTTCTACACCTTCCGAGTCACCGCGGTGAATCCCGCCGGCATCGGCCCGACATCGGTCGCCACCGATGTGGTGATGCCGGTGACGGTGCCCGCCGTGCCTCTCAATGTCGTCGCGGTGGCGGGCGACAAGCTGGCGAGGCTGACCTGGGAGAAGCCTGTCACCGACGGTGGTCTGCCGATCACGGATTACGTCGTCGAATACCGCTCGACGGCGGATGTCGCCTGGACGACCTTCGCCGATGGCACGTCGACGGCGACCGCCGCCACGGTGACCGGGCTGACCAACGGCGTCACGTATGTCTTCCGGATCACCGCCAGGAGCAGCTTCGGGACCGGATCGCCGTCGGCCGTGTCGAGCCCGGTGGTCGTCATGGGTCTGCCCGGCGCGCCGACCGGGTTGGTGGCGACGGCCGGCGTCAACGCGGATGTTCAGCTCCGGTGGACGGCACCGGCCGACACCGGCGGGGTGGCGCTCACCGACTTCGTCATCGAATACCGACGCACGACCGACACGGCCTGGACCACGCACCCCGACGGCGTGTCGACGGCCACGACGGTCGTCGTCAGCGGTCTTGCCACGGGGAGCAGCTACGTCTTCCGGGTTTCGGCAAGGAACCCCCTCGGTGCCGGGGTCGCCTCGGCGATCTCGAATGCCGCGGCCGTGATCGCACCCCCATCGGCGCCGACGCTGCTCGTGGCCAAGGCCGGTGACAAGCAGGCGAGCCTCTCCTGGACCGCCCCGGCGGCGAACGGTTCGGCGATCACCGACTACGTCATCGAGTACCGACGGTCGACCGATACCGAATGGACGGTGTTTAACGATGGCGTGACGGCGGCGACGTCGGCGGTGGTCACGAATCTCGTCAACGGCACCACGTACGCCTTCCGGATCAAGGCCAAGAACGGGGCCGGGGTGTCGCAACTGTCGGAGGAGTCGAACCTCGTCAGGCCGATCGGGCCCGCGGCCGGGCCGACGGGGCTCACCGGCACGCCCTCGCGCGGTTCGGTAACGCTCCGCTGGAACGCTCCGACCGACACCGGTGGCGAGCCGATCACTCGTT
>Ga0078894_10000327_pt1 | contig 32459 bp, 11 predicted proteins | sample LauGreSu1BDMLBSD_2_FD_67506 | JGI IMG/M metagenome (GOLD analysis project Ga0078894, IMG submission 67506) | Freshwater lake microbial communities from Lake Michigan, USA - Su13.BD.MLB.SD (version 4) (version 4) | ecosystem: Environmental > Aquatic > Freshwater > Lake | place: Lake Michigan... | reverse complement strand
GGGGCGGGCGGGACGGTCAGCGTGAATGAGGGATCGCCGCTGGTTGTGTCCGGGGTGTTCACCGATCCGGGACTGCTGGACGTGCATACGGTCCGGCTGGACTGGGGTGATGGAACAAGAACGGACGTGACGCTGCCTGTGGGCGATCGCGTGTTTGGCAGTCAGTCCGCATTTGCTCATGCCTATGCCAACGATTCCAGCAGTGGTCCCTATGTGCTGACGATGGAGTTCTGGGATGACGATCAACCGGCTGAGCCGACGCGACTGACATGGAATATCAATGTGGCGGATGTCAGTGCTTCGGGGGTGACGGTTTCTGCGGTGCCGGCTACGGTCAATGAGATGCAGTCAGTACAGATCAGCGGCAGCTTCGTGGATCCGGGAACCGGTGATGCGCATCAGGTGCGTGTGATCTGGGGCGATGGTTCGCCGGATTCCGTTTTGAATCTTGCGCCGGGAGTACTGACGTTTGGCGGTTCCGGTCTGACACATGCCTATGCGGACAACGCAGTTGCAGGAGATTCATACACGGTGCAGGTGCTGGTTACGGACCATGCCGATGCTGCGGCGCAGGGCAGCGGCAGTGCGTCCGTGCTGGTGCGGAATGTTGCGCCGACGATGGTGGGTTCGCTGACGGTGACGCGTGCTGATGGCACTGTGGGGGCTGTCAATGAAGGCGATGTGGTGATTGTGACGGGGGCCTTTGCTGATGTTTCTCCGGTGGATCGGCATCGCGTCCTGATCAGTTGGGGGGATGGTCGAGCCGCAACGGAAGCCACCGTGAATGCGGATAATCGGACTTTTACAGGCCGATACACGTATCGTGATAACTTTGCTGCGGCTTCGATCACTGCACAGGTGCTGGACGGTCGTTTCGAAGCAGGAGTATTTCGGGCCGATGGTGACAGTGTCACCAGCGCTGCGGTGACTCAGCAGGTCAACAATGTTGCTCCGACGGCGCGGATTGCGCCCAGACTTGGTTCAACGCCGGACGCGACGCTGGTGACAGTGGAAGTGGTCGAACCAGGTCTCGACGATGTACTGACATATCTGTGGGAGATCAACACGGGTCTGGGTGGCTATACTGCGGCCGGCACTTCGAAGAATCTGACGTTTAATTCATCACTGCTGGGAACACCGCTGATCAGAGTCACGGTATCGGATGACGATACTGGTACAGACGACTACGAAGTGGTGGCGGTGTTCGGTACGGATAGTGCAGAAACGCTCACGGTCAACAGTACCGGGTTTACCCGATCAGGTTCCGGGTTTGGTGGTATTGGACTGACACCAGGTGAGAGTCTCTGGGCAAACCAGATTCTGGTGTTTGGGTTTGATGGTGCGGATCTGCTGGATGCGTCGGCGCTGCCGTCCGGGTTTACTGCAATTCTGGATGGTGGGCAACAGCAGGATTACCTGCTGGGTGGCGCGGGGGCAGACTTCTTTTATCCGAATGATGGGAACGACACGGTCGACGGAGGCGAGGGTTCGGACAGTTACGTGCTGAAACCGAACAGCGTGCTCACGGTTATTGATACGTCCGGTGACAACGTTCTGGACTTCAGTTTGGCGGATTTCGGGAACACGACCGGAATCAGTTACGATCTGACCAAAATCCGCAGCACCGGTCTGCCGGATGCGGACAGTGACGCGCAGGTGGTGTCCGTGGCTGGTGGCGTGAATCACATTGTCGCCGCGTACGGAACCTTCACTACTTTGCTGGGAAGTTCATATGCGGATTCGTTTATCGCAGCGTCCGGTTCGGCGGTTGATGGTGGCGGAGGCAAGGACACACTGTATGTGGGCGCTGGCACCAGCAACGCCACGATTTCCGGGGGGGCTGATGACGACGTGCTGATCAGCAGCGGAACCGGCATTACGGGCCTGACATTTTCCGGTGATGATGGTTTTGACTATCTGCAGAATACCGGCAGTATCACCGGTCTGACATTCGGTGGCGGTGCGGACGATGACATCCTGGAGAATGTCGGCAGTATTCTGGGGACATTGAATTTCGGCGGTGATGAAGGGTTGGACATACTTACGAACACGGGGACGATCGGGACGCTGGTGTTTTCCGGCGGTGCTGACGACGACATTTTTGTGAATAACGGCTCGAGTAATGTCACCCTGAACTTCGGTGGTGATGATGATATTCTGCTGTCGGGTGTCGGGACCGTCGGAACTCTGGTGTTCGGTGGTGACGATGGGGCCGACATTTTCGCCAATCTGGGCACGATCACGTCACTGACGTTCAACGGTGGTGCTGATGACGATGTGTTTGTGAACGTTGGGTCATCGACGTCGTTGAATTTTGGGGGTGACGATGATGTGCTGTTGTCAAATTCGGGAACGGTTGGCGCTATCGGAACTCTGAATTTCGGTGGTGACGATGGTGCGGATCTTCTGCGCAACTTTGGTTCACTGGGGACTCTGACGTTCAGCGGTGGCGCGGATGACGACATACTGCAGAATGCTGCTGGTGCCACACTGACCAGCCTGTCATTCGGTGGTGATGATGGCATTGATAAGTTGTGGAATCAGGGCACAGTGACCACTCTGATCTTTGGCGGTGGTGCTGATGATGACATTTTGCTGAACAGTGCGGGAGCGACGATCAGTTCGCTGAATTTCGGTGGTGACGACGGCAGTGATGTGCTGAACAATCTGGGAAGTGTGGCGACGCTGACCTTCGGCGGCGGTGCGGATGATGATGTCCTGCTCAACACGGGCTCCATCACAGGTTCGCTGAATTTTGGTGGCGACGACGGCGCTGACGAGCTGCAGAATACGGGTGCAATTGCAGGTTTGACCTTTGGCGGTGGTGCTGACGATGACATTCTGCTGAATTCTGGTACCGGTACGATAGCCACGCTGGGGTTCGGTGGCGATGACGGGATTGATACACTGCAGAACACCGGTGCCATTACGACGCTGAACTTCGGTGGCGGTGCGGATGGCGATATCTTCATCAACCTCAGCGGGGCATCCGTCGGGACGATGTTTTTCGGCGGTGGCTATGAGTCAGACGGCAGTGGGGGCTGGAGACCGCTGGCGACGGCCGCTGACGACGGAGCCGACAGTCTGGCGAATAGCGGTACGATTACCAGTCTGGTGTTCGGTGGTGGCGCGGACGACGATGTGCTGCTGAACGCCGCAGGCGGGCTGATTACCACCTTAAAGTTCGGTGGCGATGACGGGGCCGATCTGCTTCGGAATCTGGGCACTGCAACGAATCTGACCTTCGGCGGTGGTGCCGATGACGATATCCTTGTGAATACCGGAACTGTTGCCGGTTCGCTGGTGTTTGGTGGTGATCAGCAGTTTGACGGAGCTGGCAATCTGCAACCGATCGGCTCGCTCAGTGATGATGGTGCAGATACTCTGGCCAATTACGGTACGGTGGGATCGATTGTCTTCGGTGGCGGAGCAGACGACGACATTCTGTTGAATTCCGGTTCGGGGTCAGTCACCGGCAGCCTGAGCTTTGCCGGGGATTCGGGAGACGACATTTTCCGTAATGAGGGGCTGGCAGGGTCGCTGGTGTTCACTGGTGGTGCGGATGATGACGTGCTTGTTAATCTCGGCGCGGGCATCGCTTCGATCAATTTCGGTGGTGACGCAGGGAACGACATTCTGCTGAATCAGGGCAGCGGGGTTGGCACTTTGACCTTCACTGGCGGCGCTGACGACGACCAGTTGCTGAATACGGCATCGACCCTGACAACGTTGACGTTCAGTGGCGGTGCCGATGACGACGTTCTGCAGAATTCCGGTGGATCCATAACGACACTGACGTTTACCGGCGACAGCGGTGCCGACATTCTGCGGAATACGGGTTCCGGAATCACCAGTCTTGTGTTTGGTGGTGGTGCCGATGACGACATCCTGTCCAGTACGGGGACGAATATCGGTAGCCTCGTTTTTGGCGGGGACATTGATGCGACGACCGGTCTGCCGATAGCCGGAACAAACTCGGGGACCGACCGATTGATACTCAGTGGCAGTGGTACGGGTGCCGGGACTGCGACGGTGCTGTTCCAGGGGGACGATGGAGCCGATGCCTTCCTGAACTCGGCCACCGGGTTTATCGCCATCACCTTCAATGGAGGTGCTGATGATGACGTGTTCCAGAACACGGTCAGTTCGATTGTTGGCATTACCTTCAATGGTGGTGCGGACGATGACGTTCTGCAGAATTCAGGGGCGTCGCTGACCAGCCTCGTGTTCGGTGGCGATTCCGGGGCAGATGTTCTGTACAACACCGGGGCGTCAGTTTCAGGCCTTGTTTTCACTGGCGGTGCCGACGATGACGTGTTTTACAACACCGGGGCTGCTTTGAGTGGCGCTGTCTTCACTGGCGGCGCAGATGATGACGTCCTTGTGAACAGTGGTGCCGATGTCAGCGGGTTGGTGTTTACAGGCGGCGCGGATGATGACGTGCTGCAGAATGCCGGCGCCGGGTTGCTGGATCTTGTCTTCTCCGGTGATGCGGGAAATGATCGATTCTGGAACAGATCGACGGCAGTGAATTCAGCGAATCTGCTGTTCACCGGTGCTGACGGTGATGACCTGTTTCTGAATGATGCTGGTGGGGGCCTGGGGCTGACATTTACCGGTGGGGCGGATGATGATGCCCTGCAGAATTCCGGGGTGAATGTTTCAGGACTTGTTTTTGAGGGTGGTGCGGATGATGACGTGCTGGTTAACACGTCCGCTGGATCAATTCTGGATCTGCGATTCGGTGGCGGTGCGGATGACGACATCCTGCAGAATTCAGGGGGTATTACAACCCTGCTGATCGGCGGCGGAGCCGACAATGATACTCTGGCGAATTGGGGTAGTGTCACGTCGCTTGAGTTCATGGGTGACGGTCAGTTCGACAGTAATGGGGATCTGCAGCAGATTTCGAATGCTGCTGACGACGGCGTCGATACGCTGGTGAATTACGGAACGGTCCAGACATTGACCTTCGGCGGTGGCGCTGATGATGACGTTTTCGTGAACAATGGGGATGTCACAACTTTGACATTCGATGGTGGTGCGGATGACGACACGCTGCAGAACAACGACGTTGTGTCTGTTCTGACATTCAACGGTGGCGCCGATGACGATGTGCTGATCGCGAATGCGGACGGGGTTGGAAGCATCCTGTTCAACGGTGACGATGGCGTGGATTCGCTGATCAACAATGGCGATGCTTTTGCGTCGCTGACGTTCAATGGCGGTGCTGGTGCCGACGTACTGCGAGTGCACGGAACAGGCCTTGGCAGTATCATCTTCAACGGTGGAACTGATGCAGCGGCTGATACCTTCAACTACAGTGGTGCAGGTGCGACTGGCAGTGGAGTGACGTTTGCGGGCGGCGCTGGAAACGACCTGCTGGCGTGGCGGGGATCCGCGGATACGCTCAGCTTTACGGGTGGCGATGGCGATGACAGCTGCATTATCGTTGGCAGCGGCACGCTGTCTCTGGACGGTGGTGATGGAAACGATACGGTGTACTTCCAGGCAGACCTGCAGGCAGCGGTAACTGTTGTGGAGAGTGGTGGAGGCAGTGGCGACACCAGCAGTGACACGCTCAATTTCAGTTCCTACACGGGGGGGGCTCTGAATCTGGACCTCAGGTCGACGGCGGCCCAGGTTCAGTCCTCGAAGTTGACGCTCACGCTCAGCAACGGACTGGGACTGGAGAACGTCGTCGGGACGGCAGGGGCCGACACGATCTACGGGAATGCTCGGAACAATCGCATTGACGGTGCCGAGTACTCTGATGGTTATGGGACGGCCACCGGGGGGGCTCGTGGGCAGACGCAGTGGGTGCTGCTGGATTTTGACAGCCGGACCGATCTGGCGGCGGGCGAGCATGAGTACACAACTTCGGAACGTGAAGCCATTCGTGCTCGCGTTCAGTCTGTCTATCGCGGTCCGGATTCTGGCGGCCCATGGGTTGATGTTCAGGTAGTTCTGGCGGTGGCCAGCATACCATCCGGTGTGTCGGACTACGTGACGATCTACTTCAATGATACCCCGGCGTTTGGGCGTCCGGGTGGGCTGGCCAGTGAGATTGACCCGGGCAATCTGAGTTTTGGTGGCACGGCTGTGGTGCAGGTGAATGGTCTGCTTGGTGGCGTGATCACGGCGGATGACACAGGTGGTGAAGGTGGCGATGCGGATGCCTACAAGGGCTACCAGCCGGGCTTTGGTGACGAGCAGATCGGAGCAGCAAAGCCGGACGCGACCAGTGAGAACTTTGTGCTGTTGTCTGCGAAGATTGCGGCCCATGAGCTGGCACATCTGATGGGGCTGCGGCACCAGGACAGCTTTGGTCCGATCGGATTCGGAGTTCATGATCCTCCGGGAGTGAACGGGTACAACCCGCAGTTCCCCGGACCGGCCGGTGGTGTGGAGACCTTTGACCATCTGCTGGGGACGGGGGCGTCGGTCGGGTCGGATCGTTTCAACGATCTGCGGAATCTGTTCTTTGGAGAGCGTGAGGCGATCAAGCTGGCACTGTCCGTCAGCGATCACTCGCAGACATTCGCCACGGAATCAACTTCCGCTCATGGAACCTATCTGACGGCACAGGCCTTGGCGCTGACCACAGTGGCTGTGCCGAACACGCTGAGCACCGGACTCAATCAGAACAAGTCGATCTACGTGCAGATGAAATCTGTGGTCGGATCGATCGCGGTGGACTCGGCAACGGGAAAATCTCAGAACGACTGGTACAGTTTCAACGGATCGGCAGGTGATGTGGTCAACCTTGACCTGTACAGCAATTCGCTGACTCGCTACGGCACCGCAGCCGACAACTATATCGATTCAATTGTCCGAGTCTGGTATGTGCAGGGTGGTGTCCTGACGGAGGTACCGTGGTTTACTTCGACAGCGGTGAATGATGATATTTTTGAGCCGACCGATAGTTCGATTGTGGACCTGTTGCTGCCGGTCACCGGGACCTATTACATCGAAGTCGATACATTCAAACGAGATCCTTCCAGTGCCTTGTTTGATGCTTCCAACCCCAGCAGTCCTCTGAATCTGTCGAACCCCAACAATCTGCTGCGTCCGGGCTATGAGGATCTGCTGAAACGCTTCCTTGATACTCGCGACGATACCGACATCGGCCAGTATCAGCTGGTGCTTTCCCGGTTCACGAAGTCGAATGAAGGTGACGGCACGGATACGATTCGCGGATATGGCGGTGTGGACCAGATCAATGCCGGAGCGGGGGATGACTATTCGCTGGTGGTGACGGTGGGGGGAGCGGGAACCTCGACCGAGGGGGCTGCCTTCAGTCGTTCGATCAGTGTGACTGACCGTGCGGCAACCAGTTGGTTGGGCAGCACGGTGAATTATGGTGACGGCAGTGGTAACCAGTCGTTGACGGTGGCGGCTGATGGGACGGCAACGCTGTCTCATACGTGGACGGACAACGGTACGTACACAGTGAGCGTAACGATCGTCGATGATATCGGGCAGTCGCAGACGGAGACCTTCAACGTGACGGTTTCCAACGTGAATCCGGTATTGTTGACGCTGACGGGCGAGTCGAATCCGATTGAAGGCACGACGCATACCTATGCGTTTACGGCCTCGGACATCGGAGCCGACACTTTCAGTCTGTTCAGTGTATCCGGTGGCAGTTTCGGGACGATCTCAGACTTTGCAGTGAACAGCACCACGGGAGCGGGCAGTTTCAAGGTGACGTTCGGGGCGGGTGCGAGTACGGTAATCAGTCTGACTCTGCAGGACGACGACGGAGGCGTGAGCAACCAGTTGACTCTGACTGCCACGATTCAGCTGCTGAATAATGCTCCGACGAATATCAGTCTGTCACCGGCATCGGTGTCGGAAAATGCAGCCAGCGGTACTGTGGTGGGAACTCTCAGCAGTGCGGACCCGGACGGTGATGCCGTCTTTACGTATTCTCTGGCAGCGGGTGCGGGGTCAACGGATAATGCCTTGTTCAGCATCAGTGGCGGTCAGTTGCGGACTGCGGCGATATTTGATTATGAGCAGTCGGCAACGCGGTCTGTTCGAATTCGAACGACGGATGCCGGTGGACTGAGTTTTGAGAAGGCATTCACGGTTGCGATCACGGATGTGCTGGATGAAACCGCGCCTGTCAGCACACTGGCGGCCCTCGCGGTGAATGCAACGACCGTGAATCTGACGATTACCGCCTCTGGCTCTGATCCTGGGGCGAATGCCAGCGGGGTGAAGGAGTTTGAGTTGTATTATTCGACGGGTTCCGGCTATTCGCTGTTTGCGACTGTGCCTGCAGCCAGTCCGTCTGCGGCGTTTACGGCACTGCCGAACAAGACATATTGGTTCTACAGCCGTGCGGTTGACAACGCCGGTAATCGCGAGTCGAAAAGTAATCCGGATACTTACACGATCGTTGGAGATCTTCTGCCCCCCACCAGCGAGGTCAGTTCGCTGACCTGGAACTCGAGTGGTCAGTTCGAGTTGCAGATCATCGGCACAAAGCCCAGCGGTCGTGTGCTGCAGTACTTTGATGTCTACATGACAATTGACGGTGGTACTGCAACAAAGGTGGATTCGGTCACAGCTCTGCCGACGACGCCGGGCCAGTTCTCTGCGGTTTCTCGTGTAATTGGTCTCCTCGATGGACAGCAGCATACTTATGGATTTTATACACGAGCAGTGGATGGAACGGGAAATGTGGAAGCAGCGCCTTCGCTGCCCGACAAAACGGCGACTGCGACCTTCGCCGCGCCGGGGCTGACGCCGCTTGGAATTCGTGTTCAGGGCGGAATGTCACAGCGATCGTGGATTCGCGTTCTGGATATCCGATTCGCAAATGATCCATCTTCAGTCAGCCCGTCACGTCTGAAGGTTGAGCGATTACCGATAAATGCGGCAAGTATTACTGCAGTTGCCTGGCAGAATGTAACAGGGTACTCCGTTACGGCGTCTGCCGCTGACAAGTCATTGAGGCTGGATTTTGGTGCTACTGGATTGGGTGGATTGCGGGAAGCGGGCGATGGGTTTTATCGTGTCAGCATGGATGTGAATGGGAATTCCTCGTTTGCTGATACGCAGGATGCAAGTTTTGAGTTTTTCCGACTGTTTGGAGATGCAAGTGGAAACGGAATAGTCAATGCGGATGATGCCGCATTGGTACTGCGAGAAGTTGGTAAGACCGGGCCTGGATGGAACGGGGATGTTGATGGCTCAGGGCGTGTCGATAGTGTGGATCGTTCTCATGTGAATCGGTTATTGGGCCGTAAGATCATGGATTGGATGTTTGCCTGGTTGGATGCATAGTAGGCCGTGGAACTCAGGGCTCCTTTCAACTTCCTTTAAGGTGTTGCACTCGTCGTCAAAGTGGGAGCTTTTTGCAGGAAATCAGCGTCTCGCGCGCTGTCCGAATGATCGCAACGTTCGGAAGAATCATCGTTTTTGGCATTTTTTGAACTGTTTGGCTGATTTCAGAGCTTGAGGTTAGGAAATCTGGCGGGGTAGAATCCCTGTGTTGGCCTTCCGGATCAGGTCTCCGTTTTGGGGACAACATTTTCGTGCAGAAGAAGAGGTCGCAGCATGGCGTCGTCTGATTCAGGTGTCAAAACGGGTGCCGATCGTCCGGGGGCTGCAGCAGCCACGGGGCTGCAGACGCTGGTTGCAGATTCGGTTTCACAGCCGGTGACAGATGCGGGTGCGACTCTGGTGGCTTCCGCCGAGGAGACTCTGCCGGGCCAGCCTGCAGTCCATCGGCATCCCGTTGCGGCTGCGGGTGTGACCATTTTGGCTCAGTCCGGTACGCCGGCGTCGGATTCCGGCCGGACCCTGCAGAAGACTCTGGTGGATCCGGTCCTGGCCGGGCAGCCGATCGTGTCTGATCCGCAGGCTACGCTTGTGCCACAGGTCGCCGGGGCCGTCGGAAATCCCGGTGACACGCTGGTTGGGGGCCCGCCAGAGCTTGAAGACTACGTCGAGACTTTGAACGACGGTGGTACGCAGGGGGGCATGAAGGAGACCGGTGCCGCCGGTAAGGTGATCGGTGACTACGAAGTTCTGCAGGAACTGGGCCGGGGTGGCATGGGTGTCGTGTATAAGGCTCGCCACCGTGTTCTCAAACGCACAGTTGCGTTGAAAATGATCCTTGCCGGCACCCATAGCAGCGGGCCGGCACTGCAGCGATTTCTGGCGGAAGCCCGCGCTGTGGCGCATCTGCAGCATTCGGGCATCGTGCAGATCTTTGATATGGGGCAGCAGGATGGACTGCCGTGGTTTTCGCTGGAATTCGTGGATGGTTGTGATCTTCAGAAGCAGTTGGATGGAAAGCCCCGGGACGCTCGTTCTGCAGCGCTGCTTGTGGAAACGGTCTGCCGTGCCATGCAGTATGCTCACGACAACGGAATTCTGCATCGGGACCTGAAGCCGGCCAACATTCTGATGGATTCTGCGGGCAATCCCAAGGTCACGGACTTCGGGCTGGCGAAGGAAGTGGACGGGGAGGCTTCAACAGCGACTCGGGACGGCACCATTATGGGCAGTCCCAGTTACATGCCCCCTGAGCAGGCTCGCGGACAGATCTCGGCGGTGACAGCCAAATCGGATCAATATTCGATGGGTGCTGTTCTGTATCAGATGCTGACAGCGCGTCCGCCATTTATTACCGATCGCCCGCTGGAAACGGTGATGCAGGTGATCAACAACGAACCTGTGGCTCCGCGGCAGTTGCAGCCGGGAATTCCGCTGGATCTGGAGACCATCTGCCTGAAAGCTTTGCAGAAGGATCCGGGAGGTCGTTACGAAAGCTGTGCGGCGATGGCCGACGATTTGCGTCGATATCTGAACGGCGAACCGATTCACGCGCGACCGATCAGTCGATTGCAGCGAGCGTGGCGGTGGTGTCGCCGCAATCCTCGCATTGCCGTGCCCTCGGGACTGGCTGGCCTGTTTATCTTCCTCACAGCTCTGATTTCCTCGTGGGCGTGGGTAGTGACGTCGGCTCAGGCCGTACAGATTGCTGACGAAAAGAAAAACGTCGAGCAGCAGCGGGATGAGGCTGGCCGTCAGCGGGACGAGGCAGAACGTCAGCGAGTGATCGCCAACCAGCAGAAGGCGAAGGCCGAGGAAAATGAGTTGCTGGCTCAGAAACAGGCCAATCTGGCACTGCAGAACATCCAGTTTGTCCTGACACAGACAGATACGAAACTGAAGGAACAGCCGGGAATGAGCGAAGTCCGCATCGCCATCCTGGATGCCGTCTCGAAGGAATGGGATAAACTGGACATTGAGATGACTGGTGGCGTGCGGGGTGAAGCGATCCCCACGCTGATGGCGTTGCGTCAGCAGATGGGTCTGGCCTACGTGGAACTGGACAAGCTGGCTCAGGCTGACCACGAATTTCAGCGACTGTATGAGATGAGTGCCGAGAGGATTGCGCTCAAGGGACGCACTGATTCAGCACGCAGTAATCGGGCCAAAATCGGACTTGTCTGGACACCGGTGAAGAAACGGCTCACCGGCGACCCCGCAAGTGCATTTACGCTGCTGGATGAGTCTGAGAAACTGGCTCGTGAATGTCTGACGGATCCTCAGCCTCAGGATGGCAGTCCTGCGCAGGAAGATTTGCAGGAGCTGCTGTCGGCCGTGCTGCAGAACAAAGCGGTTGAATACCTGCATCAGGGGCAGTTGCTGGAAGCTGAGAAGTACTTTGCAGAGTCCCTGCAATTGATCGCCACTGTGCTGCAGTCGATTCGCTCCAAGCCGGATTTTGCCGGGCTCAGTGAGGATCAGAAAGATACTCGAACGGCAGCCAGACAGATTAGTCACGACAAATTGGCGCTCGGACTGGCTTATGTGCGACTGCGTCTGGGGCGGACCGAGGAGTCGTTGGTTTTGTATGATCAGGCGATTGCCGGTCGTCGTGAGATTTTTGAGCGTCGCAGTGCGATGCTGCCGCTGAAGCTGGAGCTGGCCGGGCACTTGGGGAATTATGGTCAGTCCCTGATGTGGCTGGGGCAGCTTGACAAGGCGGCTCCGGTCGTACGCGAGTCACTGCAGTTGTTCGATGAGGTCCATGTGGCTGATCCGCAGAAAGCTGACTACAAGCGACAACTGTCGACCGCGTTGTATCGGCTGGCGACGCTGCGGGATCTGCAGGGCGAGTCGGCTGAGGCGACGAGCCTGCAGGAACGTTGTCGGGTGATGCGTCAGGAACTGGCTGCTGCGTCGAATGACGAAAAGAACCAGATTAACCTGATGTTGATCAATGCTCGGTGCGGTCTGGCAGATCCTGCTCGCAGGCTGATTGACGATCTTGGTGCACTGACCGCCAGGAATGGTGAACTGCAACTGGAGCGGGCTCGGGCATTGGCCCAGTTGTCGCGTCATGCCGCGGAAGCGGACCGTGCGGGGTTGATTGAGCAGGCTCTGACGGCGTTGGAGCGAGCTGTCAGGGAAGGCTATGGTGACTCATTTCGAGTGCAGTCCGAACCGGATCTGGTTCCACTGCGGAATGAAGCTCGTTTTTCGCAGGTTCTGGCCGGGTTGGCTGGAAAACGTTGACTCAGATCCATAGTCTGTGCGACCGGGCTGCCGGCTGAACTGGGTGGCCATGGGGAATTGCTCTGGCCAGTCTCAATGTATCGATTGTGTCGACCGGGGCAGCAGCGTTCTGTTTGTCAGTGTTTCTGGTGAGTAAAAACACTGGCCGAATGGTAAATCCAGGGCAGGATTGCCAATTCTGGAACGGAATATTGGACGTTGCAGCGCTTTTGGGGGCGGGGACTGCGGATGTCGACAGGTGTAAACAGCTGGCTTTCGAAAGCTCTGATGTGCGCCGTTTGGTGCCTGTGGCAGGCGTCTTGCCCTGCTGATCTGGTGCTGGAAATCAGTGATGTGTCGATACCGTACGGCAGTACGGGCTTCGTAGATGTGTTTGTGAAATCGACGGCGGCAGGGGGCGAATCGCTGGCGGCTTGGGACATGACCTTTGAAATCAGCGGACCTGTAGCGAACGGCAGCCTCGATTTTGTCGCGACGCAACCGGACATTTCAGGGATCGCATCACCGGTCCCGTATGTGTTTTTGATTGACACAGGTGGTTACGGATCGTTTTCCCCTTCTAACAATCCGCCTGACTTTACGTTCAGTGACTACACTGATGATGGTGCTGGTAATCCGGTTAATGTCTCCTTGTCATCGGGTGTCAATTACCTGTTGGCCAGGATCTCATTGGTGCACCTTGGCGGCTCGTCGGCGATTGGTGACCAGTTCACTGTTTCGCTGGCAAGCTATGGCTTTTCATATGACTCGGCAGGCAGTTCCTTGCCACTCACTCTTACCAACTCAGGGCTGACATTCACTGTATTCGTGACTGCCCCAGAGCCTTCAGCCATCGGGTTGCTGCTGCCGGGATTCGGTCTGGCGTTGTGGCTGCGTCGTCGTCGCCAAAAGACTGTTTCTCGACCCGGCGGTATCGACTGACAGCGGGCGTCTGTCCTGTCAACCTGCCTGGACATAGCCGATGTTCAGCGCCCTGCGGGCGCCACGCAGGTCTTTTTCGCAGGCAAACTGGCCTCCGTGCACTTCGTGATGCCGCAACAGGCGATAAGTCTTGCAGGCAGCCGCCCTGTGCCTCGCGTGGGGCGGAGTCTCGCTGACGTGCAGTACTGTTGGCCGTTGGCAGTCGGCTGCCGGGACGGTTGTCCTTGGTGGCGTGCTTTGGCGGTCAGTCGCGTCTGACTGGCACTGACACGCTTGGTGAATGGCCGTCAGCGACAAAAGCGCGCAATAAAAGACAGCGCGGCAAGGTCCCCTCAAAGCTCCTAGCTTTCCTCACCGCGCTGTCAGTTTTTGTTGGAGTTGTCTGGTTGTGTCCGCAGCTTTTAAGCTCCGGAATTTGCCTGACTCCAAGAGCATAGGTCAGGGCATCCCCTCGTCAAAATTATTTTGGGGGGATTTCGTGCTTTGAGGGAAATGGATCAAGTCGCAGGTTTGGGTCGATTGTCCCGTGGTTCAGGCTGGTGTGACAGTCCGGTTGCAGCGACTGGGTAAGCAGGGCTCGCTCTGGCTGCTCTGTCGATTATGGCGTCAGACCATGCCCGGGGCGTCAGCATCCGCACGACAGGTACAGTCCATGCCTGCAGTTGCATCAGGTTGCCGTCCGATTGTCACAGGAGATCTCGTGCCGTCAGGTTCTCAGGGGTTGTCGAGGCGGAAGATGCAACGGAATGCTGCAACGGATGCGTTTTTGAATGGTCTGGCCGAACGGTTGCTGGCCGTGACTGCCGACACCGGTGCCCCCGCTGCGGCTCCCCTGCCCTGTACCGAGACCGTGATCGGGCTGACGCGGGATCTGCAGGACGTGCTGTTCCCGGGCATCCGTCGACGCCTTTCCGGCACCCCAGTACGGACTGCCGCATCCTGCACAACCGCGCTGGCAGCAATTGCCGGCAGGCTCGGTCAGCAGATTGTTCTGGCGCTGCAGCACGTGCACCACGCGACTCTCCGACTCCATTACGAGCCCTCGAGGCTGCAGCAGGAAGCGGCACAACTGGTGCAGCAGTTCCTGCAGCGACTTCCGGATCTGCATTCGCTGCTGATGTCCGATGTGCAGGCTGCCTTTGAGAAGGACCCGGCCGCAAAGACGCGGGATGAAATTGTGCTGTGTTATCCGGGGATTCAGGCGATCAGTGTGTATCGGCTGGCGCATGAGCTGCTGGTTCTTGGAGTTCCGTACCTGCCGCGAATGATGACGGAGTGGGCGCATCGGGAAACCGGTATCGACATTCATCCGGGGGCTGAAATTGGCGCGGCTTTCTTCATCGATCACGGGACAGGAGTGGTGATCGGGGAAACCTGTCGCATTGGCGAGGGAGTGACGCTGTATCAGGGTGTGACCCTCGGTGCGTGGTCGTTTCCTCGTGATGAGGATGGCCAGTTGATTCGCGGGGCGCGACGTCATCCGACACTGGAAGACCGTGTGACGGTGTACAGCAACGCCACGATCCTTGGCGGGACAACAGTGGTCGGAGCCGGATCGCAGATTGGTTCCAGTGTGTCTTTGAACCGCAGTGTGCCCCCGAATACGATCGTGACGATCGAGCGTCCTTCATTGAAGTTTCGTGAAGCAGCCTGAAGTTGCGTGTTACTGTCTGGCGAGCCGTATGGCGGTAGCCCACGGGTGTTGTGGTTTCCTGGGTTCGGCCTGCGCGCTTTCGTGATTCAGGCGTGAACGGCTGGTTTCCGGTAGCCGAGGGCGAAGCCGAGGGGCCGTCGCTCACTCATGCACCCGGTTCCGGTTGCTGACACACGTGGCTTTGCTGAAACCGGTCTGTAGTGCCGATTTCAGGATCAGCGCGAAATCCTGTGCGCACCTGCAGGTTGCAGTTTGATGGGGTTGGCGGAAACCGCACTGGATACTGCTTTACTGTCAGGAAAAACATAACCGCTCAGGCTCAAACGACAACACGCGTCAGCTTCCGCTTACGGCTCGCCCTGGGGGGCTTGAACGCGGTGGACGACACGGGCTGAAGCCCATGCTACGACCACAGAGCAGCAGCTCGGAGACGATGCCGAGGCTGCCCTTTGCTGAGTGGTTATCAGCCCACGGAATGGCTGAGCGACGGGCAAACGTGCACCGCGTCGGGGCTGTGTGCGTGTGTGTGGGGGGGCAAAGGGCGGCCGGGCAGGAATGACGCCGAGGACAAAACCGTAGCCTGGGCTTTAGCCCGGGTACGAACGTCTCGTCATCCTTGAAATCCCCAGTGTTTTTCAGGGGATGGGGCCGAGCAGGAATGCTCGGGCTACGGTTGTTGGCGAACAGCGACAGAGGACCACGGGCAGTTAACTTCGGCTCGGCAGGAGCCTCGCCCTCCCAAGGGGAATTTTGCGTCCACTGTCCACTGACCACCGTTTCCTCCAGTGGTGAAGAACCACCAACACTCAGACGGTACAGCAACACCGCGCACAGCATTTGTGCAGGTCCAAACATCGTGGTTTTCGGGTACGGGGCCGAGCAGGAATGCTCGGGCTGGCCTTTGTCCTCGGCATCATTCCTGTCCGGTGCCTCCATTTGCTCACACTCAGCGGCGAATTGTCTGCAGCCCGGAGGCCATCTGCTCAGGATTTCGCTGCGCTGCCGGCACGCACCAGCCCGCCCTGCACGACTGCGATGAAGTCCTGACGTCGTTCCAGAATGCTGATGTCGTGCAGTGGATTTCCCGGGACGATCAGCAGGTCGGCCAGCTTGCCGGGTTCCACTGTGCCAACGTCATGGCTGCGCCCCAGCAGTTTTGCGCCGTTCTTCGTAGCGCAGGTGAGGACTTCCAGTGGGCTGAAGCCAACGTATTTGACGAAGAAGGTCAATTCGCGAGCGTAGTCGCCGTGTGGGTTCCACGCAAAGCCGTAGTCGCCGCCCATACCGAGGCAGCCACCGGCTTTCAGGATCATCCGTGCGCTTTCTGCGCCGCCATCAAGCGTTTCCTGGTGCCCATCGATGACTCGCTGTGACATCCCGAATTCGGGGCCGCGCTGAATACTGGCGTACTCGAAGTACAGTGCCGGAACGCAGGGAACATCGCGGGCCAGCAGCAGATCGAGGCACTCCTGATCCATGAAGGTGCCGTGTTCCACGGCGTCGTATCCGGCTTTGAGGGCATTGCGGATCCCTTCAGTGGCGCGGCAGTGTCCGGTGACTTTTAATCCGTGGTTGTGAGCTGTGGCGACGACAGCATGCATTTCTTCGAAGGTCATGCACAGGGTGTGATGGTCATTGGTGTCGGGAGCGGCTGCGTCACCGGTCGGATAGGTTTTGACCCACTCAACTCCGTCCTTGACCAGTTTGCGAACGGCGGCGCGGGCTTCGGTGGGACCGTTGATGAGCAGTACGAGACCATCCATGCCGATACGGCGAAAGTCCGGGTTCCAGTCCATCAGTCCGCCCACGCCGCAGATTTCGCGACCGCTGGCGGCCAGCCTGGGGCCTGAACAGATGTCGTTTTCGATCGCCTGTTTGAGCCAGACGTCAATATTGAACAGGCTGCCACCGCTGCGGGCTGAGGTGTACCCGCATTCCAGTGCGAGCCGGGCGTTGGCAGCAGCCAGCAGCGTGACGTATTCGACGGGGTATTTGATGTCGAGGTCTTCGAGAGCGGCGACGTTGAAGTAGGTGGGGTGAAAGTGGGCTTCCACGAGGCCGGGCAGAATGGAGCCTCCGGCGGCATCGATGATGGTGGCGTCCGGCGGAACGACTGGTGCCATTGCAGCCGGTCCGACGTATGTGATTCGTCCGTTGACGGCAACCACAACGGCATCGGGTACGGGTGAGCCTCCGTTGCCATCGATCAACTGGCCATTGCGGATGACGAGTGTGCCGTTGTGGGTCTTCATGAGAGAGCTCGGGGGTGCGGAGTGGGGGCCAGCCTGCAGGCTGCTGAATGTCCGGCGATTGCCGGACGGGCAGCATATTCGGCCGTTGCTGCCCGACGCAAGCCTCCGCGGTGACTGGACTTCCGCTCTGCTTCCGGATCGTGGGAACACTCGCGAAATTGGGGTGTTTTTCGAGCTTTTCCCGTGAAAAGGGCCTTCGAAATCAGCGAAAAGCGTCAAGGCCTGCTTTTTGCTTGCCGATCTGCCCCCGCGGGTTTACACTGTTGTTTGGCACTTTTCCGGTGATTTGCCGGCGAAGTGTGCCGCGTCAGACGCGGCCAATTTCTGCACTTTCGCGGTTCCGGCCCGATCGGGGGTCTCGCGTTCGGGTGCTCGGTGCTGCAGCGGTTCTGCGGCGTTTCTACAGTTGGCGTTGCGGGTGTACTTGCCATCCGTTCAACCGACTGCCAGGGAAGATTGTGTTATGAAGAAGAACATTCATCCGGAATACCGTCCTGTCGTGTTCATGGATACCTCGACCGGGACTCGCTTCCTGATCAACTCCACGATTCGCTCGAAGGAAACGACGAAGTGGGAAGACGGTCAGGAGTATCCACTGTTTAAGGTGGAAATCAGCTCAGCGTCACACCCGCTGTACACTGGTAAGATGAAGTTTGTGGACTCGGCCGGCCGTGTCGAGAAGTTCACGAAGAAGTACAACTGGGCAGGTCGCGACGCGAAGTAGCTGTTCAATGCCGAAAATCTGACGGGGGCGTGCGCGGTTGGCCGTGCACGTCCTTTTCTTTTTTGACCTGGAGTTTCCAGTATGTTTCCGGCACTTGAACGACAGGCGGCACGTTACGCAGAGCTGGAGAAGCAGCTGCTGGATGCCGATGTGCTGTCGAACGTGCCGCGGATGCTGGAAATCCGCAAGGAGCTTGGTTCGCTGGCGAAGATCGCGGCGGCCGTACGACGTTTTCATTCGCTGGCAGGTGACATCGACGCGGCGAAGATGATGGTCGATGAGGAAACCGACCATGAGGCTCGCGAATATGCTCGAGCCGAACTGTCCCAGCTCCAGGCTCAGCATCGTGAGCTGAGTGTGGAACTGGAGGACATGGCGACAGCCGGCGACTCGATCACTCGCGGTGCCTGCATCATGGAAATCCGGGCCGGCACTGGTGGCGACGAAGCCGCGTTGTTCGCGAAGGACCTGTACGACATGTATCTGGCGTGGTGCAGTCAGCGGGGCTGGAAGACTGAGCTGCTGGAATTCAGTCCGACGGAACTGGGTGGTCTGAAGGAAGTGGTGTTTTCAATCACCGGCGAAGGGGCATTTCACGCGCTGCAGTTCGAGAGTGGCGGTCATCGAGTGCAGCGTGTGCCTGAGACGGAGCAGCAGGGCCGGGTGCATACCAGTGCGGCGACTGTTGCGGTGCTGCCTGAGGCGGATGAAGTGGAAATTGACATTCGCCCGGAAGACCTGGAAGTTGATACGATGCGGGCCGGTGGTCCTGGGGGGCAGAAAGTCAATAAAACCGAAAGTGCCGTGCGAATCACACACCTGCCCACCGGTATTGTGGTGAAGTGTCAGGACGAGAAGAGCCAGCACAAGAATCGGGCAAAGGCGATGCGAGTCCTGCGCAGTCGCATTCTGGAACAGCAGCAGCAGAAGCAGCAGTCCGAGCGTTCGCAGGTTCGGCGTACACTGGTTGGATCCGGCGACCGTTCGGAACGCATCCGCACCTACAACTTTCCCCAGAATCGGTTGACTGATCATCGCTGCAATCTGACACTGTACAAACTGGACCGGATCATTCAGGGAGATCTGAACGATCTGATCACGGAGTTGCTGGCGTTTGACCGCAACGAACGACTGAAGGCCAGTGAAGAGCGACTGTAAGCGTATTGACGCCGCACAGGGAGACCTCAGATGAGTACTCGGGGCAGGGTTCTGATTGTGGTGGGTGACGCGACGGAAACGCTGGATACGATGTATCCGTACTACAGGCTGGTGGAAGCCGGTTTTCAGCCGGTCGTGGCAGCACCGGAACAGCAGCGTTATCAGATGGTGCTGCATGAGGTGAAGCCGGGCTGGACGATCACAAAGGAGTGGGAGGGTTACAGCATTCAGGCGGACGTCGCGTTCCGGGACATTCGTGAGCAGGAGTATTCCGGGATTCTGTTTTCGGGCGGTCGAGCTCCTGAGTACATTCGCTACGACGTCGATCTGGTGCGAGTGACGAAGTATTTTTTCGCTGCGGGCAAGCCGATCGCCAGCGTTTGCCATGGTGTTGAGATACCGGCGTATGCGGACTGTGTGCGTGGTCGTCGCATGGCGACGGTTCCCAAGTGCCGTTTTGATCTGGAAGTGTGCGGCGGGATTTTTGTGAACGAGGCCTGCGTGATTGACGGCAATCTTGTCAGCGGTCGGACCTTTCACGACAACGGACACTATGTGGCGCCGTGGATCCGACTGCTGGAGGCTCAGGCGACCGCCGAGGGCCGCTGAGTTGTTGCGCGGTGCAACGCTTTGGGGCCGGGTGTGTAGATGAGGCACTCGCCGGTGTTTCCGCAGGATGGGGAACCTGCCCGGGCTAAAGCCTTGTCATTACCCACGAAACCCGTCGGGCCTGGAGGCCGTTGCGGCGTGTGTTTGGTTTGTGCCGTGCGTGTGTTGCGATTCAGGCCCGAAGGGCTGTTTTCCGGTATTGCAGGGCGCAGCCTTCGCAATGCCCCCTTCTGCTGCGGAGATGGTTCAGCGGAGCACGCCGCGCCCTGCCCCGAAGTTGGCCAACGGCCACGCATAACGTAGCCTCGGGCATCGCCCGATGGACTCGGGGCAGAGGTCCCAAATCTGTTCCTGAATTCACAGCCAATGCATTCGACGATCACCATTGGCGGATTGGAGCGGTTTCACGTGGCAGGCCGAAAAGTCTGAATCCCTGGGATGCAGCGACAGAAAGGCATCGCAGACACCCAATTTTATGGGTAACGACAAGGGCTAAAGCCGAGGCTACGGTGGTGTCCTCGCTGCCGGGAATGGCTGTCGGCTATTCGCCGTCCTGCTTCAGGTAGTCCTTGAATTTCTTGCGGAATTTCGAGACTTTGGGGCCGACAACAGCCATGCAGTAGGGGTTTGAGGGATTGTTGGCGAAGTAGTCCTGATGGTAGTCTTCTGCCGAGTAGAAGGTGGAGTTGGGTTCCAGAGTGGTGACGATCGGGCTGTCGAAGTCGCCGGATTTGTTCAATTGAGCGATCATCTCGGTCGCCTGCTGCTTCTGTTTGTCGTCGTGGTAGAAGACAGCCGATCGATACTGGGTACCTGCATCGGCACCCTGGCGGTTCAGGGTGGTCGGATCGTGTGTGTAAAAGAAGATTTCCAGCAGTTGTTCGTAAGTGATTCTGGACGGGTCGTATTCGATGCGGATGGCTTCGGCGTGTCCCGTCAGCCCGGTGCAGACTTCCTTATAGGTGGGGTTCTTTTTGGTGCCGCCGATGTAGCCGCTGACCACTTTCGTGACCCCTTTGACTCGCAGAAACACCGCTTCCGTGCACCAGAAACAGCCGGCGGCGAAGGTCGCCGTGGCCGTTTTCTTTTCTGTCTGACTGCCGGCGGTTTCGTCTGAGCTGATCATGACTGCACCTTTGCTGCGAAAATTCTGCGAAACAGGTTGAACTTTGATCCGGCGATGGTGGCACCGACTGGAATCTGTCTGCCAGGCAACGCCTGTGTGCAGCGAATCCTAGTCAGGAACCGGCTGAACGGCAACAACATGCCCGTGATCACAGACAACATTCCGGCGACATTCAGGTTCTGCCGGGGATCGTGGTGGGGCCGAATGAAGCTGGGGGTGACAGGGTGGACGAGGCGTTTCTGCGTGGTCACCTGCGTCCGCGAATCCTGTTTTTACTGAAAATAAACGGGTTTTTTCGCCCGTGAGCTGACGTGTGCAGGCTGTGGTTGGCGGGGACACACCCGGGCACTACCGTACCCGGCTTGCCCGTGTTGTCCCTATTTCCCTGCGGGATCGGCGGTGATGGTCAGTCGCTGTGGCTGGCTCTGCCACGCGACAGGCAGGTTGCTGAAGGCTGCGGCCGCAGCGGTGGCGTCCAGCGCCTGACCCTGCGGACTGACCGGAGCACGCAGTATCAGTTCACGGGGGCTGATGAGCGCTGCAATGTGCTGCATGTCGCCGACATCTCGCAGGATCCCCGGAATGATGTTGGCCAATCGCTGCTCCTGATAGGGCTGGTCACTCACCCACGTACTGAGAAGTCCGGTGATCTCGGCGGCCTTCAGGCGTTGATCCAGCGCTGTCGCGGCAAGTGCTGCAAAGGAACCACCGCCAGTCGCTTTGACATGCACGGAATCGCACGGCAACTGCTGTTGCAGACACGTGGCCGAATGCCGAATATCACGCACCCACTGTCCGGCCAGAGGCCGTCCCAGCCAGAGGGACCATTCGGCCGAATTGTGATCGGGAGCTCTGCCGATGCGGTCTCCGCTGACCGCCGTGCTGCCGGTAGCTCGCAGTTCCAGCACCGCCCAGCCCTGTCCCTGCTGTTCGGCGGCCTGCTGCTGCCTGCGCACCCAGTCGGTGTCAGGCCCGGAATCGCTGACCAGCAGCGTCAGAGCGTGGTCAGGTCGCGCCGGCTTACGGCCGGCCAAAGTCAGCGTGATCCCGGGTTCAGGCTGCAGCTCGAGGACAAATCGGCCGTCGTCCTGAATCTGCAGCTTGCCGGCGTTGTCACCTGGAGTCGTATTGCCAAGCGCCGTGTTGAGTCGTTCGCGAAGCTGTTCCGGCGGGACCGGCTGACGTGCGGTGAGCAACTGACGGGCCTCGCGCGCTGCAAACTGCGGCAGCGTCACCCAGTCGTCCGGCCGCGTTGTTCCGGGGTAGCAGCGGAGCGTTTCCGGTTCTTCCAGGGAAATCTGTGGCTCAGGAATCGGCTGACCGTTGCCCTGCCCTTTCAGATGCTGTGTCATGAAGCCGTACATGGCTTCCCGCATCGTCTGGTTGTAATCGTGTGGCGATTCCACGATGGTGTGTCGCGGCAGGTCCTGCTGCTGGTAAAGTGCGAACATGGGACGCGCAGCGCTGATGGATTTCGCGGCCTCGCCGACGGAGAACTGGAAGGCATCCTGAGTAGCGCTGATGATCATCAGAGCCCGGGGGGCGGTAAGAGCCAGGATGCGGGATTCTTCGGTCATGGCCAGAGCCCCCGGTACCACTTCGCACATGCAGCAGGCTGCTCCCAGATAGGCGTGATAGGTTCCCACCGAGCAGACCGGAACGACAGCCCTGAAGCGTTCATCCCACGATCCGGCATACATCGACTGATTCCCGCCTCCGCTGGCTCCGGTGATACCCAGTCGCTGCGGATCGACTTCCGGGCGAGAGCAGAGGTAATCGACAGCGCGGCCGTTTTCATACACCTGAATTCCGCTGAGCGGTCGTCCGATGGGGAACAGTGTGGCGGCTGTCATTTCGCCATGATATTCGCCCAACTGTTCACCGATGGCCCGTTCGCCGGCGCCGAATGCGTCAACTGCGAGCACGAAGAAGCCGAGTGCAGCGAGACCGGCACAACGGGCCTGCACGTGTGGATCCTGTTTGGCACCGGCCCAGTGGCCATGCACACACAGCACGGCTGGCAGTTTTCCGGGGACCTTCGGAACCCACGCGTTGGCCGTCATAAAGACGCCCGGCAGAGTCTGGAACACAATTTTCTCGATGCGGTATGCGGGCCGATCGAGCGTCTCAAGGATGCGGGCTTCCAGTGGCGCGTGTTGTTGGGGGAAGCCGCCCCAGGCCAGTTCCAGTTGTTGTCTCAACAGTGTCCGCTGAGCCTGCCATGTGGGCAGATCCGCTGGCGGCGTATCCCGCTTTCGCAACTCGGCTGCCGTCTGTCGCACATAATTGAGAAACGGTTTGTCGGCAGGCGTTTGAGCGTGAGCGACGGCGAGTGTCAGCAAAGGAAGCACAGTCTGCAGGAGCAGCCTGCGGGCTGCACTGCGAGGAATGCTGTTGAGGACGAACAGGCGATGGGTGGCCATGAGTCTTCGTTCCTGATCAGACCGGTGGGCAGATGAATTGGCAGGGCAGTAATCTGACAGAAGGTAAGCCCCGGGGAAAGTGACAGGTTCGGCAATCCTGTCCGAAGCCGGAGCCACCGGTGAGAGATCTGTTCAGGTCCGCTATTGATACTGAGGGCCCACGGGACTTGACATGCAGACCATCCTGTGGTTCGGTGTTCAGGGGGTGTTCCAGAGAGTCAGTCGTCCAGTGGAATCGGCGGATGCCAGCCGCCCGTCGGGGCTGGAACACAGGGCGACGATGCGACCGTCGTGTGGCAGACCCTGTGGATTTTCCAACTGTACTCCCCACCAGATCTTTCGTCGTTCAGCCGAATCGTCGTTGCTGCCGGCGCTGGTACCGGCATCCAGTGGCGGCAGCAGCCACGTGTTGATCCGTGCGTCGATGCCACCGGTCAGCATGCGGCCGCGCGCTGAATCAAGGGCGAGGGACGTAATGCCACCGGGCTGCCCATTGTCAGAGCTGGCGGGAATTCGCTCGTTCTCCGGATCGTCCTGCAGTACCGCGACCAGTTCGGCCCGCTCGTCCTGCAGACGCCACACACAGGCTGCACTCAGCAGGACTCCATCGTCCGCACGAAAGGCGACGCCACCGGCCGCCAGAATCAGTCCATCGTCTGACCACGTCAGATCATTAAACCGACATTCAAGCCCGGCAGGCGACTGCAGCAGCACTTCCTGCGGCTCCCCTGCCCCGTCAACCGTCGCAGCGTCAGCGGCGTTCTGCCAATATCGCAGTCGACCCTGCTGCAACGCAGCAAATCCCGTCCCATTCGGTCGCCACGCCGCGCGACTGGCAAAACTCAGAATTCCAAAATCAGCAGCCCAGGCAGGCTGAGACTCGGCGTTCACCGGTAACCGCAGCAGCGATTCGGGCAACGCGTTCGCCCTGTGCCGCCAAAGTCGAAGATCCCCCGCAAGATCGCAACTGAGAAATCGCAGGTCGCCGGGTGCAGGGCTGAATCGAGCCTCTGCCAGCACCCCGGGATGCATCTGAGATGCGGACAATCGAAACAGTGTCCGACCCCGGGTCGGTGAACCGTCCCGCACATCAAAGGCTCGCAGAGCATCACTGGCGGTCAGTACGCAGGCCGCATCACTGGAGATGGCGGCGGTGAGCCGGCCGCTGGAATGTGTGCGGAACGTGGCGATCGCCCGCCCCGCGGTCAGATCCCACAACAATGTTTCACGACCACCGGCCGTGGCTGCCTGCAAAGGCTGGCCTGCTCCGCCACGCAGTGCGGCTTTGGTGGCCGGTCGCTGGTCAGTCGATACCTGCAGAGTCTGCAGTGGTTGCCAGTCAGGTCCCCCAAACAGTGTCAAGCGGCCACGCTGCAGCAGCAACAGTTGCTGCCCATCATCGCTCCACGAAACCGTTGTCTGCAGAGGCAGTGTACGGTCCGTGTCCGCCAGCGACCGATCCTGCAGCAACTGCAGCAGGCGGCCATCAGCAGAACGCACGGAGACCTGTAATCGTGCGGCCGCAGTCTGCTCGTCAGTCGCACTTGTCTGCCCCCGCCGGGAGGCTTGAGCTCCGGTCCCCGTGACAGCTTCAGGCTGCAGGTCAATCACCGCAAACCGACTGCGATCTGCCGCCGGTTCGATCGCCAGAATCTGCGAGCCGCGGAGCAGGACGGGGCCGGCTTCCAGACGCTCGCCGGTCAGTTTCCACGACCGCACGCTCCCGTCGTATCCAGCGGTGATGATTGTGGTTTCGTCCTGAAAAAACAGTGCCGTGATCTGGTCTTCGCGGTGCGAACGCTGCAGGTCCAGCAAACGCCCATCCGCCAGCGACCACAGCAGCAACTGACCCTGACGACAGCCGGCGGCCACAAGGTTGCCGGAGGGTGACAGAGCCACAGAGGAGACCTGCAGTGTGTTGTTGCCGTCAGGGTCGGCAGTGGCCGGTTGCAGGACATGCAGTGGCTGAGGTGCGACCGAGGCATCGAAATCGGCAGTTCTCCAGACCAGCACACGGGCAAGCAGGCCGGAATCCGGTTCGGCGGGCCTGCGCAGCACAGCGCCACCCGCGACCACGAGGCTGCCATCTGACGAAACGGCAAATCCACCGCCGCCCGATCCCGTGATCAACCGACATTTTTCCTGCCCCATACCGTCAGCGTCCGACTGAGCATCCCAGACGCAGATCACACCCATGGTTTCCGATGTCAGTAAAGAGCCGTTGGGCAGGAAACGCAGGGCTGTAATGTTCGAATTGTGCCCTTCCGTCAGATAACCGGAGGCGGTTGTTGCAGAGGCGGCTTCAGTCTGTTCCCGCAGCGGATCGGGGCGAGCACTGACGGACAGTAACGGTTGGCCGTCGGAATTGAGGATGTGGGCGGCGAGGTCGTCAGCGCCGACCAGCAACTGTCCGCTGCGGGGGGTGAACTGCAGTGAGTAGATGCCGGTCCAGCGACGTGGTTGCGGTGGCGTTTGGGGGGCTGTGGCGGGCAGGGATGCCCGGGCTAAAGCCCAGGCTGCGGTTTTTGTCCTCGGCGTCAGGAATGGCCGGGCTACGATTTTTGTTTCCTGTGTTACAGATGCCGTAGTGACGGCCTGGCCGGGTTGCGGACGCAGGTTGGCGGGCCTGCGGGCCTGCGGTTCGCCAGCGGGCTCGGACGTTTTCAGTTGCCGAAAGTCGTCCACAATCTGCCGCAGCGACTGCACATAGTCGTTGTATTCAGGCAGATTCCAGCGACACACTGTGCGACTGTCGACACTGGTCAGCAGGCCCGTACTGCCTTCAGTAAACGCGGCATCAAGGACCGTTTCGGATTGCCCTGAAACGATCTCGGAAATCCGACCTCCATTCTGCAACTGGTGCAGGCGAAAGTCCGTGGCAGGTTCAATCCGACCGTCCTGCACATTCCAGACTTCGAGGTTATCGCGCCGCCGCTGATGTCCGGCCACGATCCGTCGACCATCCAGCGAGACTCGGACGAATGCGGGCAACTGTTCATCGGCCGACGCAAATGCGGGCAGCGGAGCAGCATCGGTACCCACTGCAAATGGAAATTCCCCGGTTCGCGGCTCGGGCTGTGCAGGCAGCCACGCAAATGCCCGGCGATCACTGCGACTGTTCAATCCCAGAATCAGTGCACGGCCATCGGGCGTGATGCTGAGCATCAGGATGGAGGCCGGCAGGAACTGGCCGGTTCCATCGCCGGTCGGCTGGCGGATCCTGAGCTGTCCGATATTGATACGCGGAACAGCATCGCTGGCGGTTTCGGGAATGGGTCCATCCGTCCCGTCCGTCAGCGGGAAGGCTCGAATGAAGCGATCACGTCCCTGAGCTGAGTAGTGCAGCAGGAAACGTTCATCGGGCGATACGGCGAAATGCGTGCAGCGATGATCTACGGCGGGATCGGTAAACAGAGCCATATTCTGCAGTATTGACGTCTGCAGCTCTGCACCCACGTCAAGGATTTGCAGGGAGGTGATGCGGTCGGCTGCGGCCAGGTACAGCCGCTGTTCATTACCGCTGAATACGGCAAAGGCCGCGCGGAACGGCGTACTGTTTCCGGGTTCCTGCGGCAGAGTGCGGGGCTGGAACTGCTGCTGCGAATTGCGACTGTACAGCAGAACTCGCCCGGTCTTCATCAGCACAGCAGCGTGTCGTCCGCGTGGCGAAACGATGATGCTGTCGACTGCTCCCGGATCACTGAATGCCAGTTGCATGGGTGCCGGCGCGGCAGCGGGAATCTGCAGGGTCTCTGAAAACTCAATTGTTCGTCCGGCTTCCGGGTGCTCAGCCTGTCTCACGATCCGGACCAGTGTCCGTCCGTCATCGCTGAGTGCTGCCAGGGTGGACCGAGCGGAGAACTGCCGCCGTGCCGAGCTGTTGGGGGCAGCGGCCCGCCGAGTCGCCTGTTCCAGTTTTTCGCGGATGCTGTTGCGTACGGCGTCGGTGAACCACGGGTTGGGACGCCCGGCCGCCGCGCGAGCTTCCAGTTCCTGCAGGGCATTTTCAGCGAGCGGGATGATGGCCTGCCATTCCCGCAGGTCCTGCCTCGCTTCCAACTGCTGGATAAGATTGTCGAGTGCTAAGCGATCAGCGATGGATTGCTGATTTCGCACTTCAACTTCGGCGGCGGCGACATCTGCTCGGGCCTTCTTCGTGACGGCTTCGCTCTCAGCAATCACTCGCTGCTTTTCCACATTGGCGGCGTCCAGTTCCTGCAATGCCTGCTTCTGACTTTCCCTGGCGGCATTTGCTGCCCGGTCGGCGACTTCACGAGCAGCGTTGGCATTACTGGCCAGCAGTTCTGCCTGAGTCTTTGCCGTATTGGCTTTCTGTTCGGCCTGCTGTGCGGCGACTTTGTCCTGTTCTGCCTGCAGTTTCGCCTGTTCGGCGGCCTGCTGTCCGGCGACCGCCAGTCTGGCGGCAGTTTCCGCAGTCTGCTTGCGGGATTCCGCTTCGTCCGCCAACTGTTCCGCTTCCTGTCGCTTGTTGATGGCCTGTTTGATATCGTCCTGTGCCGAACGAATTTCATCGCGAGCTGACTTGAGGTCCAGCTGGAACACCAGCGTCAGTCCCAGCAACAGCATGGCCAGTCCGCTGGAGATGAGCCATGTGGTGCGTACGATAGTGCGGCGACGTCGGCCCACCCGCAGTTGTGCGGCGACGCTGGTCAGTTCCGGTTCCGTGCGATCAGCGACGACTTCCAGGCCCAGATCGAAGTCGTTTCGCCGCAGTGCCAGTTTTGCGAAGGCTGCGCGAGCGGCGCGGTCGCCGGTGATCGCTCGCTGATCATTCGGCCACAGACGCAGGGCCTCGGTAAACAAGGCGACGGACTGCTGATACTGGTCGTAGCTGGAGGCTTTATCGGACGAGCTGCGGGTGGCTGCCAGCAGCTCTTCAGCTCGACCGGTGGTGCGGTACTGGCGGATGGCGTTCTGGAGTTCGCCGACACTGGCGTATCGTGCGGCGGGATCGGTGGCCATGGCACGGCGGGCGATCTGCATCAGTTCGCCGGTGTTCTGCACGTCCTGTTCAATCAGATTTCTGCGAACGGCATCGAAGATCGCATCGCGGCGCTGGCGGGGACCGGACAGGTTCTTCAGGGATTTCAGCAGGTGCGGCGGAAACCCTTCGAGAATTTCAAACAGGATGGCACCCAGCAGGTAAACGTCGGTCTGCGGACAGATGCGGCGGGTATCATGATCGAACAGCTCGGGGGCAGCATAGGCCAATGTACCGGCACACCCGCGAGTGCTGATCAGCACGCTGTCCCGACGCGGGAACTTTTCATTGACAATGGCCAGGCCCCAGTCCAGCACAATCACTTCCCCGTAGGATCCGACGAAGACGTTTTCGGGCTTGAGGTCGCGGTTGATGACTCCCAGAGAATGCGCGTAGGCAACGGCGTCACAGACCTTGAGAAGGATGTCCAGATTGTCTTCGCGGCTGAGTTCCGGCATGGCTTTGCGCCAGTCCCGCCCGGCCACCTGTTTCATTGAATAGAACAGCTTGCCTTCTGTGTTTCTGCCGAGGTCATGAACGGGAACAATATTGGGGTGCACAAGATTGGCCGTGATGACGGCTTCGGAGACGAACATCTCCTGAGCGGCCACGGGATCATCCTGATTGGGCTTCAGGGTTTTGATGGCCATTTCGCGATTGAGCGACGTCTGGCGTGCCCGATAGACAATGCCCATGCCCCCCTGAGCGAGGGTGCCGAGAATCTGATATTCCGGTGCACTGCCGGCCTGAGCGATGGCAGCGGCGACGGGCGAGGCCTGCAGGGCCGCATCGTTGAGTCGATTGACGATTCCTGACAGTTGACCTTCGACATTGTGCGAGTGGATCCGCAGGTTCCACGTGCTGCGGCTCGGTCCATCCGTTAATTCTTCCGACTCGAGGGCCAGTTCGGTGGCCAGTTCGGCCCCGGATTTCTGTCCGGGAGCAATGACGAGTGTGGCTGCGTCATCGGCCGGACCGGGTGATCTCTGTGGCGGAGTGGTGCCTGCGAGTTCATCAGCGGGTCCTGAGGCGATTGTGGCGTCTGCATCGGCAGCCGGGGGCTGTGAATCGCGGATGGTGGCGAGCGGATCGAGGTGAATTTCCAGTGGCACCGGGCTGGCTCCCGGTGCCGCTCCCTGTTCGGTCGCCATGGCGTCAGCGTCAGAAAATGGCGTGACGTCCGTGGACAGCTCGTTCGGCTCCGGCGGCCGCTGGTTCTGCGTCTGATGCTGATTCTGATCCTGTCCGGCCATAACGTGGTTACCCTGGAAATTGCGATGAAAGCTTCAGTGTGGTCAGAACGTCGTGCGTCAATCGTCAGGATTTCGACGGTGGCTGCGGTGGCAGCGGTTCGGGTGGAACTGACTGCAGTTGCGGCAGAGTTTCGGGTTGATCCGGGGCCTGATCGTCACGAGCGGGGAACGGCTGACCTTCGATCACGTCGAACATCAGCAGTTGCCGCTCAATCCGCACGACGGCACCCGAAGCCGTGCGTTTTTTCGTCACCAGCCACAGTTCATAATCTTCTCCATCCAGCAATGGACGCTCGATCTGTCGGGACTGCTTCAGAACCCACGCCTTCAGAGCCTGTGGGTTCAGCAGTTCTTCGCCCTGTTCGAACTTGTCCAGTTGTCTGAGAACAGTATAACGTCCCTGTTCGGACTGGCGTACTTCATAGAGATCTTCTGAAACCGCAATGCTGTCCTCAAGCGAGGTTTCCTGCTGAACTGAATTGTTGCTGAGGATCAGCGGTGCAGCAGCCGGTTCGAAATCAGCCTGAGGTCTGGGCTGGGCTTTGGCTGGTGGCTGCTGCTGGACCAGCGGAATGAAGGCTCGTCGAGGTGGTCGCGGGAAAGGTGGCTGGTCGGAATCGCCATTGCCTCGATTTCCGTTGCCAGGTCCATTCCCATTGCTGTTGAAGGGACCACCGGAGAAGGGGCTGACCGGCACCTGGATTCGTACCACAGCACCGTCGAAGTGGAAGTCTGCGTCGGAATTGGGGTCACTGAATACGTCGCGTGGCCCACCGGCCTGGCCGGGCTGCAGAGCGCCAGTGGCGGCGCAGTCGGATGATGAAATCAGTCCGGTTGTCAGATCGTTGCCGGTCACTGGATTGCGGACTCTGCCAACAGGCACGGCCGAGAACGCTGCGCCCTGCTGAACTTCGCTGCCGAACACCCGGATGGATTCATGGTGTGAGACGCTGAAGTCCACGAGGAACTGGCTCTTGCCGGTTTCCAGAAACCGCAGCAGCTCGTTGAGTGAGTAGCTGTGGCTGAGCAGCCGGCGACCCGGGTTGACATACAGCGTGGATGGCTGAGAGTCCGACGGGTCGCGCCAGTCGATGTCCAGCCGCAGGTTTTCTTCCGAGGGCAATCCGTCGGCGGATCCGCTGGTGATCTGCACCTCAAACACGATCTGCAGGCTGATGTCACCCGGACTGCTGCCGCGTGTGCCACCATTCGGGTCAGGCCTCAGCAGCCCCGGAAAGACCAGCCGACCCTGTGGCGAGGTTTCGGCTTTGCTGGCATCGAAGAAGGCGGTGGTGCTGGTCGCATTGGCCGTGGGGCGTCCCAGAAACGTGGTGGCGACACCCCCGTCAGTCCGCAGTGTCACGCGTCCATCGAACTGTACCCGACCGATGGCGGAATCCGGCGGCTGATTACTGCCGGCAGTGCGGCCGCGGGCGATGAGCAGCAGTCGATCGTCCGTCTGGTTCGCTGAGGTACTGGCAGCCGGATTACCGTCTGTGGTAATCACGACGCCGTCAGCCACACGAATGTCACCGGCGGCGTCAATCACAATCTGCTCAGAACGGGTCGGGTCTCCATTGGTGGCCCGCAGCAGCACCGGGGCCGTGTCGCCGATACGGATGTCTCCGCCGGAACTGACACTGAGACGAGTACCGCTGGTGAGCAGATTCTGCACAAGCACATCACCACCATGCTGAGCATCTGTGCGGATCAGCAGATCGCCACCGGCCGATTTGACGGATGAGCCTGTCTGCATGGCGAGATCCCCGCCGGCTGACAGGGTTATGTCATGATTGGCCGCGGATGTCACCTCGGCTCCGGCCGCCAGTTGCAGATTTTCTGCAGCGGCCAGTCGAATTTCAGGTCGGCTACCGACAGATCCAGCGGCGGGAAGAAATGCTTCAACACGTTCCTGGACCAGCAGATTCCGGTCGGCGTGGATCAGAATGCTGCCGGGTCCCGTCAGTTGCAGGCTCTCGATCTGCAGGCTGTCCAGTTCGTGCAATTCAAGATTGCCTGAGTCCGTGACGATGGCTGTCAGGGTGGCGATGCGTGTTTCGAGTGGATTGCCGGGGCCAATTCCCCGGCGTGCCACGAGGCGGGTTTCGCCGGCCTGCAGATTCAGTCGTGCGATGGTGCTGGAGTCATTGTCATCCGTCAGTGCACCATCGGCAACAGTCAGGCTAATCAGGCGGTCACCGTTGTCGATCAGTTGCAGGCCAAGATTTCCTGCGGCGGCGACCTGTTCAAGGCGAATATCACCGCTGGTACGATTGACCGCGGCGAGGCTGCGGGCGGCGATTTCCAGCGAATCCTCGAGGCCGATGCCCGCAGCAGCATCGAGAATCACAGCGTCAGCGACCAGGTTCAGCAGTTGTTCAGTGGCGTTGTCGTTGTTATCGGTGATCATGCCGGTCAGCGACGTGACGGTCAGAGTGTTTCCGGCGACGATTCGCCCGGCCACGATGTCTGCGGCAGCCCTGAGGTTCACAGTGGCGCTGCCTTTGATACCGCCCGAGCCGGACGACATGAAGATGCCTTCTGTTTCAGCAGTCATGTCGATACTGCCGGCCAATGCGATGATCTCGGAGTCATTTTCGAGGACAATGCCGCTGGCGTTTACGGTAACATTCCCGGTATCGGACCGCAGCATCTGGCGTACGAACACCTGTCGTTCAGAGCGGACCTGGACGTCTGCATTGGTGCCGGCAGAAATCAAACCCTGACGCGTGATGCTGAGGCTGGACGGCGATGTCAGAAAAATTCCGTTGCTGCCGCTGACTGCGTCCAG
>Ga0078894_10000325_pt1 | contig 32472 bp, 27 predicted proteins | sample LauGreSu1BDMLBSD_2_FD_67506 | JGI IMG/M metagenome (GOLD analysis project Ga0078894, IMG submission 67506) | Freshwater lake microbial communities from Lake Michigan, USA - Su13.BD.MLB.SD (version 4) (version 4) | ecosystem: Environmental > Aquatic > Freshwater > Lake | place: Lake Michigan... | reverse complement strand
GTCCTACCGGAGCAACAGGTGATCTGGGTCCTACCGGAGCTACAGGTGCTACTGGAGATATCGGAGGCACAGGTCCTACCGGAGCAACAGGTGATCTGGGTCCTACCGGAGCTACAGGTGATCTGGGTCCTACCGGAGCTACAGGCGCTATTGGAGATATCGGAGGCACAGGTCCTACAGGAGCTACAGGACCTACTGGAGATATCGGAAGTACAGGTCCTACTGGAGATATCGGAGCTACAGGACCTACCGGAGCAACAGGTTTAACTTCTGGAAACTACCACGGTCATGTTCAATGGGTATGGACAGGTTCTGCAGCCTTACTAGATTCTTCAAATATTTCTTTATTTTCAAATACTTTTTCTACTGCTGTAAAAACATATATTTACGAAACTGGATATCCTACATTTACAATTTCTGATCCTGTGGATAACGTCGTAACTCTCTCTCAATTCCCAAATGTTAATCTGTGTGATTACACACAGATTAAAATTGTATTGAGAGCAACAATTACTTCTGATAGCGGTGTTAGAGAAGTGTTTTTTGAATTGCATAGAAGTGATTTGACAACATTGTTAGAAAGGGGTGCTTTAATTAAAACAAGCACTACAGATTTTCAAAACAGAGGAGTCGTTGTAAACTCTTATGCATTTTCGAACACCGACCCTTTTATCGTTAACGGTTTCTCGCTGTTTTTAAACAATGTTTCTGGTGCACCTATTACCATCACATCATTAACTCTTAGAATGTACTTTAGTTAAACATTTACACTAGGAATTCTTATTTTGGAGATTGTCAAGATTCCCATAATGATGATGAAAACCAATACAATATATATTATTTGATAAACAGAAAAAAGATCAAATTTAAACCATGTGATCACTCTGTTTGTATTAGATGTTCTAATACATTAATTGATCAAGATATAAACGTAAAATGTCCATATTGTCGTGGTAACGTAGAAAATAATGTTCTAATATACAGTTAACTGTTTTTTGATTACAAAACCATCAAAGGTGAAAACATTTTTGACTAAAATAGTTTTTCGCTGTTAAGGTAATGTCCAATTTAAACCATGCAACCATTTTGTTTGTATTACCTGTTCCAATGCGCGAATTGATCAAAGTACAAACGTAAAATGTCCATATTGTAGTGGTAACGTAGAAGGCAGTGTTATGTTAAACAGTTAACTGTTTTGATAATGAAAAATCTTTGACAAAAATAGTTTTTTCACCTAAAGGTGATGAAACAAGACGTATTTATTATCAGGTTTGTGGTGTTGAGTTTGTTGTATTAAAAGTTGATTTTTCATTTTTTATGAAATATTAAAAAATAATAACTATATATTATAATGGGTTTTATCAATAAAATCTTAAGATTCACCACCAAAACATGTGGAGATTGTAAAAACACAAACGATGCCGCTAAGAACGGTCATCTAAATTGTCTCAAATATATCCACGAAAAAGGATGCCCATGGGATGATTACATCTGCGAGAATGCTGCTAAATATGGTCATCTAGATTGTCTCCAATATGCCCACGAGAGAGGATGTCGATGGGATAAAGACACGTGCACCAATGCCGCTAAATACGGTCATTTAGAGTGTCTCCAATATGCCCACGATAACGGATGTCCGTGGGATGAATACACTTGCACTAATGCAGCTGGAAACGGTCATCTAGAATGTCTCCAATATGCTCACGATAACAGGTGTCCGTGGAATGTAAAGACTTGTGAAAATGCAGCTGGAAACGGTCATCTAGAATGTCTCCAATATGCTCACGATAACGGATGTCCATGGGATGAAAAGACTTGTGAAAATGCTGCTTACAAAGGTCATCTAGAGTGTCTCCAGTATGCTCACGAAAAAGGATGCCGATGGGATGAAAAGACTTGCGCTAACGCAGCTGGAAACGGTCATTTAGACTGTCTCAAGTATGCTCATGAGAACGGATGTCCATGGTATGTTTGGATTTGTGCTTATGCAGCTAGAAACGGTCATCTAGAATGTCTCAAGTATGCACACGAAAATGGATGTCCATGGGATGCATGGACATGTGCTTATACAGTTATCAACGGTCATATAGATTGTCTCAAGTATGCTCACGAGAACGGGTGTCGGTGGGGTACTAGTACTTGTGCTTATTCAGCTGAAAAAGGTCAACTAGAGTGTCTCCAATATGCCCACGATAACGGATGCCCGTGGAATGAAAAGACTTGTGAAAATGCTGCTGAATACGGTCATCTAGAATGTCTCAAATATGCTCACGAAAAAGGATGCCCGTGGAATGAAAAGACTTGCGAAAACGCAGCTCTAAACGGTCATTTAGAATGTCTCAAATATGCTCACGATAACGGATGTCCATGGAATGAATGGACTTGCGAAAATGCAGCTCTAAACGGTCATTTAGACTGTCTCAAGTATGCTCACGAGAACGGGTGTCGGTGGGATGAATACACTTGCGCTAATGCCGCAGAAAACGGTCATCTAGAATGTCTCAAATATGCTCACGAAAAAGGATGTCCATGTGACTGCAACCGTAAACCATTAGAAATATACGACGTCTCCTTAGATCGTGAATCAAAAAACCCAGACACAGAATGTTGTGTTTGTAAGGTAAATGCTCATAAAGTTCAATTTATACCATGCAACCATTTTGTTTGTATTAGCTGTTCCAATGCACTAATTAATAAAAAACCAAACGTAAAATGTCCATATTGTCGTGGTAACGTAGAAAATAATGTTCTACTAGACAGTTAACTGTTTTGATACCAAAAATCTTTGACAAAAATAGTTTTTTCACCTAAAGGTGATGAAACAAGACGTGTTTATTATCAGGTTTGTGGTGGGAGAGTTTTTGTATTAAAAGTTGATTTTCGTTTTTTTTGAATTACCATATAATTTAATAATCATAATAATGAATGATTTCAATAAAGTATGTGAAGAATGTAAAAATACCACAGTCTGTTTCACTGAAGACCCGGACATGTATCCGTGGAATGAAGATAGGTGTTGTTTTATAGCAGCTAAAAAAGGTCATCTAGATTGTCTCAAGTATGCACATGAAAGAGGATGCCCATGGGACAAAGACACGTGCGATTTTGCAGCTCTAAACGGTCATTTAGAATGTCTCAGATATGCCCGCGATAACGGGTGTCCGTGGGCTGAAGACATTTGTACTTGGGCCGCCGAAAACGGTCATCTAGAATGTCTCAAGTATTTACATGAAAAAGAATGCCCGTGGTATGAAGACATATGCTATAATGCCGCTCTAAACGGTCATTTAGATTGTCTCCAATATGCCCATGAGAATGGATGCCCGTGGGATGCAAAGACTTGCGCTAATGCCGCTCTAAACGGGCATCTAGATTGTCTACAATATGCTCATAAGAATGGATGCCGGTGGGATATTTGGACTTGTGCTTATGCAGTTTTCAACGGTCATCTAGATTGTCTCCAATATGCTCACGATAACGGGTGTTTGTGGAATGAAAAGACTTGCGCTAACGCAGCTAAGAACGGTCATCTAAAATGTCTCCAATATGCTCACGAAAAAGGATGTCCGTGGGATGATAGTACGTGCTATAATGCCGCTCTAAACGGTCATCTAGAGTGTCTCAAATATGCTCACACAAACGGATGCCCGTGGAATGAAAAGACTTGTTCCGGTGCAGCTAAAAAAGGTCATCTAGATTGTCTCAAATATGCCCACGAGAACGGATGCCCATGGGATGTCAAGACTTGCGCTAAAGCAGCTAAATATAGACGTATACCTTGTCTCCGGTATGCCCACCAAAACGGATGTCCATGTGACTGCAACCGTAAACCATTAGAAATATACGACGTCTCCTTAGATCGTGAATCAGAAAACCCAGACATAGAATGTTGTGTTTGTAAGGTAAATGTGAACAAGGTGCAATTTAAACCATGCAACCATTTTGTTTGTATTGCTTGTTCCAATGCACTAATTAATCAAAAACCAAACATAAAATGTCCACTATGTAGAGGTAAGGTAAAAGACAATTGTCTACTAAACAGTTAATTGTTTTGATAACAAAAATCTTTGACAAAAATAGTTTTTTCACCTAAAGGTGAGGAAACAAGACGTATTTATTATCAGGTTTATGGTGTTGAGGTTGTTGTATTAAAAGTTGATTTTCGTTTTTTTGAATTACCATATTATTAAATAATCATAACAATGAACGATTTCAAACAAGTATGTGAAGATTGTAAAACTTCATTCTGTTACGCTGAAGACCCAAACCTGTGTCCGCGGAATAAAGACAGATGTTGTTTGATGGCAGCTGAAAAAGGTCATCTAGATTGTCTCCAATATGCTCACGAAAAAGGATGTCCGTGGGATGGAAACACTTGCTATAACGCGGCCAAAAACGGCCATTTAGAATGTCTCAAATATGCCCATGAGAATGGATGTCCATGGGATTCTTGGACTTGCTATAATGCAGCTCAATATGGTCAACTAGAATGTCTCAAATATGCCCACGAAAAAGGATGTCCCTGGGATAAATGGACCTGTGCTTCTGCAGCTTGGTACGGTCATTTAGAATGTCTCCAATATGCCCACGATAACGGATGCCCGTGGAATGAAAAGACTTGTGCTTATGCAGTTATCAACGGTCATCTAGAATGTCTCCAATATGCTCACGATAACGGGTGTCCGTGGAATAAAGACATTTGCGCTAACGCAGCTTGGAACGGTCATTTAGACTGTCTCAAGTATGCTCATGAGAACGGATGTCCATGGGATATTTGGACTTGTGCTTATGCCGCGTACAAAGGTCATCTAAATTGTCTCAAGTACGCTCATGATAACGGATGTCCATGGGATGAAAAGACTTGCGCTGATGCCGCAGAAAACGGTCATCTAGATTGTCTTGTTTATGCCCACGAGAAAGGATGCCCATGGGACAGAAACACGTGCTTTAACGCCGCTAGAAGCGGTCATCTAGAATGTCTCAAATATGCTCACGAAAAAGGATGTCCCTGGGATAAATGGACCTGTGCAAAGGCAGCTGGAAACGGTCATCTAGAATGTCTCAAATATGCCCACGAGAGAGGATGTCCATGGGATAGATGGACCTGTGCAAATGCAGCTCAATATGGTCATCTAGAATGTCTTCAGTATGTCCACCAAAACGGATGTCCATGTGACTGCAACCGTAAACCATTAGAAATATACAACGTCTCTTTAGATCGTACATCAGAAAACCCAGACACAGAATGTTGTGTTTGTAAGGTAAATGTGAACAAGGTCCAGTTTAAACCATGCAACCATTTTGTTTGTATTGCCTGTTCCAATGCACTAATTGATCAAAGTACAAACGTAAAATGTCCATATTGTCGTGGTAACGTAGAAGACCGTGTTATATTAAACAGTTAACTATTTTGATAATGAAAAATCTTTGACAAAAATAGTTTTTTCACCTAAAGGTGATGAAACAAGACGTATTTAATATCAGGTTTGTGGTGGGAGAGTTGTTGTATTAAAAGTTGATTTTCATTTTTATGAAATATTTAAAAAAATAATAACTATATATATTATTATAATGGGTAATATCAATAAAATCTTAAGTTTCACCACCAAAACATGTGGAGATTGTAAAAACACAAACGATGCCGCTAAGAACGGTCATCTAAATTGTCTCAAATATATCCACGAAAAAGGACGTCCATGGGATAAAGGCACGTGCTTTGATGCCGCTTACGAAGGTCATTTAGACTGTCTCCAATATGCCCACACAAATGGATGTCCGTGGGATAAAAGTACTTGTTCTGGTGCCGCTGTAAATGGTCATCTAGACTGTCTCAAATATGCTCGCGAGAACGGATGTCCATGGGATGGAAACACTTGTGATCTTGCCGCTCGAAATGGTCATCTAGATTTTCTGAAGTATGCTCACGATAACGAATGTCCCTGGGATGAAATGACGTGTAAAAATGCAGCTGAAGGAGGTCATCTAGAATGTCTCAAATATATCCACGAAAAAGGATGTCCATGGGACAGAAGCACGTGCTTTAACGCCGCTAGAAGCGGTCATCTAGAATGTCTTCAATATGCTCACCAAAACGGATGTCAATGGGATGTTTGGACTTGTGCTTATGCAGCTTTAAGAGGTCATCTAGACTGTCTCCAGTATGCCCATGAGAATGGATGTCCGTGGGATGATAGTACGTGCTATAATGCAGCTCTAAACGGTCATCTAGAGTGTCTGGAGTATGCTCACAAAAAAGGATGTACATGGAACAAAGAAACATGTGCTGGTGCCGCTGGAAACGGTCATCTAGAGTGTCTCAAATATGCTCACACAAATGGGTGTCCCTGGGATGAACTGACTTGTACTTGGGCCGCTGAAGATGGTCATTTAGAATGTCTCAAGTATGCTCATGAACGTGCTTGTCCTTGGGACGAAGACACATGCCACTACGCAGCTGGAAGCGGTCATCTAGAGTGTCTCCAATATGCTCATGAAAAAGGGTGTCCGTGGGATGAAAGAACTTGTTTTTCTGCAGCTGCAAACGGTCATTTAGAATGTCTCAAGTATGCTCATGAACGTGCTTGTCCTTGGGACGAAGACACATGCCACTACGCAGCTGGAAGCGGTCAACTAGAGTGTCTCAAGTATGCTCACGAGAACGGATGTCCGTGGGATGAAAGAACTTGTGGTGATGCCGCCGACAGCGGGCATCTAGATTGTGTCAAGTATGCTCATAAAAACCGGTGTCCGTGTGATTGTCACACCAGATGCGACCAATTCCGACATAGAATGTGGTGTTTGTAGCGGCTGTTCAAATACATTAAGTGATCAAAGTACAAACGTACAATGTCAATTGTGTCGTAGAAGACATTGTTCTACTAAACAGTTAATTGTTTTGATAAAAAATCTTTGACAAAAATAGTTTTTTTCACCTTTAAGGTGATGAAACAAGATATGATTGTTGTCAGTGGCTGGAGTTGTTATAAAAATTGATTTTAGTTTATTATGAATTAACAGAATATAATAATCGTTACAATGGGTAATATCAACAAAACCATTAGAACATTCAGTTCCACTTCCGAAAGATGTGAAGATTGTAAAGGTACATACTATGCCGCTGAAAACGGGCATCTAGATTGTCTAAAAATTCTTCACAAAAAAGGTTGTTCGTGGAATAAATCCACTTGCGCTAATGCCGCTGAAAACGGTCATCTAGAGTGTCTCAAATATGCTCACAAAAACGGGTGTCCATGGGATGAAATGACTTGTTTTCTTGCCGCTAAGAACGGCCATCTAGACTGTCTTAAATATGCTTATAATCACGGATGCCCATGGGATGAGTACACCTGCGAGAATGCTGCTAAATATGGTCATCTAGAATGTCTCCAGTATGCCCACGAGAGAGGATGTCCATGGGATAAAAACACATGTCAAGAAGCAGCTAAATATGGTCATCTAGACTGTCTCCAATATGCCCACGATAACAAATGTCCATGGGATGAGTACACTTGCGCTTCTGCCGCTGAAGGAGGTCATCAAGACTGTCTCCAGTATGCTCACGATAACGAGTGCCCATGGGATGAAAGAACTTGTTCTTCTGCGGCTAGAAACGGTCATCTAGATTGTCTCAAATATGCTCACGAAAATGGGTGTGGGTGGGATAAATGGACTTGTTTTTGTGCTACTAGATACGATCATCTAAACTGTTTACAGTATGCCCACAATAACGGATGTCCGTGTAAACACAACCACGAACCACTAAAAACATACTATGTGTCCTTAGATAGTACACCAGATACGATCAACTCCAATACTTAATATTGTGTTTGTTTGAAAAATGTAAAAAAGTCCCATACAATCGTTCTGTTTGTATCAACTGTTCTAATACGTTTCAAAATATATCATATTAACAAACTTTTTAATTAACATTTTATAATAACACGATAGAAATGTGTAAGACCAAGTTCTCAAATGTACATATTTGAGTACAACTATAAATAAACTCTTTTTACCCAATAGATTATTAAAAATATGAAAACTGTTTTTTTAGATTAACAAAATATAATAATCATTACAATACAATGAATAATTTCAACAAAAAATGTGAAGATTGTAAATATTCAGAAGATGCTGCTAAAAAAGGTCATCTAGATTGTCTCAAGAGTCTTCACAAAAATGGGTGTCCGTGGGATAAAGACATTTGTTTTAAGGCAGCTAAAAAAGGTCATCTAGATTGTCTTGTTTATGCACATGAAAATGGGTGTCTATGGGATGAAAGAACTTGTGCTTTTGCCTCTGCAAACGGACATCTAGATTGTCTCAAGTATGCCCACGAAAATAGATGCCCGTGGGATGAAGACACTTGCGCTTACGCCGCCTGGAACGGTCATTTAGAATGTCTCCAGTATGCTCATAAAAAAGGATGTCCGTGGGATAAAGACATTTGTATGATGGCTGCCGAACAAGGTCATCTAAATTGTCTCCAATATACACATGATAATGGGTGTCAGTGGGATAAAGACACTTGTATGGTGGCTGCTGAAAAAGGTCATCTAAACTGTCTCAAATATGCTCATGAAAATGGATGTCCGTGGGACAGAGACACATGTATGGTGGCCGCCGGAGGAGGTCATATAGATTGTCTCAGATATGCACACGAAAATGGGTGTCCATGGGATAAATGGACATGTGATGATGCCGCCGAAAATGGTCATCTAGAGTGTCTCCAATATGCCCACGATAACGGATGTCCGTGTAAACACAACACTAAACCACTAAAAACATAATATGTTTCCTTAAATAGTGCACCAGATATGATCGATTCCAATACTTAATATTCAAGATTTCCATAACAATGGTGAAATAATTTTTACTACCAGTCTAGATACCACAAATTTTTGTTTCAAAATGTGGATTACATTCATCATATTTGTCTGAGAGAGTTGTAATATCGGAATAATCAAACATAAAAGGTCGCCCCTGTAAAGCCTTGTTGTTACAAGAAGCTGTATACGAATTACAACTTTTACAATCCTTTAATAACTGAGGGTTGCCAGTATATGTGTATTCTCCTTGTGCACAACGATAAGCTAACGACGGGGAATAAATATGTGTGTTATATGCGTCTCCCAGACGATAATATCCAGAAGTATTTGATCCACTAACATACAATTCTTTTTTAGATGTCGACATACTATATAGTGTGATAAATAAGACGATTATTAACAATATTAATAATATATTTGAACCCGAAGCCATTTTTTATATATGAATAAAAAATGACAGTTTGAAATTATTTCTAATTGGACATATGAACAAAATAATATAAAAAATATGATTTTTAAATTTTATAAATATATTAAATATTAAAGTTTGAAGATCAAATTTAAAGTAACTTAAATATAACCACAAATATTAAAATGAACGATTGTGATTATTCTTTCACTTTAATTGATAATCAAGGCAAGAGCTTCGACAAGGTTGGAGATACTTTTTATTTGCCTCATAACAGCGAGTTTAAAATTGTTTTTCATAACAGAAGTGATAAAAGAGCAAATGTAGAATTTCTAATTGATGGTACTACCATTGGAGAATTTAGAAGCAATTCACATTCAAATATCAAACTTGAACGACCAGCAAACAAAGAAAAAATGTTTACATTTGTTTCTGTTAACTCTGAAGAAGGTGTACAGGGTAGATTAGATCTGGCACCAAAGCTTGGAAATATCGAAATTAATGTTGACCCAGAATTAGAACATACTCGTAGTGTTATTCGTACTGTTGTTTGTGATTCGGCCACTAGTTTATCTTTAAAAAATAATGGTATGGATGAAACAGATTGCGCAGGTGTAGTATCATCATCGCTTGGTGGAACCGTGTTGGGAAAATCCTCTAACCAGCGTTTCACAATCGCAGAATATATGCCTACCACAGGAAAAATCGTTAAGCTGTCTGCTAAAATGAAGGTTAAGACTAATATCGAATCGCTCCATCAATAATAAAAATTTTATGTTTTTCAAAACTAAAATAGTTTTGAAATTTCAACTCATCTACATTAACAATCTTATTGTTCTAATTCACAGGTAGTAGATTCTTTTCTAATTCTTGTAGAATTTTTGTGTTTTTATCTTCAATAGAATCTTCATCATCTTCTATTAAATGTTTTTCTTCAATTTCATCATCTGTAATAACAGATCTTCTGTGGGTTACATTTTTATATGTCAAGATAAGACATTTTTCTTGCATCCCGTGAATTTTATTAATATCACGAGGTCGAACCATATCTTGGGAAAAAGTTAAAAAAGGTTTAATTTCGTTTGTGACACAATCGTTGTAATTGTGCGTGTATATTCCTTCTACATTGTCATATTCTGTTGTTTTTCTAATTACAATACAATAGGGTTGATCCTCAATAATAAAATCAATTTTATACCTATCTTCTTCGAGTTGTGTCAATAATGTGGTGGTCTTTGTGTCCTGCTTACTGTTAATAAAAGTTTTAAAAGATATATATTGTTTGCGAATTCTTACTACCATATTAAGCAAAAAATATAAAAAAGCAAAACGCAAAGCAATTATAAAATCTGCGATAGATAGAGTTTTATATGAGAAGATACTAGTTCTAATAAAAGTCTCTAATGGATTATCCAAAAATGCATACCAAAATCCGACATAACCAGAAAACAAGATTAAATTAATCCAATACATATTGTGATTTTTTATATACGTAAAAATGTATTTAAATCACCGATTATATTTGATAATTTATTATAACATCATAGTACGCTATAATAGTATTCAATATTTTTAGTTTTTCATTTACAGATTGTTCGTACACAATCGATCGATCTTTAATAAAAAGTTGTTCTAAAGGATATATGGAAATATTTTTTTTTAACGATGTAAATTTTTTAAAAAATTTATCAAATATAAAAATCTCAGTGTCAAAAAGTTCTGGGTTTTCATCAGACCACACGTTCAGCGAGGCCGGTTTGTACAATCCACAACATTTACAAAACACATGAGATAACCGTAGGATATCTTTTCTGCTAAGGTTATATTGTTTAACATAAGGAATCAACACGTCGATATGTTCGTCTAAATGTTTGAAATTTGTATTATTTAAAACAACTTTAAGAACACGCAATAATGATCTTTTGTCTGTAATTGTGGATTTCATGGTATGTATATCGTAGTTTATGTTCTCGGAAGTAATAAATTCGTTTAGAGCTGCCATTTTGTTTTTATACGAGTAAAAATGAAAATAATTTTTCAAAAAAAAATGAAAAACAAAAAAAAACAATTATAAAAAAATAAGTTAGAAGGAATTGTTTATTCTGAAAAACAAAACCATGAATACATTTATCAAATCAAAAATTTTGAATCCAATGATGCATCAAAACATTAATTTGATGTTTCAACCATCAAAAAGCGTTTTATCTCCTTTGAGTAAAGCGGATTTCGATATTTTGAAAAACAAAATATTGGGGACAGAAACAACTTTTGTTCGTCCTGCTCCCAAGCTGTCCATGTTGAATCGTACAGAAGACGATCTACAACAAGATAATATACTGTCGGGTATGGTAGCGGAAGAATCTGGCAATGTGAAACTGTATAAAACACCAAATAACTTTATGAACAAGTTAGAAAAACCCGAACAATCAAGTTTGGTTTTTATAAACGGTGTGTTTGCGTTTTCCGGATATCCCTATTCTATTGAGCTAACACCTGAAAAGCTACAAGGTTTAGATTTTGACATTGTAACAAAATCTAGATTTTTCGAAGCAAATGAAGGTACAGTAATTAGAGTCTTCAATGCAAATGGAAATTGGTATACTATTACTAATAAAAAACTTGATGCCTTTTGTAGCAAATGGGCAGCCAAGACCAAGACTTTTGGATGTCATCTTGCAAAGTCTATTTTTGTCTTATTAAATTCGGATCACAACGGTGACACGCCAGATTTTGACGATGTTACTGTAGCAAAAGAATATGTTAATCGAATTTGGTCTGACAGTTTAGATCCAACAAAACGATATTTCTTTCTTTTGAAATCAAGTAATGAAGAAAGAATTGTATGTGATGCTGATGCTGAAATCTTGAATATTGGTATAATAGATGAAAACAATACCCTTTCTCTAGACGAATCAGTTAAACTTACCGACTCGTTAAAAAACAATACTGTAGTTGTTCGATTCCCCATAGAATATAAATTTTCTAATTTGGACGACCTGATTGAGAAAATCAACAATATCGATCCGTATAAATGCTGTGGTGTGCTTGCTATTTTCAAAACAGACTTTTCAGGCGCCAATATTGAAAATGATATCGAACAACACATTCATGTGAAACTTCTAAATCCAAAATATAAATATTTACATTCACTTCGTGGAAATACTCCGTCTCTAAGATTTAGACTTTTTCAATTAACATATCTCACAAACAGAGAAATGCAATTAAATCAAGTCGCACAACCATATGTAGAAGATTTTAAACAACTTTACTATCCACAATGTGAAGATATGTCAAAAGTTTTTATGTCTGTTGTTGAAGATGTATTCCAAAAATATCAGTCGAAATATGTAAAACATGAAACTGTGTCTGATCAAAAAATGGAAAAAATGGAAAAAATCCTTAATATTATTCATAACGAGTACTTAATTTCAAAAAAACAAACTACTCCCCAACGAGTTTCTGATATACTGCATTATGTAGAACCAGAAAAATTAAACCAGTTGATCAGAGAATATGAATATGAAACCAAAATTAAACAACAAACATATACCAACAGTAAATTACCTCAATAATTCAAACTTTATAATTATTACTATTAAATTTAGAGTTAGTTATTAAAAAAGGCATCCATAGTGGTGTAAGTCCCCAAAGGAGAAATCCTTTGGGAACAAATTTTTAGAAATGACATGTAGATGATAATTTTGCAGGCAATCCAGCTTCTGGGGCAACAAAATATGGAAGTTTCAATATTTTGTCTTTTTTAAGACTTTCCCATGTTAACAATCTGAGTTTAAATAAAAAGAAATTGTCTCCGTTGTAATGTTTTTCTTGCACAGAATTTAAATCTTTAATAGTGAGGGTGTTGCTTTTTTCTACAAAATCTTTTTTAATGTCATTTCTGTGTATAGGATCTATAAAGTTTGATATCCTATATTTTTCTACTTTATGATATACATCACCAATATTGTTTATGATATCTGATAAATCGTTTTTATAAAAAGCAGCAAGGTTAGACAAAAATTTTTGAAACGCAACAGTCACATATATCACCCAAATACCTTCCGCTGTAACAACAAAATGTGCCAACACGTTTTTTTTGTAAAGAAATGAAAAAAGTATATTTTTTATATCAAGTCCAGATGGCCAAGAAATATATCTTTGTGTATTCTCAACTACGATAGTTATATCTGGGTGTGTGTGAAAAGAAAACGGAGTAAAATATTCAAGAGGAAAACTCACATTGTCTAATTCTCCTTTAACAACTCGATCTGTTTTTAACCCTAAAATCAACACATCTTCTGTATTTATGTGTTCAATAGAATCTATACATATGTTCCCTCCCACTTCATAATTTAACTGAACAAATAAAGATAATTTTTTTGCAAGGGTTGTTGGGAGCTTTATTAATTGAGCATTAATTTCTGTGTTTAACACTATGTTGTTAACGATTCTTGTGGCATTCTGATCATAATCAGAAGTGTACATCAAATAGACTTTTGTGGAGGTATTTTTTTCAGGAACAGGTGTAAAGTTGTGTGCAATATAAAAATTGATTTGATATACATCTGATATGTGTACTTTTGTAACGATAGATTTGTAAAATGTTTTTTTGATAAAATTTACTAGACGTGTTAACACTTCCAACAAAATATCGGGAGATTGTATAACGTTTGTTGTACCCAGAGTTATTATTTTTATTTTTTTTTTCTTGAATTCTAAAGCGGTATAAGCTATAATATTCACGTTATCAATGGTTTCTCGGGTTACTGGTGTATCGCAAATCAACACCACAACCCCTGGTTTACTATTGTTAAAATACTCAGACATCCAGCTCAACCTTGGATAATTTGAAATAATGTTACTAGGTATTACAATAATATTTTCACAAGAGAAAAATACATAATCTTCCATTTTTAGTTATTATTATAAAGTAATAACCATTTACCTGGAAAAACAGATGAAATAGTATCCAAAGGTGCTGAAGGTAAAAATGGCTCTTCAATATTCAAAGAACTATAAGGGGGCGGTGCTGCTGAAGACAAATATAAATAGTTATTCCCCTTTGATATTTTTTTTCTAAGTAGATCGACGACTTTCAGATCTGTTATATTCAACAGAAACCACTCGAGGACAGTGTGATTGTTGTACATCTTTCTCCATTGTATTTTTGTAGGATATGATAACAACATAGGAATTAGAGACGCATCATCGATGTTATCTATTAATGTTTGTGTAAAATCTAATTTTAACAGAGAGTTCATCAAGAGTTTGTACTGTGTAGAGTTTTTATATTTTTGTTTGTTAATGGCTGTCAGACATTTAAAAACTTTTACTATATCTGTTTTTTGTAATAAATCTAAAATATGATCTTCGGTGTGAGAAGATAACAGTTGGATCATTATAGGATAGGATTGTTTGCATGGTTTGCAAAGTATCATAATGTTTCTAGATTTATCAAATCTTTTCAGAAATACAAATCTTTTGACAGTGGATCGACAAAGAATACATTTTCGCATTGTTTTTAATGTATTTATGAAAGTTTTCATGGTTCTTTCATGTTGTTGTTGTTCTGAGAAAACGATAAACCAGATGTGAGACTATTGATGCTGCCTAACAAGTTGAAACCCGAATTTTTTGCTAAAGTTTTACTTACTACAAACAACGCAGTATTAACACTTAACATAAGACAAAGTCTAGTTTCTGGTCCCCATTTAGATTGTATTTTCTTTTGATTTTTTTCTGCTATTTCAACTAGAAGCTGGTCATATGTACTCATCTGTGTAATTTGTTGTTGAGCAAACCCTTCCATATCAAAATTCAACTTTCCTAATACAACTTCACATACCATAACTCCAACAATTAAATATCTTTTCCAATTGTCGACAGCTGTATTAAGAGCAATTTTTTCGGTAAACATTTCAATTTTCTGTTTCATAATCTTCGGGTCTGAATATGGTGTAAATTCTGGAACTGGCATATTTGGATGCATACGTCGTAAAACTTCACATTTAAAATACATAGCATTTCTTTCTTTTTGTGTTTCTTCGTCGTCATCTGCGTATTTGTATTCTTTGTCTATTACTATTTTTTTTTGTTGTTGAAGGTCTTGTAATGTCGGAGCGTTAAAGTCGTTTTTAGACGCGAGTTTTTTTTCCGAAGCCGTTGATGTTATACGTGAATTTGTGTCTTCTCGAACGTTTAATGGGGGTTTATGTTGTTCGTCTAATCCAAATACATTATCGAGTCTTTTAGAAACATCATTATCAATGTTTGAATTTTCCTCTGGTGTAAATTCATCGCTTTCTTTTTCCTTATCGAGTTCTTCAAAATCTGATGCATAATCTTGGTGCTGATTGATAAACTCTGTGGTTTTGTGTACTTGCTCATATTCTGGGTCGGTCTGTACTTCTGGATATATCTTCGTTTTAAAAGCAGAATCATCATAAGTTGAAGAAGGAACATATGATCTGTTAAGAAGATTTTTTTTGATTTTATTTTTATTTTCTAACAACTCTAAATATAATATAGGCATTCTTGCAAAATGAGGGGTGGGATAAGATTTATTAAAAAAAGAATTTTCAACAGCTGTAGTCATTTTCATCTACAACTCTTTATGCCTTAACCCATTCTCACAATATTAAATAATTGTATTAATGAGTTACACATTATATATAATGTGTAAAAATATTGAAAATAAAATTTGAAATAATATCAATTTGTGTATGAAAAATAAAAAATGTCTAATACATATTCTAATACATACACGACACCTGGTTTTGATTTGATCAACCAGTACTTCAAAGACAATATGAATCGACACCAAATTGAACAGTTTAATTATTTTGTTAAACAAGAAATTCGAGACATAGTCTTTAAGGAATCCCCGTTGATCAGCGCTTGTGGTAATATCAAAATTGTTTTTACTGACGTAAATGTCGAAAGACCTTATTTTATTCAAAAAATAATTAGGAAAAATAAATCCACAGAATCTAAAACATTAAAAGGATCTTGTATTCAAACATCTCCAGATGCTGATACGACAAACAACAGTTGTGATTTGGGTAGTTATGAGACGGTTCCTCTATATCCCAACGAAGCGCGCAAAAGAAATATTAATTATGATGGGTCTATTATCGTGACATCAGAAATAATAAACAAAAATAACGTAAAATCACAACCTATTCCAATTACAATTGGGAAATTACCTATAATGTTGAACTCTGATCTTTGTTGGAAAACCCACCCCGATGCATCAATAGCTGCTAGCAAAGAAGAATGTATCAACGACAGAGGTGGGTATTTTATAATAAAAGGTAAAGAACGAGTATTAATAAGCCAAATACGTAAAGCATATAATAGAGTGTATGTTGAAAAAGATGAGTCTATATATATGGCAGAAATGAGAAGTATGAACTCTTTTGGAAACTCTGTGCTGATCCAAACAAAGTACTCGCCTCTAACTAACGAGTTTTTCTTTTCTCTTCCGTATATCAAGACAAAGAATTTTCTACCAGCCGGATTGGTCTTCAAAGCACTTGGTGCGTCTGTAGAAGAAATGATGTCGACGATCAATTGTCCGTATGATGATATTGTCTACAAAACATTAACTGAACAGTTTGAGTCTGTACTTACTAAACAAGACGCTTTAAATTTAATTGCTAAAGATATGTCAAATTACAAAGAAAAAAAGACAGAACCAATATCATTGATTGAAAATAAAATCCAGGACATAAATATTGAAAATCTAAAACCTGCGGCAAAATTAAAGAAAGACGGACCATCAACGTTACCATTAGAATATCTAGAGAATGTATTACACCAAGAGTTGTTTTATCATGTAGGAAATCTTACCCCGAAGAAATCTATAACACAATTAGGATTTATTATTCGGAAAATATTAAATACGGTGAACGGCAACAGAGCTTTGGATGATAAAGACAATATTGCGAATAAATGTGTAGATGCCACATGTTCGTTGTTATCTTTTATTTTTCAAATTCTATACAAACAATTTACAAAAAATATTCTAAATCAGATAGAGAGTAAAAAATGTCCTGATATATTTGCAATTTTAAAAGATGTGAAAAACATCACTTCTGTGTTAAACCAAGTTTTTATGACTGGAAACTGGAACACACAAAAAAGCTCATCTTTTACAAGAATCGGCGTATCACAAGTATTAAACAGGATGAATTATGGAGCCCACCTTTCACATCTACGAAGATTAATGGTGCCAATTGGTGGGAAAGGAAAGAATTTCAATATTAGACAGCTGCATCCTTCACATTTTAGTTTTATATGCCCATATGAAACACCAGAAGGAGAGACTGTTGGAATAGTCTTAAACCTGGCAATGTCTGCTCATATTACGGTGAGCACTAACCCATCAGATGTAAAGGTAGCCGTGCGCAAAATGAAATGTTTTATATCAAACAATAATGGTAAATTTCTTGTGGTTTTAAATGGTAGAGTAATAGGAAGTTGTGATAATTCTTTAGAATTCAAAAAAGAGTTTGATGACTTACGTATTTCAAAATTTCGTTATGTGGGGTTAATAAGAATTTTCAAGGAGCAAGAAATTCATATTGAAACAAATGATGGAAGATTTATCAGACCGTTGTTTGCTTTAGGACCCAGAAACACAATTCTTTATAAAGAACTAGCAAAAAATCTTAATAAATCATTAGCAGAACTTACATGGGTAGAGGCTTTTGATGCCGGAGCGATAGTTTTTAGAGACGTGTGGGAACTGGAACAATCCGTGGTAGCGATGACTGAGGCAGATCTATCTAATTACAAATGTGATTATCTGGAAATAGATCCAGCGTCTACTATGATGTCAGTATCTGCTAGTGTTATTCCATTGAGCAACCATTCCCAATCTCCTAGAAACGCATACCAGGCATCAATGTCAAAACAAGCAATTGGGTTGCCGAGTATGGCGTTTCAAAACAGATTCGACACAACTCTTCACGTCAGCAACACATTTCACAAACCTATAACTAGAAATAATATGATCGGAGTTTTAAATTTCAACGAAATGACCCATGGAATGATCGCCATTGTTGCTATTATGACTTTTTCTGGTTTTAATCAGGAGGATTCTATTGTAATGAACAAAGCCTCAATAGACCGGGGTTTGTTTCATACTACAACTTATAAAACAATAGTTGAAGAAGAAAAAAAAAAAGGAAAAGCCGATTCTGAGTGTATTTGTTTACCAGATTATATATATAGAAACAGAAATTATGATTATAGTCACCTCAATAAAGATGGATTTGTTTGGAAAAAAAATACTTGGTTATCAAAGAATACTGTAATTATTGGTAAAATTGTTAAAAAAATTTGTAAAAACGAGAGTGGAGTTAGAGAGACAGAAATCGTAGACGTCAGCGTTGTGATAAAACACGGAGAAGAAGGATACCTTGATAATGTACTAGTAACAATAAATGGAGATGGTGTTCGTATAGTTAAAATAAGAATACGGGTACCTCGTATTCCGGAAATAGGAGACAAATTTGCAAGTTCGACCGCACAAAAAGGAACTTGCGGTATGATTTTTTCGGAAGAAGACATACCTTATGATAAGAACGGAGTCAAACCGGACCTTATTATAAATCCACATGCTATCCCTTCTAGAATGACCATTAACATGCTAATAGAAATGTTCTTTAACAAAGTTGCGTGTCAAATCAACAGAGAAATGGACGCAACTCCGTTCCAACACAGAAATATAGAACAAGAACTAAAATACTGGTCAGAAAAAACAAATACACCTTTGACCCCTATAACAATGTATAGTGGTATAACAGGACACCAGATACATAATGTTTTTATGGGCCCTTGTTATTATCAACGATTGAAACATTTGGTTAGTGATAAAAAGCATGCTCGTATGTCAGGTCCATTAGATGCAATAACTCACCAACCCGTAGCAGGTAGATCCAAAAACGGAGCTTTACGATTTGGAGAGATGGAAAAAGATGCGTTGATCACTCATGGTTGTAGCAAAATGTTAAAAGAAACACTTTGTGATAACAGCGATCCTTTTCAAATACCTGTTTGCGTACAATGTGGTTCTATTTCTGATGATCGTGTCTCTTGCAAACATTGTAGTGAATCATCTGTAGAATTGAAAAATTTACCATATGCCACCAAATTGTTATTACAAGAATTGTCCGGAATGGGAATAAAAACAACTATAAAATAAACTCTGGCCATCTAGAATCTTTACAAAACTCATTTTTAAAAAAATATATTCTACTCTTCAAAATGAACGCGCTAGCATTGATAACCACCGCACTTCTTGTAGTTGTGGGTGTGGTGTATATTAGAAACAATAATATTCAAGAAAATTTTTGGATGACACCTTCTCGTTCAGTGAAAGTTGAAAAAATGTTTAGAGACTGTAGTAAACCTGATTTCTATCAAATCCCAAATTACCAAAGCCTGCTCAGTCCTCGTTTTTCCAATGTTGGATATGGTGCTAACCTCTTAGGAAATATGCCAAATTATTCTATGGTAGGAGTTCCTTATGACCCTTTGATGAATACACCTCGTAGTTTGGGCTCGTGTGCAGAATCCTCTGCGCAAAAACCTCTTAATTTGTGTCAAAACATCCAAATGTCACACCCCGAAGTAGAACCATATTGTGATGGATGGCAGTCAACCAATATCGTTGGAGGATTAAACAAACCGCTTATTCCTCACACTTTTCAAAGTGGATCTGGGTTTTCAGACGGTAATTATCAAGAAACCCTCAATTTAGCACTTGACGCCGGGGCATCTGCTTGGCCCACGTCCACAGTTCAAGAACCAAACAGAGCAACAGTTATAAGCGACGATGGTCAAATTACTCAACCTATTATTTATGATCGATATATTTACGCAAACAAGTCCAGCCGACAAAGAGGCGCAGGAGATCCCATCAGGGGAGATTTACCAATTGTACCAGTGAGTGGTAATTGGTTTATACCCAGCCAAGCAAATAGTCCAAGCATCAATCTCCAACAGGGTGCCATGAACGTAATGGGTGGAGTAAACAACGAAACTAGTAATTCGTTGGCAAATCTGATTTGGAACGCCTCTGGAGGTACAGAAACGACAATTGGTGGAGTAGATATGTCAAAGACTATGATGACACACCAGGTTTATGGAGCCGGGGCGGCTGCACAAGGAGATGTAGTTGTAACGTCTTTTCCATAATAAACTATACTATAAAAAATACAAACGTATTTTTTATTAAAAGCCCATAAAGAAAAAATAATATCTTTAAAACAATGTCTATCACATTAAGTGAAGAACAGAAAACAAAATTAAAAAAATTAGAGATAGAAATGTCAGAGAAGAAAAAAGTCCAAGAACAAACAGCTTCATCTACTGGTATTCCCATAGATATAGTAGGATTAGATGTTGTAAAAATAGGAATAATGCTCGGTATCATTAAAAATAAAGAATTGTTTGAAAACAATATCAAAACAAAATCTCTTCTTCAAATGATAATAGGAGAAGATACAGATTCACCTAAAGCAACATGTCCTCCTGGTTATTATAGATCTTTATTGTATATTACCGAAAAAGAAAAAATTAGTTATCATCAAGACTATGTATACGTACAAAGTAAATTTTTTGTTGAATTTCGAGAACAAGTCGTAAAGATAGAATTATCAAACATAAATAAACATGTTGATATTAAATTTCATGACGAAACGGTAGAAAACTTCAAAACAGAATGTTTAGAGTTGTTAGATGTGTTTATAGAAGATTTAGCAGAAACACCAGAAGATGAACAAATATGGAAAACAATAACCATTATCACAAATTCATTATTAGGAGTGTTAACTATTGGAGAATATAAAAAACTTATAACTTCTAATATTCATAAAATACATCAAATATTACCTAGTTATGAGTTTAAAATAATGACACATTTATCTACAATAGATCGTTTGCTTTCTCTCTTTAACGGAGTTTTGAGAAAATGTGTAGATTATCCACATCAAACAGTTCAAGAAATACAACAACGCCTCTGTAATGAACTTGAAATTAGAAATTTTACAAAAAACCCCCAATTACAACCCTTTGTGTTTAATGATATTGTTAAAGAAGTTTGTGTTCCTTCGATAATGTATTTACCAATAGAGTGGGTGTTTCAAAAATGTATGTTAGGGCCTTACAGAAATAACCCAATCGGATTTTTACACAATCAAGACCAAGGAGACTTTTATATTCTCACATCTATAAATCCTGATGGAGGCCGAACATGGGCGGTAGACAAATCTTTACAAAACTTTACAAAAAATATTATTATCACAACAAAAGACTATATTACTAAAATTTTTAGAACTTTATATTTAGAGTGTTTTCAGACAAACAATATCGTTGTTAATCAGATGGATATGGGTAAAAAAGTAAAAAAATCTTCTCCTGTGGCCTCAATTAAAATACATTTAACTAAAAATTGTCTTCAAGAACAAGTTTTTAAAATGTTACTTAGAAACTTGGAATTTATTTGCGACTTCCACAATTTCAGACATTTTTTGTATAACGTTATTAAACAGACATCGCCTATTATTCCGACAGAAAACGACTTTTTCAATTATATCAAATATAATCATGAATATCTACACCACACAACTCCTATATATAACAATGAAGTGGAAAACGTTTTTGCACATCATTTACATAAGATTTTCGACGATTATAATTTAACCACACATATTTTATTGACCAAATTTATTAAAAATATATAAAATTTATCTAAGACAAAAAGAGATCTCTATATGTCTTTATGTTCTAAAATATTGCATACATCTTTTCCGCAAAAATATGGAGTGTCTGATGTTCCTACGATCTTTATTTTGAAATTTCAAAACTTTTATTTTGAAATTTTTCCACAAAAATATATATTTGGAGATTTAAATTTAATGTTAGCGGATGACAGCAGCAATTTTTTGGACCGGAGGAGGAACTATAGGTTTATACATTGCCATAAACCACAACATAAAAAAAATTAAAATCATCAAAACCACCAAAATAATTGAACATGGGCTCATTTTATAATTATTTAATTAAAATTCTACGATTCCTTCACCAGATTTGTTTCCTTTATAAACCATATAAAATATTACTGCCAATACAATTAGCACAATAAGAAGAGTCCACCAATATTTTTTCAACCACTCCATAATTGTGTTTGCTTCGGCTGCTGCTGCTTCGGCAAAATATTGGGGTGGAGTAAAATTTTCTTGTGGAACTTGTGTAATGGGTGTAATTCGTTGTTGCTGTTGATTTTGTTGTGCGTACATCGTTTGGGAATCTTTATAATAAGGCATTCTTTTTTTGATACAAAGAAAGTTTTTTCAAATAATGGTAGTATAACAATTTAAAAATAAATAATTTACACTGGTATAAAGATTCGTTTCAGAGTCAAAAAATGCAAAGCCCGAAATCTCCAGAAAAACCAACTCGTGTACGAAAAACTCAAAAATCACAAATCGTTACTAACCGCGGTGGTGGGCATTTTGTGACCAAAGATGGATCTACTACAACTCCAGCAGCTACAGTTGGTCGTCTGTGTCAAAAACGAATTAGCAAAAAGACAAATATCAAACCTCCGAGTACAACAGACCAACAGTTTTATAACGAAGAACATTTAGAAAAACCTTTATATGAATATACAGAAGACAATCTTTATACAAATCCAGATCTACCCAAAGAGGATGAACTTAAAAATCATGCCAGCCTCCAGTCCGATTTTGCCACAAAATCAAAAAGATCATCCTATCCAGAATTGATCAATAAAATGTTGGTTTTATGTGTTAACGAAAAAGACTTTATTAAAGGAACATGTGCTGGTAGGATCAAATCTCATTATCAAAGAGTATTCCAAACATATAAAGATAAAATGGAACCTCGAGATAGGGCAATTGTAAACTCTGGATTAAATTATATTTACAACTTTAACAGATCAAATTCTATTCCTAAAGAAAACGCCGTGTGGTTAATCAGTATTAATGATATTCCTATCAGTCATATTGTATCATATACAAACAAAAATATCTTGAAAGAAATTGCAAAGGATTATGGTATTTCATGTAGTAATAAAAAAGCAGAAGAACTTATCGCAAATATACGAGAAGCAGTTGAAAAAAATTAGATGCTACCACTTGTGGATGTGCAGCCGTTCGGTGTTACAGATTTACACATAAAAAATACAAAACATTGAACATTTTATGAGATATATATCAAAATCAAAAAAAGATTTTGATAGTGTAAAAACACAATGCCAACTTATTTGTCAACACAAAATTTCCCATTCTCAAAATGCTCGACCACCTTCGGCGACAACTTTAGAAGTACAAACACAACACCATCTCAAATTCCTTGTCCTACAATATACCAACATATCAAATCATGTACAGTGTGTCAACAGGCTGTTAAAAACACCTGTGCGGTGAGTCGATACGGTGAAACAAATACTCCATCAGCTACAACAATTGATAAAAACACCCTTATTTTGTACAGTATCTTTTTTCTATTTATCATAATTTTGATCACCATAATGTTCAAACAATAAGTGATGGTGAAGAAGAAGTAGACGATTTCTTCAAAACTGTGTGGTTTTGAAGAAATGAGTTTTTAAAAAGATATTCATAAAATTTAGTTTTTACACGAGTCTTATATATTAAACATTGTATTTGTAAAAATGGAAAATATAACCCAGTATTTATCAATTGAAAATTTTTTATTCAAATACCCATCTATATATGAAAGCCCATATCCAGTATTAAATCCATATGATAAACCATTCAACGATGTCATTGCTACGAAGAAAGAATTTTCAAATTTGAAACTACCAAAGACAGAACCAATAACTAAAAAAGGTACAGGAAGTCAATATTTACACCAAAAGATTATTGTTCGTTTTATGAATTCAAAAACACCGTACAATGAATTATTATTGTTTAATGAGATGGGAACGGGAAAGACGTGCACTGCGGTTGCGGTGATTGAGAGTTTTAGGAAAACTTTTAAAGACGACGATATGTGGAAGTCTATCGATGGAGCGGTTATATGCGCAAAAGGGTCGTCTTTATTAAAAAATTTTGTAAATGAGCTTGTATTTTCATGTACAGATGGTCGATACATTCCAGAAAATTATGATCGGCTTACAGCATATGAAAAAGCATTTCGGGTAAAGAAAAAGATATCAGATTTTTATGAAACACACACTTTTGAGACGTTGGCACGTGAATTATCTAAGATGACAGATTTGAACATAATAAGGAGATTCAGTAACAAAATTTTTGTTGTTGACGAAGTTCATAATCTGAGGGAACATGGAAATTTAGAAAATGAAATTAATATAAGTCAAAATCAGCTACACGTATACAAACAGTTTCATAGATTGTTTCATCTGATTAAAGAGTCTAAAATTTTATTGCTTTCTGGTACTGTAATGAAAGACGATCCTGTAGAATTTGCGAGCGTAATGAATCTTATATTACCGCTTAATAAACAGTTACCATCTGGAAAAAATTTTATAAAATATTTTTTTGAAGATCCGAATGGTCCCAAAAATCTCGCTGTTGCAATTAGAGGTCGAATATCGTATTTGAAAGCAATGATATCCAGCGTCAAAAAGGTGTACATCGAAAATCCAACTTTTGATTATTCTCCGAATGTGGAGGGCACTCAATGGTTACAACATTTTAAAATTTATGCACAAAGAGCTCATCCGTTCCAAAATAAAAGCTGTTTAAGAGCACACACAGAAGATATGAAAAATGCCAACATTTTTATCAATAGTAGACAGGCTTCCTTGTTTGTATTTCCTAACGGCTCTTATGGTATGGAAGGTTTCAATACATATGTTATTAGCAAAGGTGGGAAAAAATTAGATTTTCTATCCGGAAAAAATCGAGAAACTGGACAAATATATCAATTGAAACGAGAATTAATAACAGCCATAGATGGAAGTGTTGAAAATCTTTACAAATATAGCTGTAAATATGCCCACACGATAAGTACTTTACTTGAAAACAAAAAATCAAAAAGTTTTGTATATTGTGAGTTTGTAAACGGTGGTGGTTGTATTCTTTTTTCAAAAATATTACAACTTTTTGGATATAAAGAAGCCACCGGCGACGACTATACAAAACATCCTCGTTTTGCTATAATAACAAATCAGACCACGACCCCGACAAAAATACAAAAACTGGTAGATCGTTTTAATAATATTGATAATATTGACGGTGAATATATTGCTGTCATTATAGGTAGTAAAGTTATTAGTGAGGGTTTTACTTTTAAAAATATAACACATGAATTTATATTTACACCTCATTGGAATTATTCCGAAACATCACAAGTGATCGCGAGAGGTTGGAGAGCTGGATCCCACAACGATTTACTAAAAAGAGGAGATTCAGATATTCAAGTTTCCATCTACCAATATGCAACTATCATGTCAGACATTGATTCATCAATAGATTTGACGATGTATAAAATATCAGAAAAAAAGGATATATACATGAAACATATAGAAAGAGTAGTAAAAACATCCGCTTTTGACTGTCCTCTTACGATTGAAAGAAACAAGATAGAAGGGTATAACGGAATGAGAGAATGTGATTATATGGATTGTGAATATGTTTGTGATGGGCATACAGGGTCAGAAGAAGACATATCGTCGTATGATTTTTTTCACAACAATACAGAAGAACTGTATACTTTACTGTATAAATATTTTCGGACTAATTTTGAAATAGATTTATACTCCATATCGTTTATGTTTTCTCATATGACACTATTGGAAATAATTATGAGTATCAAAAGTTTAATAGATAAATCTACACAATTTATAAACAAATTTGGTCATATAGTCTATTTAAAAATACAGAAAAACAAAGTATTTATTGTAAATGATCCCAAAATACCAAATAACGATATATTTGTAAATTATTATAACAAAGACTTGTTGATCAAGAACGGAGATTCTTTTTCATATGAGCTTTCACAAGTTATGATTGATAGATTGCCGATGGTAATAAAGCAAATATTTGAACCGACAGAATACAGACGAGAACTAATAACAAGGCTGCCTCAGAAAGCACAAATTATATTATTACAAGGATGTCTAGAAGCAAAAATTAAAAATACAGAATATAAGGTTATTATACGCGATCAGATTTTAGATATGTTTAAAGGGTTTTTTGATTTTATCAATAATAAATTGGTAATATGGTTGTATAAAGATGTATACGGAATTTATGTGTACAATTCCGATAAATACGATAATATTTTTAAAAAGATGGGTTTGTGGGAATCAGATACGACTGTGAATATTGAAGAATATTTAACACAAAGACAAGACCGGCTGAATGCAACACCGGTCGGTGTTTATGGATTGTATAATCCTCATTTGAAAGAGTTTTGTTTACGTGAACTAATACTTCAACAATCAACAGATTTGAGAAAAATTAATATAGGAAGAAGATGTAATGACTGGGATTTAAATTCTTTAGTAAACCTAACCGCAAGACGTATGAAAATTGAACCACCAGAAGATTTTTATCCGCACGAGAAACTAGAAGATTTATTAGAAATTTCAGAAAGTATATCAAAGAAAACATTTCTAAGTACAGATTTTATAGACCGATCCACACTAAGAAGAGTAATATACTGGTCACGTATTCCAAGAAATATAATTTGTGATAATGTTAAAAAATGGTTAGAAGATAGAAACTTAATAGAAGAAAATTTTGATTGTGGAACCCAAAAAAAACAACGAGGAAAATATTTAACGTAATAAGATCTGGATGTAGAAAAAAAATCTTATCTGTTAAAAAATCGTACAATGGCAGAATCAGAAATTTTAATTTCTATGACTTATTTTTTATATGTTATACTTGTAATTGTGCTTGCCCTGATTGGTAGATACTTTGGTAAAATGCACGACCTCGCAGGAGTGGGCACTATAGTTGGAGGTTTGGTTGGAATTGGGTTGGTGTATTGGCATGTAAACTCTGAATCATCAATGATGTAAATTTCATCCAATGAATAATAGCCATCAATGTGAATAATATTATTAAATCTTTTAAAACGTGTTGTGTTGTTAATGTGTTTTAAAAGAGTCCTGTATTTTTACAAATATGGAATTGTACACTTATTCACAAACAAAATGGAATACCCCGTGTAGTGATGATTTTTTTTGGAAAATAATTCATGATTTTTGCTGGGGGAATGTAGATTGTCTATCATGGGAAGATTTTTATAACCAGTTAAATGCAAAAATTGTTAATTTCTCTTATTCGGAAAACGTGATGAATATGTTATACGAGTTTATAACAAAAAAAGCATACCTCTTACATTCCAGACTATTTCCAAAAAATTATACATTGTGTATAGATTCTACAATCATTAAATCTATTTTAGAAGAAATAGTAAGTCGAGGAGTAGATTTTTATGAAACTGTAACTGTGGAAACTGTATACGACATGTATATACACAACAAATATACTATCCCAGGAGGGTTATGTAGTATGTTTACCACCTTCGGTGGCGGCGTCGAAGGCTCTACAACTCTTAATAGTATTAAAATTATGAAATGTGAGTATATACCGCCCATATCCAATTTTTCATCAGGAGAATCTGTATGCTCTTCGGAAGAAGAGTACGAATATGTGTAATTTAAAACTTTTTAGTTTTAAATATATGTTTTTAGCCGCTTTCAGCGGCGGCTCAAAGCGCCTTAAACATTTTTTTCATTTTTAAACTCAAAATTATCAAAACATTCTTGATTGCAAAATGCACGTACTTCACCAGAACATATAGATTTATAAGAAGTGTTGTATACACAATTTCCACATAACGAACAGTTGTTTAGTGATACATCATTTATCAAAGTTTTGAGTTTTTGGATTAAACCCGGGGCAAACTTGTCTCCTTTCATTAGTCTATTTCTGTGCATTTCTCGTATGGGCAATTTAGGACGAACCTGCACTCTACCGGCTTCTGGTAATTTTTTTTCTTCTAGTTGAATATAAAATTCTGTTTCGATATCTTTTCTACTTTGTGTGATGATTTTTTCTACAGACTCTATAATAGTCTTTTTGTATAGGTAGTTGTCGGGTAAAGAATATACTTCTGGTAACAACACATCTTTTTTCAAATATAATAATTTTTCAGGAGCGTACATTTTTTTTCTAGTGTCTTCTATGTAGCTTTGTACGACTGGTTGTGAATTCGACTCAAGTTGTATAAGTTTAAGAAAGTAGACAAGTACAAATGAAAGTTTTTGTGCAATATCCTTTGTGGTTTCACATGGTTTGAAAGATTCTAATATTTTGGTGGCAAAAGAATTTACCTCTTTCACTGTGTAAATACTATTTAATAGTATATTTTGTTGAATCATATTTAGTGCCACTTCGTAGCCTGATATGATTTTAGATTTATTCTGTCGTAATTCAAAGATATATTTTAACTTCTCAAACATTTTATAGGTTTCTATCACAATGGAAGAATCTTTCATAATGTAACCTATTCTATCAGGTACAAATTTTCTACTGTCCAGCTGTTTATAAAAAAGTTTGTTGACTTTGTACCATATTGTATTTTTATATCTGACCTCTATAGGAGTTGCAAAAATATCATTTTTGCACGCCACAACAAAACCTTTGACATCATACTCGTTTAACCATGACATGTTAATCATGTCAGGAATTTCATATCGAGGATATATCTTTTCTAAAACCATAGGATCATAATCTCCTCCAACACACGTTACTTTGTTATCTATTCTAGTTTTTTCAGTTTTCACACGCGGAGGTGGACAAATATATTTTTCACTAGTTTTATCATTATAAAAGGTTTTAAAAATATTTTTAAATACAGGATTGTTCAATTCTTTGTTAGTGATTCCAACTGGATGAGCAATCCTGCGTTGTAAGTATTGTCGGGTTTCAGTCTTGAGTTTTACCATATTGGGGGTAGCTAAATAGTACTTGTACAAATCAGGAGCCAACAACCCGCGTTTGTCATCTGCGTATTCTCTTAAAAAGTGAATAGCTGCATACCACGGAATAAACATGCGTAAACTATAAAACATTGTTACATGTTCAACAAATACTTGGTTTGTTGTTTCTTTAATTTCCCAGTCTATATCTTTTTCGTTTGGTTCAGGGTTTTTTGGTACAAAGCCATTCAAAACTCGACCAAATTGTTCTAAATCTATGGTATCAAGATCTATCTTGAACTCTATATTTTTGTGCAGTGATGCTGGTTTTCTCAAAATATCTTGCCATTTTGCTTGCTTTACAAAATCTTCAATAGCCCACTTAAACAAAGACTTATCAACCATCTTAAATATTGTCCATGGATTTCTAGGATCAACAATAAGTTGCTGTAAAGATGAAATTTTGTTATTTTTTTTGACATTTTTTTTTTGCTTTTTCTTGTCGTTCTTTTTTAAAAAGTTTAAAGCATCCATTTTCATAACTAATGATTATATGTTAAAATAAATTTGTCCTGGAGCGTATATAGAGATGAACATTTTTCAAATTGGTTCAAAATTTGAAAAAAATCCTAGCATATTAAAAATGGCTTGTACTGGTTCTAATAGTGCATCTGGATTTATAGATCTTGCTACTTTTGATGAAATCGAAAAGTATCAATATGGTAGTACTCAGGCTTTCGCGTATTTTGTACGCGAAACGCGAAAATCAACTTGGTTCACACAAGTTCCTGTCCTTCTTTCCCGTTCATCTGGTAACGGGGGTTTTGGACAAGACTGGAGTGTGATGGTATCTCGTCAAGGAGATTATCTGTTGCATACATGGTTGCGTTTGCAAACTCCAGAAATTACTCTTTTACCTGGTAATAAATATGGTGCTGCTGGTCGTGTCAGGTGGACCAGAAATTTTATGCACAATCTAATTCGAGACTGTAACCTCTCTTTCAACGATCTTGTTGCGGAAAGATTCGATAACTATTTCCTTGATTTCTGGGCAGCATTTACTGTGCGCGCTTCTCAACGAGTTGGATATGACAATATGGTAGGAAATATTGATAGTCTTACATCTGAACACGCACCGGGAAATCCAATTCCGTCCAAAATTCTCAACCTTCCTCTTCCATTCTTCTTTACTAGGGACAGTGGTCTTGCTCTTCCTACTGCTGCTTTGCCGTATAATGAAATTCGTATTAGTTTCTGTTTCAGAAACTGGACTGAACTTCTTATTCTTGACAACTCTGTACCAGTAGCCGGAACTAACCCGATTAGCGTACCGTCAGTTGGACAGGATATCAGCCAGGCTCCCGAACTTACTAACATCCAGGTTTGGGCCAATTATGGTCTCGTGTCAAACGATGAACGTAAAAGGATGGCGTGTGCTCCAAGAGATATGCTTATTGAACAGGTACAAATTGCTCCTAGGCAAATTTTTGCTCCTGCTACAAACCCAACCCCGAGCTATGATATCCGTTTTTCACATTCTATCAAAGCACTGTTCTTTGGTGTGCGAAACACAACAAGTCCTAATGTTTGGTCAAATTACACATCTGCCGCAGAAGTTCCTGGACCTCAAGTTCCCAATTTCAACCCCAGTGGTGCTTTTGACCCCATCTCAAGAACAACTCTTACTTACGAAAATACCACCCGTCTTGCCAGTATGGGTTCTGATTTCTTCTCTCTTGTCGATCCTTATTACAAGTCTCCAGCAATTCCTGCTGTTACTGGATATCATATGTACTCATATTCTCTATCGTATTATGATATTGACCCTCTTGGATCAACCAACTATGGTAAACTCAATAATGTTAGCATTTCACCCGAAGCAAGTCCTGAATCTAAAGTTGGTGCTGAAGGAAGCGGACCTCTCGGAAGTGGACAGGATTATCCACAAACATACGAATTTATCATTATTGGTTTGAATAACAATATTATCCGCATTAGTGGCGGCGCATTGGGTTTTCCTGTACTTTAGGGTTTTTGTTTCTTTGTTTTTCGTTTATATCTATGTTTTCAATACTGTTTGCTCAGTATTAAAAATCGATTAAAATCTACACTGTTTTTCCAAACTCAAATTCGTCTCCTTTAACAATTTTGACAACCCGCTCTGAAAACCCTGATAATCTTTAATATATTATATTAATTTTGGTAGATTATCCAGTCCTGTGACCGCCTCAGAGCAATGTTTTCAATACTGAGTAAACAGTATTGGAAATTTTTAAACTCTGTGTATAATACCAAAAATGTTAACACATATTTTCATCAGCACAAGAATCATTTTTAGAAGAAATCATACAATTATTCATTGAAGCTAAAAGAGTTTGATAAGGATCATCGCTTTCAACGGTATCAACATCATCAAAATCAGTAGGATAACCAAAATCAGAGTTGTAATATAAATCAATCTCTTTTTTAAAAAGTATGTTAAATTCGTCATTGCTGGGAAAAGTATCACAATCAAGACAAATTATGACAATTAGTACTCCCTGCATGTCAATTGGTATATTACCGTAGTATTTGTCCGTTTCGTATTTACAAATATTTATTTCTTGTGTATTTCCGTTAACGTATCCTATTTTTATAGCGCATATTATTTCGTTGTTACCTTGACTTTCAGAGCTACAATAACTTATGTTCATATGAATCATATGTTCAGTTTCGTTTGAATATAAATAATAGTACTTTTTATACTCTTTATAGCTATCAGTAAATTTACCATTAATATACCACTCTACACCAAAATTCATTTTATCGTAATGTTTATTAATTTCTATATTTATAAAAATATAAAAATCATTTTTTTAATAATATATGTTGTACTCGTTTTTTACCACTACCGTGGAAAAAAGATAATTCTCAAAAAGATATTAACTTTTTAGTAGTGTGGGATATTTGGACTTGCACTTGGGCCGCTGAAAACGGTCATATAGAGTGTCTCAGATATGCCCACGAGAACGGATGCCCGTGATGACAAAAAACTTTTGACTAAAATTGTTTTTTCACTGTTAAGAGTGACACAAAACGTTATTGATGTAAAGTGGTTGGGTCTGTCAAAAGTTGATTTTTGTTTTTTAAAATTATAATAATTATTAAATTATTACAATGGCTGTTTTCAACCAAACATGTGAAGATTGTAAAACTACATGCGATGCTGCTAAAAAAGGTCATCTAGACTGTCTCAAGAGTCTTCACGAAAAAGGGTGTCCGTGGGATAAAGACACTTGTGC
>Ga0078894_10000324_pt1 | contig 32490 bp, 29 predicted proteins | sample LauGreSu1BDMLBSD_2_FD_67506 | JGI IMG/M metagenome (GOLD analysis project Ga0078894, IMG submission 67506) | Freshwater lake microbial communities from Lake Michigan, USA - Su13.BD.MLB.SD (version 4) (version 4) | ecosystem: Environmental > Aquatic > Freshwater > Lake | place: Lake Michigan... | reverse complement strand
CTGGCACGCACCACGCCGCTCGACCAGGTCAAGAAAAAATCCGAGGGCATGTCGATTTTCATTGTCGACCTGCGCGAAGCCATCGGCAAGGGCCTGGAAGTGAAGCCGATCCGCAATATGGTTAACCACGAAACCAACCAGCTGTTCATCGATAATCTGGAGCTCCCGGCGGAGAACCTGATCGGCGAGGAGGGCAAAGGGTTCAAGTACATCCTCGACGGCCTCAATGCCGAGCGGATTCTGATCGCCGCTGAATGTATCGGTGACGGCTACTGGTTTGTCGAGCGCGCGACGAAATATGCGAAAGACCGTGTCGTGTTCGACCGCCCGATCGGCCAGAACCAGGGTGTGCAGTTCCCGATTGCGCGCAGTTTCGTCAACGTTGAAGCCGCCAACCTGATGCGTTACAAGGCGGCTGCGCTGTTCGACGCCAAACAACCCTGTGGTGCAGAAGCCAATATGGCCAAGCTGCTGGCGGCTGATGCGTCATGGGAAGCGGCCAATGCCTGCCTGCAGACCCACGGCGGGTTCGGTTTCGCCGCTGAATACGATGTCGAGCGCAAGTTCCGCGAAACCCGGCTGTACCAGGTGGCGCCGATCTCGACCAATTTGATCCTGTCTTACGTCGGCGAGCATATTCTGGGCATGCCGCGGTCGTTCTGATGGCTGCGCTGCCGCTCGCGGGAATTACCGTTGTTGCTCTGGAGCAGGCGGTCGCTGCGCCGTTCTGTTCACGCCAGCTTGCTGACCTCGGCGCGCGGGTGATCAAGATCGAACGACCGAAGGTAGGCGACTTTGCCCGGGATTACGATCAGACGGTGAAAGGCCAGTCGGCCTATTTCGTCTGGCTCAACCGTTCCAAGGAAAGCCTGACGCTCGACGTCAAACATCCCGAAGCAAAGAACGTACTTGCAAAATTAATCGATGAAGCCGATGTGTTCATCCAGAACCTGGCACCGGGTGCTGCAAAGCGGCTGGGGCTCGGTGCGACGGAGTTGCGCGCCAAACATCCGAAGCTGATCGTCTGCGATGTGTCGGGCTACGGAACAACAGGACCCTATTCGAAAAAGAAAGCCTATGACCTGCTGGTGCAGGGCGAGGCGGGCGTGCTATCCCTGACCGGTACTCCGGAGTCACCGGCGAAGGTCGGCATTTCGATCACCGACATCGGCACCGGGCTGCACGCCTATGCCGCCATCCTTGCAGCACTGTATACGCGCGAGCGCACCGGTGAGGGCGCGCATATCGATCTGACCATGTTCGAAACCATGGCGGAGTGGATGGGGCATCCGCTGTATTACACGCATTTCTCGGGCAAGGCGCCGCGGCGCAGCGGACCGGACCACGCGACAATCGTCCCTTACGGTCGTTTCAGAACCAAAGACGGTGATGTGCTTTTCGGCATCCAGAACGAACGCGAGTGGGCCAGTTTTTGCGACAAAGTGCTGGGCAGGCCGGAACTGACGAAGGACCCGCGTTACGACAACAACACCAAGCGCACTGCCGCGCGGGCTGAAGTGGTGGCGCTGATCGAAAACACCTTTGCCCCGTGGACCAGCAAAGAGGTGGTTGCCAAGCTGGATATGGCCGATATTGCCAATTCACGGCTTAATACGCCGGACCAGGTCTGGGATCACCCGCAGTTGCAGGCACGGAATCGCTGGCGGGAAGTCGAAACACCGGCGGGTCCGATTCCCGCGCTATTGCCGGCAGCAACCTTCGAAGGCTTCGAGGCGCGGATGGATCCGGTGCCGGCGGTAGGGGCGCAGACCGATTCGATTCTGTCCGAGCTGGGGTATGACGCTGCGAAGATCGCGCAGCTTCGCAATGAAGGCGCGATCTGATTTCGCAGGTTTGTGCTGTAACGCTTACTTCTTCAGGACACCGGCGCTCTGCCAGTCGTAAGCGCGGCGGTCCATCAGCAGCTCCGGTTTCATTTCCTTCGGCGAGTTCACGCCGACCAGCGCCATGTCAGTCATCAGTTCGCTGCGCAGCAGGTTGATGACATGCTGCGCGCCGTGTTCACCGCCCGCGGCAATCGCATAGAGGAAGGGGCGGCCGACAAAAACAAAGTCGGCGCCGAGCGCCAGGGCTTTCAGCACATCGGTGCCGCGGCGCACACCGCTGTCCATCATCACCGCCATATTGCCGGCATTGGCCTTGACCGCAGGCAGCACACGCAAGGGGCTTACCGCACCGTCAAGCTGGCGGCCGCCGTGATTGGAAACCATGACGCCGTCAACGCCGGCGTCGCGGGCACGTGCGGCATCCTGCGGATCGAGGATGCCTTTCAAAACGAGTTTGCCTTTCCACAGCCGGCGCATCAGGTCGACGTGCTGCCATGACAGCCGGTCACGGCGACCGGCCTGGCGGTTTAGTGCGGAGATCATCGGCACGCGCGGGCCCATGTTCTCGAAATGCGGCATACCGTGGGTCAGCGTGTGTTTGAGCATCGACAGCGCCCAGCGCGGGCGGATGCCCATGTCCCAGGCCAGCCGCAGCGACGGCCGCAGCGGCGTGCTGAAACCAGTGCGCACATTGTTTTCACGGTTGGCGAGTACGGAAACGTCCACGGTCAGCACCAGTGTGTCGTAGCCGGCCTTGGCGACACGTTCGACCAAGTGCTGGATCACATCGTCTTCGCCCGGCAGGTAGGCCTGAAACCAGGCGGTCTTGCCTTCCTGTTTGACGCGCTCCAGTGAGGTCAGGGCTGCGCCGCTGACGACCATTGGAATATTGGCGCGGGCGGCGGCATGCGCGAGTGCAACGTCACCGTCAGCGCAGGCCATGCCGGTGCCGCCCATCGGCGGAATGCCGAAGGGCAGATCGTATTGTTTACCCATCAGCGTGGTGCTCAGCGAACGCGCACTGGTGTCGATAAGGGTTTTGGGAATGAACTGCAGTTCGTCCCAGACTGCGCGGTTGTCGGACAGCGAGGCATTGGTTTCGGCGCCGCCGTTGATGTAGCCGAAGATCGGGCGCGGGATGCTGCGCCGGGCGGCGTCCTCGAAATCATCGAGGGCAAGCATGTTCTGCAGAATGCGCGGTGCGGAAGACGACAGGGCCGCGGTGGCGGCGTTTTCATAGCTGACGCTGGACATGTTTTTACTTTGGCGGATGGCGTTGAACGCTTGATGATACCGGTTAAGGCGCGGGGCGTAAAAAAGCCCGGCATGACCGGGCTTTTTTGGGTTTCGGGCCGCTTACAGCGGGCGCACCAGCACCTTGCGCCATTTGATGGCGCCGCCGGGAATATTGTTGGCGCCCATCGAATATTGCAGCGAGAACGGACCTTCCTTGAACTGGCTGTTGTTCATGCTGGCAGTTACCGCGCCATTGAGTGCAACAGTGACTTCGCTGCCTTTGACGTAAATCTCGTATGTGTTCCATTTGCCGCCGGCTTTGGGCGGCGGGTTGCCGACTCGGGCGAAGTCGACGATCGCACCGGTGCTGTATTCCTGGCCGGGGCGCTGGTCAAAAATATTCACTTCGTAGGAATTGTTGGCGCCGATCTGTTTCGGATTCTGCGCACGCAGGAACAGGCCGCTGTTGGTAGTGTGGTCGGCCCAGAATTCGGCATAGATCTGGAAATCCTTGTACGACTGCTTGGTCACCAGATGACCGCCTTTGCCTTTGTCGGCTACGACCAGATTGCCTTCGGAGCGCCAGTTGGCGTCGCCGATGGAATTGAAGTTTTCCAGACCTTTTCCGTCTTCGATCAGTGCCACCCAGCCGGCGGAGGGGGTATGGGCGCAACCGGTGATGAACAGTGAGACAGCAAGCGCGAGCAGAGCGAACTGGCGTTTCATATTATTGGTCTCCTCCAGATTAGTCGCGACCGGACGGCCGGCGACAAGCGGCGATTTTGCGCCGCCTGACTGCTTTGTCAAGAAGCGGCGATGTGCGCTTGCCGCATTTTCCGGTGCTTTCCGCCTGAACCCCGGCGGTGGCTCGGGGCACGCATGTTAAGCTCAGAAAAAAATGCAGTGTTTTCACATTGTTATCCGTAAAGGGAGTTCTGTTGCACATGAAAAAAGCCATCCTGCTGGCGACGACGCTGGCCATGCAGTCCGGATTTGCAGTGCAGGCCGCGGATGTCGCCGGTGATTATCCGCGCCGTTCCGTGCGTTTCATCATTCCGTTTGTTCCGGGTGCGGGCACTGATCTGACTACGCGAACCGTAGCGAAAAAACTGACCGATACCCACGGTCAGCAGTTTATTGCCGACAACCGTGCGGGTGCCGCTGGCGCCATTGGCGCGGAAATCACCGCCAAGGCCAATCCCGACGGTTACACCATCTGCCTGATTTCATCGGGTCATACCGTGTTGTCGGCGACTAATGACAAGCTGCCCTACGATCTGGAGAAGGACCTGCATGCGGTGTCGCAGGTCTCTACGCTGTTTTACGTGCTGACCGTGCATCCGTCCTTTCCCGCGAAAACAGTCAAGGAACTGATCGCCTACGCCAAAGCAAATCCGGGCAAGGTCAATCAGGGTTCTTCGGGAACCGGCGCCTTGCAGCATTTTGCCGGCGAGATGCTGGCCTATCAGGCCGGCGTGAAATTCACGCATGTGCCCTATAAAGGCGGTGCGGCGTCGCTGGCGGCAGTAATGGCGGGCGAAGTGCAGATGAGCTTCACCACGCTGCTCAGTGCGCGCCCGCATATGTCTTCCGGGAAAATCCGTATTCTTGGCATCACCGCGGGCAAACGCTCGCCGGCGATCCCCGACATTCCAACCATCGCCGAAGCCGGTGTGCCGGGATTCGAGGCCAATCAGTGGTACGGCGTGGTCACGTCGGGCAAGGTGCCGATGCCCATCGTCAACAAGCTGTCGGCCATGCTGAAGGACGCTGTGAATTCGCCGGACGTGGTAGAGCGGCTGGCGGCGGACGGCTCAACGCCGCTGACCAGCACGCCGGCGCAGTTCAAGGCGCATATCAGCTCCGAAATCATCAAGTGGCGGAAACTGGTCAAGGATGCCGGGTTGCAGATGAACTGACCGGCAGGGCCGGCACTGCGATCAGGGCCGGCTGACGGCAAATTTCACCAGCAGTATCAGGATGCCGATCACGATCACCGTCATGATCAGCGCACCGACGACCACCTGACGCATGCTCAGCGTGGCGCCGTCGCGTTCCCAGGTGCCTTTTTTGCCGATCATCATCAGCCCCCAGATCATGGTGGCCATGACCTGGCGCCAGCCGGCTTTTTTGGCGGTAACCGCCGGTTCGGGCGGCTTATCGGGTTTCACGGCTGGCGCAGATGCGCTGTGGCGTCTTCCTCGGCGCGCTGCTTGATTTCATAAGCCATCGGATTTTTCATTTCTTCGAGGATGTGGCCGACCAGTCCAATGGCGCGTGCCAGCACACCGATGCCGCGGACGATTTTCCACGGCAATTGCAGTTCGCTGGCAATCGCGCCGATGGCGCCGGTGGCGTTGACCGGCAGCGATTTGCCGTAAACCTTCTCGGCCTGTGCGCCGACCTTCTGCATCAGTTTGACGTAGGGGCCGTCGTAACCCTGTTCGGCGGCAATCGCGAACAGCCGCGGCGCACGCGGGTCCACCGGCTTGTGCAATGTGTGGCCGATGCCCGGGACAATCTGCTTGCGGGCATGGAAACGTTCGACGATTTCAACGGCCAGCCGGTCGAGATCAGCGTCAACCTTCGGATCGGGAAGGGCTTCCTGCAGCATGCGCGCCGCCGTTTCCATGCTGCCGACAAAAACGCTGCCGAGGCCGCACAGGCCCGCAGCGACCGCGGCCTGCATCGCTTCCGGAGCGCCGGTATAGGTCATTCGAGCGGCGATGGAGCTTGGGGTCAGGCCGTGTTCCACCAGAGTCACGGCAATGGCGTTGAACATCACCGATTCACGCGGTGTCGGCAGGCGGTCGGTGATTTCGAGGAAGGCCATGTCGCCCAGCGACAGTTTGCCGAGGATTTCGGTGCATAGGTCGTGACCCTTGACGGTGATGCGGTCGACGGCGCTCCAGGCGATGTCGGTGCGGATGGATTTGCGTTTTGCCATAGTGGTAGTCCGGGGTTGATATGGATCAATCGAGCTTAGCACTGGTGCTGCTTTGTTGCATTTTCGGGCGAAGGGGCGGCCGTTTCACTTTAAAATGACGGTTCCTGAAGAAGTCGGAGTCCACCATGCAAATGTCTGCCAAAAAACTAAATCCTGCGGCAGTGGGCAGCCCCACGCAGCAGCTCTGCGCTTTTCTGTCTTCGATCCGTTATGAGGATCTGCCGGCTCCCGTGGTAGCACGCACCGAAGAACTGTTTCTCGACTGGTTCGCGTCGGCGCTGGCCGGCAAGGGCGCACGGCCGGTGTCGGTGATTGACGGCTTTGCCGCCGCGATGGGGCCGAAGGATGGCACCGCAGAAAATCTGCTGACCCGCAAACGTACTTCGCCTTTGTTTGCGGCACTGGTTAACGGCGCGGCCTCGCATTTTGTCGAGCAGGATGATCTGCACAACAGTTCGGTGTTGCATCCGGGCACCGTGGTGTTTCCCGCAGTGCTGGCCGCGGCGCAGGATATCGGCGCCACCGGCAAAGAACTGATTGCTGCTTCGGTAGCCGGTTATGAATGCGGTGTTCGCGTCGGTGAGTTTCTCGGCCGTTCGCATTACAAGATTTTTCACACGACAGGTACCGCGGGCAAACTGGCTGCCGCTGCCGGTGTGGCGCATATCCTGAAGCTGGATGCAGAGAAGATGCAGCATGCGCTGGGCTCTGCCGGAACGATGGCGGCAGGCTTGTGGGAATTCCTGCGCGATGCCGCGGATTCCAAACAGCTGCACACCGCGAAGGCTGCTGCCGACGGACTGATGGCGGCTTATATCGCACGTGACGGATTTACCGGTGCGCGGGAGATTTTTGAAGGCAAGCAGGGCATGGCGGCGGGCATGTCCAGCGATTCTGATGCGCGCTGGCTGACCGATGGTCTCGGCACGCGCTGGGCCACGGCAGAGACCTCGTTCAAATTCCATGCATCCTGCCGTCATACCCATCCCGCAGCCGATGCGCTGCAGACGCTGATGAAGCAGAATCAACTGAAGGCCGAAGACATCGTCAAAGTCACAGCGCATGTGCATCAGGGTGCGATTGACGTACTCGGGCCGGTGACCGATCCGCAGACCATTCACCAGTCGAAATTCTCGATGGGTTTCGTGCTGGCGATGATCGCCACGCTGGGTCGTGCCGCTCTCGCAGACTTCACGGAAAATTCATTAAAAAACAAAGAATTACGTAACTTCCACGACCGTGTGACCATGGTGCTCGACCCTGAAGTCGACGGTGCCTATCCGCGGCGCTGGCTGGGACGGGTTTCCGTGCAGACGCGAGATGGACGCACTCTGGAATGTCGCGTTGATACGCCCAAGGGTGATCCCGACAACACGCTGTCGCGCCAGGAACTCGAAGACAAGGCGCAGCGTCTCGTCAGTTTTTCTGGAGCAGCGACGCCCGATGAAGTCAGTCAATCCATCCGGCGCATCTGGAATCTGCGCAACGAGGCCGGCGTGCGTGATTTTCTGGCAGCTCGTTAGGTCACCATGGCGGTAACCCTGCCCAGGCGCCGCATTCTTCAGGCCGTTGCACTGGCCGTTGGTGCGGCTGCGGTGCTGGTTTTCTTGCTGCGGCCGAAGGCGCTTCCGGTGGACATCGTGACTCTTGCCGCCACCGATGTGCAGACCAGTGTGGTGGCCAGCGGTCGTGTGCTGCCGCCGGCCAAAGTTGAAATCGGCGCCACCATTACCGCCCGCGTTGAAAAAGTGCTGGTGCGCGAGGGCGCGCGCATCGAGGCGGATCAGGTGCTGGTCGAGCTGGAGCGCAGTGAGCTGGCCGCCGCCGCCGCGCAGGCGCGTGCCGCACTGACGCGTGCGCAGGCCCGGGTCAAATCCGTGCAGACACTGGCGCTGCCGACGGCGCAGGCCGGACTGAAGCAGGCGGAAGCAAATCTGTTGCAGGCCGAGCGTGATGACAAGCGCAACCGCGACCTCGTTGCCAAAGGCTTCATCAGTCAGGCGCGTGTCGAGGAAACCGAGCGCCAACTGGATGTTGCACGCAGTCAGCTCGCCAGTGCAAAGGCTCAGGCCAGTGCGCAAGGCGCCAGTGGTGCCGAAGCCCAGCAGGCGCAGAGCCAGTTGGCTGAAGCGGTTGCCGCTCTGGAGGCGGCCCAAGCCAAACTGGCGCAGACCCGCATTCGCGCGCCGGGTACGGGCGTGGTGCTGGAGCGTCTGGTCGAGCCCGGCGATATCGCGCAACCCGCCCGACGCATGATTAGCCTCGCGCTGGACGGTCCGGTGCGCTTGATCGTGCAGGTTGATGAAAAGAATCTGCCGCTGATTACCAAAGGCGCTGTGGCGATGGCGGCAGCCGATGCTTTTCCCGCAGAACGTTTTGAGGCGGCGGTCAATTACATCTCGCCCGGCATTGATGCCAGTCGCGGCTCGGTCGAACTGCGGCTGGATGTGGCGAAGCCGCCGGCGCTGCTCAAATCCGACATGACTATTTCGATGGATCTGCAGGGGCCCTTGCTGAAGCAGACCCTGATGCTGCCGGCGGACGCCGTGCGCCAGTTGCAGACGGAATCACCCTGGGTGCTGGTGGACCGTGAGGGCACCGCAGTCAAAGTCGCGGTGAAGGTCGGATTGCAGACCCAGGGGCGGGTAGCGATTGCCGAAGGCCTCAAGGCCGGTGATCGTGTGATCCTCAACCGCGAAGTGGAAGCCGGCAGCCGGGTCCGCGACCGGCGATGAATGCTTTAGGGTTTGAGCTGACCGTAGCCCTGCGTTTTCTGCGCGAAGGGCGCATGCAGACGGCTTTGATCATCGGTGGTGCCGCCATCGGCGTTGCGGTGATTTTTTTCATTACTGCGGTGCTCACCGGCGTGCAGGGCGATCTGATCAAACGCGTCACCGGCGCTCAGGCGCATATTGTCATCAAACCTCCTGAAGAAATCGTCGCACCGCTGGTGGCTGGTGATACCGACGGCACGCGGCTGTCTTCGATTCAGGCGCGGCCGCAGCGACTGACCACGATCGACGGCTGGCCTGCACTTGCGCGCGCAACGGAAGCCACGGAAGGTGTGATTGCCGTGGCGCCGGTAGCGACAGGATCGGGACTGGGGATCAAAGGCGAGGCGTCACGTTCTGTGGTGATTGTCGGCACCGAGCTGGAACGTTATCTGCGTGTGGTCAAACTGGATGACAAGGTCAAGTCGGGTGTTCTGGTGATCGAGCCCGGTGATGCGCTGATCGGTATCGAACTGGCCAAAGACCTCGGTGCCGTACTCGGCGACCGCTTTCGCGTGCAGACCGCGCAGGGCGGCAGCGAAGTGTTCCGCATCCGCGCCCTGCTCGATCTCGGTTCACGCGAATTGAACCGGCGTTATGTGTATACCGATCTGCGTGCGGCGCAGAGCCTGCTGGGCATCCCCGGGCGCATCACCAATCTTGATGTGGCGGTGCGAGACATCATGAAGGCCGAAATCATTTCGGCAAAACTGCGTGCGCAGTCGGGTCAACTGATCGAAAGCTGGATCCAGACCAACAACCAGATTTTTGCCGCGATCAAGAACCAGGACATCATGACCCTTCTGATCCGGTTCTTCATCACCGTGGTTGTTTCATTGGGTATCGCCAGCGTGTTGGTGGTATCGGTGGTGCAGAAACGCAAGGAGATCGGCATTCTGCGTGCAATCGGCGCCACGCGCCGGCAGATGCTCAGCGTGTTCCTGCTCCAAGGTGTGATTGTCGGTGTCGGCGGGGCCTTGCTGGGGTCGGTGCTGGGCATGATGCTGGTCTCGCTGTTCAGCCGTATTCTGCGCAATGCCGAAGGTCAGGCGCTGTTTTCGCTGTCCTTCGATTTCCGGCTGATCGGTTTTGTCGTGGCCGGTGCAGCCGTGCTTGGCCTGATGGCTGCGGTGTTGCCGGCACGCAATGCTGCACGGCTGGACCCCGCGCAGGCGATCCGGGGTTGAGATGACCAACAAGACAACCGGGCCGCTGGTTGAGATCCGCGGGCTGCAAAAAACCTATAACGCAGGCCTGCCCAATGCCGAGGAGGTGCTGCATGGCATTGATCTGGCGATCAATCAAGGTGAGTTCACAGCACTGATCGGCCCTTCGGGTTCCGGCAAGAGCACGCTGTTGAATATCCTTGGTCTTCTCGAAAGTGCATCAGGGGGCAGTTATCAGCTGGGCGGGCGTGATGTCACGGCATTTGACGACGATGAGCGCACGCTGGCACGGCACGAAGTACTGGGTTTCATTTTCCAGTTTCACCACCTGCTGCCGGCGTTTACCGCTGCTGAGAACGTCATGCTGCCCGGATTGATGGGGCGCAGCCGCGGCGTGCTGCAAAGCGATCTGCGTGAGCGCGCGATGGAACTGCTCGATGCGGTCGGCCTGCATGATGCGGCCGACAAGAAACCGACTGAACTGTCAGGCGGCATGCAGCAGCGGGTGGCGATTGCCCGCGCGCTGGTTCGCGGTCCGCAGCTGGTGCTGGCTGACGAGCCGACCGGCAATCTGGATACGCACAGCAGCGACACGATATTTGCGCTGCTGCGTAAGTTCAACCGTGAGCGGGGTACCGGACTGCTGATCGTGACCCATGATCCGCGGCTGGCGGCGCGCTGCGACCGCATCATTGAACTGGTGGACGGGCGCATTGCTTCGGATAGACCCAATACCCCGGCAGTGACCTGATTGTGTTTCAGGGCCGGCCGGCGCAGCACTGCCAGCAGTCCGTAAACTGACCTTCACTGGATTCATTGCAGCGCGGGCATTGCCAGCGCTGATCGGTCATTGCGGCTGCAACCCGGCCCTGCAGGAAATCACGGAGCAGGCGATCGGCTTCATCCAGCTGGCGGTCGTCTGTCACCCATACGGCGCATGCATCGAGGGGCAGCTCTCCGAATCCGCCCGCCAGCCATTCGCCACGCACCAGTGCTGCAATGCCGCATGATTGCAGCAGGCCGCAGATCAGGTGGGCTTCCGCCGCGTGTCGCGCATTGTGGATACGTTTCATTCTATTGACGAGACTAGGTGATGCCTCCTTTCGGTGCAAGGGGAATTCCGGGGGTAGGAGCACTGCGGTCGGACTGGTAACATCGGGCGCTTGTACAACGCTGGGGGATAAGGAAATGGCGGTATTGCGTTTATTGAGCGCCGGTGCAGCTCAGGCAGTCTGTGAAGAAGTCATTGCGGCGTTCGAACGCGACACAGGGCATCGTGTCGAGGCTGCCTATGGCGCGGTCGGTGCTATGAAGGCCCGCATGGTCGGCGGCGAAGCCGTCGATGCGATCATCCTCAGCGCGCAACTGATCCAGGATTTGGTTTCTGCCGGCATGGTTGCGATCTCTTCAGTAAAGGACATCGGCAAGGTCGGCACCGGCGTTGCGGTACGCGCCGGAACACCATTGCCTGAAGTGCGTACGCGTGAAACGCTGCGAGCCAATATTCTTGCGGCTTCAATCATCGTCTGTCCCGATCCGGCAACCGCCACGGCGGGCAAGATCGTGATGAAGCTGATGGAACGTCTGGGCGTGGCATCGCAGGTCGAGGACCGCATGCAGTTTTATCCCAACGGCAACGCTGCGATGAACTGGCTGGCCGCAAGCAACGGCAATTTCGAACTGGGCATTACCCAGAACACCGAAATCCTACCGATCAAGGGAGTAACTTTTGTCGGCCCGCTGCCTGATGAGTTCCAGATGAAAACCGTTTACACCGCCGGCATTGCGGTGCGTGGGGCGCAGCCTGAGTTGGCCCGCGATTTCATCCGCCGCCTGACTGCGCCGGAATTCCAGCCGCAGTTGCGTGCCGCCGGTTACGAAATCGATTGACGGGGATGCCAGTGGCACAGAAATCCTGGTTTTTGAAGGGTGATGTGGTGTCGGGTGCGGTTCTCGCCGCACTCGGCGTATACATCATTTCCGAAGCGCGGCAATGGAACTACGTAGGCCCTGAGGGCCCGGGTCCGGGCTTTTTCCCGCTTTGGTACGGCATCGCCATGATGATCCTGTCGCTGTGGCTGGTGGTCGTGTCAGCGGTTCGTCCGGCGGCTGCCGGCGCGAAAGTCGACTGGACGGGCGTCGGCCGTGCGATGCTGGTGTGGGCCGTGTTCGCGATCTGCACCGTGCTGCTCAAACCGCTGGGCTTGTTGACCGTACTGGCGTTGCTGACCCTGTTCATCGTCGGTGTGATGTACGGTAAGCCCCTGAAAATCGCCTGTGCGGCTGCCGCAGGCACCACTGTTGGTTTTTATCTGGTGTTCACACTGGCGCTGAATGTCGGCCTGCCGGTGGGACCGCTGGGTTTCTGAGCTGAACTCATGGATGTATTAGCCAATCTCGGGCACGGCTTCGTCGTTGCCCTTCAACCGCTGAATCTGTTCTGGTGTTTTGCGGGCGTTTTTCTCGGTACTGTTGTCGGCGTGATGCCGGGCCTCGGACCGGCGGCGACCATTGCGATGCTGCTGCCGCTGACTTTCAAGATGCCGCCGACCAGCGCGCTGATCATGCTGGCCGGTATTTATTACGGCGCCAAATACGGCGGATCGACAACGGCCATTCTGCTGAATGTGCCGGGCGAATCGGCTTCGGTGGTGACCTGTCTCGACGGCTATCAGATGGCGCGCAAGGGGCGGGCAGGTGCTGCGCTGGGTATTGCCGCGATCGCATCATTCATCGCCGGCACGGTTGGCGTGGTGGCGCTGATGCTGGTGGCGCCGCCGCTGGCAAAGTTCGGCCTTGCCTTCAGTTCACCGGAATATTTCGCTCTGATGGTGCTGGGTCTGGCGATGGTGGTGCTGCTGGCCGGCGAATCGTTGGTGAAGGCGCTGCTTGCGATGCTGGTCGGGCTGTGGATCGCCGGCATGGGCATCGATCTGTTCAGCGATGCTTCGCGTTTCACCTTCGGCAACAGTGAAATGCTCGATGGTGTTGATTTTGTGATCGTCGCCATCGGCGTGTTTGCGCTGAGCGAAGTGTTCGCCAATATGGAACAGCGCGAAGAGGGCACGATGCTGCCGGTGCCCAAGGGACTGCGCAACCTGTTGCCGACGTTGGAGGAGCTCAAGGCCTGTCGCTTTGCCTTCCTCAACGGTTCTGTGGTCGGTTTCATCATCGGTGTGCTGCCCGGCGCCGGTTCGACGATTGCTTCGTTCATTTCCTATGGCCTCGAGAAGGCCGTTTCCAAACATCCGGAGAAATTCGGTACCGGCGTGCCCGAGGGCGTTGCCGCACCGGAAGGCGCGAATAATTCCGAGACTGGTGGAGCGCTGGTGCCGCTGCTGACTCTGGGCATTCCCGGTTCAGGCACCACGGCGATCCTGCTTGCCGCATTTGTGCTCTGGGGCCTGAAGCCAGGTCCCCTGATGATCCAGGACAATCCCGAACTGTTCTGGGGTCTGGTGGCGAGCATGTACGTCGGCAACGTCATGCTGCTGGTGCTTAACCTGCCGCTGATTCCGTTGTTCGCGCAGATTCTCAAGCTGCCGTCCTACCTGCTGTATCCGATTATCCTGGGTATTTCCCTGGTCGGTGTCTACACGGTGTCGAGCAGCCTGTTCGACTGTTATATGCTGGCAGCTTTCGGCCTGCTGGGTTATCTGATGCGCCGGCTGGATTACCCGTCGGCGCCATTGATCCTGGGCCTGGTGCTCGGGGACTCGATGGAGCGCGCATTGCGCCAGTCGCTGATGATGTCGCAGGGCGATCTGGGTATTCTGGTGTCGAGGCCGATTTCGGCCACAATGCTGTTTCTGGCGGTATTGCTGTTGATCATGCCGTTGTTCCGGAAAGTCAATTCCTGGCGGGTCAGGGCGATCGAGGAAAACGGCTGAGCGATTGTCAATTCAGCTGAATATTCAACGGCGGAGACCGCCGTTTAATTTACGAGGAGAAGTGATCATGAAATTGCGCACATCCATCATCTTGGCCGCTTGCGCGGCCGCTCTGGCAGCGGCACCGGCCTGGGCACAGTTCAAACCGACCAAGCCAGTTGAAATCGTTGTGCATACCGGTCCCGGCGGCGGAGCAGACGTGCTGGCCCGCTTCATGACCCAGCTGATCGAAAAAGAAAACCTCGCGCCGGTGCGTTTCCAGGTCAACAACCGAGACGGCGGTGGTGGCCTGCGCGCAATGGCCTATGTCGCCGAGAAAAAGGGTGATACCCACACCATCGCCATTTTTACCGGCAACTGGCTGACCAATCCGCTGGTGCGTGCTGAAGCAAAATTCACGCTGAAAGACATGCAGCCTGTGGCCCGTCTGGTGCTGGAGCCGGCCGTGGTGGCGGTGAAGGCTGATGCGCCGTTCAAGACGATGAAAGATTTCATCGAAGCGGCGAAAAAAGCGCCGGGTACGCTGAAGCAGTCCGGCGGTTCGCAGACCAGCCGCGACAACGTGGTGCGTCAGCTGCTGATGAAATCGACCGGCGCCAACTGGGCCTATATCTCTTTCCCAGGCGGCGGCGAACGCATTGCCGCACTGCTGGGCGGTCACGTCAACATGATGGTGATCGAGCCGCAGGAAGCCGGCGAGCACATCAAGGCTGGTGGCATGCGCGTGATTGCGCAGGTCGCTGAAAAGCGCCTGGCCGCTTACCCGAATATTCCGACGCTGAAAGAAGCCGGTTACGAAATCCCCAATGTGCCGCAGGTGCGCGGCGTGGTGATGCCGTCGGGCGTGTCGCCGGATGTCGTGGCCTATTACGAAGACCTGTTCCAGCGCATGGTGAAAACGCCGACCTGGCGCAAGTATCTGGAAGAGCAGCAGTTTGAGGACGGCTTCCAGAAATCGGTCGAGCTCGGCAAATTCTTCGACACCTTCACCAACCAGATGCGCGAAATCCTGAAAGAAGCGGGCACCCCGGTCGTACGCTGACCGACCCTGCGAATGCGTGGCTGCTGATTGCAGTCACGCCCGACACGGGGGTGAAAGCCCCCGTTTTTTTGACCTGTAGCGGATGAAACAATGAGTGAAAAACTGCCTGAAGTCGCGGTCGCCGAGCGGCTTGCCAAACAAACCCTGGCACTGACTGTCGATGCCATTCCCGCGGAAGTGCTCGCGCGCGCCGAAGAACTGTTGATCGATGTGGTCGGCCTGTGTGTTGCGGCACGCAATACCGATTACATCAAGGCGGTGATTGCCGGTGTCGATGCCGGCGGGCCGTGCACGGCCATCGGCCATACCCAGACTTTCTCGGCAGAGGCAGCTGCGCTGATCAACGGCACAGCGACCCACGGCGAAGATTTTGACGATACCTTCGAAGGCGGTCCGGTGCATTCGAGCACGGTGATCGGTCCGGCAGTGCTGGCGGCTGCTGAGCGTTTCGGCTGCGACGGGCGTGACGTGCTGGCCGGATTTGTCGCCGGCGTTGAGATGCTGTGCCGGATGTCGATGGTGATCCCCAAGGCCATCCACAAATCCGGTTTTCATCCGACGGCGGTGCTCGGCGCGATGGGTGCGACACTCGCTGTAGCACGGACGATGAAGTTGACCCAGCAGCAGACCGTGGATGCACTGGGCATCGCCGGCAGCATGGCCAGCGGCATCATTGAATATCTCGCTGAAGGCGCATGGACCAAACGAATGCATGCCGGCTGGGCCGCGCAGGTGGGTATCCAGGCGGCACGTTTCGGCCAGCAGGGCTTCCTCGGGCCGCGCACGGTGTTTGAAGGCACACACGGTCTGTATTACGCCTTTGCGCGTTCCGCGACCGGTGACTATGACGTGCTGACCCGTGATTTCGGCAAGGACTGGTACATGTCGCGGATCACGTTCAAGCCCTATGCGACGGGCACAATGAACCAACCCTATGCCGACTGCGCGCTGCGTCTGGCGAAAAAAGGTTTTGCTGCGGAAGATGTGGTCGATGTGCTGTGCGAAACCGCAGAAGGTTACGTGCACCGGCTGTGGGATCCGCTGCCGGCCAAGCAGCGTCCGGCCAATGAATATGCCGCGAAGTTCAGCGCGCCGTTCAATATCGCCGTTGCCTTTGTTACCGGCGGAGCGGGTCTGGCGGCATTCACCGAAGAGACCGTGCGCGATGAACGCATCCTCGCGCTGGCTTCGAAAGTGAAATACGTCGTTGATCCGAACAACCCCTATCCCAAGGCCTATACCGGTCACGTGCGGATGACGCTGAAGGACGGAAGGGTGTTTGAAGAGCGCCAGCCGCATATCCGCGGTGGTGCACAGGAGCCGCTTACGCGCGCCGAGATCGAGGATAAATGCCGCCTTAACTGCGTCTTTGGCGGCTGGAGCGAGCAGCAGATCGCCGCCTTCCTGAAATCGGTGCCGGGACTGTTGTCAACACATGTAAATCTCAAAGCCCTGCGTTGTTGATTTCCTCATCAGTGCTGCTGCTTTGAACGCAATCCTTTATTGGCCCTGCGTTAAGAGGCAGCAGCCTGTTCTAAAACTCCAGTTGGCGTTGTGTGGGCACTGATTTTTTAAGCCTCGAGCGCCCACTCCAGTCGGGCCGTCGTGATCCATGACGCTTGATGATTTCTTCTTTGCCGGCTTTGACTGCAGGTTGTGAGCGTAGCGCGTGCAAGCGTGCCTTGGCGCTGCGGGTAGCGGTTTCCAGATCGACCAAAGGCTGAGGGATGTCCTCGCCAACGCGCAGGCCGCAGCGTTCCTGCTGTGCCTCGGGCATACGCCAAGGCTCAAATAGCCAGACATCAGGCACATTGCGTAAATACGGAAGCCAGTGGCGTACGAAGCGGCCTGCCGGATCATGGTCGCGTGCCTGCTTAACTGGGTTATAGACGCGGGGGAGGTTAATGCCGGTGGTGCCTGACTGCATCTGCAATTGGCTCCAGTGGATTCCCGGTTCGTAATCCAGGAACTGCCGTGCGAGCCACAGTCCAACCGGGCGCCAGTGCAGCCAGAGTGGATATGCGGCCACCGATACCAGCATCGCCCGCATCCGGAAGTTAATCCAGCCGGTTTCCCGCAGCATGGCCACACAGGCGTCGACCATCGGCCAGCCAGTGCGACCGGTTACCAGTACATCGAAATGTTCCTGGTTCCAGTTCTCTTCTCGCAGCCCATCGTAACCGGGGTGCATGTTTCGCTGTTCGATAGCCGGTTCGCTTTCAAGTTTCTGGATGAAATGGCAGTGCCAGTGCATGCGGCTGATGAATGCGTTAATGCCTGCACGGCGGCGGTTTCCAGCAGCCTGCTGCGCTTGGTCTGCTGCCAGAACTACCTCGCGGGTACTCAGGCAGCCATATGCCAGGTACGGTGACAGCCGAGAACATGCGGTCGGCGCGAGGAGCGGAGATGAGATGCCCCCCCTGTATTGGCGACTGCGTTCGGACAGAAAACTGTCCATGACTTTGAGACCCAACCGGCGTCCGCCTCGCTGGCGCTGGGGCGGATCGTGAGGGCTGAGGCACAGATCCTTTGTTGCAGGTGGCGGCTCGTTCCACGGCAAGGTCACTGTCTTCAGTTGCGGTACGGGCAGTGGCTTCTTCAAATGATGACGTTGCCACATGTCATGCCAGAGATCACGGTCATGCAGTCGGCGCGTGACGCCAAATTGAGGAAATTCATGCCAAGTCAGACCATTCGCGCGACACCAGTGGGCCACTGCGCGATCACGAGCGTAAGTCCAGCCGTTTCCGGTTTCCTCGTGCGAGTACAACGCATCAAATGGCGACAGTGCGTGCAGGCGGGCCAGTACGTCAACGATTTCGCCGGTCACCAGATGCAGACGGCCACCGATGCGACGTAGTTCCGCGTAGAGATCCCGCAGGCTTTCGAGGATGAATTCGTAATGCTGCATAGCGGTGTCGGGCTGACGCCAAAGCTCGGGCTCGATCACATAAAGGCACAGCACAGGACCTCGCGCTGCGGCAGCGTGCAGCGGCGCGTGATCGGTAATCCGCAGGTCGCGTTTGAACCAGACCACGCTGTAGGGCTGCCAACTCATGCTGCACCGTGCCCCTGGTTGACCTGGTGCCAGAACGACGAGAACGAGCTGCAGAAAGATTCCGGGTTGCGGAACTGACGGGGTACGGGCCGGACCCGGGACACCGTGAGTAAGGCTTTGTCATAGACGGGGTGGTCGGCAGCTAATGCATCTGCCTCTAAGCCTGAAAGCAACAGGGGAATTTCACTGGAATCGGCTGCAAGGCATTGATAGCCGTTGAATTTGACCCTGTCTTGCAGAAAGGCCCAGCGCCGGGCAGACCAGGGCCAGCGCTGATGGAAATCACGCAACAGCAATACGCGCAAGTGGCCGGTCTGGGATCGCAAGTTCCACGGGTGGATCAGCGCGATGCGATTTTCCGGGATTGTGGCGCTTGATTGATCCAGGGCGGCAGGAAGCGGCAGCAGGGGTGGCGGAACAATCGGTTCTGGTTGCTGCGCTTCGCGGCCGACGTCCGTATCGCTTTCTGCGATGTGTTGCAGGACATCGTAGCTGCAATCGATCGCGCTGCGCCTACTGGCCATTGATGGTGCAAAGCGCTCAACATTGTCGGCATTGAACAGATAGGGCTTGCCGGTGAGCGTGCCGGCCACCCATTGCCATGACAAATGGTTGCAGGGCAGGTCGCCGTCCAGCAAGTGACCGTACATCCAGTCAGCACCAATGCGCCAATCGACCTTGCGTAAATGCACTGCATATGAGGCCAGCCACATCCTGGCATGATTGTGCAGATACCCGGTCCCGTAAAGTGTTCTAACTGCACTATCAATGACCTTGACGCCGGTGCTTGCGGTCAATAGATCCTCTGGAATTTCGGTGCGGTAGCCGTTGCCGGGCGGATGTCGTAACGAGCTCAGGATGCCATCGCCGATCCGAGTCCATGCATGATGAAAGTATTCCCGCCAGGCCAGTTCAAAAATAAACTTGTGCTCTGTATGCAGTCCGTGGCGTTCCTGTAGGAATGTGACGACGTCGGGTACACTGATAAATCCGTGAGTGAGATAAGGCGATAGTCGTGACACCGCGCCATCGAGATGATTGCGGCTTCTGGCGTAACCCTCAGGGTCGATCGCTTCGAGGCGAGCAGCAAGTGCCGCATCGGTGGCAGGAAATTCGCCGATCAGTGTGGGTTCCGGCTCTTGAGCAGAGTAGCCCATAGAATCCATATGCTAAGAGGCAACTTAAGGAACGACGATCCCGGTGAACGCCGAAGCTATTGAAGAATTGGTGGCCAAGAACGTTTTGTCTAGTGTAACGACTGGAAGTTTATCTTGATCATCAAGAAAACGCGTCTCCAGACGGGAGCCTTCGCCAGCCTTGAACAGGCCGTGAACTACAACGGGGATGTATTGCAGGCTGGCGTGCGGGTTAGGCCCGGTCTGCATTGTGGCAGCCCCGCATCAGGTGCCTCCTGGCTTCGGGTATCATGGATATTAATCCCCGGCTTAGTCCCGAATCATCAGGAAAATTGACATGACAGAGCGCCTCAGTATCGACATCGTTTCCGACGTGGTTTGACCCTGGTGCTTCATCGGCAAGCGCAAGCTGGAAATCGCGCTGCAGCAGTTCGCGGAACTGCACCCCGATGAGGACAAACCGGCCGTGCGCTGGTTGCCGTTCCAGTTGAATCCCGATCTCCCGGCGACGGGTATCTCGCGTGCCGATTACATCCTGCGCAAATTCGGTGAGCGCGACAGCTCACGCTATAAACGTGTGGCGCTGGTCGGCAAGAGTGTCGGCCTCGACATGAATTTCGACGCGATCAAGGTGCAGCCGAATACCGTGAAGGTTCACCGGTTGATGCACCGGGCAGGCGAACTTGGTTTTCAGGATGCGATCGCCGAAGCGGTGTTCCGCGCTTATTTCATCGAGGGCGCCAATCTGACAGACAGCGCTGTGCTGGCGGACTACGCCGCGAAGGCCGGAATGGATCGCGCAGAGACACAGGCTTATCTGGACAGCGATGCGGATGTGGATTTGATCCGCAGCGCCGATCAGGAAGCGCGGCAGGTCGGTATCGAAGGTGTGCCATTTTTCATTATCAACCGCACCATCGGCATTTCCGGCGCGCAGGACCCGGAAGTGCTGTTGCAGGCGATGGAGCAGGCGAGGGCGGGCAAATAATTTCCGGCAGGCCGGAGGGTAGGTGATGGCTGAATCAAACGAATACCGCAACGCGCTGGAAACCGGCGCAACACTGGCCGAGTATCAGCTGAAATCGGTACTGGGCGTGGGCGGTTTCGGTATGACCTATCTCGCCTGGGACGGCAATCTCGAAAAACACGTCGCCATCAAGGAATACCTGCCGGGCGATCTGGCCGTGCGTGCGCTTGATGGCAGCGTAGTGCCGGTCTCGACCAATCACCAGTATGACTACCAGTGGGGCCTCGAACGGTTCATTCTCGAGGCGCGCACGCTGGCCCGATTCAGCCATCCGCATATCGTCCGCGTCAACCGCTACTTCGAAGCCAACGGCACCGGTTATATGGTGATGGACTACGAAGAAGGGGAATCGCTGAACCAGCTCCTGAAGCGCGCGCCATTACCTGCGGAGGCGGAGCTGCGACGCATCCTGCTGCCGTTGCTCGACGGACTGGCGGCGGTGCATGCCGCGAAGTTCCTGCACCGCGACATCAAACCCAGCAATATTTTCATGCGCGCCAACGGTTCGCCGGTGCTGCTCGATTTCGGCGCTGCACGCGCGACCGGCGGCGGCACACGCAGCCTGACCGCGGTGCTGACTCCCGGTTACGCGCCGCTGGAGCAGTATTCTGCGGACGGCAAGCAGGGGCCCTGGTCGGATATTTATGCTATGGGCGGCGTGTTGTATCGCGTGGTCACCGACCGCAATCCGCCGGATGCCGTGAGCCGCCTGCAGAACGACGGCGTCAAGTCAGGTCTTGCCTCGGCGCAGGGCCGTTACAGCGCGCCGCTGCTGCGGGCAATCGAGTGGGCACTGTCGGTGAAAGCGGAAATGCGTCCGCAGACGGTTGCGGAGTGGAAAGCCGCACTGGATGCGCAGGCCACGGTGACGATGACGCAGTCGGCAAGTGCTGCAGGGGCTAATGCAACTGCGGCTACCGTACGTACGGTGGCAGCGACGGCCCCGGTCACGCGGACGGCAACGGTTCGAACCGTTCCTTTGCAAACCGATCACGGATCTTCCTGGCGCCGTATCGGCTGGATGATGCTCTGGATCATTGGTGTGGTCGTTGCGGTGACCTGGTACAAGCGCCGGCCTGAGCCGCAGCCCGTACCGGCACCGGTCGCGCAGTTAATGCGCCAGCCACCGCCGGTTCAGGTGCAGGTTGTGCCCACGGCGCCGCCGGGAGTTCCTGCGCCGGCCACGGATATCATCACGGTACAGCCGGTTGACCCGCGTCCTTCACGCGAATTGGCATCCGAGGTGGATTCGCGCGAACGTCCGTCGCGTCCGGATACGACGCCGTCGGTGCCCGAGCGTGCACGGGAGCGGCTCAGTGAGGATTTCCGCAGCGCGGATCGCGATGGCGATGGCTATCTGTCGCAGGCTGAAGTTGAAGGTCGTTTTCCCGGGATTGCCAGGGATTTCGCCAAAGTGGATCTCAATGGTGACCGGCGCATTTCGCTGGATGAATTCATTGAACTGCGCCGCCAGCAGTTTGAGGGGCGCAAGGCTTCAGTGCAGGGGCGTTAATCAGGTCTTCAGCAGGAAGTTGCGGACTGCAGCGATCTGGTCGTCGGCCATCAGTGCCGGCGCGTGGCCGACGCCGGCGAATTCGATCAGCGTCGGTTCCGGTCCGCGTCGCGTCATTTCCACGGCGGTTTCGCGCAGCAGCAGGTCGGATTCCGCGCCGCGCAGCAACAGCGTTGGACAACGGATCGCATCGTAGTAATTCCACAGCAGGATGTCTTTCGCTGCCGCTTTGCGGAAGGGCTGGGCGATATCCGGATCGTAGTTCATGCCCCAGCGGCCTTCGGCATTGCAATTTGCGCTGTGTTCGGCGAGATGGCGCCATTGTGCATCGGTCAGCGGTCCGAAGGGTGCCGCAACAATACGCAGATACTGTTCGAATTCAGCGTAACTGTTGAACAGCGGATTGCGGCCGACATAGGCGCCGATGCGTTCCATCGATGCTTTCGGGATCAGTGTGCCGACATCATTGAGCACCAGTCGTTGCAGCGGCGTGTTCGGGCGCGATGCCAGCAACATGCCGAGCATGCCGCCCATCGAAGTGCCGACCCAGTTGATTTCAGTGGCGCCTGCTGCGGTGACCCGCGCCATCAGCGCGGTCATGTCATTCATGTATTGCGGGTAACTGTAATCGTCCTTGTTGGGCAGCCAGTCGCTTTTGCCGCGGCCGGCGATGCTGACACTGATCACCCGCAGATCGTTTTGCAGCGCGGCGGCCAGTGCATCGAAATCGCGGCAGTTGCGAGTCAGTCCGTGCACGCAGATCACCACGCGTTTGTTTGCGGGATCGCCCCAGTCGGTGTAATGCAGTCGGTGAAAGCCGCCGCTGTTGAGGCACTGCAGATAATCGTCGTGCATTTACAACCTTTTGTTTTTATTGACTAATTTATGCCAAGCCAGACGAGGCCCCACACACCGAGGCCGATAAAGGCGGTAAGGTGAGCCCAGCTCCACCACAAATAGCGGCGTCCAAGCCTGTCGGGCATTTCATTGGACAGCAGGAACAGCCGTTTGTCGCGCGGCTTGCGCAGCAGATGGACGCCTTCGGACTGACGGCCGGTCTGCTCCAGTTGCCGTTTGCGCACTTCACGAATCGCCTGCATGCGCGCCAGTTCCCATTCCTTCAGGCTGATCGTGCCGTCCTCATCGAGGTCAAATCGTTTGTGCAGGCTCTGCCGGTCGTTTTTCCATTCGCTGAGCAGGGCGCTGACATCTTCACGCTCCTCGGCGACCGACGGTGCATTGGCGGTGTGAGTGAAGAATTCACCGATGGCATAGAGCGTATCGCCGGGCAGCAGTAGCCATTCGTTGTAGCGCATATTGTCTTTCTGCCAGGACTTGTGCTCGCTGGTGACCACTTCGGCGCCGTCCGGTGAAATCACGCAGGATCCGCTGTCATCAGTGAGAAAGAAATGGGCAACACTGCTTCCTTCGTCGACGGTCTTCCATTTGTCTTCGCCCTGTTTTTCTTCGATGGTGTAACGGTACCAGCAGCAGGGGCTCAGACTGGCCGGGCAATGCACAGCCGAGTTATCAATCAGCCGGCCGATGCCGAGCAGTTCGACATAACCCTGGGCGGCAGAAGCGACTTTGGAAGTCGGCAGGTCGTGGATCTGCCGGTAACGCCGGTGATTGCCGAGCCAGGCGAAAAAACTGACCACGGACATCGCGAGCAGTGCAAAGGGCCAGACTTCCGGCGAGTCGGCCTGACCGGCGATGGCGAGGATGATGAAGTGAAGGCCGCCGGACAACAGCAGCGGGCTGCGGCCGCTGCTGCTCGACACGTTGAACGAAAACGCCATTCAGGGCCGCCGACCGTTAAGGATCAGCTGTTGAACAACGACTTGACGTCGACGTCCTTTTTTTCTTCCTCGGAAAACTCCAGTAGATGCGCTTCCTTGAAGCCGAGCATGCGGGCAACGATCACATCCGGAAACTGCTCAATGCGCACATTGTTGATATTGACCGACTCGTTATAGAACTCGCGTCGGTCGGCGATTGCGTTTTCCAGTGCGCTGATGCGGGTTTGCAGTTGCTGGAAGGTCTGATTGGCCTTGAGGTCGGGGTAGGACTCTGCCAGGGCAAACAGGCTGCCCAGTGCCGCGCGCATGCCGGTCTCGGCCTGGCCCAGTGCCGGCATATTCTGCGACTCACGTGCCGAGAACACCTTGGAACGGGCTTCGATGACCTTGGTCAGCGTGTCTTGCTCGAACTTCATGTACTGCTTGCAGGTCTCGATCAGTTTGGGCAGTTCGTCGTGACGCTGTTTGAGCAGCACGTCGATATTGGCCCAGGCTTTGGAGACGTTGTGTTTGATCTGTACCAGCGCGTTGTAGATCGTGATCACGTAGATAACGATGACGGCGAGTACGGCGAGGGTGATGATGGTGCCTAAACCCATTTTTGTTCTCCCTGTAATCCCTTGGTGGGATAAGGGGATTGTATAGCAGTGGTTATGGGTGGTGCAGGTTGTAAGTCACAATCTGCGGTCTCGGGGGCGGCCTTGGTAGGGATCGGCTCAATCATTCGGTCTTTACCAAGAATAGGTGACGGTGTAGCGGACGGTTGTTTCGGCGCCTGCGGCGATGCGTGCCGGAAAGGTAATGGTTCGGGCATCATCTTTGCGATAGTCCTGACTCTTGCTGGTGATCTGCCAGTTGGTCCAGCGGTAGAGGTTTTCCTTGACCATCACCGTTACGGACTCTTTTTTCTGGTTGCGCACTTTGACTTCGATTTCCTCGGTCATGGTTTTGCGTGAGGTGTCGACGTTGAAGCTGACCTGGCGGCGTTCGCCGACGACGTCGAAGGCGGAGCCCATTTTGATCAACACATTCTCGTTGCGCGGGGTGTGGTCGATGACGTCTTCGCCGATGAATTCGAGGGTCTGGTCGGCGCTGTCGAGTTTGGAGACGCGAATACGACCGGAGGGCAAGGGCATGCCCATGTTTTGTTCCTTGGCGTTTTTGAAGCCAAGGTAGACATCAACCTTGCGGTTGCTCTGGATGCCGTAGTTGCGGTCGGTGGCGGGGTTGCCGTAGGGGCGGGCGTCGGCGGCGCCGGCGTAGACCAGCGTTTTTTCGCAGGGCACGGCGCGGGCGACGGGGAAGAGTTCGATTTGCTGGGTCGAGTTGTCGGCGATGGTGGAGGGACGGCCGAGGGTGTAGAGGTGGTATTCAAAAAAGGATTTTTCCTCGAAACCTTTGTCGCTGACTTCCATTGCCATTGCGCGTTGCGCGGCCGGCGCGGCGTAAGCGCGTCCCTGGGGTTGCGGGCGGTGGACGTCGCCCGCGACCAGTTTGAGTTTAGCGTCGGTGTAGGTTGCGCCGGACTTGTTGACGATGCTCACCCAGGCGCCGACATCAAGTTTGCAGCTGTTGGCATCGCTGCCTTCCTGATAGGTCAGGTTGTAATCGGTCCACCAGGTAATGCCGGTGGTCTGGTAGGACACGCGCGTGGCGTGGGTGCCGGCGCCGCTGGCGTTGACGTCCCACACCAGTGTCGGTCGGGTGATCAGACCGCCCGGAAGTTCCGGCAGGCGCACGCCCGCGTTGTGGGGCAGGGTCTGAATGCTGCCGTCGTCGCGCTTGAGCACGATGCCGCCGGCCGTGGACAGCAGCGTTCCTGAAAACGATTCAATGCTACTGCCGCGGATCTGGTCAACGGTGATGCGGCGGTCGATATATTTCTCCAGCAGTTTCTGTGAACTGACCAGATCGAACTGGAAGTTCTGTTCGATGACTCGCGTGCCGGCGGCATCAGTCAGTGACTCAAAAAGCACCGTGGTCGGATCAATCAGTGCGGCGACATCAGTGAAGCGGACATTGTTGCGGCCGCGGGTGAGGGCGATGTCGCGTTGCTGGCGCACCACGGCATAACCGGTTACGGCCGGACCGGCGGCACCACCGCGATACAGTTCCGGCGACAGGGCGCCGGGACGGGCGGTGCTGTAGATGGTCAGCGCCTGACCGGTGTTTTCGGTTTGGGCGATGGCGGGGAAGGCAGCAGCAAGTGCGGCGATGATCAGGGTGACTTGGCGTTTCATGGGGGCTTCCTTTTTGTCGGGATACCAGCCTGTAAACGCACGACCGCGGCATTCGGGGTTAACCCCGCTCCGATCCTCTAAAATCCGGGCCAGACCGGAAAGGATTTAGAACCTTCATGAAGAATATCTGCCTGTTTTGCGGCTCCAATAGTGGTAACGACGGGATTTACGGCACGGCGACTCAGGCCATGGTGCGGGCAATCGGCGATGCCGGCTTAGGCATTGTTTTCGGCGGTGGCAATATCGGGCTGATGGGCGTGGTCGCCGAGGCTGCACTGGCGGCGGGCGTCAATGTCACCGGCGTCACGCCACGCCGCCTCCTGGAGCGAGAAATGGTGCACACCGGTCTGACCGGATTGCATGTCGTCGAATCCATGCATGAACGCAAGGTGATGATGGCGGAGCTGTCCGATGCCTTCATTGCACTACCCGGCGGGATGGGCACCCTGGATGAGTTTTTCGAGATGGTCACGCTGAACCAGTTGGGTGTGCAGAGCAAACCCTGCGGGCTTCTCAACGTGGGCGGTTATTTCGACCATCTGTGCGCTTTTATCGACCATGCCGTAACGGCGCGTTTCATCAATCCGGCGCACCGCGACATGATCGTGCTTGATGACGATCCGCGGTGCATGGTCACCAAACTGGCGGAATGGACGATGCCGCAGACCAGCAAATGGATGGATCAAAAGCGCTGAGTCCGCAGGGTGGGCGCTTATTGGCCATATCAGTGGCTACATCAATGGCCCCATAAGTATTTTTAACCCTGAATTTGAGGGGCAAACTCTACAATTCGCGCGGTAATCACCCACGAATGGTTTGACCCAATGACCACCAGCGCACAGCCCGCAGCCCGTACCGAAACCCGTAATACCACCTGTTATATGTGCGCCTGCCGCTGCGGCATCCGCGTACATCTGAAAAACGATGAAGTCCGCTATATCGAAGGCAATCCCGAACATCCGCTGAACAAAGGCGTGATCTGCGCCAAGGGTGCTTCTGGGATCATGAAGCAGTATTCGCCGGCTCGGCTGACCCAGCCTTTGCGGCGCAAGCCGGGTTCGGAGCGCGGCGCCGGTGAGTTCGAGCCGATCAGCTGGGCCGAGGCCTTCAAGGTGATGGAAGAGCGGCTGGGTAAGCTGCGCTCGACCGACCCGCGGAAATTCGCCCTGTTTACCGGTCGCGACCAGATGCAAGCCCTTACCGGCCTGTTCGCGCGCCAGTTCGGCACACCCAACTACGCAGCCCACGGCGGCTTCTGCTCGGTAAACATGGCCGCCGGCATGATTTACACCATCGGCGGCAGTTTCTGGGAATTCGGCGGGCCGGATCTCGACCGCGCCAAGCTGTTCGTAATGATCGGCACAGCCGAAGACCATCACTCGAATCCGATGAAGATGGCGATCTCGAAATTCAAGCGCGAAGGCGGGCGCTTCATTTCGATCAATCCGGTGCGCACCGGTTATTCGGCGGTGGCGGATGAATGGATTCCGATCCGTCCGGGTACTGACGGCGCGCTGCTGATGGCCTTGTGCCATGAGCTGGTCAAGCTGGGTCTGTATGACCGCGACTTCCTCGCGCAGTACAGCAACGCCGGTTATCTGGTGAACCTCGATGAGAAGAGCGAGAAATTCGGACTGATCGCCTGCGACGAAACCGCAGAAGAAAAAAATCCGCATCGCAAACACCAGCAGCTGTGGTGGGATCGGCACAGCGGCAAGGCAGTGATCAATCACACGGGTGATTCCGATCCGGCGCTGACCGGCAGTTACCAACTGCCCGACGGCACGCCGGTCAAACCGGCCTTCGAACTGCTGCGTGAGCGGCTGACCGAATACACACCGGAGTGGGCGGCTGAAATCACCGGTATCGACGCAGACAAGATTCGCAGTCTGGCGCAGGAAATGGGTATCGCCGCGCGTGATCAAAAAATCGAATTGCCGATTGCCTGGACAGACAGCTGGGGTCGCAAGCACGACAAGGTCACTGGCAATCCGGTAGCATTCCATGCGATGCGCGGCCTCGCGGCGCATTCCAATGGTTTTCAAACCATCCGTGCGCTGTCGATCCTGATGTCGTTGCTCGGCACCATCGACCGGCCGGGTGGTTTCCGCCACAAGGCGCCGTTCCCGCGCAGCACTCCGCCGGTTTATGCACGCAATCCCAATGATCCGGGCGCGGTGAAACCGGATACGCCGCTGGGTGGCGCACCCCTGGGGTTCCCGGGCGGCCCGGAAGATCTTTTCGTCGATGAGAAGGGCGAACCGGTACGGCTTGACAAGGCTTTCTCGTGGGAGCATCCGCTGGCGGTGCACGGCATGATGCATAACGCGATTACCAATGCCTGGAAGGGTGATCCCTACCCGATCGACACGCTGATGCTGTTCATGGCGAACATGGCCTGGAACTCGACCATGAACACCAGTGAAGTGCGCAGGATGTTGAACGACAAGGATGCGTCGGGTGAATACAAGATCCCGTTCCTGATTGTCTGCGACGCCTTCCAGTCGGAGACCACGGCCTTCGCCGATCTGGTGCTGCCGGATACGACTTACCTTGAACGTCACGATGTGATGTCGATGCTCGACCGGCCCATTTCGGAGTTCGACGGCCCGGTGGATTCGGTGCGGGTGCCGGTGGTGCCGGCCAAGGGTGAGTGCAAACCCTTCCAGGAAGTGCTGATCGAACTGGCAGGGCGCCTCAAGTTCCCCGCGTTCACCAAACCGGACGGTTCGCGCAAGTTCAAGGATTACCCGGACTTCATCACCAATTTCGAAACCGAACCGGGATCGGGGCAGGGCTTCCTGATCGGCTGGCGCGGCAAGGATGGCGACAAGGCGCTGGTCGGTGAACCCAATCCGAAGCAGTGGGAGATGTACGCCAAGAACAACTGCGTGTTCCACTACGTGATGCCCGAGTCGTATCAATACATGCGCAACTGGAATCAGGAGTATTCCGAGTGGGCGCAGAAAATGAAACTGCGGCGTTTCGCCGATCCGGTGATCATTCAGTTGTATGCCGAGGTGCTGCAACGTTTCCGTCTTGCCGCGCGCGGTCAGGGCAAACGGGTGCCGCCGGTGCATCTGCGCGAACGCATCACCACTTATTTCGATCCGCTACCGTTTTATTACACGCCGCTGGAAGTGCAGTGCACCGACACCGCGAAGTATCCGTTGTCGGCGATTACGCAGCGGCCGATGGCGATGTATCACTCCTGGGATTCGCAGAACGCTTGGCTGCGCCAGATTCACGCGCATAACTATTTGTTCGTCAACGAAAAAACAGCTGCCACCTACGGCATTGCCGACGGCGACTGGATCTGGGTCGAGTCGATGCACGGTCGAGTGCGTTGTCTGTGCCGCTGCAGCAATGCGGTGGAGCCGGGCACGGTGTGGACGTGGAACGCAATCGGCAAGGCGCAGGGCGCATGGCATCTGTCGCCCGACGCCAATGAGGCGCGCAAGGGCTTCCTGCTCAATCACCTGATCTCAGAAGAGATCCCGATGGGCGACGGCCGCACGGTATCCAATTCCGATCCGGTGACGGGGCAGGCCGGCTGGTATGACGTGCGGGTGCGCATCAGCAAGGCGGAAGCGGGTGAGCCGGAAGAAACCTCGCCGCAGTTTGAGCCGATGCCTGCAGCCCCGGGAACCAACAAGGTGAGAAAGCTGTGGCAGGCCTTTGTCGCCGGCAATGGAGATTTCAAATGACCCAACTAGCCTTGGTCATCGACCTCAATGTCTGCGTGGGTTGCCATGCCTGCGTGACCAGTTGCAAGGAATGGAACACCTCGGGTGAAGCCGGTTTCATGTCGGATGACAATCCCTATGACCGCGACCCGACCGGCACTTTCTTCAACCGTGTGCAGACCTTCGAGGTCGGCGAGTTTCCGGATACGCAGACCGTGCATTTCCCGAAATCCTGCCTGCATTGCGAAGATCCGCCCTGCGTGCCGGTGTGTCCGACGGGAGCGAGCTACAAGCGTCCCGAAGACGGCATCGTGCTTGTGGATTACGACAAGTGCATCGGTTGCAAATACTGCGCATGGGCTTGCCCGTACGGCGTGCGCGAGCTGGACGAGCACCAGAAGGTGATGAAGAAGTGCACGCTGTGCGTCGACCGCATATACGACGAGAAGCTGCCGGAGTCGGAGCGCAAGCCGTCCTGCGTGCTCGCCTGTCCGACCAATGCGCGGCTCTACGGCGACATACATGACGAAGAGTCGATTGTGTCGAAAGCAATCCGCGAGGCGGCCGGTTATCAGCTGATGCCGGAGTGGGGTACGCAGCCCGCCAATCATTATCTGCCGCGGCGCAAGACCGAGGCGAAGCTTCCGGGCGACGTTGCCGCTCGTACTGACAATCCGCTGAACATCGATGGCCCCGCGCCGGTATCCGGCCGGGCCCGATAACAGGACTGAGACATGAATCCCGCCTTTTCCGTTGTATTCCTGACCACGCTGCTCGGCGCCGGGCAGGGCTTGTTCCTCGCGCTGTTTGTCATCGAAGGCGCTGTTGCAGCCGGTCTGCTGACGGCGCCGGCTTCCGGCTTTTATTCCTGCGGCAGCGCAACCGCCGTGATTCTGCTTGGCGCAGGTCTGCTGGCCTCATTTTTCCATCTGGGCCATCCGGAGCGTGCCTGGCGTGCCGCGGCGATGTGGCGTACGTCCTGGCTGTCTCGCGAAGTCATCGTGCTGCCGTTGTTCATGGCGCTGGTGGCCGGTTATGGCTGGATGCACTGGCAGGGCCAGCTCGGCACGCTGACGCTGGGGCTTATTGCGGCCGCAGTCTGTGTGTTGCTGTTTGTCTGCACCGCCATGATTTACGCCTGTATCAAATTCCTTCAGGAGTGGGCGACGCCGCTGACACTGGTCAATTTCACGCTGCTGGGCTGTGCTTCCGGTGTGATGCTGGCCACCGCGCTGGCGGCTGTACGCGGTGAGCCGAATGTGGCGGTCCTAGGACAGTGGGCGATGCTGCTGACGGTGGCCGGCATGGCGACGCGTATTGTTTCGCTCCGGCGCAATGCCGCGCTGAAACCCAAATCGACGCTGCAAAGCGCGATCGGCATTCAGCATCCGAAAGTCGTGCAGAAGGCCCAGGGTTTTATGGGTGGTTCTTTCAACACCCGCGAATTTTTCCATGGCCGCGGACCGGGCACGCTGCGCATGGTGAAGTGGTTGTTCATTGCCGCGGCTTTCGTGCTGCCGGTGGTGCTGGTCAAATCGGGCTTGGGCGCGGGATCATCGGCGCTGCTGGTGCTGGCGTTTGCCGTGCAGTTCTGCGGTCTGGTGGCAGAGCGCTGGTTCTTTTTCGCGCAAGCCAATCATCCGCAAAACCTTTATTATCAGACGGTGTCCTGACCACTGAATTGTTTCGATGCCTCCGACCCCGTCTTTGCGCAACCGTGCCACCAGCGCATTCCACTACGTTTACGGACTGACCCAGCGGGAGAAGCAGCATTTGCTCGGCGAGATCCAGCAAACCCGGGGACTGATGCCGATCCTGATGAAGCCCCGCAACGGACAGCAGTGGACGACACAGGACCGCGTTGAACTGCGCGACCATTTCAATCGCCTGTCGCGGCTGAGTCCTTATCTGGTTCTGGTGGTCATACCCGGCGGATTTCTGGTGCTGCCGGTTTTTGCGTGGTGGCTGGACCGTCGCCGGGTCCGGGTGCGGGACAGCGCCGGCGCGCCGCCGCTGCACTGAAGGGACGCAGGTCCTGACATGACCGATACCGCAGGGGGCTGACTGTCATGGTGGCCATCTGGTATCTGCTGATGCTGGCGCCAGTGATCGCCATCGCGATTTTCTGGTGGAGTTACCGGCGCAAACAGGCGGCACGCGAGCGGCTGGCAAACGAACGCTGGCAGCAGCTCGTGGAAAAGGCCGGTGAAACCGAAAAGGAAGGGCCCGCAGCGGTCGATCCATTGCCGGTCGCCCTGATGCCGCAGAAGACGACGCCATCGGCCGTATCGCAGTCCTATCGCGGCCGGGAACGCCTGCTGGAGCCCGCCGAAACGCTTTTTTATTTTCTGCTGCGGACCCAGCTTCCCGAATATGAGGTGCTGACCACGGTAAACCTGAGCCGGATGCTGGTCATTTCCGCGACTTCGGAAACCGAGCGTGAACGGATGGCCCGGGGGCTGTCGCAACATGCCGTTGATTTCGTGCTCTGCGACAAGGCCATGCAACCGCGCATTGCGATTGATCTGCTGGCCGGGGAGGCGCCCGCGGCGCTGACGGCGGCACCGGATTTCAAGACCCAGTGTTTTGCTCATTCCGGCATCCGTTATGTACGGATTTCGCGGTTGGCTTTGCCGAAGCGGCAGGATGTGCGTAACGCGATACTGGGTGTGGTGGAGGAAGAGGGTGGTGCTGTTTAGCGCTTTGTGTGATTTTTACGGGCTTCCCGATGCGCAATACATTGTTCCAGACAACAGCCTTTTGGCTGTTAAGAGTGTTTTATAAGTATTTGATTATTAATGGTAAATTATTCTAACTCAAATGCTTTCCACATTGTGCTTGACGGGGTTGCGGGCATTCCGTATAACGGCCACGCGTGTTTGGTTTCCAGGTACTTGAAAGTCAGCTGTTCCGCGTAAAGCAAGTTGTCGGTGTGCGTGCTTTTGGGGCTGTGAGATTTAAATACGATATTCGGCGCAAGCCGGCTTTAATCATCCTCAAAAGGAATGCACAAAATGGCAACAGGTACTGTTAAGTGGTTCAACGACGCCAAAGGTTTTGGTTTTATTACTCCTGACGGCGGCGGCGAAGATCTTTTCGCACACTTCTCCGGCATCGCGATGAGCGGTTTCA
>Ga0078894_10000323_pt1 | contig 32490 bp, 46 predicted proteins | sample LauGreSu1BDMLBSD_2_FD_67506 | JGI IMG/M metagenome (GOLD analysis project Ga0078894, IMG submission 67506) | Freshwater lake microbial communities from Lake Michigan, USA - Su13.BD.MLB.SD (version 4) (version 4) | ecosystem: Environmental > Aquatic > Freshwater > Lake | place: Lake Michigan... | reverse complement strand
GGACCACCCCGGCCATCAGCATTACGGCGGCCACCACGAGTGTAGCGGGTTCAATGTCCGCGTCTGACAAAACCAAGCTAGACGGCATCGCAGCCGGGGCTGAGGTAAATGTCAATGCAGATTGGACCGCAGTCAGTGGGGATGCGCAAATCCTGAACAAGCCCACCATCCCGTCCATCACTCAAGTTACCGGGAAGACCGTCGCCACAGGCGCGTGGAGCTTGGTGTCGGGTGTCTACGAGGCGAGCATATCTGACGCGGCCATTACCTCCACTAGCATCGTCAACATCATCCCGGACAACGCTAGTGCCGCCACCATACGTACCGCGCAGATGTTGCCACAGACGGACAGCAGCGCAGGTGCAGTCAAGATTTACAGCACGAACCTTCCGGCGGCTAGCATTACGGTCACACTGAACATCTACAAGCAATGATAGGCGAATTCGCGTTGCCCGCGAACAACCCCAGCGGGGGCGGCGGGACCCTCACCCAAACCCTACGGGAATACGTAAGTGGCACCACGTGGACGAAGCCATCGGGCCTTGTCTTTATCGAGGTTCTGTGTCTAGGCGCAGGCGGTGGGGGCGCATCGGGCGGGCAGTTCGGAAGTGGCGTTGCAGCACCCGGCGGAGGCGGGGGAGGCGCGCCATCTATCTCGTGGACACAGGTCATGGCAGCTTCACTAGGCGCTACCGAGACCGTAACTATCGGAGCAGGGGGAACGGGGGGCACACCGCAGTTAACGGCAAGCACCGTAGGCAACAATGGAGGCACAGGCGGCAACACGTCATTTGGGTCGCATTGTATGGCATTGGGAGGGTTAGGCGCAACTAACCGATTGGGCGGCGGGCAACGTCAGATTAATAGCCACACTCCCGCCTATGGTTGGGGTAGCTTTCCGGGTTCAGAGGGCAGAAGCGCCAGCGCTGCTGGAGGACAGGGTTCTTCGGGTCAGTCGCAGTCATTGGCAACCAACTTCGGAGACCAAATAGTCAACGTATTAGGAGCGCCATCAGGAGGCGGCAACAACACCGCAAACTCCATCGGTACAGGCAACCAAGGCAACCAGTTTTACTTGTTCAATGGAACCGCCACCACAAGGATTCAGGGAGGCGGAGCAGCGGGCGCGAACGGGTTGAACGGCACCAATAACGCGGTAGACCGCATGGTATGGCCTCCCCGTATCGCGGCCCTATCACCGAGTTACAAGCTAGGTGTCAGTGGCGGCAGTGGCGCAAGCTCCATCACTGGCACAGGTGGCAACGGGGGCAACGGGGGCTTGTACGGAGGAGCGGGTTCAGGAGGGGGTGGTTCCCGGAATGGTAACGCTAGTGGTGCGGGTGGTAGCGGGGCTGGAGGTCTTTGCTTTGTAATCGAATACACTATCTAATGATATACGTCGTAATCAAGGGGAACTACGTCATTGACCGCATCGTCGCAGACGAAGCCCCAAACTACCCTCACCCGCATGACGCGGTGGTCCAAGATGTTGACCTCAACATTCACATCGGCGACTGGTACGAGGACACTGAAGACATCTTCTATCGACCCGTCACGGGGGTGCCGCCGGATTGGCCCGATGACCTCAAGCCGCAGTCATGAACCTCGACACGTTGGGTGTGGCGCTGACCTTGCTGCTGGCATTGGTGGCGCAGTGGGTGAAGGTGAACAACGAGCTTACCCGGCTGAGAGGTCGGGTGGATGCGCTGGAGGCGGGCCACGATGAGGTGCGCCAAACCCTGCGTGAACTGGTGTCGTTGGTGACCGAAATCAAGCTGATGTTGGCCCGCAACGGCCTTGACAGCCATGAACCCGCCCCAAGAAAAACACGTTTGTAACGCCTAGAGAATCAGCCAATAAGCACTTCTCAGAAGAAATAACCGAAGCCCTAGAGAAACGGCTAGAATGCCGGAAACGGCAGAAAAAGTACCTCAAACGGCAAATTAGGACCCCATGGAAATCATCCCCGCAGACACCATCATTCTCCACTGCACAGCCAGTCAGCCGGACCCCAAAATTGGGGCTGCGACCATCCGCCAGTGGCACCGCGACAGGGGGTGGTCAGACGTCGGGTACCATTACGTCATCCGGGCCGATGGGGTGATTGAGCCGGGTCGCCCGCTCACGCGCACGGGTTCGCACACGAAGGGCCACAACCATCAAATCGGTGTCGTGTACGTCGGAGGGGTGGACCCCAAGGGCAAGCCCAAGGACACGATGAACCCCGCACAGCAGGCCAGCTTCACCGCCCTCGTGCACACGCTCAGGCACGCGTTTCTCAAACACTTCGCGGTAGCTGGGCACAACGACTACACCGATGCTAAGGCCTGCCCTAGCTTCAAGGTTTCCGCTAAGTTCCCCCACCTAATCTCTAACCCATGAAAGACATCCTAATCAACCACTGGGCTGAGCTGCTGCTCGCCACTATGGCCCTGTTCAAGGTCATCGTCAACATCACCCCTACGGAGCACGACAACAAGGTCTTCACGCTTATCGACCGCCTGATAGACGGGTTCGTCCCCGACCGCCGTAAGCGATGAGCGCTCGCCCATGGACGCGTGTGTTATCTAGTATAAGCGCGCTCGACATCACGGAGGCCTTCAAGACCAAGGGCGACCTCAAGCGCTGGTCCGCTAAGCGCACCGTAGGCGGCGTGATTGCGGCTACCGCCTGCAATGACGTAGTGGCCCACGGGGTAACGTGGGAGGCTGTGGCTATGTGCGCGGTAGGGGTCCTGCCCCTGTGCTTGAGTTTCATGGAGGAATAGCTACCTTCGCCTAGAACTGGTGTGGTTCCCAGTTTGTTTGACCCTAATCAGCCCTCCCGAGCGTATTCGACGCCAGTGGGGGCTGATTTTTTTTTGCCCTGCAAACGCCTAGCAGCATAGGCAAACCAAAAATTTCTCAAAAATAAATTTGGATTGTATTTGGTTTAGGGCTTATCTTTGCGGTGTTCAAACAACAAACAACCACACAATGAGCCACCCCTTCACCCCCGGCCAGCGCGTCATCGGAGTCAACCCTGACACTAACCAGTACGAGCAAGGCGTAGTTGTATTCACCGACATCAAGCACGGCGAGGAGTACATCGCGGTTCGCTACGACAGCGTGCCGGAGGGCTACTTCGAGGCGTACTACCCACGTACCGACTACAACGGGGTTCGCGGCTACGCTATCCGCCCCGTCTACACCATCGCTGGCTAATCAAACCTGTCAAACCTCTCAACCACACCACCATGGACTTCATCAACCTCACCTCGACCGAAGCGCTCGCAGCCCAACACGCAAGCGACATCCTGTTCACATGGAAGCACGTCAACGGACTGACGCCTACCATGGACCGATTCCACCACGCACTGGAGCTGGCCTGCGAGTACTACAGCGTTGACATCACTGACGTAGTCGTCTCAGACGCACTGGACTTCGCTCGCAGCTTCATCCCGGCCCTCTAATCACCAACCAGTCAAACACCCTCAACCACACCACAATGTCCTACACCACCTCCCTCCGCCTCCTCGTCGCTTCACACCTGAGTGACATTGCCTTCGAGATGTCTTTCACCCCCACGGTAGCGTGGGCACGCATCGAGTTCGTCAAGTACCTGACCATCGAGTACAGCGACATGACGCTTGAAGTTAACCCGGATGCTGAGTGGACCCGCTTCCTTGAAGCGTGCCCTTACGTAAAGGATGAGCTGAACCGAAAGGCTAACGAGATTTAACTTTCTCACCTTCACCTAGAACAACCCCTACCATGGAACTATTCGATACCTTCTCAGTAGGCGAGCACTACTCTAGTGCCATCGTCAACGCCGACTACTCCGGCCTGAACGAAACCGAATCCGTACAGCTCAACGACTGGCTCAAGGGCATCGTAGAGAGCGTGGCTTGGAACCACGAGATGACGGTAGAGGCTGCGCGTGCACGGGTGTACCTAGAGTGCGACTATGAACCGCACTTCACCCGGTGCGTAGTGGGTGACCACTACTCGACCTGCTGCCCTGTTCACGTATACGTTGACCTCCGGTGATTAACGCACTCGACCCACAGCGCCTCCGGGACCTCGCAGAGGACTGGAACTGGTGCGCGGACCGCCAGCAGTTCGCGGAGGTCCTCAACCTACACGTAGCGCAGGACACGGGCCTGCTCGCAGCCGCGAAGCTGGACTTCCTGATGGAGTGTCCCTTCCCTATCAAGCACGTGGTTTGGCAGTACGTGCACGAGGCACGAGCGGCTGGAGTCAAGCTACATCCTAGCCTCCAAGCGCTAGCCATTGCAATCATGGTCCGCATCCGCTAAGCGGGCTAGGAAAGCAAAAAAAAGTCAAAGGAAAATTTGGTTTTCCGTTCGCAATCACCCCATCTTAGTGCCGTCAAACAAACCAACCAACCACACCAGCCATGGCTACCACCACCACCACCCGCACCGACCTCTACGAGTCAATCACCCAGCGTGTCATCGAGGGCCTTCAGCAGCGCGGCCTGTCTTGGTTCCGTCCTTGGGGCGGCGCCGATGACGCTCCGATGAACTGGGCTACCAAGACCCGCTACCGGGGTGTCAACGTCTTCCTCCTGAACGCAGCTATGACTGACTTCGGGTTCACCGCTAACGAGTGGATGACCTTCAAGCAGGCGAGCGAGGCAGGCGGGAAGGTCGCTAAGGGCAGCAAGAGCACCTGCGTCATCTACTGGGTAGTGTCCTACTGCCACACTGAGACGGGTAAGTGGTACTCCGAGGCTGAGCTGAAGAAGGCGGGCATCAAGAAGTCCGAGTGCGACGAGCGCTGGACCCTCCGCTCCTACAACGTGTTCAACGTAGCTCAGGTTGAGGGCCTCGACCCGCGTCGCGTCGCCCCCACGAGCGACGAGTTCACACCAGCCACCGGATGGGAGTGGGTGTGGGAGGGCTACGCTAACCGCCCCACCCTGAACCACGGGGGCAATAAGGCCTACTACCGCCCCTCTGCTGACCTGATTCAGATGCCCGAGGCCACCACCTTCGTGGCGGGAGAGGCTTACGCCCACACGCTGTTCCACGAGATGATTCACAGCACGGGTCACACGACCCGCCTGAAGCGCGCAGGCGTAGTGGACGTGCAGGGCTTCGGCACCGACAGCTACGCTCAGGAAGAGCTGGTAGCCGAAATCGGCGCCGAGTACCTCAGCGCACTGGCCGGAGTCGAGTGGCGCGCCGACCAATCACAGGCCTACATCAACGGCTGGGTCAAGCAGCTCAAGGACCACCCTCGCATGGTCGTGTACGCGGCGCAGCAGGCGAGCGCAGCCGTAGAGCACATCCTAGGCAACTAATTCTAACCGGGGGGCAGGAGGGTCCTGCTCCCCATTAACCTCCCTAAATCAAGCAATGATGGGAACCACTAACGAAGGCCACACGGCCACAATGAACCACTTGGTTCAAGCGCTGGACCACGCCAGCAAGCAAATTGCAGCCCTCACAGAGGCGCTCGCAGCCATGTCTAACGCCGCCCCTAGCCAAGGTCAAGAAAGTGGCGAGAACGGCATCCTGTTAACCCGGCAGCACCTCGAGGCGGTGTGCAAGCACGTCTACCAAGAGGCGGTTAAGGATGTCCGGGACGCCCTCACGAGCACGCAGGAGCGCATTAGCGTGGACGTGGAGGTGCAGGAGGACCTCACGGGCGGCTATGGCCGGGTCAGCGGGGAAATCACCATCGAGACACAGGTAGACGTGCGGTGGGAGGACATGTTCGACGGCATCCACCTCAATGACCTGTATGACATGACCTCCGACGACCTCATCGAGCTATGCGCCGAGCTGGAGGATATCGTAAGCGACACCACACCCCGAGCCGATGCCTGAGAACGAAGTACGCCAGCTGCTCGCTAACGTCATCGGCCTTCAGAGCGACGTAGCTGAGCTGATGTTCCGCCTAGGCATGGAGCGGAGCATACACGAGGGCGAGCAGAGCAGGCGCCTGCACCTTGCCCGCGAAGCCGCAGCCGATGCGATGCGGGAGTTACTAGAAGTCGAGAACCAGTTAAACCCATGGATGTAATGAATCAACTACTGACCCCGGTGGATAGCCACGTACAGCGTGCCGCCACCCTGACCGCTGAAGCGCTCGCAGCGCTCTACGCCGAAATCAACAAGACCCCAGCGCACAAGCGCAAGCTGGCTATGCACCAGCTCATCAAGGCCAACACCCGGCTGTGCGTGCTCTACACTGGGATGGACGCCTATCTAGGCGGCAATTACGAGCTGGCTTGCTCGATGCTCGATTCCCTCTACGGGGTCGTGCAGTGCGCTCGCTCGTACGGGTACGAGGAGGAGGCGAAGGCACTCGCTGCGGTAACGGACATGTGGGTACGCGCTAAGCAGTTCTACGGCGTAACCGCGAAGCCCACGGAGGCCAGCAACGAAGCCCAAACCCTGTTCAGCTAATGACACAGGAACGTGCCCTAGAGATTCTGCGGTCATTCATCGCTACCGTAGAGCCAGCTGACGACTACGCTGCCCTGCACATCAAGCAGGCAGAGAACGCCCTAAACTACCTTGAGAACTGGTGCATTCAAACCACTGAACCATGAACCACAACGGACCTAACTACAAGGAGCTACACAAGTACTCCTGCGTCATCGACCTCGGAACCCACGCTATGCAGCGCTGGATGTGGAAGAACCAACTACTGCCCTTCTTGTGTGACTACCTGAGCGCGAAGCGGGTGCGCTCGCATGACTGGGAGTTCCATGAACGGGTCATCATCAAGGTCCACGAGCTATGGACCGACGACACGCGCAACCTGCGCAAGGACCCCATTGGAGGCGTCATCATCACTGAGCTAAACGACCGGGTGTCGTGGCACGAGGTGGTGGACTGGGTGAGGGGCCACATAGCGGCCGACCTCAACGCCGACATCGAGCGCGCTGAGCAGGCCAAGAAAGAACGGGACGCAGAAACTAGCCAAGAATCAACGATTGTATCATGAGCTACACCAACGAACCACACGACCCCATGGGAGGTAACCTCGCTACCTCAGAACGCGTGAGAGCACGTCAGGAGTGGAATGACGCGCTGCGCAAACTGGAACTGGCTGGCAGGCGCATGGCGAAGGTAGAGGGTGACCCTAGGGCCAACCCTATCGAGCGCCTTAGGTACCTGCTCTACGTCATAGAGAGCGATGCGCACGCGGCGATGGAGGCGCTACTGACCGACTTCGATTACGTCAACTCAACCAACACCCATGGCCAGTCAAATAGCCCCACCTAACTGGGTGTGGAAGGACGACCCGGACGGCCCTACCGGGGTCTATCGGTACCTGCCTACGATTTTCAGCACGGACACTGCCCGGCTGTACTTCATCACGGAGCGGCACGCTCGCGACTACCATTGGTTGATGGCCTGCTGGAAACAGGGCCATTACACCCACCTAGGCTACTACTCCACCGATACCCATCGGGAGATGTACTTCGTCACCCCTGAACCGGACATCCCGCTGAGTGGCTTCAACAAGTTCGTTTACCCCTTGGTCCAATGGATAGATTGGGCCGTAGAGGAACAAGAAGGAATTAAGGACTCGCTGCAAGAGTTTGCAAGAGTTCCGTGAATAGAAACCTAGCGTTGCAAGAGTTTGAAACTCTTGTGAGAAGATGCAAAACTCTTGCAGAAGAGTATTGAAACCTTTGTTAAACACCTAAAATCAGTCATAGCAATGACACAGACCACAATTACCCAAGTACAGGGAATGGGCCACTACGATGGCCAGTACGGACGCATGTTCAAATACTCCGTCGCATTCGCAGACGGGGTGGAGGGTGAAGCCTCCTCAAAGACCCAGCCCCCACCATGGAAGGAGGGGGATACCGTGTGGTACGAGGTCACTGGCGAGTTCCGGGGCACACCCCGGCTCAAGCTCAGCAAGCAGGACCCTAACGCGCCGCGAGGCGGGTTCGGGGGCGGGGGCGCGAGAGCGTCAGACCCAAACCTTCAGGCGCGCATAGACGCGTCATGGGCCTTGGGTCAGGCCATTCAGTGGAACATGGCCGCTGGCACTCCGGTCGATAGCGAAGCCACGTTGATGAACCAAGCCCGCACGCTGCTCCGGATGCGTGACGCGTTGGCTGCAATCCCGCCGAGCGATGAGCGACCTTAAGCTAATGATTAGGAGCGTGTATGGCACGCAGGCGAGGATGGCCGAGCAGCTTGGGGTATCCGCTATGACGGTAACCAACTGGGTTCAGCGCAACCCGCTGCCCATGCTCAAGCACACGAAAGCCATCTCCGGTACCGGGAGAGTAACGATTACCGAAGTGGTAGACGTTGTCCTAAGGCATCACTATTCGTTACCGGAGAGGCCACTCAAATGAGGCGAGACGTTTATTTCAACGCTGTAGCTGCTCAGCGGTACGGGGTCGATGGGGCAATCATGCTCCATCACCTCGTCTACTGGGTGGTCTACAACCAAGCGAACGGACTCAACCTCCACGAGGGTCGGGTGTGGACATACAACAGCGCACGGGCCTTTAGCGTGTTCTTCCCCTACTGGACGGCTGAGCAGATACGTAGGGTGCTCAGGAACCTAGAGAAGGATTCGGCCATAGAGGTGTCCCAGTTCAACCGCATGGGTATGGACCGGACGAAGTGGTACACCATCACAGCCCCGGTGGGGGCTATCTACGACCTAGCGCTGCCCCAATTTGGCGAATCACCAAATCCATTTGGTCAAACGCCGAAATCCATTTTGGCAAACGACCAAATGCATTTTGGCGAACGACCAAACCAATACCAAGTAAGAAACACAATAGAAGAACCAGTAAAAAACCAAGTTCAACTCCCGTGGGATGATGATGGGTTTGCAGCCTTGTGGTCCGAGTGGAAGAAGGACCGCCGGGAGCGCAACATCCGCGCGTACACGGAGCGGGGGGAGCAAGCAGCCCTCCACAAGCTACAACTAGAGAGCGGCGGCGATGTGCGCGTCGCCATCGCCATGATTCAAAACTCTATAGCCAATGGATACCAAGGTATTTTCCCAGTTGACAAACCAGCTAAGCACAAGGGGGGCCTCCCCGGAGCTGGCTTCGATGTTGACACCCTCCGCGACTGGGCTACTGGCGGGGGGTGAGGCAGCCTCCGCTGTGCGGCGGGAACTCACACCCACGAGCGCGTGGCAGGGAGGCACCTCGTTAGCGCGGGCGGTTAAGGTGGACCCGTCCACTATGCGGGCGTGGTTGGCCCTGCAAATCGGCAGGCTCGTCAAGGACGTAGGCGCCACTAACACCCTTCAGGATGCAGACGACCTCATCACAGCGTGCGATGCGCTCCTAGCGGAGTTCCCAGCGCTGAAGATGGAGGAGGTGTGCGTAGTGTGCGACCTCATCCGGCGGGGCAAGCTCCTGCCTAAGCTGTTCGGGACCTTCCGCACCCGCGAACTCATGGACGCGTTCCGCGCGTACGAGGGCGAGTACCGGGCGGACGTGCTCGAGCGCATGCATCGCGTGGCCCCGGACCCAAACCTGAAGCGGGTTAGCGAGTTAAGGCCTAAGTTTGAGCCTATCACCCTCAGCGACGCTGAACTCAAAGAGATAGGTATATGGCCCACCTTCAAGCCCGACTCCCCAAGCGACGACAAGTAAGCCGCAGCAAACTAGTAGCAGCCCTCGATACCGCATTCAGTCAATGGGTGCGGCTGTCGGGGGCTGACTCGTTTGGACGCCAGCAGTGCTGGACCTGTGGTGCCGTGAAGCACTGGAAGGAGATGGACGCGGGCCACTTCCAAACGAGGGCCAAGTACGCCACACGCTGGGACCCGCTCAACGTCAAGCCGCAGTGTAAGCACTGCAACCTCACCAACGCAGGTCACCAGTACCAGTTTGGGTTGAACTTGGACCGCAAGTACGGCCCCGGCACGGCATGGGCGGTTCAGGTGAGGAGTAACCAAAGCGCTCGATTCAGCACCCACGACCTAGAGACGATGATAGCTGAATTCAGGGCGAAAGTCCGTGAACTAGAGAGTAACGGAGAGGCATTTTCTCTAGGCAAGAATCAATCATCTAGCTCGGAGTAACCGCTCGGCTATTCTTCTTGAGAAGTGCTTGTTCTATGAGAATCAACGCGTTCCGAGGCCATTTTTTGACCACCACAAAGGGCCTGTTTTAATACTTCTCTACGTGGACCCACTGGACAAATACGTCACCTCGAACTACGATGCCATCGTCAAGATGGCGGTTGCCGTCACGCGGGGTAACCGCCACGACGCAGACGACCTCGCACACGAGGTGATGGTCATCCTGTACGAGAGTGACCGGGGTCGGATGGTGGGCCTGATTGAACGAGGTCAGATGCGGTACTGGATAGCACGCATCATGATGAACCAGTACAACAGCAAGACCAGCCCATGGCACTACAAGTACCGCAAGCAGGTTGAACGCCACCGAGCGGCCGCTTACGAGATAGAGGAGTGGAGCACACCCGACGATGGCGAGTGGGAACGTAGAGAGGCGCTGTGTAACTTTGTAGAGAAGCAGTTGGAGCGGTACCCCTATTTTGAGCGGATGGTGTTTATGGTGTATGTTGCTCACGGACACTCCCTAAACACCCTCGCCAAGGAGACCGGAATCAGCCGAACTACTATCTATAAGGCCATCAAGCATGTCAGAGACGCAATCAAGCAAACCCACGCGGCGCAGAAAGGCCAAGGGCCTAGGTGACACCATCGACGCCATCACTACCGCCACCGGGGTTAAGGCGGTCGTTAAGGCCATTGCCGGTAGCGACTGCGGGTGTGACGAGCGGCGCACCGCCCTCAACCTCCTGTTCCCGTACTACCGCACCTTCGCTCCCGTAGACAAGCGCATCTACGAGCAGCACCTAGCGGCCATCACCCTCAACGACACCATCACAGCGGCAACCCAGCACCTAGCCATCGACCTCTACCAGCGGTACACCGGTAGGAGGCAGGAGTACACGCGCTGCCCCTCGTGCATGATACGCGTACTGAACGAACTCAAAACCATCTATGAACACACCTGCGATGATTCAGACCCTACCCCTGAGCCAAATCAAGCCTAACCCGGACAACCCGCGCGTCATCCGGGACGAGAAGTACCGCCAGCTGGTCAAGTCCCTAAAGGAGTTCCCGGAGATGTTGTGGAAGCGACCTATCGTGGTTGATGAGGACCACGTGGCGCTAGGGGGCAACATGCGGTTGAAGGCGCTCGAGGAGCTGAAGTTCAAAGAGGTGCCTGTCATCGTAGCCGAGGGCTGGACTGAGGAGCAGCGCAAGCAGTTTGTGGTCAAGGACAACGTCAGCTATGGGGAGTGGGACTGGGACATGCTCAGCAACACGTGGGACGCTGTCCAGCTGAACGACTGGGGCCTACACGTGTGGGTGCCGGAGGTCGATGCGGACTACACGGTATTGGATTCAGACGAGTTCAGCGGCATAGACGAGCGCGTAACCAAGATAGCGGAGAGCACCGAGCGGGGCATCCTCATCAACTTCCCTAATGACCTCTTTCAAGAGGCATACGAGTTAGTGAAAGAAGCCAACAGGCGCAACTTCGATGTGGGGATGGCGCTACTCACCCTGCTCCGAGACGAGCTAGGCGAATGACGTGGGGGTCAAAACTGAGGGACCTAACCCCGGTTGAACGGCACGGGGGCATGTACTTCAAGCGGGACGACAAGTTCGCTCCGCTAGGGTACGGCAACATCAACGGAAGCAAGCTCCGGCAGTGCATCTACCTAGTCGACAAGTGGTACGACGAGGGTAACCTGAAGGGCGTGGCTAGCGGTAGCGTCAGCCAAAGTCCACAGCACGCGTTCATAGCCGCAGCGTGCCGCCACTACAACGTGGGTTGCTACATCGTAAGCGGGGTCCGCAAGCCGCTAGAGCACAAGTACCTCCGCATGGCGCACGAGTTTGGAGCGCACATCGTCTCCAGCCGGGTCGGGTACGCTCAGGCGTGCGGGGCGCAGGCGCGTAAGGCGTCGCTCGCATGGGAGGGGTTCCGCTACCTAGAGACCAACATCACCCTCGACCTAGAGAAGAACTCATTTAGGGACATAGAGGGATTTCACCGCGTAGGCGCGTGGCAGGTGATGAACATACCGGAGGACGTGGAGACCCTAATCATCCCGTGCGGCAGCTGCAACAGCGTGACGAGCATCCTCTACGGCATCATGATGTACCCACCGCCGGGGTTGAAGCGCATCGTGCTGATGGGCATCGGCAACATGGGCAGCAATGACATCGGGTACGTTCGGAGGAGGCTCCGTGCCGTCGTTGAGGTGAACCTAGGGCTTGACACGGACGAGTATTTTGACTTCAATTTCGCTAGCGAGAACGCGAAATACGACATGGTTTACCTGAACCTGAACGGCACCGGGTACTGCACCTACCAGCAGGAGATGCGTGAAGCCATCGGCGACATCCGATTCCACCCCCGTTACGAGGGCAAGTGCATCCGCTACCTCAAGGAGCGGGCGCCTGAGTACCTGACCCCTACTACCTGCTTTTGGATTGTAGGCAGTGACGTGATGTGATGGACTACCGCCTACACGAGCACAGGCGCGAGACGTTCCTCCGCTTCTACGAGTACCACCTCAAGTACCGCGCTCATGCCGGGGGGGTGTACTACGTCTTCCCGTACCTGTTCAAGGAGCTGGGTATGACCAAGGAGCAGGCGCTGTGGTTCACGTTCATCAACGGCTGCACCCAGCACCCTCTGACCACCTACCGTATTTGGAAGGAGTACCCGCTCCCTCCAGCTGACATCGAGGACCTGCGGGCGTGGTTCACCCACCATCGCGAGCGGCTGCCGTTCGATACGGACCGCAGGTACACGCGGATGAGGTTCGTGGAGGCCGTGGAGAGCTATCAAGCGGCGCTTAACGGGAAGACCCAATACGCGTTCTACGGAGACCTGTGCGTAGGGACGGAACACGCTAATTTCAGGGCAGTGTGGGACGTGGTGTCTAACCAGTACCTCACCTTCGGGCGGCTGTCTACCTTCAGCTACTTGGAATACCTCCGTATTGCGGGTATCCCCCTCGATTGCGACCAGCTGTTCCTAGACGACATCTCAGGGAGCAAGAGCCACCGCAACGGGCTGTGCAAGGTCCTAGGGCGTGACGACCTCGACTGGTGGAAGCAGGACCGCGTGGACTACACACCCCACCTCGACTGGCTGGAGCGGGAAGGGGAGGCCCTCCTGCTCGAGGCGCGCGAGCGGATAGGTCACCCGGACGTATCGTACTTCACCCTAGAGACCACCCTGTGCTGCTACAAAGGATGGCACCGGATAAACCGGAGGTACCCGAACGTCTACAACGACATGTTCCATGACCGCATCCGGAAGGCCGAGCAGCTATGCCCTACGGAGGACTTTAGCGTATTTTGGGAGGCCCGTAAGTGGGCGCTGCCTAAGCACCTGCGTCTAGAGGACAACCTCCTAGACCGGGGCCTATGCCCGGAGAAACAGAATCACTACCGCCTAACCGGAGAGGTCATCATGATGGAAGAAGAAGGATTCAAGGTCAGCAGCAAGCCGTGGTTGAGGCAGTGCGTACTCATCACAGGCAACTGCGGGGTGGGGAAGACGTGGGTGATGAAGCAGCTCCTCACGAGCGAGGCGCGCAAGTACCGCATGGGCATGGTGCACTGGGTGGAGACGGACGACTTCATCGTCGTGGGTAAGTACGATGGCACCACCTTTGAGGGCAGCGACCGCCTGTCTATGGCGGTGATGCGCGACCTAGACCCGTTCCTCGCCTACGTGAAGAAATCACGGAAGCTAGCCGTGTTCGAGGGCGACCGATTCTCCAACAGCAAGTTCATCGCCAAGGCGGACCCCGTGGTCATCCGAATCGCAGGTGACGGAGCGGAGGGCCGGGCAGCAAGGGGCAGCAACCAGTCAGAGAGGCATTTGAAGGCCATTTCTACGCGTGTTCTCAATCTGCCTAGTCACCGCATAGTTCAATCCAGCGAAAGTGCTTTAAACGCTCTCAAATTACTCCGATGCGAATACTCGAGTTGACCAAGGTGCCCCACGAGGTGAAGGTGGGTGAGCGCTGTGTGTACATTGAACCCAACATCCACGAGGACTGCCTCCTAGTCGAGGACGGGAAGCCCGTAGGCCTGTACGTGCGCAACGTGAACGACTATGACGTACGGATGGGGGCCGTCCTAGACGTGGCCAACAAGGAGTTCCGCAGCGAGCGGGTCCCTAAAGCCACCCTCCACCGCACCCAAGCCATCACCGCTGCCACAGAGTCCGGGCGTACCCTCAAGGAGCTGGGCGAGCAAGGCGAAGGGGTCATGCAGTACAGCACCCTACTGGGGAGCATCAAGCCTAACCCTCGTGTGCGCAGGCTCAAGCCGGGGTACGCAAGCACCCACCGCGACCCCAAGGCGCAGACCTTCGTGAAGGCCATGATAGCCATCAGCCAACTAGGGATGACCCTGCTAGAGGAACTCAGCCCTGAACTGCATCAGCAACAGCTGGAGGCCATCGCCCCGGTGGATGACAAGTGGCGGTTCGGCAAGCACTTCACCTCCAGCATCAGCAACTACAACGCGGCAGCCCCGTTCCACGTGGACACAGGCAACATCGTAGGTAGCCTGAACTTCATCTACACTAAGCGCTCCAACAGCCAAGGGGGGTGTCTAAACGTGCCCGACTACGGGGCTACCTTCGAGCAACCCGACAACAGCATGCTCGTCTACCCTGCGTGGAGGAACGTCCACGGGGTCACTCCCATCCAACCCCACGAGCAAGGTGGCTACCGCAACTCCCTCATCGTCTACTCCCTAAAAGCGTTCCTAGATGCCTGACAAATCAGACACAATAAAAGAGAAACTGCTTAAGGCGCTAGAGCAGAGCCTAGGAGTGGTAACGACCGCCTGCAAGGCCGTGAATGTGAGCCGCGATACCCACTACCGCTGGCTACGGGAGGATGCGGAGTATGCGTCCGCAGTAAAGGAGCTGGCCGATGTGGCCGTGGACTTCGCTGAGAGCAACCTCCACAAGCTCATCCAAGAGGGCAATGCCACAGCCACCATCTTCTACCTGAAGACCAAAGGCAAGGCGCGGGGCTACGTAGAGACCACCGACATCACCACGGCTGGTCAACCGCTCACTAAGCCCACGTGGTTCGATGAAACTGCTTAGCCAAAACTCCGCCCTGCGGCACGCTAGCAAGCTGACCGGGGAGCGCGTCATGAACTTCGGCATCCCTGCCCTAGAGACCCCTGAGGGCAAACGCACGTGCCCGTTCGCGGGAGCCTGCCAGCAGTACTGCTACGCCAAGCGCGGGGCCTACCTGTGGAGCAACGTCGCACCCGTCTACCGCAAGCGTTACGAGGCGACCCTGCGGCCTGACTTCCCTACCCTGATGCTCAAGGAGATTCAGGAGCGCAAGCCCACCTACCTTCGTGTGCATGACGCGGGCGACTGGTACAGCCGCGAGTACCGGGACAAGTGGTTCCATGTCATCGAGAACAGCCCCCACGTTCGCTTCTACACCTACACCAAGTCGGTGCCGCTGTTCAAGGAGGTGCTCCACATACCGGACAACCTCAGCGTGGTGTTTAGCTTAGGGGGCACCCGCGATGACCTCGTGGACCTCACCAAGGACCGCCACGCGCGGATATTCGACTCCGTGGAGGCCCTCGAAGCAGCCGGATACGTCAACGCCAGCGCAAATGATTTGCTAGCGTGCAGATGGCGCAATCCTGACCATAGGGTAGGGCTGGTGTGGAACGGGCCTAATCGTTCAAAGGCGCTAGCTCAAAATGCCTGAGACGGATGAATCGGAAGCAACCCGCCACGTACTACCACGTCAAAACCAGTCGGGCCAAGATTCAGATACATCAGGGGGGCACCCGTAGCGGCAAGACCTTCAGCATAGTCCAAGCGCTGTGTGAGTGGTGCTGGATGAACGCTAACGCTGGGTGGACCATCACCATCGCGCGTAAGACCTTCCCTAGCTTGAGGGCTTCCGTGCTTAGGGACTTCATCACGGTACTGGAGGGGCAGGACTGGTACCACCCCAACCTCCACAACAAGTCCGAGAACACCTACCACCTGTTCGGCAACCTAGTGGAGTTCATCAGCATCGACCAACCCGCTAAGGTCAGGGGGCGCAAGCGCAATATCCTATTCGTCAACGAGGCCACTGAGCTAACGAGGGAGGACTGGCGGCAGCTCATCCTGCGTACGACCGACCGGGCCATCATCGACTACAACCCAGCTGACGAGTTCCACTGGATTTACGACGACCTCATCCCTAGGGAGGACGCGGAGTTCTTTCAGACCACCTACCTAGACAACCCCTACCTAGAGCCGGAGGTCATCACAGAGATTGAGCGCCTGCGCGAGACAGACGAGAACTACTGGCGCATCTACGGCCTAGGGATGCGTGGGGTGTCGCAGAACGTCATCTTCCCGGCATGGGAGGCTAGCGAGATTGACCCCGCAGCCAAGCTGGTAGGGGTCGGCCTAGATTGGGGCTTCACCAATGACCCTACGGCAGTGGTTGCCGTCTACAAGCTAGACCACCACCTCTACCTAGATGAGCTGTTCTACCGCACGCAGATGACCAACCCGGACCTAGTGAGGGAGCTAAACGAGGTGCTCCCCGACCGGGCTGAAATCATTGCCGATAGCGCTGAACCCAAGTCCATAGAAGAGCTACACCGCCACGGGTTCAACATCAAGCCTAGCAAGAAGGGGCCTGACAGCATCCGGCTAGGCATAGACGTGATGAAGCGGCACGTGCTACACGTCACCCCACGGAGCCTCAACCTCACTAAGGAGATGCGGAACTACAAGTGGATGACGGACAAGAACGAGCGCCAGCTGAACCAGCCCCTCGATGCCATGAACCACGCCATAGACGCTGTGCGCTATGTTTGCCTAAACAAGCTAACCACCTCCCTCAGCGGGAAATACCACATCCGATGAAGATTACCGTCCCTGACCATCTAGGCGAGTTGACCATAGAGCAGTTCCAAGCCATCCACAACACGGACGACCCCATTGAGCAGGTGGCTATCGCGTGTGGCGTAACGCGAGAGTTCATCAACTACCTAGACCTTGCCAGCCTAGAGAAGGTCATTGAGGTTATGGGCAAGTTCGACCCTAGCGACGACCGCACATGGCCCCTCGTGCGCACGTTTGAGCACGGGGGTGTCACCTACGGCTTCAACCCCAACCTGAGCGCCATGACGGTAGGTGAGTACGCTGACCTAGAGACCATCTGTCAGGACCTCTACGCTAACCTCGTGGCCTTTGCCAGTGTGCTGTATAGGCCAGTGGTTTTCAAGCGCGGAGACGCGTACGAAATTACCCCGTACGCTGGGGTGGAGGAGGTGGAGTCGTTTCGCTTGTTGCGGATGGAGGTCATCCTAGGGGCGCTTGCTTTTTTTTTGAATTTCGCAACGGACTGCGCCGGGACTTTGAGCCAATCTTTGATGGAGAAGGAGGGAGCAAGCTGGGTGAGAAGTGGGGCTGGTATGCGACGATTTACCACCTAGCGCAGGGTGACGCGCTACGCATAGAGGCCGTGACCAACCTCAAGGTGCGGGAGGCCTTCACGTTCCTATGCTACGAACTAGACCTAGATATATTGAAGCGTAACAAGATGCCTAATGACACCTAATCAGAGCACCAACCTCTACCAGCTAATCGAGGGCTTCCGGGCATTCGCGGCCGACCACGAGCAAATCAACGGCTTCGGGGTAGGCCCTACTGACGAGGCTGACATCGCCAAGTTAAGCGCCGCTGACCACCCGCTGCTGTACATCACCCCCGGAACAGCCACCCTAGACGAGGGGTCCATCACCATGGACATCGACATCATCATCGCCACCCTCCAGCCACCCTCTGAGGAGCAGCGAATCGAGGTGCTGAGCAATCAGCTCTACCTGATGAAGGACACCATAGCGTGGCTGAAGCACCACCTGTCTAGTGACCTCTTTCGCGAGGGCGTGACGCTGGCGCTACCCGTGATGTGCGAGCCGTTCTTCGTACGGATGGACAACCTGCTGGTGGGGTACGCCACTACCGTCTCGCTGGAATGGGGTAACGAGAATGACCTCTGTTTGGTTCCCCTAGGGTGATGTCTAGTGGAGGTTCTCGTCACTACCGTAGAGGGGATTGAAATAACCCTCACCCGGACCAGCGCGGTCCTTATGCGGCTTGCGCTCCTGTGGAAGCGTAACGCGCAGGGGAAGCTCAGGCGTGACGACCGCAACGCCAGCGGCGCTCTCACTAGGAGCATGACGCCGGAGCTGATGTTAGACCCGGACGGCAACCCGATGGTCAACCTCACCCCCAAGGTCCACTACTGGATATTCGTCGATAGCGGCGTAAGGGGCGCAGTGAGCAGCCCCTTCGGGCCTCGTCAGGGGGAGAACCCCACAGGCGGGCCTCCCTTCCAGTTCAGGGACAAGGCCCCTCCGGTCGCGGTCATACGCACGTGGATGCGCGAGCGAGGCATCAAGCCGCGTGGGGAGGGCGGGCGCTTCAAGGCCATGAGCCACGACACCCTCGCCATGCTCATCGCCCAGTCCATCCGCAGGCGCGGCCTCAAGCCTAGCCACTTCATCACGGACACAGGCGCCCGAATCGAGAAGAAGTACGCTGGTGAGATAGCCATAGCTTACGTGGAGGACCTCACTGAGGCCATCATGCAATCCGCTAACGAGAAATCCGGTGAATAACCTACTCTGTGCATACTCTTATGCAAGAGTGCAAACTCTTCTTGCAAGAGTTCCGAACTCTTCGGTGAGTAGAGAACTAGCGCCTGCAAGAGTTCTGCACTCTTATTGCAAGAGTGAAAACTCTTCGGTAAGAGTTTCGCACTCTTCTCAAACTCCTGCAAAAACCACCCCGAAATCATGGCCGTAACCATAGAAGAGCAGCCCCTAACCAACACCCCCGTAAGCGCATTCGGGCCTGTGGTGTTCCGGCTGTCCGCCCCCAGCGTCTCAGCCCCCAAGTTCAGGTACGTGTGCCGCGTCAAGGACGGGGCGGGTAACGTGCTCGTCATCCTCAGGTGCCCGCCTAACGCGGTCGATGACGGTATTTTCGACCTCCAGCGGGTCATCCGCGACTACCTCAACCACCCGCTCGTGCTCAATGCCGCTGCGGCCCCGGAGTACGCCGATGAGAGGGTCACGCTGACCAGCCTAGGGTACGCCCCAGCCGGGTTGTTTCAGGTGGACTTGGGCAGCGCAGAGGCCCCCGACATGCTTACCCCACCAACCACCACCTACGACCATACTAACGTCAAGGTGAACGCGGTGTGGTTCGCGGGCGACGAGGGCGACGCGCGATGGAGGGGGGTGACCCTGAAGGGAGTAGCCACGGCTTCATGGCGGTGCGTAACCGCAGGGGCCACTACCGGGGTGGGGTGGCTTACGGAGATTACGCCGATTACGGAAACTACCCAGCTTGGCGGCGTAGTGCTCAAGCAGCGCTGCACGAAGCAGGACTACCGCGTCCACTGCTTTTGGTACGCCGCTAACACGGGCACAGGGCGCTCGCTCGGGAGCACGGCGCGAACCCTCAAGACAAGCTACTACCGCACGGACACCAACGTGCAGGTGACTGAGACAATCACTCTGAGCAGTATGGTAGGGGTTGCCGCTACGTCCGTAACCACAAACGAGCAGATGACCGCCGTAGCCATCACGGCACCGGGTAGCTTCATCCTGAACGGGGACAGCGGCCTGCACTCCCTCATCACCGCTGGCTATGTCACGCGCTACGAGATGCGCCTGTTTGACGCTAGCAATGTCGCGTGCAGCTACAACCTCGTTACTGAGGTAGTGGACTTGGACTGCTACAACGGGGCGCCTGTGACCCTCGGGTGGATTAACCGGGCTGGAGGCTGGGACTACTTCAACTTCACCAAGCGGAGGGAGTACAGCAACGAGGTCACGCAGTCCAGCTACTACAAGGACGCGGGTACGTGGCAGCGTGCTCAGGACTTCCAACCCTTCAGCGACGTAGAGGGCGGTAAAACCACCTTCAAATCGACCGGTTACCGTACCGCCAACCTCACCACGGACTGGGTGAGTGACGCTGACGCGGCCCTGTTGGAGTCCTTGTTTGCCTCAGATGCCGTGTTTCTTGCCCGTCCTGACGCTGTCGGGGCTTGGACTAGGGTCAGCGTTAAAGACACCTCATTCACGCTTAAGACGGCCCTGAATGACCGCCTGTTCAAATACTCCATCAGCGTTCAGTACGCTAAGTATCGCCGCAACCGATGATTCAGCTGGTAGCTTACACGCAGGCGGGGGAGGTTCCCGTAAACCTCGACCTAGGCGATGAGACGAGCGTGCGCCTGAACTTCGCGTTCGCGGACCCCGGCGCACCCCTCACGCGACAGGCGCCCTACAGCGGAGCGTTCACCCTCCCATTCAGCGCCAAGAACAACGTGTTCTTCGGCCATTGGTACTCCGTGAACCTCGTGTCAGGCACGTTCGCGGCTGACGTGCGCACGCGAGCGGAGGTGCGCAGCGAGGGGATGATAGTCACGGAGGGCTACCTCCAGCTGAGGTCAGTGAGCTTGACGGCTGAGACGTACGAGGTGAGCGTCCTCGGCACCACAGGAGAGCTATTCAACAAGCTGGCGGACGCCACCCTAAGCGAGGTGCTCACCGCCATGTCTCCGATAGGGCTGGATGACTACGACTACGCACCCACGGCGGCTAACGTGATTGACAGCTGGGACACCACTAACGACATCACTAACGGGTCGGTAGGGGCTGGCGTGGTTGTGGTGCCCTTGGCTGACTACGGCAACACCCCCGGTGGGCGCTTGTTCTATGACTTTGGGGTTCCTGACGGCCTGAACAGCGCTAACTACCTCCAGCCGTACCACCTCAAGCCTGCGATGCAGGTGAAGCACATCATAGAGAAGTGCTTTGAGTACGCGGGGATGACGCTGTCTAGCACCTTCCTCACCACTAGCCCGATGACGGACCTCTACTTGCTGCTCAGCACGGCCAGCAAAGAGCTAGCAACGAGGCCGTATTATGGCAGCCGGGTGGGGTTGACTAGCGGAGTGACCGTAACTAGCGGGAACCAAGCTCAAATTACCGGATGGACGGCTTCCGGGGCGGGTAACTACGACCCCGATGCCCATATGACCACGTATGGGTTCACCGCCCCAGCTGACATGACGGCCCTGTTCGAGGTGTCGCTATGCTGCACCAACTACGCTGCGACCTCTGTGGGGTATGTGCGGCTTGTGAAGGGAGGTACCGTAGCTGCCGTAGCACCCTTCATGGTCAACGCCTCCGGCGATGCAGTAACCCCAGTGGTGGTTCTGACGGCTGAGGTGAGCCTGCTACAGGGTGAGTACTTGGAGGTCTACGTAGGGTCCGCCTTCAGCACAGGCAACATCGTCATTGCAGCCACGCCGAACACCTACTTCAAGTTCATCAGCTACTCCAGCTCCTCAGCGGGCGCTATCGTAGCCCCGCTCGACGGCCTTCCGCAGGTCAAGGCTGCCGAGTTCCTGCGTGAACTAGTGGAGCGCTTCAACCTCGTAGTGGTCACGGACAGCGAGGACGAGAGGGTGGTGCGGATAGAGCCGATGATGGACTACCTCCTCACAGGCGAGGAGCGCGACTGGAGCGGACTAGTCAACCGGGACGGACCTATGGTGCTGTCACCCCTCACCGACCTACGCAAGAAGCGCCTCCGCTTCACGGACGGGGTCGATAACGACTACCTCAACCAGTACCACCAAGCCAACTTCGGCATGGCGCTAGGGGACTACGGGTTCACCGCAGCCGATGAGTTCGCTCAGGGTGACCTAACCACCCCCACCCTGTGCGGCAGCACGGCCCTGTACCCCGTCACCACTAGCAACGTGACCACGAGCGTTCACCTGACGCAGGTGAGCATACCGACGTACTACGGAGCTACGGACACAGGAGAGGCAGAAGCCGTAAGCACCAAGCCGAAGCTGCTATTCTATAACGAACTCAAGACCATCGTCAACCCCATCTACGTTGGGGCTACGTCCGTGACGGAGTACCCGCACTTCAGCCCCTTCACGGACCGCGTCATCGGGGCCTCTACGTGGTCTCTCTACTGGCGACACACCTTCAGCTACAGCACCCTAGTGGTGGGTGAGCAGTTTGCTCAGGGCCTCTATGACAGGTTTTGGGCGCAGTACCTTACGGACCTCTACGACCCTGCGGCGCGTATGCTTGATTGCGAGGTAGTGCTAAGCGCCGCCGATGTGAGGAACCTGAGCTTTGCCGATGTCATCAGGATTGACAACGAGACCTACCGCGTGGTCAGCTTGGCGGACTACAACCCGGACGACACGGGCGTCGCGAGGGCGCGCCTGCTGAAGACCCTGACCAACGTCAAGCTCACAGCCCCCGGAAGGCCTTGCGAACTCGTCCTGACGGCCACCAACGCTAACGGCAGCACCACATGGGAGACCCCGGCGGGCAGCGCCGCTACTCCCACAGCCGACTGCTGTGAGGCAGCCGGGTATTACTGGGACGGGACCACGTGCTGGTGGAGCAGGCCCACCACGGGCGGCGGGGGCACCAACCCAGCGAGTGACTTCCTCCGTAGCGGAGAGCACTTCAGGCCTCCCCGCAGCATGCCGGGTAGTGCCGGGCCTATCCGCATCCCAGTTCGGCGCACGACGGCTAGCGAAATTGCCTCGATGCCCAACGGCATCTTCCCGTACGCGGATGGTCGGGACGTGTACCTGACCTCCAACACTAGCGGCTTCTCTCTAGGGGCACACCAACGCTACCTCCTCTGCGCAACTACGTCCGGCAGGACGATAGAGGTCGCAAGTCCACGGGGTGTCCTCGACTCAGGAGGCGCCGGAGCGGGGGTGATGGTCCTGCGTGACAACATCACTACGCACATCAGGGCGCGACTCGTAGGGGTTGACGTGGCCTCGTACTCGGGCACGGGAATCGGCGAGTATCAGTTCATCGAGAAGCTATTCGTAGTCCAGTGCGATAACGCGGTCGTGCGCATTCGCGAGGACCACACGCCCGCGCACCATCACTCAGGCGGGCGCGTGCAGAGCGAGGTAGGCATCCGAGCGGCGGTTGGTACCGACGTGGTTGCCGGAGCCAACACCGTAGAGATAACCATCGACGGCAAGGACGCAAACCGGGTGACCAGCTGGCTGATTGACGTAGACCTCACCCTCATCGACACCACGGCAGCGGAGGCGTTCTTGGACTCCATCCTGCACGAGGATAGCGCACCTTTGTCCATGGAGAACAACTCTATCATCATAACTGAATGAGACGCAAAGTGAACGCCTATGGACCTGTGGTCCTCGCAGCCATCAGAGTAGGAGCCAAAGCAACCCGCGTTCCGACTACGCGGGGCCTGATATTCTATGGTTATTACGAGCACACAGGCTGGAGCGGGTTTTGGCGCAAGGCGTGGCTAGGCATTCAACACCGAATCAATGAGCACCGAAATAGACGTTAACATCAAGGTCAAGGGAGCCAAGAAGGCAGCCGACGAGGTAGCCGGAGTTGGCGAGGCCGCCAAGGAAACCAACGAGGCGGCAGCCGGGATGAGCGGCGCTCTAGACCGGATGACCGGGGGGATGATTACGGCATTCAAGGGCATCAAGGACGGGCTAAAGGCAGCGGGCACTGGGTTCAAGTCCCTGAAGGCGGCTATGGTGTCGACGGGTATCGGGGCGCTCGTAGTGGCGGTGGGGTCCCTCGTAGCGTACTTCACCAAGACCCAGCGCGGCGCTGAGATGCTGGAGACGGCCACCGCAGCCCTCGGGGTAGCATTCGGGGTCATCGTAGACAAGGTTTCTGCCTTCGGGGAGGCGCTCATTAACGCGTTCAAGAACCCCAAGCAGGCTATCATGGACTTCTACGCTACGTTGAAGCAGTACGTGATGGACCAAGTGCAGAAGCTTATCGACGGCTTCGGTCTGCTAGGTGACGCGATAGGGCACGTGTTCGCTGGTGAGTTCGCTAAGGCCAAGGACGCGGCTATCGAGGGGGCTAAGAAGATTGGCGATGCAGCCATCCACCTGAACCCGCTAACGGCGGGGGTGGCCCTGTTGGTTGAGGAGGTGGTCGAGATGGCCCCGGCTATCACGCGTGCCGCTAAGGCAGCCGCCCAGCTGGCTAAGGACAGCATCGACTTGCGTAAGGCGCAGCGTGACCTAGCGGTGGCCTTCGCACGAGGGCGCGCGGAGATTCAAGAGTACAACCTCGTGGCGGAGGACAGCACCAAGCCACTGGAGGAGCGGATGGAGGCGGCTAAGAAGGCCGTAGAGATGGAGCAGAGCCTGCTTAACCGCAGGGTGGCGTTAGCGGCTGAGGAGGTCCGGATTCAAGAGGCCAACATGAAGCTCACTGAAGCTACGGAGGCGGACTACGAGAGGCTGACCCAGCTAGAGGTAGAGTTGCTGAACGTGCGCGAGGAGTCAGCCGGGAAGCAGACCGAACTGCAAAACAAGCTCAATGCCATGCGCGCAGAGGCCGCAGCCATCGCCATAGAGGCGGCGCTGGCAGAGCAGGAGGCCCTCGATGCTCAGTACGAGCGGATGGACGCGCTTGCCGAGGGTGTTATGTCCGCGCACGAGCGCGAGATAGCGGCAGTGGTCAAGAAGTACGAGACCCTGTTCGCCCTAGCTGACGAGTTCGGGCATGGTGAGGCTGAACTACTGGAGAAGCAGAAGCAAGAGCTAGCGGCCATCGAGGAAGAGTACCGGAAAAAGAGCGTGAAGGATGAGGCGAAGAGCGAGGATGACAAGGTGGCTAAGCGCATTGCCACCATGAACACCTACATGGCTATGGCGCAGTCGTTCGCCAGCTTCCTTCAGGTGCTCAATGACAAGTCAGACAGCGACGACATAGAGGCCCAACGCAAGGCGTTCCAGCGGGCCAAGGGCATTCAGACGGCAGCGGCGGTGATGAGCACGGCACAAGCGGTCATTGCGGCACTGGCGGCCCCTCCCGTGGGCTTGGGTTACCCAGCGGGCATTCCGGGGGCCATCACAGCGGCCATCACAGGTGCCACGCAGATAGCTACCATCGCCAAGCAGAAGTTCCCTGACAGCGGCGCGGGGTCGACCGGTAGCATCACCCCACCCACCATGACACAGGCGATGGTGCCAAACAGCTTCGCTCAGTCAGCCACCGCACCCATGCCGAACGTCCTCACCGAACCCACCCCCATCAAGGCGTATGTGGTGTCGAATGAGGTCACGACACAGCAGCAGATTGACGCTCAACTAGCGCATCGGTCTATCTTGCAGTAACGCTCACAACCCTTCCGGAACGCCTATAGAACCTATGGATTCAACGATTAGACAAGTCAATAGCCACGCGCCTAGAGAAACAAGGAAAGGGCAAGAGAGGGCAGAAAATCTATCTCAAACGGCAAACTCCCACCACGCATGAAACTGGTAGAATTACTCATCGACGATGACGAAGAGCTGGCTGGAATCCAAGCTGTCAGCCTAGTCAAGTTCCCAGCCATCGAGACCAATTTCGTGTACCTCAGCGCGGACGCTCAGTACGTGTTCGCGGCACTGGAGGAGGAGCGGCGGTTGCTCATAGGCCCAGCCCTCATCCCCGATAAGCGCATCCTCAGGATTGACGAATTCACGGGTGAGCAGTATGAGGTGTACTTCACATCCGACACCATCCGCAAGGCGGCTGAACGGTACATGAAGGAGGAGCGCACGAACCAGCACACGTACGAGCACGAGGTGCCAGTGAGCGACCTCACCGTAGTGGAGTCATGGCTAATCGAAGACACCACACGCGACAAGGCGGCGCTGTACGGGTTCAAGCTACCGGAGGGCACGTGGATGCTGTCCGTTAAGGTCAACAACGAGGCGGTATGGAATCAGGTCAAGGACGATAAGGTCCGTGGGTTCAGCATAGAGGGCTACTTCGTGGACCAAGTGGTTAGCGCCAAGGCCATCGACCTCGCACAGCCCTGCAAGGACTGCCCCAAGGACCCGGCGGTGATGGAGCAGCTGAAGGCGCTCGTTATGGAGGAGCTGACCCCGGTCCTTACCATCAACGGCGTGCCCCTCTTTCGCGCGTCACGCGAGGCGGACCTGTACGCTCAGCTGTTCATGAGCGCGGTGGGTGCCGACCCGGTAGACGTGGCCGGGGTGCGTATGTTTGCCCCAGCGGGCGGCCTAGACCCCAAAAAGAAACAGCCCTAGAGAATCCATATTAACCCATAAACCCAATAGGTATGCGTACAATCGACAAAATCAGAGACCTGCTCAAGCTGGGCACTGTCCACAAGTTCTACGCGGAGGCGCGGATGGACGATGGGCGGCTGGTCGTCACCGAAGCCGAAGCGATGGACATCGGTGTAGAGGTGTTCGTGATGAACGAGGAGGGGCAAGCGGAGGTAGTTCCGGATGGCGAGTACATGCTGGAGGACGGCACTAAGCTCGTTGTAGCTGGAGGGCGTATCGCCCAGCTCGGAGAGGAGGCCCCGGTCGTCGAGGCGGGCAAGGACAAGGAGGAGATGGGCGACGAGTACGGCGACATGCGTAAGAAGCTGGCGGAGATTGGCCTCGAAGATGACTTGGTAGAGAAGGTCGTAGAGATTATCCAAGCGCTAAAGCCTGAGGCACCGGAGGGAGAGGTTGAGGCCATGAACGAGGCCATCACTGAGATGGCAGCGCAGACCGCCAAGCACCTCAAGACCCTCATGAGCCGTATCGAGGCGCTCGAAAACCAACCCGCTACCGCTGGCGTTAAGCACACCCCGGCTAAGCAGGCCACCAAGTCGCAGCCGCAGGTATTCAGCTCCGCATGGGAGACCGCATTGCATCACATCAATCAAGTAAAACACTACTGACTATGAGCCGGAAGTATGACTTCGACCTTACGGTATCCGCTAACACCTATGCCGGTGACTTAGCGCTGCCGTACGTTACCGCTGCCATCAACGCAGCCGAGACCATCGCCAAGAACCGCTGCCGCCTTATCGAGGGCATCACGCGCAAGGCGGTCATCAACAACGTGGTTAGCACCAACCCGATTCAGGCCGCCTCGTGCACGCCCGCGAGCGCTAACGTGCTGACGCTGTCTGAGCAGGTCCTCACCCTGAACGAACTTCAGGTCTATGAAGAGGTCTGCCGGAAGACCGTCTTCCCAACGTGGGTAGCCGCACAAGGCAAGATGCGCCGTGACGGGGACATCCCTGTGGAGTTCACCGACTTCCTCGTGTCGCTGGTAGCGGCCAAAGCGGGTGAGCAGCTGGAGACCCTGTTGTGGCGCGGCGATTCAGGTGCTGTGTGGGGCCTCGGCTTCCTGTCTAACGACGGGGTGATTGACGAGGCGGGCATCGACGCCTCTGCTTGTGCTGACTTCACTGAGGCCGACACGGGCAACACGGCATGGTCCAATAGCAACATCCTGACCGTCTTCGCTACCGTCTATGACAAGGTGATGGCTAACCCAGCGGTGGCTATGAAGCCCGGATTTGGCTTCTACTGCTCGTACGAGGCGTATGGCTTCTACTTGCAGGCGCTCGCCACGTCAGGTAGCAATCAGGGTGTGAACCTGTTGGGTACCAACCAAGCGTTCAACGCGGTTACCTACATGGGTTACCCCATCTACCCGACCATCGGCATCCCGAACACGGTAGACGTTATGGTAGCCACCTACCCGGAGAACCTCGTGGTTGGAACTAACGCGTACACGCCGCAAACGGAGGCGAAGCTCATCCCGCGTTACCAGTACGATGGTAAGGACGACGTGGTCATCAACATGAACTTTGCGTGCGGCATTCAGGTGGCCGTCCCAACCGACGGGGTTGTCGGATTTGACTTCACCTAATCATGCCTTGCTCACTAACCTCAGCACGCGGGTTGGCCTGTAAGGACAAGGTGGGCGGCGTAAAAGCCATCTACCTTGCCGACTTCAACCCGCTCGCATACTCGGCTATGGTGTTCACGTCGGGCACGTGGACCGCTTACGGGGCTGTGAACTACACCATGTACCGCTATGACGTTCGCCCGAACACGAGCGGCCTCGTGTGTGACGTGACGAACGAGGACGCGGGAAGCGCCGCTTACATGGCTAAGGCATCGGTAACGCTCCACAAGGCCACTCAAACCGACAACAACCAGCTCCAAATCCTGATTCAAGGGCGGGTGTTCTGCTGGGTGCTCGATGCGAATGACCAGCTGTGGATGATGGGTGCGGTGAACGGCTGTGTGGTGAAGACCGCTCAGATGTCCATTGGAACGGCACGGACCGACCTCCATGGTTACACGCTGGAGATTACCGCTGACGAGGTGGCCTTCCCGATTGCGGTCACACCTAGCACCGACCCAGCTGACCCGGATTGGCCGTTTGACGGCTTGACGGGCACTGGAAGTATCGTCGTGACCAACCCTGCATAAGAGTTCAGAACCTCTTAAATAAGAGTTCAAACTCTTGCACGAAGAGTTTTGACTCTTGCAGAAGAGTGAAAACTCTTGCAAGAGGAGTTCAAACTCTTGCAGAAGAGTTCCGGGACTCTTGCAAAACACCAGCGAAGGCTCGCCTAACAGCGGGCCTTTGTGCTACACGGACGCCTCATCGTATATTCCCCTCTGATGGTCAAGATTCAAACCGGGACCCAGCAACTAACGCTGACCCTAACCAACACCACAATCGTTAACCTCGCTAACCTCAAATTACGCCTCCGGAGCGAAGCCACTGGAGCCGTGAAGGAGACATACGCGACGGCGACCCCGGTGTGGGACGGGCGCAGCCTTACCTTTGGTCTAGTGGTTAACGTGCCCCCGTACAACACCCCCGGCCGCGTGGAACTGAACTCACCGGACTACCCGGATGGGTTCTACGTGCTGGAGGTGCTGGAGGGGAGCACGCTACGCGGGGCGGCATATTGCCTGTTGCAGCGCATCACCACCGACCCCACCTATCAGACGTTCACCCCGTACCTAGACACTCGTCAATACCAAGCCTATGAAGGGTAACTACAAATTCAGCGTCATCGACATGCCCGTCTATGACGTGCCCTTGTTTGAGGAGAAGCAGGGGAAGGACTGGGTGATGTACGGCAAGGAGGACGAGTACGGGCGCTACCTAGAGCAACTGTACATGGGCAGCTCTATCCACAGCGCCATCGTCAACGGGGTGTCGGCTATGATTTACGGCGATGGACTCGATGCCGCAGACAAGGACCTCGATGAGGGCAACAAGGAGCAGTGGCTGCGCCTTCAGAGCCTACTGGCGGGCAGCGAGCCGGACGTGCTGAGAAAGGCGGCTATGGACCTCAAGCTCTATGGTCAGTGCTACTTCAACACCATTTGGAATCGGCCTCGAACTAAGGTGGTGTGCCTGAAGCACCTCCCCGTGCACACGATGCGCGCGGGTGTCGCGGACGCAGAGGGCAAGGTCGACGTCTACTACTACAACGCAGATTGGTCTAAGAAGAACAGCAAGCCGGATGCCATCAAGGCGTTCTGCTCAGAGGACCGCACGGAGGCCAGCCGGGTGCTGCACGTGAAGCGGTACAGCCCATCGTACCACTACTACGGCATCCCTGACTACGTAGGCAGCACCGGGTACATTGAGCTAGACCATCAGATTCAGGTGTTCCACCTCAACAACCTCAAGAACGGCCTCTTCCCGTCCATGATGATTTCGTTCAATAACGGCATCCCCACGGACGAGGAGCAGCGCCTTATCGAGGCCAAGGTAAACGACAAATTTGGAGGCGCGGAGGGGGCTGGCAAGGTGCTTATCACGTTTAACGACGGCACTGACACGCAGCCCACGTTCACCCCAGTGGCGAATAACGGCACCGACACCATGTACGAGTACCTGAGCCGCGAGGTCAATAGCAAGGTCCTCAGCGGGCACCGCGTTACCTCTCCGCTCCTGTTCGGCGTGCGCGGAGACGGCAGCGGGTTCGGCAACAACGCAGACGAGCTGAGGGACAGCTACTCCCTGTTTCATCATACGGTAGTGGTGCCGTTCCAGCGGGTGCTTCTCGATGGCCTTGAGCCTGTGTTTACGGCCAACGGAATCAGCCTAGACCTGTACTTCTGCCCACTCAAGCCTGCGGACTTCATCGAGGTTGGCGAGAGCAAGGCAGAGGTGGTCAAAGAAGAGGCCCCGGCAGCTCTGACGGAGGTCGACCTAAGCAGCGCGGCTTCGTGGCTCCTTGAGCAAGGAGAGGAGGTGGACGAGGACGAGTGGGAGATGATTGACAGCCGACCCGTCAACTACGACATGGAGGCTGCCCATGACGCGCTGTGGGCCTTCGCGAGCGTGCCCGCGAGCAGGCCTGACGCGAAGTCCAAGGGACAGGACACGCCGCTCATCAAGGTGCGCTACCAGTACGCTCCGCAGGAAATCAACACAGGCCCTAAGGGACCCAGCCGGGACTTCTGCCGCCTGATGGTGGGTGCGGGCAAGGTCTACCGCAAAGAGGACATCGAAGCAGCCAGTGGCGCTAACCCCGGCTTCGGGAAGGGCGGGGCGGCTACGTACAACGTGTGGTTCTACAAGGGAGGCCCTCGATGTAGGCACTGGTGGCAGCGGGTGACCTACCTCAAGAAGAACAACGAGCGGATTAGCGTCCGGGAGGCCCGTAAAATCATCAACGCGCTGCCCCCGGCGGAGCGCAAGGCCAACGCGCTACCCGTCAACCCCAAGGAGGTGGCCCAGTGGCCTAACGATATGGACTATAAGGGCTTCCATCCTGACAACCCCAACAAGCCAGCCGACGCACGCGCGAAGGGCAGCGGCAAACAGCGTGAATCATGAGCGTCAACACCACCATCCTCACTAGCCCAGTTCGCGTTAAGCGCGACACAGCGCTGAACGACAGCGTAGACGACAACCTGCTCTTCCCGGCTATCGTCATGGCGCAGGAGCGCAACGTGCACCCGGTACTGGGCACCCGGCTGTACGACAAGGTGCGCGAGCTAGTGGCCGACGGAACCATCAACAACGCTGGGAACGCCATCTACAAGACCCTGTTGGACACCTACGTAGTGCCCATGCTAGTTCAGTACGCGTTCGCCGAGGTCATCCCTATCCTCCGCCTCCGCTTCATCAACAACAGCATCGTAGTGATGGGGAGCGAGCAGTCCGCCGCAGCGAGCTACGAGGAGGTCAAGCCCATCATCAACAGCGCACGGGAGGTGGCTAACTGGTACAAGGAGCGCCTGATTGAGTACCTGTGCTACAACAACAACCTCTACCCGGAGTACAACGCGGGCACCAACGAGGACGTGCTGCCTACCTCTAGGAACTACACGCAGGGCCTGAACCTAGAATACTCCCTGCGCAAGGACGAACTGCGCATGATTAGAGGCATCCTTGGTCTATGAACAAACGGAAACGAGTCAACCTAGCCAAGCTAGAGCAATACCTGAAGAAACATGGCTACCCGCAAAATCAGCCAGCTAAGCCTCCTCGCGACGGCGGCAAGCAACGATGAGTTACTCATCCTAGATGTCTCCGACACGACGATGGGTCCCGCTGGGACCAACAAGCGCATCCGGTGGTCCAGCCTTCCGGGTGGAGGTTCCGTTGGAACGGTAACTAGCGTCGATGTCAGCGGGGGTGTGGGCCTAACTAGCACGGGCGGCCCTATCACCACTTCGGGAACCATTACCGTAGACCTAGACAACACGGCGGTCACTCCCGGCACGTACACGCGTGCGAACATCACCGTAGACCAACAGGGCAGGTTAACCTCAGCGGCGAGCAGCGCGGTCCTCGACTCCACCAATATCTACCGCACCGGGACCACAGGCGACACCCTCAACACGGACCTCACTGCGATAGAGACCGACGTCACCAACATCAAGAACAGGCTCGTCTACTCAGGCACGGAGACGGAGCTGAAGGTGGACGCTAACAACCTGCTTGACTTAGACGCCACGCTGGCTAAGGCGACCCTGACCTTGGGTGGGGTTACCGCAGCGACCTTCTCCGGTACCCGTTCTGACCTTCCGGCGGTACGGGTGGGGGCTGTGGCTACCGCGTATGACTTGCCTAGCGCGAGGGGTACCGCAAATGGCGAGGTGATGAAGTACAAGGTCAGCGGCGCAGCGGCCATCTTCGAGAAGGTCGACACCTCTGAGCTGACGGGCACGAGTGATAGCCTCACAGAAGGCACCACCAAGCTCCTCATGACGAGCGCGGAGCGCACGAAGCTGGCTGGCATTACCGCTGGTGCGGCAGTGGCTTCGGTCACGGGAACCGCACCTATCGTAAGCAGCGGCGGGACGACTCCGGCCATCAGTATCACCGCAGCCACGACGAGCGCGGCGGGGTCGATGAGCGCATCGGATAAGACCAAGCTAGATGGCATCACAGCTGGAGCCGCTGTCGCCTCAGTGACCGGGACAGCCCCTATCGTGTCGTCCGGGGGGACCACCCCGGCCATCAGCATTACGGCGGCCACCACGAGTGTAGCGGGTTCAATGTCCGCGTCTGACAAAACCAAGCTAGACGGCATCGCAGCCGGGGC
>Ga0078894_10000321_pt1 | contig 32571 bp, 47 predicted proteins | sample LauGreSu1BDMLBSD_2_FD_67506 | JGI IMG/M metagenome (GOLD analysis project Ga0078894, IMG submission 67506) | Freshwater lake microbial communities from Lake Michigan, USA - Su13.BD.MLB.SD (version 4) (version 4) | ecosystem: Environmental > Aquatic > Freshwater > Lake | place: Lake Michigan... | reverse complement strand
CGCTTCCCCCGGCCCGTGCTCCATTGCCCGCTTCCTGTAACGGGCCACCCACTCCCGGGCTTCGCACTCCGCCCTCCATTGCTCTGAATTCGTGTTCACTGATTTCCCCCGTCATAAAAAAAGCCCTTGTGATTGTGGCTTCGGAATAATCCCAACCTTCCCGCACACGGTCAAGAATCGTCTTGGCTTGAATTGCGTTCATTTAATGCAGCCCTCCACATCTTGCGTTGCACATCACTGAGGTGTTCCCCGGCCTGTTCCCGGGCTTTCAGGTTTCGCGCCCACTGCTTGTGGTCGGTCTGGTTGCCGCGCACAAAGGCTTTGAGGGCTTCACGCGCCTTGTCCACTTCCTCCCGCGTGACCTTGCGGGCTGGCACAGTGTTCTGAGGTTGATTTGACCTTGCGGCCAAATGCCGGTGTTGCTCATCCGTGATTTGCGGCCACATATGAGGCGGTGAATGGGCGTGTGCTGAACAAAGCATCTCAGGCGCAACGCTCCACCGGTTCGGACACTCATGCGCCTTGCACATGTTCATCCGCTCTTGGCGGGCGTTGTCGTTTTCCCGGTCTGCAAACGGTTTGATTGGTCGTGCAAAGCTCATTTGTTTTGCTCCTTCGACTTGTTGACCCAGCACCACCAGTGATAAACGGTTCCTGAGTCATTCCAAAACCTGTCCCCAACTTTGAACAGCCCAAAGCATCTTGGGCATTGATGCGGCTTCAGTAAATCGTTCATTTGTTGTACTTCCCGTCAATGATTTTTTGGAAGTTGGCCGCGTTGACAACCCACTCAAGGTCTGGTCGCCATACCCGTCCACCGGTTTCAAAGCCGTCCGCCAGCTTTGTGTCCTGCGCGATGTAGCCCAAGAACCCGTCCCACCACTCAAGCCCCTCTTGCAAGGTCTTGTACCCCTTCGGGCTGTACACGGAAGGCTTGGCCGCTTGTTGCCAGCGTTGACGCAGGTTTGCTTGCCGGGTTCCTTCCCACACCCTCGGTTGGCTGAGGTGCGGCAAGTGTTTTTTCCACAAGGTCAAAATTTCCTGATGCGGGCATGTCGGGAACGCTGTTGCCGACAAAGAGGGTTTACCCTCTTTAATTTGGTTCTCGGTTCTCGGTTCTCGGTTCTCGGTTCCTATTGGCCCGGGATGTGGGGTGGCATTAGGGGGGCTATTGGGGGGGCTATCCTGAGTGGACTTTCCCCACCGTTTTTCGGCTCCCCTTTTCCCGGCTTCGGCAAACCAACGGAACTTGTCGATTTCAGCGTCACAGCGGGCTTTGTGCCAGCAGTCATCCTCCGCCAGTGTGAAGAACTCATGCAGGACGGACGAAACAACCTCAACGTGCTTTGGCAGACGTATTCGCCGGGCAACCCCCGGGGGGTCGTTGGGGATGGGGTTTTCATTGGTGTAGTACAGGTCAAGCAACCGCCTGTACGCAATGTCTTCCTCAAGGGTCAGGTGGGCAGTGTCAGCAACGTAATCGCTGACGTGGAACGGGTAATGGAACAAGTTTCACCTCATCATGGTGCGGCATCACAAAAGACCAGCACGGCAGGACGGTGATGAAACGTCTTTTCGGGGGCTACCCTATCCGGTGGCCGTTTATTTTAAGCTGGCTTATGTCAGGAAGTAAACCACTCAGGACGAATCACCCTGAGTTGCCATTCCCGGGCTTGTGGGATGGATTCGCCCCACATGCTGATTGCGGCCTGACTGATGCCAAGCAGGTCGGCAAGGGCACGGACGGAACCGGCCTTGATGATTGCGTCTTGTTTTTTCATGACCCGGATTGTGCCGCAAGTTGGCTTAAATCATCAACCGCCCGCCAACAGAAAAACAAGGGTGTGCCCCTTCCTGCTGCGATTGCTTCGTGCCGCACCCGGTTGTTCAGGCTACCCCCTCAAATTGCTTCTGCGTGCGATTTGCTGTGTTCTTGCGTGCCTACAAAAACTGACCCTAATTAGGGTGACAGCCATAACCCTTCGGTTTAGTTGGGATTAAAATATTTTTAAGCCCGCTTAATTTTTACCATTAGAATTCGTCTCATGCCCCGAACGTCTCGGGGTCTTTTGAAGGAAACTGAAATGAGCAAACCCACAATCTCCCGCCTGTCTTCCGGCCTGTACTACTTCACTGGCTGGGTGTCTGATTGCCTTGTGCAGTACAGCATCTTGTCTACCCGTGAAGGCTGGACGCTCACCAAGACCTATGGTCACGGCCCTGAGTTCTACACAGCTTTTCCAACCAAGCGGGAAGCCATCGCAGCATTGACAAATTGATGACCCGGCTGTCAGCCTCTGCCGGGGGCTGACGGACGCGCCATCAGGTCGTCACAACCCGCCCGCAAGGGACTTTTCAAAGGAAATTCAAATGGCTCACTTAATCGAAACCAACACCAACACCGGCAAGTCTGAAATTGCGTTTGTCGGCAACGTGCCATGGCACGGTCTTGGTCAAGCACTCTCCCCCAACGCCCCCATTGAGGTCTGGAAAACTGAAGCCGGTTTGGACTGGCAAGCTGAGGTGGCCCGCGCCATGTTCATCCCTGAGTTGGGTGGCGTGGCTCACCCCGTCCCCGGCCGCAACGTGGTGTACCGCAGTGACACGCAAGCCCCCTTGGGTGTGGTGACTGACCGCTATCGCATCCACCAGCCCGGTGAAATCTTGGACTTCTTCAACACCTTGGTGCAATCTGCCGGGTTCAGCCTTGAGGTTGCTGGCGCAATCAGCGGTGGCAAGCGCATCTGGGCACTGGCAAACGTCAACCGTGAGGCTTGCGTGTTGGGCGATGACGCGGTGCGCGGCTACCTGCTGCTGTCTACCAGCTTTGACGGCTCCACCGCCACCGTGGGCCAGTTCACCAGCGTTCGCGTTGTGTGCAACAACACCCTGTCAATGGCTGACCGTGAGACAGCCCCATCCCGCGTGTCCATCACTCACGGTGCGCGTTTTGACGCAAGCCTGATGCGTGACAAGTTGGGTCTGGTGGTCGGTGGCTTTGACGGGATGATGGACAACTACCGCAAGCTGGCCCGCCAAGGCGTCAGCACCGCGTTTGTCAAAGAGTACCTGACCAACCTGTTCCCTCAGACCAAGCAATTGGTCAGGATTCCCGGTGTTGAGGTCAAGCAGGAAGTCTGGGCAGATTCCCGCGCATACAAACAAGTGCTGGCCCTGTTTGACGGCAAGGGCATGGGCGCAGACCTGCCGGGCACTCACGGAACCCGTTGGGGCTTGCTCAACGCCATCACGCAGTTTGTTGATCACGAACGCGGCCACAACACCGACACCCGCATGACCAATGCGTGGTTTGGTGATGGCAACCGCCTCAAGTCACAAGCCGAACAACTCTTGTTGACCGCCTGACCATGTGGCCCTTCCCCCCTCCCGGGGGGCCAATCCCTTGGTCTCCCAAACAAATCCGTGAGTACAACAAACAGCAACGCGACAAACTGCCGCCCGCACCATTCTGAGGAACATCATGAACATCATCAAAGCAATTTTCATTTGGCTGGCGCAAGCCGTCATTGGCTTGGCCTTCATCGCCTTCGTGGTGCTGTTGGTCGCTGAGTGGGCCGCTGGCTGTGGCGAATCCTATGTGGACGCCAAAGGCAAGACCCACGTGGGCCAGTGCATCTTCCTTGACAGGGGCAACAAATGACCAGCAAACACACAATGGAACGCTGGAATTTTCAAGACAACACCCGGTACAAATCCGGGGGCTGGAAAACAAACCAGTACAGCATCACTGCCCGGAAACCCGGTGTTCACGGCACAACACTGGCCAACATTCCAAACCGGGCAACTGTGCCAGATGAGGAAAAACGCGCCAACGCAATTTTGATGGCTCATGCTCCCGAATTGCTTGCAATGCTGATTGAACTGACTGACATGGAAGGGCCGCAACCCGGGACGTCAACTTGGGGCCGCAACGCTCTTGCGTTGATTGCCCGCGCACAAGGAAACGCATCATTCTTGCCGCCAAAAAGGAACCCGCATGACTGAGTTCAACACCCGCGTCTGTGGCATTCCTTGCATCGTCCGGGTGCTGGAGTGGGAAGCCTTTGTGCCCATGTACACAGGCGGTCATCCCGACAACTGGATGCCAGAGGAAGGTGGACACGGTTCTTGGGAACTGCTGGACACCCGTGGACGCCCCGCGCCGTGGCTTGAGCGGAAGATGAAGCAAGCCGACATTGATGCCCTGTCCAGTGAGGTCTATGACCACATGGAATCTGACCATGACGATTTTTAACCCTGAAGGAAAAACCATGACTGAAATGATTGAAACCCCCCAACGCGATGACGCCTTGTTGTTTGGCGCATTCCTCCGCGCCCAACGCAAGTTTGGCAAAGCCCTCAAGACCAGCGACAACCCGCACTTCAAAAGCCGGTACGCTGACCTTGCTGAGTGTGTTGAGGCCGTGATTGACGCCCTGCACAGTGAGGGCTTCGCCTTCACGCAATTCACCGAACGCGATGACAAGGGCGCATTTGTCCGCACCGTGTTGCTGCATGAATCCGGTGACTTGCTGACCCTTGGTGAGTTCTGGGTTCCATCGCCCAAGAATGACCCGCAGGGCTTCGGCAGTGCGCTGACGTATGCCCGCCGGTACAGCCTGATGAGCGCAATGGGCATGGCTCCGCAGGACGATGACGGCAACGTCAGTTCCAAGCCTCAAGCCTTTGCCGTTGACGAAACCATCATGGCAGACCACTTGGCAAACATTGGCGCGTCCAGCGATGAGAAAACCTTGCTCAAGGCATACACGGACGCCTTCAAAGCAACCAAGGGTGATGCCAACGCGCAGAAACGCATCATTGCCGCCAAGGACGCCAAAAAAGCTCAGTTGGGGGTGTCCAAATGAAGACCACCATCAAAGGCTTTGTGGTTGCTCAGTCATACCCGTGGGATGACGCCGTGAATTACACATTCCTGACTTTTGACCCCCGTGAATCCAAGATGGAACATTATTTTGTGGTGAGTGAGCATTCGTTTGAGGTTGATGTGCCGGACAACTTTGACGTCCGGCCTCAACAGGTTGCCGCGCTGGAAAACAAAAAGCAGGAACTGCGCGAAAAGTTTGCAATGGCCGTCAAGGAACTTGATGACCGCATCAACAGCCTCTTGGCAATCAACAACTCAGTGAAGGTGGTGGACGATGGAACAACGGACTGACGAATGGTTCAACGCCCGCTTGGGCAAGGTCACTGCGTCCCGCGTCACGGACGTGGTGGCCCGCACCAAGACGGGGTATGCCGCAAGCCGGGACAACTACATGGCCCAACTCATTGTTGAGCGCATGACGCAACAGGCGGAAAAGTCTTTCAGCAACAGCGCGATGCAGTGGGGCACGGACACTGAGCCACTGGCCCGCGCCGCGTATGAGGCTGAACGTCAAGTGATGGTGGATGAGGAAGGGTTTGTTGACCATCCCGAAATTGCCAACGCTGGCGCGTCCCCGGACGGGCTGGTGGGCGCAGACGGGCTTGTTGAAATCAAGTGCCCGAACACGTCAACGCACATTGAGACGCTGCTGACCGGTGCTGTGCCCAAAAAGTACCTTGACCAGATGATGTGGCAGATGATTTGCACGGGCCGTGAATGGTGTGACTTCGCCAGTTATGACCCCCGGATGCCTGACCATCTTCAACTGTTCATCAAGCGCATCCCGTTTGACGCGGAATACGCCAACACGCTCAACACGGAAGTGTCCAAGTTCCTTGAGGAAGTGGACGCCACCATTGAAAAACTCAACAACCTGAAAGGCAACCATGAGTAAAACACTGCGAATCGTCAAAGCCTCCACCGGCTCCTACACGGACAAGGACGGCAAGACCAAGCACCGCTACCGCACCATTGGCAGTGTGGTGCAAACGCGCACCGGGGAAATGCTTGTCATTGACCTGATGCCGCTCAACTGGGACGGCAAAGCATTCCTGAACGAACCCGAACAGGAAGGCGGCAACCGCCCACAAGCCCCCGGCAACGGGTTCAACGACATGGATGATGACATTCCATACTGAAAGGAACTGACATGAAAAAAGCACTGATTGGGGTTTACCTCGCAACCCTCGCAACCCTTACGTGGGCAAGCTGCACCACCCACACCTACATGCTCAACGGTCGCACCGTGACCTGCACAACCTGCTGCTATGGCAGCAACTGCACCACCAACTGCTTTTGACAACCCGGGGGCTTCGGCCCCCACAACTCACAGGACATGACATGACCCAACAGATTGACTACAAACAGATGGCAATGGTGCTGCTTGCCGTATCTGACGCCCTTCACGCCGCGCTGAAGCACAAGGGGCTTGAGGCTGATGACATTACGTTTGCGCTTGAGGACGGGCAAGGCAACACAACTACTCAAACAACCACGGTTGAGGCCGTGACTGAGGCTTGCCGACAAGCCCTTGGCGTCCCAAAGCAAGCCATCACAACCACTGAGCACGAAATGGATTGACGCATGAAGCCGCTCATCAAACTCATCCACGACAACCGTGAGCAGTTTTCCGCTGAGTTCATTGATTGGTTTCCCAAGAATGAACACGTGTGGAAGGCGTTTGTGCGCGAAACCAACAAGGTGATTGCTGTTGGCTTCAAGCACTATTCCGCCCGCACCATCATTCACGTCTTGCGGCATCACTCAGCGATTGAGGAAAAGGGCACTGCTTGGAAAATCAGCAACAATTCCAGCCCGTACCTTGCCCGGCTGTTCGCGCTGGCTTACCCGCAATTTGCTGAAATCTTCCAGTACAAGCAAACGCCCAAGGCTGAACGTGACAACTGGATTAACAAGCGCAACGGGAACCTTTTCAAATGAACGAACCGCTCAAAACAATTTTCAAGGTGTCAATGGCGGCATTCATGACGGGTTGCACCGTCATGTTCTTTGGACTTGTAGCCAAGTGTTATTGGCTGCTTTTTATGCTCGGGTGGGGGTTGCTGTGACCCGGGGGGCAATCGTTGCACCTGCGCACGATTTGGTGTGCCGTTGCCCCTCTCCCGGTTCAGACGTTGCGCTCAAAGTGCGGGCAGTCAACCAATGACTTGAAATTCCCGCCCCAACGGTTTTTGGGGTGAAGGCTCTCCCAATACGCGCCAACAGATGCCAGCGCATCTTTGTCCCAAATGATTTTCCCGTCCTTGAAAAAATTGAGGTCGATGGCGCACCGTTTGAGGTGAATGCTGTTCATCGTTTTGCTGCGGCCAGCCTTGACGTGAATGGCTTGTTGCTCAGGCGTCCGGGCAAGTTCACCGCCCGTGACCATGAATCCCTGCTCAGTCGCAAACTGAATCAGCTTGCAAGCGTCCAACAGGAATGCGGCTTGTTCTTGGCTCAGGCTCATTCCTTGCCCCCTTTGCGCATCTCCATCACTTTCTCAACAGTGCGGCCACCAAAGTAGGCGGTCATCACCAGCATCCCCCATTGGCCCAACAAGGCCACATAGGATTCCTGCACTTGAATTCCTGCCGCGCTCAGGCCAGCAAAAATCAGGTATGCGGTCAAGATGTACACCAGCGTCAAAGGCCGGATGTTTTTTGACAGCTTGGAATCTGACGCCATGTCCGCCTTCCAGCGGTCGCTGACGTTGTTCTCTTGGTTCGCTTGAGCGGCCAACAGCACCCGCAGTTCCTCTTGCTCAATCCGGGCTTTCTCAATCCCCAACTCCAGCAGACGTTCCTCATGGTCATACTGCAACTGGCGCAGGTTTGCCACTTCCGCCGGTGTTGGGTTGTCGGAAATTTTCACCCCCAACTTTTCCTCAACCACTTGCTTGCCTTTGGCTTGGATTGCGCTTGCCAACAGGCCAAGGCCGTTTTCAGCCAACGTGCCCAACAGTGCGCCAACGATTGGAATCATGGTTTTTTACCCATCCTTTCACGTTCTTCAAGCAACCGGACTTTGACTTGCAACTCGTTGATGTGCGCCATCAGTTGTTCTTTTTGTGAAGCCCTGCGTTCAGCGGAAATGGGGCTGTCCGTGGGCACGCCTTCCTTGGTAATGAGGGCTGGCATCGCGCCCTCAATCTTGGTCAGCCTTGTAGAAAAGTCAGCAACCTGCCCCAACAACCAAGCCAATGAAGCAACAATGACGGGAATAACCGCCTTGAGAACATCAGACCAGTTCATGTTACCTCCCAATGTGTGGCGTGATTGACGCCCAAATCACCCCTGCCATTGCCACAAGCATGACGCCAACGGCTTTGATTAGGATTCCTTCAAGCCGCTTGAGACGGGCGTTGATTTGCTCATAGCGCAAAGCGCAGACAGCCTCATGTGAATTGAGGCGGGCTTCTGTTTCGTCAATGGTTGTCATACGGGTTGAATGTCAGGGTTGGCGGCAATCCACGCGGCCACTTCGGCTTCTTTGGCAGCAATGTCCTCCAGCAACAAGGCTTCTTGCCTTTGCGCTTCGGCTTCTTGCTCCGCAAGTTCGGCCAAGTGGCGTTCAAGTTCCAATTTTGCAGATTCCCAATGAGGCAGGGTTTCCTGCGCCCACGCGGGCAATTCTTGCAGTGGCAAATTGTCAGGCTTGTTGTCAAATTCATCAACGACAAATTCAATCCAGCCGCGCCCATTTTTCCATTGAAGGGCGTGAATGTCTGATGGTGCGCTGATAGGCAAACCGGAAAACACAACGCCATCCACGTACACCGCCTTGTCGGACGGAATGATTGTCAAGTTCATTGCTTGCTCTCCAAAATTACGTGCTGCAAGGCAGGGGCAACGCCAGCCGCCGCCAACAAAACCCGCTGTCCGACATCGTTTGCCTTGACCATCTCATTGCGGAATGATTCCACAGCCGCTCCGGTCTGACGTTGCTGCTGACTGTTTTCAATCATGAGAATGGGCATCCACGCGATTGAGCAACCGTAATCGTCAATTTCCTCACCGGTGTTTGGGTTTGAGCCTCTGACCTTCATAAACCAAGCGCACTCAAGTTGGCGGCAAGGTTTGAATCCATCCAGCGGGCAATTTGCTTTTGGTTCCAGTTTCATCATCAATCCTTTGTGGCAATAATCACGTCAACGTATTGAACGGCAAGATCAATAGCTGTTCCGCTAAATGTGTGATTGTGTGCCGCGCCACTTCCGTTTGCAGCAATGGTTACTGTGTGAGCGTGGTTGCCAGCCGTTGACAAAATGTTGACGCTGTTTCTTGAAAATTGATAGTTGCCCGCCGCCGCGCCAGCACCAAGGCCAGCAACGCAACCAGACTGTGAGGCAAGAATTTGAACCGCGCCACCGGAACCGCCCGACACGCCGTGAACGTGGTTGCCAACAGTGTCTGTGCTTGCTCCGTGCGAGTGTGATGGCATTTGCGCCGTTGTCAGGGTCGTATTGCCTACCGAACCGCTCACGCCTTGTGAAGCAAAAGCCGTTGTGAAAGCAACCGAACCGCCAGAACCCGCCGTGCCGGAAACCACACGCAACGCTTTGTTGTTGTGCGTGGTTGATTTTGTCCATCCTGTCGGTGCGGAAGTTTGCACAAACATCATTGCCGTCCCCGCCGGAAATGCGCTTGGGGCCGCGCCAGACGATGCGGCAGTGATGCGCCCTTGCTGGTCAACAGTGATGCTTGAGTACGTGTATGAACCCGGTGACACCGCCGTGTTTTCCAGCGAAATTGTGCCGCTGGTCGTGATTGTCCCCCCGCTCAAGCCAGTGCCGGTTGCCACGCTTGTCACTGTGCCGGTGTTGGCCGTGTAGCCACTTGGGTTGCTGGAAGGGTATGCACCAAGGTTTGTCAACGCAGTTGCGGCCGTAGTTGCGCCGGTTCCGCCGTTCGCAATCGCCACTGTTCCCGTCACGTTGGCTGCTGTGCCAGTGGTGTTTTGATTGAGCGTTGGAACGTCTGCCGCCACCAGTGCGCGGAATGTCGGTGCGCCCGCCGCGCCGTTGGGCGCGGCCAAAACGGTGTTGGCGGTCTGGCTGGCAAAGTTGGATGGCGTGACGGCAAGCGTGCCGCCCAAGGTCAAATTGCCACTGGTGGTGACGGTTCCGGTCAAGGTCAAGCCGCTGACCGTGCCAGTGCCGCCCACGCTCGTGACCGTGCCGCCTGAGTTGGTATCTGTCCAAGGCACGTTGACAACCGCTTGGCCCGCCGCATTCAGTTGCAAGCCGTATGTTCTGCCAGCCGTTGCTGAAACCGCGTTGGCGGACACTGATTGTTGCGTGTCAGATGCCAATTCAATCAGGCCCGCAACAGTTGAGGTCGCAACGCTGTAAGTCGTGTTGACGCTTGAAATCGTGAAGTTTGGGTATGTGCCGGTGATGCTGGTTGCGCCAGCACCGGTCAAGACAACCGTTTGGTCTGGCGCGGTGTTGGAAATGGTAATGCTCCCCGCGCCATTGACAATTCCAATCCCAGACCCGGCTGACAGGCTTCCGTTTTCCCATACCCCGGCTGTTGCGTCATAAATCAGGGTGTCGCCGGATGTTGGGCTTGTGATGAGGACGTTGTGCAATTCGTCCAGTTCATACCCGTTGTCAATCTTGAGGTAGATGGAACCAACTGTTGCGCTTACCCGCTCCACGAAACCCAGAATGACAATGTGGTTGGGGGCTGTTGGCTTGGTTGCGGTGTATGCGCCCGGGGTAGTGGGCGACAAGTACAGTGCTTGGCCCGCCGTCAGGGTGCTGGTGTCCAACTTGGGCAACGGGCCAGTTGTCTGCACCCAACCCTCTGCGCCAGCCGCAATCGTTTCCGCAACCAAGCCAATGGTGTTGGCGGACGTTGACTCAGCGTTGGCTTGAGCCAGACGCACGTCAACCCGGTTGCCCTGCGCCCCCACGATGTAAACCACTTGGCCTTTGGTCATCGCAGACGCGGAACCGTTGTACACGCGGGCAAACTCTTGTTGGCCGGTGTAGTAGGTGACGTTGCCGCCCTTCAGCCCAAGGATTGAGCCGCCGCTCCCGTCATCCCATGCCGTGCGTCCAACAGCGTCTGCCGGTGCGGTTGCCGCCGTGTCAAGGTCAAAGTAATCCGCCTTGACGCTTGCGGTGACCAAGTTCCCGGTGTCACTTAGGGTCGCGGTGCTGTTCTGAACCAGCTTGCCGGTCGTGCCGTCAAAACGAACCAACGCATTGTCCGTGGCTGAGGCTGGCCCAACAACGTCACCGGAACCGGCACCGCCGCCCAACTGGACAACCGTGCCAGCGGCATTTTTGGAATAAATTTTTTGGTCGGCAAGGTTGACTGCCAACTCTCCAACTTGCAAATCGGTGGCAAGGGGCACTTTGCCCGCTACCGATGAACGCTTGACAATGAGTGTGTTCGCCATGTGGCGTCCCCTTTCAGGCTATGTAGCCGGGTGATGAATCAGAATGTGCCGCCGTCAATCGTGATGCCGTCAAAAGTGGTCAGGTTTGTGATGCTGCCACCCGTGATTGCCACGTTGTTTGCGTCCTGAGTGGACATTGTGCCAAGGCCAGACACCTGAGTGTTGGCAATGGCAATGCTTTGCGCTGACAAGGCGGTCAGTTGACCTTGCGCGTTGACGGTAGCAGACAGGCTTTGCGATGCGCCGCCGTAGCTGCCAGCGGTCACTGCGGTGTTCGTGATGCTGAACACGCCACCTGTCAGGGTCAAGCCCGTACCAGCCGTGTAGGTTCCCGCGCCGCTGAACTGTGACCAAGTGATGGGGGTCGTGCCCAAAGTGCCGCCCGCGTTGACGGTACAGACCCAACCGCTGTCAGCTTGAGTTGTGCCTTCCTCAACGAACGTGAACGCGCCGGGGAAATCATCCCATGCGTCCATGTCGGTTGTGCGCGTCCAAGAACCCGCCGCCACCAAGTAAATGCCGTTGGCAGACGCGGCTGTTTGGTTCTTGACCAACACCCGGTCGCCCGCAATCACGGACACGCCGTCAATGGTTTGAGGCGCAGACAGCGTGATGTTGCCGGTGGTTGCTGCCTTCACGGACGCTTTGACGTCCAGACCCTGCGCTGTGCTGTCAACGTAGTTCTTGGTGGCCGCGTCTTGCGCCCCAACAGGGTCAGCAAGGTTCGTGATTTTGTAGCCGCCAAAACCGTAATCAGCCGTGGGCGCAGTCAAATCGTTGATGTTGGCCGTAGTTGCGGCCGTCACCAGACCTTTGGCATTGACCGTGGTCTTGAGGTACGTGCCCACGTTGGCGTTGACTGTTGCCAGCGTCATTGCCGCCGTGACGTTGCCTGAACCGTCAAAGTTGACATCCCACGCACCATCGCCGGTCAAAGCAATGTTGCGGGCTGTTGCCAATGCGGTTGCAGTGCCAGCGTTGCCGCTGACAGATGCAGTCACAAGGTTCGTGAAAGTCTTGTCGCCACCAATGCTTTGAGTGCTGGACAGGTCAACAAACGCGCCATTGCCCGCAATCGGGATGATGCTTGTGGCCGTGCCGCCGGAACCGCCCGTGCCTGTGCCGTAGTACAGGACGTTGGTTTGTTCGTTGAACGCAAGTTCAGCGTTTGCCAGTGAGGAAGGTGCGCCAGCACCGCCGCCGTTGGCGCGTCTTTTGATGCGAATAGTGTTTGACATTTCAAATCTCCTTAAAAGTTGCCGCCGTCAGCGATTTCGGTTTGCGGGGTATTGACCCACTGGTTGGTTCCAAACATCAACACGTCTTGCGGTTGAGGTGTGACAACATTGACGGGATAACCGCCAATTTCGTTTGGCCCCGGCGGGCCAGCCACTCCGCGATTGATGTTGATGACTTGCCGCGCTTGTGGCGTGACTTGCACATTGACCGCCGCACCCGTCTGGATGTTTGCGGTGATGTTGTTCCCGTCTTGGACGTTGACGGTGGTGTTGCTTGGGACAGCTTCAACTGTGATGCGTGCCATTTGGCTTCCCCTTACACCTTGACGATGGCATCAGACCTGACAATGAAGAACAGGAAAATGATGTTGTCTTCAGGCGGAACCAAACCACTTTGCGGGAAGCTGATTTTTACGCGCCCGGAAAAGCCCGCGCCATTCACGCTATCAATCTTCATGTCCGGGTCGGTTGAAATAAGCCCCCAAGACGTATCGTCAATGACCAGCGTAAACGTGCCAGATGCGTCCACCCTGTTGACGATTGAAAGCGGGACAGGGGTAGGTGCAGGGGTGTAGTCGGCAATGTCAAATGACAGGCCATACCGCGTGTCTTTGACGTTGGACAGGGTTCTGCGGACGATTTGCGCGTCAATCGTTGCGCCGGTAAGGTTGACCGGGGTGACGCCATCATCTCCAGTCAGGGCCAGATTCCAAAACGTGCGCTGTTGCCAGACCAGTTCCCCGGCAATGATGGGGTTGTCGAATCCACTGACTTGAGTCAGCGAGTTCTTGTTGAAGACTGCCATTTGTTCCCCTTTCCCGGGTAGTGACGCCGCCCCATGCACTCACAGGGCTGCGGAATTGTTTGATTGTGCCGCAAGCCGAAAAAGCCATCAAGACTTCATGATGAAGCACAAGGCATAGTAAGGCGGCAGGTTGGCGTTGGTTCCTGACGAACCGGACGAATTAACCGTGACGCTGTGCGTGTGGTCGCCGTTGGCTTGCAAAATGTTTGCCCCGTTATATTGCGTGTAATAGCTTGACGGGGTTCCGCCAGCCGCAATCGCAGCAACAATACCTGACTGAACGCCCATGATTTGAACCGCGCCGCCCGAACCACCGGAAACCGCGTGTGTGTGGCTTCCCGCTGTTGCCGTAGAACCCGTGTGGCTGTGCGACACAACAACCGCGTCTTTGCTGCCCCCTGACGCCCCAACAGCGTAGCCTGACCCGGCTCCAATGACAAATCGGTCTTGCAGGTTTGGGGTTCCGTTTGCCCCGTCACAAAGAAACCAACCGGACGGAATGGCCGCAACCGAACCGCTCCACATGATGATTCCGCCAGCGGGCACTGCGTACACCGCCGCCGCCACCCCAAGGTTTGTTCGTGCCGCCGCCGCTGAGGATGCCCCTGTGCCGCCGTTTGCCACGGGAACCGCGTTGACCAATCCGTCAGTCGCATCCAAACGCCCTGATGAATCAAGGTTGTTGGCAAGCTGTGAAAGGTTGAATGCTTGTGTCATGTTTTTCCTTTATGCCGCGCCAAGTCTGGCGTAAGTTTGCTGGTTGAGCAGGGTTAAATTGTTGTCAAACGCCACCGCCAAGTTGTAGCCTGACGATGTTGCCGTGTAATCGTATGAACTGCCCTTGGTGAGCAACGCGCCGTTGGCGAAAATTTCCACTGACAGCGGATTGTTGGGGAACACGTAGGACAAAGCCCCCGCGTTTGAATAGGCCACGTTGTTCGTGACGTTGGACGCGGGAACGCCAAAATTATTTTCACTGAACGCAATGATTGTCAGCTTGCCGGTAATTGCGGCAGGAAAGCCTGAAAGTGTTGTGTCTGTCAGGTCATAGTCAATTTCACTCAGTTGGACGCCATTCAGGTAGATTTGCTCAAAACCATTTCTGATAGTGAATTCTGTGGGCGTGTATGAAGACACTGCGGAAACGTCAACAGACCAACGGCTGAATGGACGGTATGTTGCCCCTGCCGCTCTCTTGCGGTAAATGTTCAAGCCCGCCGTTGCCCCCGAAATTGTTGCGCCAAACGTGATGACCTTTGTTGTCGTGTTGACCGCCATCACCGCATAGGTGGTAATTGTGCTGGTTGATTCTGGCTGCGTTGCGGCAAAGCAAAGCTGGTCGCCCACTTCGATGATTTGGTCAGGCCCGTCTGTGTACGTAACCGTTGTGCTTGTGCTGCTTGCGATTGTGGTTGTCAGCGGCTCAAAGTACGCATCCGTGCTCACCGCTCTCATGTTGATGACAACAATAATTTCGCCCGCCGCGCAAGGTGTTGTAAACACAACGGTGGTTGAGGTTTCGCTGTACTCGGTTGTGTCTGCCAAAACGCCGTCACGGAACACAAGGATGTTTCCTACAACGTGAGTGACGTTGAAGGTTGTTTGTGAAGCCGTTGCGCTGAACACGGTTTCAGTGAAATAAAACGAATCAGGCTGAGTGAAGCCAACAACACGCCCGTACACGTCAATGGTCAGCGTTGCCGCGTCAAACGTCTTGCTGTACACGCCATTGCCAAAGTTCAAAAACTTTTGCAAGGACACAATCATTGACCCGCTTGTGTTGTTGGTCACACTGAGCAAACCGTCCGCGCTGCTCACGGCAGTTGTTCCGGCTTTGGTCAACTGTCCAGACCGGCTATCAAGGTCAATGTAATTTTGTCCGTCCTCAAGCGCACCCCACACGGACGTGTCATACAAGGATGTTTCGCTCGGGACAAACGCGCCGCCCAAGTTGCTGAACCCTGCGTTGCCAACTGCCACGCTGATTTTCCGGTCGCCGCGATTTGCAAACAGCACATAGTTGTCCGTGCCAAAGCTGCCCGCGTACCATGTGTAATCCGCAGGGTTTACGCTGGAGTTGGCTGTTGCGGAATTGAACAAACCAAAGTAGGTTTTGCCACGCGGGTTCAAGCTGAAGCCCGCCGTGCCTGTTGCGTTGGTAGCGTAGGCAACGGCAATCCAGCGTTGCGTGTACTGGTAGGTTGTTGGACGCCAAGCAATTACGCTGGAAGCCAGTGAAAATGGACTCAAGCCAAGGGCGTTGACGTACCTGACGAAAAAGTACCAATCACCCTGCGGGATGCCGCTGACTTGCACTGTGCCCATTGAGGTGTTTGGCGTGTACGGGTTGCCCCCGGGATTGACTGCCGTTGTTCCGGCAAAAATCAGTTGCGCCGCTGTTGGGAATTGATACGCGCTGTAATACACCTCTGCGTACTGAACAATGCCCGCGCTTGAACTGACAACTGCCACGTCAAAACTTGGAATTGCTGCGCCGGTTTGAATGTTGATGAACGTGGGTGCATACAACGCGCCAAACGTCAACGGTGAGCCAATCCCGGTGTTTGGTGCTGGCGTGAATTGCGTCACGTTCACATCGTCATAAACAGTCGGGTTGTATTCGCCCAAGGACAGCGTTGCTGTAATTTGGCCGTCATCCGTGAAGTTTTCAACAACTTGATTGATGCGAAACAGTTTTGCCGTCCAGCCGTAGTTGCTGTTGGTCACGGTCACAACGTCCCCGGCCTCAAGCTGAATGCCAACGTAGTTGACCACAACCTTCAACTGCAAATCTTCACGCGCTGACTCAAGGCAACGGTTGGCGATGTACTGCGCCCGCACGCTGTTGTTCACCAAAGGCAAGCTGACGGTTTGCTTGTTGACCGGCTCGTTGGGGTACATCAGCGCAGGGTTTACAACAGACAAGTCAAACGTGGCTGAATTGAACGTGTCTTTGGATGAACCGTCAGGAAATTTGACCTCAATGATGTTGTAGCTTGAAGCAAGGTCAATCGGCGTGACTTGAATGGCCGACACCATGTTGCTGTCGTTAATGTCCATCACCACGGTGTAGCTTGGCTTCTGAACAATGACACCCCACTTGCCGCTGATTTCGTTGTACTTGATGAGGCAGTCGCAGCAAGTTGAAAGTGTTTGGAAGTTTGTCATCACGGTGCTGTTCATATCCAACAGGCCGTCAAACTTAAACCGTTGCTGTGTCGCAGACCCGCCCGTGTATGGCGTGTATGTCATCAGTTCATTGCTGTATGCGTCCAGTGCCGCCAATGACGCGCTGTCAATCTGCGAATCAGGCAACGCCGCTCCATAACGCTCTGAGCGCATGAAGTCATACATACAAGCCCCCGGGCTTGTTCGGGAATTAGTCAACTGGAACCGCGTCTGCTGGATGCTGACAAGGTTTGCGCTGACGCTGTATTTCATTTTGACGATGGCAAACGCCGCATTGGTCATCTGCTTGTTGGCGTCCCACGTGTACACCAAGCCTTCTTCTTGCAATACTTCAATGGCGGACTTTGTTGTGTTCACGCCAGAGTTTGAACCGTTGCGGTACAGGTAAATGTTCAATTTACCGTTGATGTTGGTTTGGGTTTGGCCGGTAGATTCATCCAGCAAGCCGACAACCTTGGATGTGTCTGTTCCGTCAAACACGCATCGCTTGCCGCCAAAATAGACGTTGCCAAACGTGTACACATCAGCCGCGCCATATTCGCTCCCGGTCACTTCTGCCAAAGTCAACACGTAATAAATTGTCTGGTTGTCGCTGGTGATAGACAGGTCTGTGATGATGCCGCCTGTGTACGCTGTCCCGTAAATGACCGGAACTTTGTTGTCACCAGCAGGGCCAATCTGTTGGTTGTTGCCGGGGTTTCTTCCGCCGTTGGCTGAATCGTCCAGACCTTTCGGCCCAAAGGCTTTGGCAATGATTGTTGAAGCAATCATGTTGATGGCAAAGGCCGTGGCAGCAGCCGCGAACGAACCCGCCACCATACCAAACACCTGAACTGCAATAATTGAACCCGGCATTTACATCACCCAAAATTCTTCAAGTTTGCGGAACCCAAAACGCTCATAACTGAGGTCGGGACTGTTGACCATTTTGCTCATAAAGACGTGGCACACGCGGCCATCTTCTTTGAGTTTTATGGCTCGCTCAAGGTACTGATTGAGCAAACGATACCCGGCTGTGCCGCCACGGTGTTCCGGCTCAACCCAATACGCAAATTCAGTCAGCATCGAATGTTTGGGTGACCAAAGGCTTGGCATAATGCCCGCCATTAGGACGCCAATCAGTTTGTCTGTTTCGGCAACCAACACAATGCCTTGACCCGCCATCAGGTTGGTCAGCATCTGCGTGACGTGTTCAGCGTCATCCGCGTCTTGCAAAAACCCGTATGGCATGTTGGCCCGATAACCGCGCAGCATATCCAGCAATGCGGGAACATCGTGCGGTGAGGCGTCACGAATTTGCGGGCGCATCTTTGCCAAAGTAATAGTTGATTGTTTCAATGAAGCCAACACGATTCATGCTGGTATCGCCGGGGGCAAAGAACTGCCATGAGTTGTTGTTTGTGTAACGTCCGGCAACCCGGTTTTGCAAAATCAACTGCGTGGATGAGGCCGACACCGTGACGGTTGCCAAATATGCTTTGGCTTCCTCCATCCAGTTTTCCGTGATTGAAAAACTGGTAATGAACCCGTTGAAAAATTGATACAAGCCGCCCGTGCCGCCCGTTGTGATGAGTTGTCCTTCCGTGTTGAAGAACCCGTGCCACATTTCAATTTTGGAACCCTTGATGCTTTGGCTCAAAACAAATCCAAGGGTTGTTGCGTCAATCCCTGACAGAGACACGGTTGTCTCGTTGGCCGTTGATTTAATGTCTCGTTGAACATCGCCCACCTTCATCAAGATGCTTGCCGCCGTGAACGGGTTTGCTGACACGGCAGGAACCGTGATTTGATACGGGCACGATGACAGCATGTACGTGCCGCTGGTGGACGTAATGCGGACAAAATCGGCAACGCGGATGTTGTTGGTGTTTTGAACGGGGGCAATGTTGTTCACAGGACGCTTTCAAACGCTTTGAACGCTCCATCCCATTGGATGAACGAATCATTTGTCATTGGCACAAGGTTGTAGGCCGGGTATTCACGCAGCACAACAGGAAACGTGATGCCGGTGTACGTGTCCGTGAATGCTGTGGTGCTTCCGAACTGCCCTGCAACCAAAGGAACCGTTGAGGCTGTTCCCGCAATGAGGTTTCGATGAACCGGGACAACCACTGTTGGGCTTGAGCCGCGCAACACGTCCGCCGTGACGATGTATGAATACCGCCCGAACTGAACAAAGTCGCCCACGCGGAACAAATACGCGCTGGAAAGAATGGAAGGCAAAGAACCAAGCACAAGGTTTTTTTGAGCACTGCTGGACTGCCACAAGCAAGCAGCAATTTGAGCGGGCGTCATGTCGCCTTGGTATTTGACGTAATTGAGCCAGCCCGTGCTTCCAAAATTGATGTATTGCTCTTGGGACTTGTCAGCAATCCGCAAGCCGTTCAGGGTTCCTCGGTTTTGCGAGTACAGCAAATAATTCATTGGCCTGAGTTCAAACACGAACGGCACAACCGTCATCACTTCGGACGTGACGATTTTTTGGTTGCGGCTTACTGTCTGCCCGACAAACCGCTGGTCATTGATTCCAACGGACTCACAGATTGACAAAATGGTTTGAAGGCTCATATCACTTACTCACTGGCAATGACCTTTGTGCGGACTGATTCGCCGCCCAAATGGACTGTTTGTTTTGCATCAGGAACTGCATGCCGGACTGAGTGTCAATCGCGCTCATGTTGGCAATGTACGGGCCGTTGTAGACCACTTGCGGCTGACTGCTCCCCATCGAATCAGCAAGCCGGTGGTTGGGCACAATCGCGCCTGAGCCGGACGGCACAAACAACTCAGGGCCGCGCTCACCGACAATGTATGGCGAACCCCCTGACACCGGGCCACCAGCAGCCTTCCCGGGCAACGACAAACCGCCGAACCCCAACGCCTTCAAACCCATGTTGATGAGCGCAATGGCTTGGGCCTTCATCTGAATGGCAATCAAATCACGGATGACGCTTGCCGCAAAGTCTTTGAATTTGAATTTGCCGGTTTGAACAAATGAATCAATGGCGGATTCCATGTTGCCCATCACGGACTGAAACATCTGTTGGCCGCGTTCAAACTCTGTCGATGCGTTGCGGGCCGCGTCTTGCATCGCCTTGAAGAACCCTTCAGTCATGGTTCCTTCACGGGTTTGCTTCGTCAGTTCATTGCGCCGCTTGGCAAGCTCAACAGCTTTTTCAGCAAGGTCATTTTCCCGCTTTAAGGCTTCCGCACGGGCTTCGCGGTCAAGGGCTTCATTGGCGTTGATGGCAACAATCGCGTCAAGCCGCTTCCACTCAATTTCCTTGAGTTCCTGTGCAAGCTGCAAATCCTCACCGCGCATATTGCGCCCTTGGAAAACAAGCTCAAGCATTTCTTTGTTGCGGTCAATCTCCCTTGCGGCAAGGCTTTGACGCTCAACTTGAGCAGCGTTGCCCTTCTGATACATCTTTTCCTGCTCCGCCAACAGGCGGTTGTTTTCCTCAATTTGCCGTTGTTCCTCAGCAAATCCTTTCAGGAACAGGTCAAGTTGTTTCTTGGCTTCCTCAGCGGCTTTTTTCTTGGCTTCCTCAGCCGCCTTGTCCACGCCAGCTTTGACCGCTCGTTTGGGCGCACCCCCGCCCGCCGCAGGTCTGTCTGAACGTCTTGGGTCATCAAAATTGCTTGTGCCGCCTCCATACCCGCCGCCGGGTTTTGCCATTTCCCGGCTCAACAGCATGCGCTCAAATTCTTCAAGCTGCGCCCTGCGCTTGTCCCACTTGGCAAAGTGCGCGTCATCCAAATCAAACGCGTCACTGATTCTGAACTGAGCAAGCAGCTTCAGCGTGTCAACCATGTGCATGATGGAATCGGCAATCGCCTCAACCACGTGCGCCACGTTTGCGCCAAGAATCACGATTGTTTCAAACACTACTCTGAACACGCCGCCCATGACGCTTGTTTCCGCGCTCAGGGTCTTAATGTAGTCAATGGTGACTTTGATTGATGGCCCAATTTCGGCCGCAAGCATCACCGTGAAGTCGCGCCCCGCTTGTGTGATGGTGTCATACGCCGCCGCCGCATCTTCAATCGCTTTGGCTTGCGCGTCAGTGACTCCCGCGCCGTTGGCAATCTCTTGATTGAGGCTGGCAAAATCAACGCCCTTGGCGGCTTTGCCGAACAACTCCATTGCCTTGGCGTTGCGCGTCAGAGGGTCTTCCATCTTTGCCAAGCCGTCCAACGATTTGGTCAACAAATCGTCAATGCTCATTGTCCGCAGGTCTTGCAATGAGACGCCAAGCCCCTTCAAGGTTTTCTGAACCTCAAAAGAACCTTCAGCCGCCTTGTCAATGTTGGCCGTGAAAGATGAAAGCAGCTTGCCAGCGTTTTCCGCTTCGCCGCCGCTCATGGCAAGGGCGTTGCGCAGCTTCAGGACTGAATCAACGGCAATGTCGTTGGCCTTGGCCGTGTCAACAATTTCGTCCGCCAGCTTCATGGCTTGGTAGGCCATCGCCGCAAACGCGGTCGCCCCAACAGCCGCCGTTGTGCGGGCTTGTTCAACAAAGGTGTCAAGCTGACGGCTGGCTTGCGCCAAACCCTTCTGGAATTCCGCGCTGTCCAGACCCAACAACACGCCAAGTCTGCCAATGAAATTAGCCATTTTTCACCTTGAATAAGTTTTCGCTGAACCCGGGGGCTGTTGTCATAAACAATTTCAGCGCATTGTTTGCCGCTTCTTTTTGTGACTCCGGGCTGGCCGGTGGAACAATGTAATCATACGCAACACCCAAAATTCTGGCGAGTTTGTAATCAGGCGCATTGGCGGGCCTCATGTAATTGAACACGCCCGCCGTCAGTTGCCCAAGAATCGTCAGGATTTGAAAGTTGCCCACCATGCCGTCCGCGTACATTGTGGTGATGCGTGACATGGTCACTTCGTCAATCTGCGCCAGCGATTCTTGTGTATGCCCATTGAAGACCATTGCGCACTCAACCTGCGCCCTCAATGAGCCAATCAGTTTCCCCGGTTTTCCTTGTAGGTGGGGCTGATGACTTCCGCGATTTTTTCCACCAGTGACAGTTGAATTGGCAGGGGAAATTCCGCCTCAATGTCGGCATAGGTAATGTCCGCCATTGTGTCTGCCGGATTCTCGGGAACCAACAGCTTGATGTACTCGGTGATTTTGGCCTCGGTCATGGCTTTGGTCTTGGCCGCTTCGCGCATTGACCTGCCTTGCACCATCACATCGTTTTCAAGATATTGCACTCCAGAATCTTCGGTTGCATCGTCTTTGAACGTCATCAGGGTTTCTGTCATCGCCTTGTACAAGGCTTCAATGACTTCATCTGACGGCTTAATGACGCGCAAATAAATCGCATCAGCTTCCGCCACGGACGGAATGCGAACCTTGAAGGAATGCCCGCCAAGTTCAAACGTGCGGGTGAAAATGCTTTCCCGCTTGCTCTGGTATTTTTCGCCAAGGGTGGCTGACAGCTTGCTCATGTCTTATGCTTTCGTGTTTTTTGCCCGGAATGCTGCGATGCGCCGCGCCAGAATCTGCGCCAGCCGTGACACGGTTGATTGCGCGTTTGCTTCCAGTGCGGTGCGTAGGTACGGTTGCGCCGGGTGTCGCGCCGTGCCAAATTCTTGTGCGATTGCGCGGGCGTCACTTTTGATGCCCATTTTTGCCAGCTTCTTGCCGGATGCCGTTGTGACGGCCGCAATCACGGTGTCTGTCTGCGTGATGTACTTGCTTCGCCTGTCACGCCGTGTTGGGCGTCTGGCTTCAACAATAAGTGAGCGGGTAAGGTCGCCGCTGTCCTTTGGCGCGTTGGCCCGGGCCTGTTCAAGCACCGGGCGCATGGCTTCGCGTACAGCCGGGACAAGCACCTTGCTGCGGGCCAGCTTGTCACCGAACTCCTGCTCAAGTTCTTGAAGGGCTTTGTCAACCGCTCCAATGCCCTCCAGCTTTATGGTGACGCCCATATCAAGCCCCCGGCTTAATCATCCTGTTGAAAATCTCGTTGTTGAGTTGCTTGACATACTCAACAATTTCAACAGGCGTCATTTTGTCCGCGTGTCGCGCCGCAATCTGGTGGGCCAAGGTGATGCCCGTCATTTTTTGCTGCATGAAGCCAAACCAATGCTTGTGCTCTTTGGCTTGCTCCACAAGGTAATCCAGCAGGTCATTCGTGTCTTGTATTGTGTTGTCTTGCATGGTCAGGCTTTTGCCTTCACGGGCTTTGGTGGGTTGACCTCTGCCAACAGGCTGAGGGCGTAACGGTAGCCGCTCCCCGGCTCCGCTTCTTTCATTGCGGCTTGGATTTCCGCATTGTCGATTTTGAAGTCTGCGGCAACCCGCAGTGGGTCGCCGTAGGTTGACAAAATCGCTTGAGTTGCTTGCTCAATCGCGGTCATCAGTTGTTGCTCCAGCCATATTGGTTGCCACGGGGATGAATCGTGAAATTGCACTTGGCTTCAGCGTTTGGTTGCGCGTCAATCTGGAAGTTGCTGACGCGGGCATTGAACGCGTATGCGACAGTGTTTGTCCCGTCAACAGCGGCCACCACGAACGTGCGGTCAACAATTCCACTTGCTGCGTCTGCGCGGATTTGCAACAAAGCCGCGTCAGACGGGTTCCAAGCTGCGGTGATGCTCATGCTGGAAGGCGCGGCTTGCACTGGAATCTTGTCAGACTGGCGCGAACCGGCAACAGAAAAGTTTGCAACAGCGTCATCAGAACCGAACGGTGGCACGGCTTCAACAGGAACCAAAATGCCAGCGGCTCCGGTTCCGTTGGCGTCCGGGCCAACAATGGTCGTGACTTGCGCCGTCCAAACGGACAGATTTGCCGTTGTGAGCGGTGTTGGCGTGGCGGCAGACTGCATCCACAAGGACGCGCTGAAGCCGGGTAGAACTTTGGCAGGAATAGACATGGTTGCCTCTTATGCGTTGTTGCTCCAACCGTACTGGTTGCCGCGTGGGTGAATGGTGAAGTTGCACTTGGCCTCTGCGTTGGGTTGCGCGTCAATTTGGAAATTGCTCACGCGGCCCACAAAGGCGTAATACACGATGTTGCTGCCGTCAGACGCCGCAATCACAAAGGTGCGGTCAATGATGCCGCTGGCCGCGTCTGCACGCATCAACAGCAAGTTGGTGTCAGCAGGGTTCCAAGCGGCAGTGATGCTCATGCTTGTTGGGGCCGCTTGCACCGGGATTTTGTCGGACTGACGCGAACCCGCCACCGAAAAGTTTGCCACGGCATCGTCAGAACCAAAGGCAGGAACAGCCTCAACAGGAAGCTGATTGCCGGTGACGGCCAACGGGGAAACGCTGGCAACCAAAGACAGTTGAGCGGTTGTCAGAACAGTGGGCGTGGCTCCGGGTTGCGCGTACAGCGTTGCGGAAAACCCCGGCAGGACTTTGTTTGGAAGGGCCATTTTTCAATTCCTCAGTTTGGGTTGAACACTCTTGTCTTGTCAGGTCGGTATGTACAGGGTGCAATCCATAAAGACTTGCGCCAAGTTTTCGTCATTGTCAAAGCCGTTGTACAACCACATCACGTCCGCCTTGGAAATGTTGAAGCCCCCGTTTGCCGGGTTCCCGAACATCCCACTGTAACCATGCAGTGATTGTAGTATTTGATTGGAAATGACGAAACCATCCTCAACCTTTTGCGTGAACACGGACACTTGGAAAACAGGGGTGTCAATGCCCTTGATTCCTTGCGTTGAGCCTGTGTAAACGGGCTGGTGAATATCCCGGACGTGCCAGACAACAAACTTTGGCTCAGTCGCAAAATTTCGGTTGAATGCCGCATACACCGGCACGGGCGTGACGATGTTTGCCAGTTGGTACTGGATGGCTTGGCCGGTAAGAACAGGATTGAGTTGAGCCATTTACACCGCCGTCACTGGGTCTGTGCGGTAGCACATCAATTTCACGCTCATCCGATCATTGGATTCGCGCACGTCTGTAATTCGCCAATCGTGGCCGCGCCAAGTGATTGAGTACAGGTTTTGGTTGTCCACAATTGCTTTGGCGTTGGGCGTGTACCTGATGGTCAAGTTCACCATGTCCTGATACAGCCGGTATTTTTCGCTGATGCGGACGCTGTTGGCAACATCATGGACTTCCGCCCGGGTTTTGAACCATTCCGCTTGGGCAGTGCTTTGCTCCCCAAACCCATTTTTGCCAAAGGTCAGGTTGTTGACGGAAATGTTTTCAAATCGGCGGATGCTCATTTACATCACCAGCGGCTTGTAAGGGCGCAGCAAGGTCGCAACGCCAAACGGAATTTCCTTGAGTTGGACTTCCGTGGTGTTGCTTCGGTTGTTGTACAGGTGCGTGAACAGCAACAGGCCCGCTTGCTTGATGACGGGGTATTGAGCAAGTGGATTTGCGGCCGTCACGTATTCGCAGAACACCGGGCTGGTCATCGCATCATTCAAATCGGACGGCAGTTGTTGCAGCACGATTTTGTTGCCAGACGGGTCGTAATAGTATTGACTGGGGGGTACTGTGTTCAGCACCGGAACGGTTGCACCTGTCCAGTATTTAACTGCGCTGACGGTGACGCCGGGTTGCCCCGGGTTCTGGTTCTGGCTTACTTCCGGCAAATCCAGCGTCAAGGGCGTTCCGTACAAGCTGGTGGCGTTGTACCAAACCCGATAGCTGGTTGGGAAAATCGACAGGCCAATGAAATCCTCAATGGCTTGCCGCACCGCCAGTTCCAGTGCCTCAAGGAACCCGTCTTGCGACTCATCCTCAAACAAGTTGAGTTGGTTGGCAAGTTCTTGCGTTGTGAGCCATTGGGTGGAAATGTCCCGCCCAATTTGCTCAAATTTGGCGTAGTTGAACGGGTTGCGCGTTGGCGCACCGTAATTGAGATACCCAACTTGTTCAACGCTCATTGCTCACCCCTTACGCAGCAGACACGCGGACGCCAGCAAACGGGTTGCGGACGGTGGACACCACGCGCTTTTCCGCGAACATGGTGATGAAGCCGGGGGCTGTCTGCTCAAAGCCTTGGATGGTAATTTGCTCGGTGTCGCCAATGGTCATGAATCGCGGCCAGTTGCCAAGGTAGGCAGGGAAAGCATCGCTCATGTACGGGTTGGCAATCACGGGGAAGCCAAACACGTTGCCCACGGCAGAACCGTCTTTTTCACCGATTTCAAGGAACAAGGGCATGCCCTGTGCGTCCTTCAACTGGCGCAAGGTTTTGATGAGGGTTGGCGTCATCTGCCACATAGTTCCGGGCATAGACCAGTATTGCGCTGGCAGGGCGTCAACAGCGTCCACAATCTTGTTGTATGTGGGCGTCACGCCGCCCAAGCTGACGGTGGCAATCGTGTGAATGCCATTGGTCATGTTCACGCCGCTTGTGCCGTATGCACTTGCCGCGCCGCTCAGGTAGCTGTCCAAGCCGCGCAAACCAACTTCGCCGCCGGTTGTGGTGGTTGTGGTGCCAGATTGATCGTTGTTACGAACCATGCTCAACGCTTCCTGTTGAGAAAACTCAAGGGCAAGGTCATCAGCGATGGTTGGGTCAAGATTGTTGACGTCCGACAGGACGGCAGTGCGAATCGGAAGTTGGGCCGTGATTGCACGGACGGGCAACTGCCAGATTGTGGTGTTGGTGTTGGGTGTTCCGCTGTTAGGCGTGAACGTGTAGCCCCAAGGGTTTGCTTGGTTGGTTGCGTTGCCGGTCTTGGCAACAAACTGCATATCCGAACCGTTGATTGGGACTTCCCGTGCGGCCATCCGCAAAGGGTTTGCAAGGCGCAGTGCTGCAAAGGCGTCATCAAAAACAACGCGGCCACCGACATTGGAACCGGAACCGGTCAAGGCGGATGCTTCGCGCAGGTCGATGTTGACGGCAGAGTGCTCCATCAGGGCTTGCTTGATGCCGCTCAGGACTTTTTCGGTGATATTCATGGCGTGTGTCCGTTTGTGAAAAGTGAAAAAAGGCAAGGGCCGTAGCCCCTGCCAATGGCTCACTGCAATCAGGTCGCAGTGCCGGTGGAGCGATAACGCACACCAGCATTTGGATCACGCACGCTGGTCGCAAGGCGTTTTTCCCCGAAAAATGTGATAAATCCGGGGAGTGTCTGGTCGTACCTGCGCATGACCATGTTGAGGCGGTCAATGATGGTGTGGAAGCGGCTCCAGTCAGCAAAGAACATGGGGTACAGGCTGTTTGTGCCAGCAGAACCCGTTGCCACTTGCGATGGGGTGTCAACGTACTTGTTGACCACAACATCAAAGCCCAACAGTTGGCCCACGATACCCTCAACCGACAAACCTTCATTACGGTTGAAGATGGGTGCGCCGTTGTTGTCCTTCAGGTTGCGGATGCCGTTCAACAAGATGGGGTTGATGACGAACTTCGCGCTGTCTGTCCAGTACTCTTGAGGCAATGCGTAGATGAGGTTGATTACATCGTTGTAGCTGATGTTGTTCGCGCCCACGGTGTTGCCGTTGGTGGTCAACTGGTCATAGGTAGCCAGCGAGTGCAAACCGCTGGTAGAACCTGTGCCGCTGGAACCAAAAGCCGCCGCGCTGGTCTTGCCGCCTGTGTAGGTGGAGTTTGCGCCGGGGTATTGGTCAAGGCCACGCACGCCGTCAGCACCGCCAGTGGAAACGGTTGTGCCGTCACCGCTCTGGTCATTGTTCTGAATCATCGACAAGGCTTCAGCCTGTGCGAATTCGGCCAGCATGTCGTCAACCACGTTGGCTTCCAAGCCGTCAATGTCATCCAGCGCAGCAGTACGGATGGGGAACTGCACGTTGATGTCTTTGAGGACGATTTGCCAGATGCTTGTGTTTTCAGTGGTTGGCGCACCGTTGTTTTGGATGCCGTAGCCCCACTGAGCACCAGCGTTGCCGGTCTTGACGCGGAACTGATAGCTGGAACCGTCAGTTGCGACAGTGCGAGACACGCCACGCAAGGGGTTTGCCAAACGCAGTGCGCGGAACACGGGGTCATACCCGGTGCGGCCACCCTTGCCATCACCGCCAGCGGTCAGGGCTGAGGCTTCCTTCAGGTACGCTTCCATTTGCGATTCGTCAGCAAAAATTTCCAGCTTCTTTTCAAAGGTGGACTTGCCAGCGGCCAGTTCCTTCAACTGTTCGCGCACATGACGGTTCACGTCTTGGCGAACGGTTTTGGCCTGTTCGCGGTGAATGGCGGGAGTGCCCACGGCAGCAACTTTGGCTTCCAGTGCGCTCACCATTTCGCTGAATTCGGCCTTGATGGCTTCAACAGCGGCAGGGATTTTTGCTTCAACAGCGGTGATGCTCTCAGCTTGCTTGGCTTCGATGGCATCCAGTTTTTCAATGATTTCTTTGGACATGGTTCAACCTTTCAGTCGTTGGTCAAGTTGTTTCAGCAGTTCACGCCGCTCCAAGGCGGCAAGAATCTCCTGTGCTTCGGTCACTTCCGCGTCAGAATCGCTCTGTGCGGGCGTGTTATCAGTCAGGAATTGGTCAGCCTCACGCTGGCTCAGAACCTTCTTGAAAACGGACGCGGAAGTGACCGCATCCTTTTTGGACAAGCCTGCATCACGCAATGCCTTTTCCAAAACTTTGAGGTCAGCCGTGCCGTCATCCCGGAAAAATTCCAGCTTCTGCACTTCTGCCTGTGTATTGTTGGGGTACATCACCACGCTGACTTCGCGCAAACCGCCCTTGGTGATTTGAAAATAGCCTTCATCCCAGTATTCGCCGGAACCAGCAGGGAACACCGTGCCATCTTCCTTGACCCATTGGAATTCCTCAGCGTATGCGCCAACAGACACGCCTCCAAACATGGCAGGTGACTCGGTCATCACGTTGTACAGGTCTGCGCCTTGGTTGGTGTTGAGGTACAAACGGCCACTGGCAGTCATTCCCTCATCGTCAAATGCAAACTCCGTCCATTCGCCCACCGGAATGGCATCAGCCGCGTGATTCACGAACATTGGCAGGGGTCTGCCTGACTCGGTGAATTCTTTGGCCCAATCCATGAAGCCTTCGGGCTGATAGAAAAACTTGCGGCCATCCGCGCCTTCGCGTGGCCCCCAAGTTGTTACCCGGGCTTCAATTTTGCCGGTGGGTGCGGTTCCCTTTGCGGCTTCCACCGCCAGTTTGGCCTCGCACACCAGCATCACGTTTTTTGTCATAAATAACCTCATCGACTTTTGTTTGGTCAATGTCGTGTATTGTTTTTGGCGGTCGCCCTCGTTTTTTAGGCGCAGGACTTGGCTGGATTGTTGCCAAGGATGCTACCATTAAACGAAAAATCAACGACATTTATTTGCCGATGTTCATCTTGCGGGTTTGATTGCCGCCACCGCCGCCTGTGTCCTGCGGGCTTGAGCCGGGAATTGGCTCAACCTTCCCGCCGTCCTTCACCAACTCATCCGCGCCTTCCATCTTGGACATTCCAAGGTATTCGCGCCCCTCATTGGGCGTCATCACGCCAGCCTTGACGCCGGAATTGACGAAATTCATCTGGTCAAGTGGTGCGCCCTTCAAGAAATTCTTGGTGTCAAATTCCACGTACAGGTTTGGGTAATCGTTGAACAACGCTTGCTTCAACTTCTGTTGGGCGTTCACCAGAATTGGGTACATGGTGGATTTGTAGAACTCATCCAACATCGTTTGCGTGTTGTTGTACTTTGAATCGCCCACGCCCACCATTGCGGCCGGCACACCGTACAGGGCGCAGATTCGCTTCATGGTTTGGGTCTTGAGGTTTGCAAGGTCGGTGTCCTGCAACGTCAGGGGCTTCACCGCCTCATAGCGCATACCTTGGTCAAGCAACATGGATTGACCGGGTTTGCTTTGGTCGGTGCGCTGACTGCCAATCATGCTGCTCCACGCTTCCTTGAGGCGTGCTGCAATTTCCTTGAACTTGCTGTCAGGGATGACTTGCTCGGTCACAAAGATGCCGGACGGCTTTGCGCCATTGAGCATCACGTAGTTGGCATAAATGTCAATGTCTTGGTCAAGGCCAACCAGTTCAGCGGCCAACATTCCTTTGTTGAAACCGGCGGAACCCTGCCACGCTTGGTCTTTGCAGTGCATGACTTGGTAGTATTGCAGCGGCTCATCCTTGCTGAAACCGTAGGAAGGGGTTGAAAGTCTGTATGACGGGTAACGCGTCTCAGTGATAGTCACGGCAATCAGCGTGCTGTCAAGGATGTACATCTCAAGCGGCACTTGCGTCATCTTCTTTTGGTCTGCTCTCCACCAGAGGGTGAAGGCTTCGCCAAGCATCTCGTGCCACATCATCCACTGATACCAAAATTCATATTGGCTCTGGAAATTGTTTGGGCTTTCCAACAGCTTCAACACGGCTTTTGCGCGTTGTTTGTCGCGCACACCAACTTTGTCCGACAACAGCGCGTCCACAAACGTGCCGTCATCTTCCTTGCACATAATCTTGATGGGAAGCTGCGAAATTGCGCGGGCCTTCACGGAAACGCACGACATGACGGTGCTGTTGCGCGACAACAGGGACGTGTCCACCGGGCGTCCAGCGTTTGTTGCGCTTGACGTGGTGACGTACAGGATTTGCGTGTTGACGGTGGGGTTCTTGTTGTCCCCCTGATAGACGATGTTGTTGCCAAGGGCCGTCTGCCCGAAAAGGGTGTTGGCTTCGTTGGCTTTGGTTGATTTCCGTTTGAAAATCTCAGGGATTCCACGCAGTTCCATATGATTCCTCAAAAGGTGCGGAAGCCAAAACCACTCACGGCAGGATTGTCCAATGAACAGTGCATGGCGATGATAAGTGCGATTATGCCATCCACTTTGGCACTTTTGTCAGCCTCATTCTTGCGCACCTTCACGTTTCCATTCACATCCTCATACACTTCGCAGTTTCCAAGCTGCCAACCAACAAACGGGTTGCCGTCATGCTTGATGGCGTGTTGCATGATGAGTTTTTCGGTGTGTTTGGACGGATTTGACAGCACGGCCATGCCCTGACCCACCTTTTTGACGGGCAAACCGCTGTCGTGCAGCCGCGCCACCAATGACGCCGCGTTGTATGCGTCATACCCAATTTCCTTGACGTCATACCGGCTGCATTCTGCAATGATGTAGTCGCTGATTTCCCGGTCATCCATCACGTTGCCCTCGGTGACGTGCAAAATCCCGGCTTGCCGCGCAACACGGAAAATGTCCAGATAGTGCTTTGGGATTAGGTCATACCCGGCTTCTGGCATGAAAAACTTCCAGTGCGCCTCAAAATCATCCTCAGCGTACCGCTTAAGGGTGCACACGGCATTCAGGTCACGAACGGCCGCAAGGTCAAACCCAATGAACACGGCTTCCGGCTCCCGTCCAAGGTTTGCCACACTGCTGCATTTTTTATCGTCCCAATAATCCCGGTCAACCCACGCGCTGTTTGCGCTGACGTAGATGTTGAGGGTCTTGCACAGGAACTCGTTGAGGGCTGCTGGCTTGTGTTTGGCTTCCTCCGCCCGCTGTGCGATGGCTTCCTCAAACACGCTGATGCCGTGCATGGGGTTGGCCTTTGCCCACGTTGAGGGTTCCCGCCAGTCATCCCCCGGGTCAAGGCTGTACAACAGGCCAAACCAACGGGGGTTGTCCTCCGCTTCCCCGGACAGCATTGCCTCCAGCAACTGCATGTCTTCAAAAAACTTGGTTTCCTTGGTGAAGCTGGCCGTGGTGATGTAAACCCGCAAGGGGTTCTGACGCGCCACCATGCCGGAAAACATCACCTCAATCGTGTTGCGGTCAACAATCTGAGCCGCCTCGTCAATGATGACGCAGGACGGGTTCAAGCCGTCACCGGACTTTTTGGTGTCCCGGCTCAGGGCTTTGAACACGCTTTGGCTGTCCCCTCGCTTGACGATTTGGTAACGGCTGACACCGTACAGGCCGCTGACGTCCCCGGGCATCGCCTCAACAAAGCCCTGCGCGGCATGGAACACCAAGCTGGCTTGGTCACGGTTGGTCGCAAGGGTGTACACCTCCGCGCCGGATTCGCCCCATTGGAGTTCATACAGGCCAAGCACCGCAATTAGGGTTGACTTGCCCGCCTTCCGGGGGATGTACACGATGACGTCCGTCACCATCCTCCGCTTCGGGTCTTTCTTGCTTCGGAACCCGTAGATGGCGCAGATGAGGAAAATTTGGAACGGCTCCAGCACCAAGGGTTTTCCCGCTTCCGGGCCTTTGGTGTGGCAAAGGGTGGACGCGAACTCAAGGAAGTGTTCCACATACTTGACATGGAACTCATACGCCCATGACCTGTCCTCAAGCTGGTTTAGGAACCGCTGACAGGCAAGCCGGATGTTGCGGCAGACCGAAATTTCACCCCGCGCCACTTGAACCGCGTACAGGATGCCGTCCTCATAGGTCATGGCTCACCCCACCAGCAACATGGGTGGCGTTGCGACTTCCCGGCCAATTTCCCGCCAAAGGTGAAGGCAAAACGGGTGCAGGTTGACGTACTCTGACGCCGGGGGGTGGAACTGGATGACGCAATCCTGCGGCTCCCAGAACAACGCTTTGATTTGACACATCTCATCCCATGTCGGGCATCTGTCCTTGCGGCTGACGCTGACGTGTTCCCAACCCATGCCGTCACTGGCAATCACGCGCAGCTTTTGTTGGTGCTTCAAGGGCACGATGAAAAAGCCGTTGCGCTCATCGCCCCGGGGGTGGCCGGGATAAACAACCCGGAATTTTTCTGGCACTCGAAATGTCATGGCCCGTTCAGCAGTTTGGAATACTTGCCGCCCTCTTGTTTGTTGGTCGCCAGACGCCCGCGTGGTGTCAGCCCCAATTCGTTCATCAGGACGATGGCCCGGGCCAACGCCTTGTCACCGGCTGTCAGGAACGGGTTTGGCCCAATGGTCTGCCCGTTGTTGAACTGCGTGATGATGCCGCCCTTCTGAACGCCCTTCCAGCACCGGACGTAAATGTCCAACTGCGCGGCCAACGCCGCCAGCACGTGTTGGTCTTGGTCACTGCCAATGCCGTAGGTGTCCCACAGGAATTCGCTGGTGTCCTTCACAAACTTGTCCCTGTCCCATGCGTCCGGGTCATCCAGCCAGACGGCTTTGGG
>Ga0078894_10000320_pt1 | contig 32632 bp, 67 predicted proteins | sample LauGreSu1BDMLBSD_2_FD_67506 | JGI IMG/M metagenome (GOLD analysis project Ga0078894, IMG submission 67506) | Freshwater lake microbial communities from Lake Michigan, USA - Su13.BD.MLB.SD (version 4) (version 4) | ecosystem: Environmental > Aquatic > Freshwater > Lake | place: Lake Michigan... | reverse complement strand
CCATTCCCCTGTAGCTCAGCGGTAGAGCCATCGACTGTTAATCGATTGGTCGCAAGTTCGAATCTTGCCGGGGGAGCTCGGGCGATTAACTCAGTGGTAGAGTGGCCTCCTTACAAGTGGTAAGTCACTGGTTCAAATCCAGTATCGCCCATTATCCTCCTAATCTGAATGACTGAGTTAGAGCAACAAAAGGTCCAAAGCATGATCGACGAAGCCATCACTGAAGCAATGCGTAGGCATAATCGAAACGCTAGTTTAATTAGCGCTTGCCTTGGTTTCACTGTGCTCGCATTCTACTCCCACGGTTTAATTAAAGTTGTGGAGTGGTTTAAAGTATGATTCACTTCGTTCATTACGCGCTCAATAACCCAGTCTTTCTCGGGTTTCTTTGTTTTGCCCTTATCATGGTTCCGATCCTGGGCATAGCTTTCATTCACTCAACAAACAACCTAAAATAACGGTAATTGCTTCTGCGGCCATGGCAAACCACGGACTTCGGACAACTGGCAGACCAACTGGGAACTTTGGCCGTAACAAAATCCAAGCGAAGAAAGAAACTCTTGATCTGACGGAGCAAATTCTTAACAAGGAAAACCTGCAGATACCGAAGCGCGATGAAGCGTTTACACGTTTAGTAATTGCCTACAATACTACTGCCGACCCTAAACTCAAAGCAACGTTATGGGAACTGCTCAAGCGTCGCAAAGCGACCTTACAGTCTATTGAGGTAAAACCTGCTCAGCGCCCTTCTTCCGAATTTTGGGATAGAGTGCGTCTAGAGAGGTAGATTGCATTACCAATCTCCACTGTGGATCGTCTCCCATAACGACACGGAGATCATATATGCTGAAGAGCCAGATGGCATAGCTGTTGCTCGAGTATATCGCAAGGATTCCGACTGGTATCTTGCTACAGCATATCTCGGCCATTGGCAGCCGATTCCATCCCTTTCAAAATACGAAGGGTTTCTCTTACTTCTTAACATCTACAAGAAACACAATGTATAGCAACAAAAACTACATTTCCTTATCCTTCCGCGCGGACGACGAGGACACTCGGGACACAGACCTTAATGTCAATATGGACGTGGAAAACGTGGACGATGCTAAATTGCTTAAAACTTTGAACCGTTGGCTCCGTGCCATTGACGCTGATCTCGTTGTATCTGACAATAGAAACAAATGAATGTAGTAACACTAACCTGGTTCACAATTGGAGCCTGTATTTTATATGCAGTCGCCTTAGATGATTATATCTTTCCGTGGTTAGTGTTACAATCTAAACTACTGAAAGTGTGGTCAGAACGGCAATGGTATCGTATTCGGTATCATCCAGAAAGTCCGTGGGTGCGGCATGAAATTCTAAAAAACGCTGACAAACTAGCCAAAGAACTTATTAAAGAACGCGATGGATCTGGTCATAATCACTGAAGAGCAGGAGCTGCAGAGGTCTGTCACTCTAAGCAACAATGAGTGGCTGGTAATCAGTCAGGCTCTTGAGTCTTTTGCGACAACGTATCGCAATCAACACAGCCAAACTATCGCCACATATGTGACACGTGGGCAACTACAAGAAGCCCAGAATGAAGCTACTAAGATGAACGCCTTGCTGATGCGCCTTGACCGATTGCAAGCGAGAGTGGTATGAAAGCGCCCGTTACGTTTGATGTGGACGGAACGCTGACCGCAGAGCCATACGACGAAAGTAACCTGTTAACTCTGAAAGAAAACCCAACCATGGTCATCCTGGCCATGGTTTTACAACTAGAAAGACCCTTACTTATCTCTACTGCTCGACCTGAATCTCTTCGGCATGTTACGGAGTCTTGGCTGAACAAGCATGGCATTTACCCCGTAGAGATATATATGCGACCGGAGGATAAAGATGGCGTGCCCGATCCGCTCATTAAACTTGAGCATTTAAGGAACATGCAGGAGAAACACGGACAGCCAATGTTATGGGTTGACGACAATTTGGCGAACATTCAGATGCTGAAAAAGAATCAAGTGCCCGTCATTCATATAACCTAAAATGAAAAGGACACTCTACTCCTGCGAGTGTTTCAGATCGGAGCACATTTTCTTCGTATGCGCAAACGAGGAAGACTTAACAATCGAGATACACTTAGCGCCCCTGCCTTGGCATAGGCGCTTAATTCACGCCTTCCACTACATTTTAGGGCGCCGGTCTCGTTACAGAGATTTTGAAGAAATCTTGCTTTCTCCGGAAAGTGCCTTAAACTTGGGTGACCAGCTTGTTAATTGGGCAGCTGGACCCATCGAATTCCAACCGAACGACGTATTCTGAACCATGGAAGACCACGAATGGGAGCAGCTGCTTCAAGTTCGAGACAATCTGAACGCAAATTTGATGGCTTATGGTGCTGACTTTCAAGAAAAATACACTGAGTTGTTAGTGAAATCGCTTGAAGGTAAAGGCAATTCCGTTTACCCGGACAAGCTGTAACTATGTTACATGTGTATGGTATTTCCTTACGCATGTTAACATTTTGCCGGGACGACTGGATGAGAATCCACCAGGCACTGCGAGCTCATGCTCGAGATCATTACAACAAAATGAAAAGCCTTGGTGAACAGGGCACATATTACGAGATTCTTTGGCGAGAACACGGGATCTGCAACCACCTCGCCGATAAAATAGGGGCAGAGTTATGACGCAGGACGAGTATCGACAGTTGTATCAACTGCTCCGAAAATATCAAATTCAGGAATGCCTTGTCGGCGGAAAAGTTTATAACGCTGCTGATGCCATTCTTTCGGCACTCTTTCCTATGTATTACAACCAGAACCAGGAACAAGAGCGATGAGTGCGAAAATTAGGCACATTGACGAGCTTGCCATTTATGAAACCGGCGACGTTTGCATGATGTTCACTAAAGGTGAACTTTGCGCTGCGCTTGAGGCAATTGAGTTTCGTGCAGCAGCCTCTTATGATGAAGATTTCCTGTCAGTGCGACGCAAGTTTCAAAGTGCTTATGAAGATTACTGCGTAGAATCAGACACGCATTTGTTTCACTAACTGAAAAGTAAGGTAAAACTTATCCATCTGGGAAACCATAATGCTTTCAACGCAAACAAGGCTGCGCCTTGAGGATATCGCTGCCCGCATCGCAGGAGGGCTGAATGTTTCCTTTGAAGAAATGCAGTGGGCTCAAAAATGGGCTGACCATAATAATTCTGCAGCAGCGATTTTAAGGAAGGCGCGTCGTCGGGCAATTACAGGTGAGCCGGAAAAAGATTCTCTTGACGAATTGATGGAGGGTCTAGACCTTGGTGATCCAGATCCTTCGAACCATTTAATTGGCCCTCAAAACCCTGTGGATCTCGCTAACTGGTTTAAGCGTGAGGACAGCTCGGATTGGAGGCAACATGACTAACCCTATTTCTGACAATGGCAAATTCCTTGCGTGGTTCGAAGAAATCGAAGGATTTGACACTCGCTCGGAGCGATTCTTCGACGATGCTGAATACGGAAACAAAGAGCGACTTTATGAGTGGATCAGAACAGCATGGCAATTGGGTTGGCAAGCCGGAAGAGACTCCCGTGATTGATGACGCCTTTTGGATTAAGCGTCAACGTTGGGGGACATTCGTTTCCGTTGATGCCCATGGCAAAGAACACATCACTTCTCTGACCGAAGAACAATGCATTACCGCAACACGGTGGTATTTGAAGAGTTTACAGGAGGGATGGGATAACGATAATGTCGTCGTACACGAAGGAACTGTCGGAGGGAAATTGTGATGAACAAAATCGCTCAGGCTCAAATTGACATCGCTGTTACCTGTGATGCTATCAAGGCATTGCTGTTAGAAAAGAACAAGAAATACGGCGACTCCGCCTTAAACCCTGTTCGTATCTTCAGCCAAGCTGACAGCCAAGCGGCCATCAGAGTTCGCCTGGATGACAAGTTGAGTCGCATCCGTAACCAGCCAATGGATGAGGACGAGGACGTAATTCTCGACTTAATTGGCTATCTTGTCCTTCTTCGTGTATCTCAGATGCAACAACAACGCACTGATGAATTTGTAATTACCTAGTTATGTCAACGCCGCAAGAATCCCGAGATAAATACTTGTCATCCGTGTTTTCACTGGATGAAGTGATTTATCTCAATAAAATTGGTCTCGCTCAAAAGTACATCCAGGGCGAAATCGACATTGAAGAAGTTTACAAGCAACTGAGGGATCAAGCTGTATGATGCTGCCTAACAACTGGGTTGAAGAAGATCGCGAAAATCTGGTTTCTGAGATCGTAGACGGAATGATTTCGGAAATGACACTAGAGCAACTGCGGCAATCAGTGTGGGATCGTCTATATGAAGATCTTGTCTGGCAGGACTGGTCAGACCTTTGGATGCATGCTGAGCAGTATGCTCCTGACCTGGTGGAGCAATTCCAAGAAAAAGTGCCAGGGTGACTTTACATTTTGGCGAGTGAGAGCTAACATATTGTTAGGTTCAAATTCCTGCCATGAAGTCATTCCTCTTTTGCCTCGGCGCCTGCATCGTTGGTCAAGCCGTACTGGCTCAAAGCGTACCTGTCCCAAAAATCGGTGGCTCTTGCCCCACAGGCACCTCCAGCCAGAGTGGCTCTTGCGTACCGGTCGGTAACACCCAAGTCTACATCAACAATGGGGGCCCTTGCCCTCTGGGGTGGACGCGCTCGGCTCGCAATTACTGCGTCCGTTGACTTTTCAAAAACACTTTTTCAGCGTAAAATATCTTCGGATTCAGAACAACCAGTAAAACCATGGCTCCTGCCTTCGCTGTCACGGACAACCTTGATTGGCTCATCAGCCACCGCCCACTTTATTTCACTGGGGTTGACGGCAAACAAGTTGCTTGGAGCGAAAAGGTGGCTGTAGTTCGAGAAGACACCGGTCGTTGCCTCGGTGCTGTAGCTCCATCGTTTGAAACGGTACAGAACTCTGACCTTCTCAAGCTGATTCAACCGATGGTTGATGAGGGGGTTCTCACGATTGAGAACATGGGTTATCTCAATCATGGCGCTCGGGTCTTTGCTCAAGCCAAACTCAATAAAGAGTTTAGTGTAATTGGGGAAGACTACAAAGGCTACGTGACTTTGCTCAATGGCCACATTGGCAATGCTTCTGTGGCTATCGGCTCAACCCTGACTCGTGTTATTTGCGGTAACACTTTTGCGGGCGCCTATTCGGACATTTCTGAGAAGTATCGGCATTCCTCAGGCGTTACCGAAAAAGTTCTAGAAAGCACCTTTATCCTTGATTATGTAAATGGTGCGATGGGAACCTACAGCAAGTACATGGCTGAACTTACCAAGGGCAAGTGTTCGAAAAAGCAGTTTGATGCTTATGTCGAAGCTGTTTACGAAAAGCCGCTCAACGAACTGCGTGTTAGCTTCGTGGATCAATTGAACAAACTGTTTTATGAAGGAGCGGGTAACTCAGGCCAGACTTACCACGATGCTTACCAAGCTGTGTTAGATTACGGCTCGAACAACTCACGTCAAACGACTTCAGGTCGTTTCAATTACGTCCAGTTTGGCCAAGGTTCGCGCGTCAACAATCGGGCTCTTCGTGCTGGCCTTGAGTTGGCTGCAGTCTGAATTTAGTCTTGTTGATTTACGGGAGGGGCAACCCTCCCTGTTTTGCTATACAAATGACACTAACAATTACGAGTTTACGCGTTGACGCCAAAGGCAATGACGTTCCATTTTTGGTCGTCAACTGCGTGTTCAAATGCGATCGCGATCCGGGGAGTTATGATTTCCTGTGGAATCAGGCGAAGGCATGGTCGGAGGAATATCACAAGGTGCTTACTGTGGATGACCCGGAGCGCTACGAAGAATGGATTTGCAGCCACTGGGATTTAAAGGAACGGTACGACGGTTACGGGAAAGCTTGGGTCCATGAAGATCCCCAGTGGAGGCGCATCGAAAAATTCGACTGTTTCTGGTTTCGACAGTGGGTTGCCGATTGCACCGTGACTCGCGCCATCGTCGCAGAGCTGGAGCATTACAAAAAACACAGAACGTTGCCGTCGGTTTACCGCGCTGTTGAAGGCAGTATAATACTTTCGCATTTGCGCACTCTCGGACAATATTGGGATTAGAAATGAATGACGACGCGCCAGAGTGCTGTAGGAGAAGTTTCGCTGCTTCGATTAAAGACACTGCTAAGCGGCTCCTTGAAGATCCAACCGTAGCTCCCAGGGCTGTTGCAGCTGAAAGGCTGGCTATCTGCGAGAATTGCGACCGTTATTTGCCTAAGTCTGGGCAGTGTTCTCTCTGCCAGTGTTACATGAAGTTGAAGACAGCCATGGCAAATGTTCGTTGCCCAATCGACAAGTGGGAGGAATGGCGTGGAAATTGAGAAGCTTTCATTCATTATTATTCCTGCGGATCGAGTCAATGACTTCATTGATGCTGACACGGCAATCTGGGAACCTTGGTTGATGCAACAGCGGGGTTACATTCGCAAAACCGCAACCATATATCCAGATGGTCGCGTTGATCTGAGGCTGTATTGGGCAAGTAAGAGAGATCTGGAGAAGGCGGCGAAAAGTCCAGAAATTCCTGTTCTAGATGTAAGACTGCGCAGCAGTTTTTTAGGGGTTTACAACAGGCTGCCATGAGGTAAACTATTCAGGTAAGGAAATTTCACCAAACGTGGCCTTCGCTCTTCCTTTCCAAACCTGGCTCCAGTCGGATGACAAAGTCCTCCGTGAAACTGTTGAAGAACTGGTTTATGTGCACGGCAAGTTCTGGTGCGGTACCAAAATGAAGAGCAAAGACAAAGAAGTGACTCGAGTGCTTCTTAATCGAGTGATGGAGCGGGTCGGTACCGATCAATTCTACTTCGTGGAAAAAGCAATTGGCATGCTGGCTCAGACTGAATATGGGTTGAAGTGAGGTAGGCTAATGGCATGCTCCCTTAGCTATCTGGTGAAAGCAGCCGACTCATAATCGGCCTCAGACGTGTTCGATCCACGTAGGGAGCACCTGGGGTGGTGGCGGAATTGGTAGACGCACCGGATTTAAAATCCGTCGGGCATTTGCCTGTGAGGGTTCAACTCCCTCTCACCCTATTGGCAAGAGTTTACCATCTTGCCATTTTGCTATAATAAGGGTGTCGCAACTCAAAGCGACCGCGAAATGAATCTTCAAATTGACCACATAGACCCTATTTGGAAAGAAGGAAGGAACTACCAACTTATTTGTGGGTTGAGCGTTTCTTTGAATCTTGAAGAAAGGGAAGAAAGCGTCAACAAATCAAAGAACAATCGATTCTTGCCCTGGCGAGTTGCTCACGACGAGATTGGGACAATACCGGTTAATCCCGGAGATCTTTGTCTTTTCTTAGTTGGAGCAGATCTTGAGAAAGATCTTCCAGGAGAGTGGGTTTTGTTGGAATTTATGGGCGAAGAATGGTATCTTCACACCAAATCCAACTGCGGCTCCAGTTTCCCTGGGAAACCTAACTGGGGAGGAAAAATTGGCGGTAAAACCAACTTCATCAATAAAACCGGCGTATGCGGCAGAAGTCCCGAGAAAATGTCCCAAGATGGCAGGATCGGTGGCTTAATTCAAGGACCTAGGGCCAGAGACCAAAAAACCGGCATCCATGACCCCGCTAACAAAGAAATTTGTAGAGAGGGTAGTCGTAAAGCTGGCCGTAAATCCGGAAAAATAAATGGCCCTAAGACCTTTCAAAATAAAACCGGCATATTTGACCCCATGAAGGCCGCAAACAACAGAAAATTCATGTGCCTGAAGACAGGCCACATAAGCACCCCTGGGCCTCTGAAGATTTACCAGAAAGCCCGTGGAATAGACACCTCAAAACGTGTCGAACTTACACCCGAAGAAAAAGCATTTATCTTTCTTTGGGAATAGCAAACTTACTTTTTACAAAAATGGAAAACCGTACCGAAGTCGTAAATGTTCTCACCAGTCGTGTGATTGAGAACGCGCCCTAAATCGCTGGGGCCCCATTGAGTAATCATTGGGTTAATCATCGGGTGAATTGCTGGAAAGCCTCCTAACACGGTCAATCAGCAGCGAAGCCCCAAGTACACTTGGGGAACGTTCAGAGACTACCTGAGGGGTAAAGCCCCCTTAATGACAGGTTAAAGCGCCCGACAACCGCATCGGTTGAAGATATAGTCCACCCCACAAGAATGGTAAACTTGTGGATCACGTGTGCGTGAACTGATCCGGGTCAACTGAATAGGCTCCTGTAAGAAGTAATTCTTACAGCAAACAGGGTTAATTGCTGGGACCCCCTAACGTTAAGCCGAGGGAAATCAGCAGCCAAGCCAGCCTACAAGCTGGAAGGTTCAACGACTAGATCCCGAGAGGAAACTCAGTAATGGATCCACGAATGCCCTGCCCCGTAAACGGGTGAAGATATAGTCTGAACTTACTGGAAACAGTAAGAAGCGGAAATAAAGAGTTCCGCGATAACACTTGTTATTCAGAGGCTGTGCAAGCCGCAATCGGCAATCTGTCTGATGAAGATGTGATCCGCTCTATCTCTGCAGCTGGTTACAGCGACATTCTCGAAGCCTTCAATCTTGAAGTGCCCGAAGCTCCGGCCGAGGAAGCTGCCCCGGAAGGCGAAGCTGTTCCTGCTTGAATACTTGACAATTTAACACCCTAAGGGACGAAGGCGGTCTTTCTGATTTTCAGAAAGCCGCTTTCTTTTTGGCAATTTTCACGCTATATTTAGCCCATGGATGTTTCATCAACCATGGTTCTCATTTCCTACTTCCTCGGAACCCGGCGAATCAACGTTAGCTTCGAAAAGAGTGACCCCGAATGGCGCGAGACCATCAGTCTGTTGCGAGAGCAAGGTCGTCATTTCACTCTCTCCTACCTTTGAATGCCATGAAGACTCGGTATCTGTGCCTCATTGCTGTTGCCCTCATTACCGGAGTAACAGCCCTAGCGATTCGCGATTCCTCCGCCAACTCTGACTTTGAATGTTACGCAAAAGTGGAGTGTTCCGAGTAAGGCATCGGGTAAAACCCGGTAACTGAATCAGCTCCGTCGTGAAAGACCCAAAGAAGCTGCAAGAAAAGCTGCGCAAGATTCTTCGCGCTCACACGCTTAAGATTTTGGTTGTAGACCGACCTTGGAATGATTTGGAGCTGCGGGAAACAGTGTGGACTGTAGAAGCATATTTGCGAAAACAAAATGATGTGGTAGATGACCCGCTTAAGGAGTGGGTTGAGGAATGCAAATTCTATTACGCCACAACATTTCACTGACTTTACTTTTTGCGCATATACCGCTATACTCGGGTTATCGGAAATCGATTTCACCATGGACCCCACGAACAAACCATTCGTTGATCAAACCACGAAAGAAGAGATTCTTAAGCTGATTGCAGCAGCGGAATTCGCTTATGAGGACGCCCTCACTGAGGAAAACTACAGGGAGAAAGGCTACGCTCACACGGCTGGCTACTCAAGGCAAACACTTCAGTGCATCAAGCGCATGATGGAGTCTCTGTGAAGGCATTTGTCATGGTGGGTGCTCCTGGGTCCGGAAAAAGCACCTATGCCACTCGCCTGGCCGAGCGCGAAAACGCTACAGTAATTTGTTATGACGATATTCGTTCCCGTTTATATGGTTCGCCCGAGATTCAGGGGAATTGGGGTGAGATTTGGGAAGCAGTTGAAGAAGCTGTTTCAGAAAGCTGCGGACTTAACCTAGTTGTCGATGGCACGCACTTCCGCCGCGATTATCGGCATGAGATTCTTTCTCTACTAAGCAGCTTCGGTTACACTGAGATCAGGGCTGTCGTTCTAAACCCTTCTTTAGCCACTTGCCTTGCTCGCAATTTCAAGCGGGAACGTTCTGTCCCTGATTACGTAATTAAGGACATGCACTCTGAGCTGCAGAAATCTTTGAAGACAATTGATTTCGAGGGATTTGACCACGTTGTGTTCACAGCCGTCGATAATGAAAATGACATGGTTAACGAGTAAACTAAGCCATGATTAATGTTACTGACTCTTTCACAAATAACAGCGTAATTGCCATCGGAGATATCCACGGCAGGCTAGACCTATTTCGCGCGATGATGGAAAAACTGCGCGATACCAACGCTACCGTCATTTGTCTCGGTGATCTGATTGATCGAGGCCCGGACGACGTCGGTGTGCTTGAGCTTGCCAAAGCTCTTTTAAATGATCCAAACTCTTGGGGCCTAAACAGTTTCTACGTGTTGCGCGGTAACCACGAAGACATGTTTCTAAAGGCGCTAGAGTACGAAGATTACGACTTGTGGATCGATAATGGGGGAGCTTATGACAAGCTAAGAGAGCTTCATAAACATGCGGGTTGGATGAGTGCTTTGCCTTACTATATGACCGTGGGAAAAACGATCTTTGCGCATGCCGGAACACCTCCTGGTGAAGATCCTGCAACTTACATGCAGAGTGCATACAAACGTGAAGATTTTGTATGGCAACGCCGTACTGTCAAAAAAGGTGCTAAGTTAAGGTCATGGACCAAAACGTATAAACAAGTGGTGTTCGGTCACACACCTGAGTTTGGCGAGTGGGACGAGATGACGGGAATGCCTTACGAGGTGCCTGGTGGAATTTGTATAGACAGCGGCGCGGTTTACACAGGGGTTCTCACTGCCTATAATGTAACCAACAATACCTACGTTCAAGTCGAATCTAAGCTGTGCTGAAACGTTTACTTCTGATTGACACGAACGCCCTTTTCCACAGAAGCAGGGCTGCGCTCACTCGGACAATGGGTGAAATGCAGACTTCGTTTGGCATTCCGACTACTGGGACTTACGCATTCTGCAACTCCTTGTTTGCGATCATCGAGAAATACCAGTTTGACTCGGTGGTGCCAGTGTATGATGCAGGAAATAACTGGAGGAAAAAGGAGGATGCTGATTACAAAGCGAATCGCGACCCTTCTGGCATTGCGCATTATGCGGACATGAATCTGCTGGTTCAAGATGTGTTACCGTCCCTCGGTTTCACTCCGATCGGTATTCCTGGTTTTGAAGCGGACGATGTTATCGCCACAATCTCGCGCAAATCGCCTGGTTACGAAGAGATTTTTATCCTAACGTGTGATAAAGATTTGCTTCAACTTGTTACTAATCGGGTCAAAGTCCTGCTGTTTAACTCAGCGAAGAAAATCAGAGAAGTAGACATCGACGGTGTTGTAGACATATTCGGCGTTTATCCTGCTGACGTTAAATACTTCAAAGCGTTGGCTGGTGATTCTAGTGATAATGTCGCCGGCATCAAAGGGATCGGCCCCAAAACTGCTGTGAAGATTATTCAGGATTGCACTCCTAAGCCAGACGAACCGATCGGTGATTTTACGGGTGCAGATCGTATTTGTATGCACCCAAAGGTGCGTGAAAATGCAGGAGTGTTTCTCGCCAATTTGCGCTTAGTCACTCTTGAGCATGACGTCCCTGATTTGCGTTGGTTTGCTTCTTCGGCTCCTCATGAGCAGGCGATCATTTCCATCTTCCAAGATTTGGAATTCCGCTCATACCTGAAGCCTTCTCGCTTGGACAAAATCAAAAAGGCATTGAAAGTCGGGTAAGAGAACTTAGAGTTTAAGAATAACAATGCGCTACATATGGGTGCATTTATTGCTGCCTGGTGGTAAAACCGAATGGCGCTTTGTTCCTTGGGGTAAACATGCTCTCGATGAATTACGCAACCAGGGCTATGTCATAATCGGGTATCATGAGCAATGATGGCGCGTCTCAGAGTGATGAGCAATTTTGGCCTGATTTTGGGCCAATATATTTTGCTGTTTGTATCACGCCGTATCGGGTTAGCCATCATCATTTTCAGCAGCATATTTAGTTTGCCTTATTTTTATAAAGAGCGAATGTGGGATGTCATCATGGTTATCTCCACCATGCTCGGAATTAACATTGCTGGATTGTTTGTTAAATGACGGAGAAGAGAGGCAGTTACGCTAAAATGCCGAAGACGCATTGGCGCACGCTGGTGGACACATATTATTACGTGAGTGCTCGGCTTGAAAAGGTCGGCGACCTCTCCCTGCGTAAGCAATTCTGCATGGCTTACTTGAAATGGGGTCTGACAGGCAAACGAGAAGATCGCGAAATTTTTGTAGAGCTGGGTAAGCAGTGGAGGAAGGCGGATAATAAGCTGGGTGCGCATCGATCCAAGTTGGAAAAAATTGCTCGGAAGTTCTATCGCAGTGCCAAGCGATTGAAGAGCAACAAGCCAGTGAAAGAGGCCGCCAAAGAATGGGGCAAGAAAGCAGCGGAAGAAGGCATCGGGTTCTTAACAAAAGACCCAGAGAAACTGGCAGAAATAAACAGAAAGAGGGCTGAGACCTACCGTAGAAATAAAGAATTAGGGAAACATAAAGAGACTGGTAAAGAGTTCATCGTTATTGACCCGGAAGGCAACGTTTACCGGATACGCGGTTTAGCTAAGTTCTGTAAAGAAATGGGTCTGGATGATCGGCACATGTTTCAAACAGCCAAATATCCCAATCAACATCACAAGGGATGGCGTTGCCAATATGTGGCTCCTGGTTGGAAAGATCTGATGCATGGCACAGACGATGAAAATTGAGACCATGAATGACGCGAAATATGTAAAAGCTCTCAAACTCATGCTCGATGAATTCGAGTATCCCAGTCGTGATTTGCGCCTAGCGGCTCAGGTGTTTGATTGCAAGACCGAAGTGTATGCGGTCTGCGAGTGGCTGAGACGAGAATGCCAACGAGAAATTGACATTAGGGAGCTGTTTGCGGAAGGCTCTGCGCAGAGTGAATGAGTCAGCCCATTGTGAGGTAAACTTGGTGTTGGTTCGTGAGAGCCTCTTCACCGGTTCAAATAACCTACAATACCTACGGTTTAACATGACTCAATCAGAAACCTACACAGCTCCAGTCCTACAAACCGAGGAGTCATACGCTGCGTTTTATTACACGCCTGCTGGTTTAAACATCAAAGAAGCCACTCCTCTTGAGCATCTGGCTATTGGCCAAGCTCATGGTCTGGTTGTTAGCGGTAAGCGCAAGACAATCTCTCCCAACACTCCTGTAATTAACTACGCCAAATCGGGGAACCGGTGGTACGCACAAGTCGGTGTTGCCACTGGTAGCACCATGTCTGGAGTTGCTCGTACAATCTGGCCTGCTTCGAAGAATGCAGATTCCTCTGTATTCGGTGTACATTGGCTTAGCAAAATAGTCGAAGTGCCTGCTGAGCTGTTTGCAAATCAGCTGCAAGAACTACCCCGTGCTGATCGCGAGCGTATTTTCAATCACGTTTTGCGTAACTGCCGCTGAGTTCAGTCGGCATTTTGAAAGAGGGGTGGTGGTTTTCGGGCCGTCACCCCCTTTTTCATTGAGATTGTTTAGAGCTATAGTTATTTTGTCGGGTTCAAACCACGTCAATGCCCTTTATTGTTACCAAGAAAAAACTTTCCCAGGAACAGCGCGAAGCCATCCGCGATTTCGTGGTTTTGCGTTGGCTCGATAATTCAAGTGTGAAGGATCTGCAGTATTTCTTCACCAGCACAAATGGAGAGATGCTCGATGAGATGAATGATGGCGAGCTGATTGACACCTTGGAAGACAATACTACGGATGAGGAATTTAAGACCTTCTTCGAGAACAGGGGGGTTGCTATCTGAGGTAATAAATGGTATACTTAAATTGTTCTGGTCTACTGTTGCTTAAACTACCATGAAAGAAACAAAAGTTCCTGACACTCCAAAAGAGCTTGCCGAAATGCAGATCACCGAAACTCTGTTTCAACAGGTCGTCTCAGTTCTCAATGAGAATCAGGCTCACCCCTGTGATGTGATTGGCTTGACGTTGGAGCTGGCCGAACTGATTATGTATTACCATGTTGATTTCCTGAAAGAGCAGGGTCCAGCCCTGGACACCACCAGCCGGATTGCATGGGAAGACGATGTAGCTAATCTGATGCATGCGGTTAAGTACCTTGGGCGCGTGCGCCGCTAATTTCAATTTAATCTTAACATGAACCAAGAAACGATTGTTGACCTGAAACGAGAACTGCAAGAAGCCGTCCGGTCGATACTGTCTAAACGAGACATGGAGTTAGCCTCTGATTTTCGGTTTGGTCGCACTCCTGACAACAATCTGCACTTCGCCTTTGAAACTACCTCCACGCAAGCAAGGATGCGGCGGATAGATTGCTGGAAGATGCTGTTGGTGGAAGGCCATGAGTCTTTAAACATCCAGCAGCCATTCAAAGTTGATTCACTGGGTCATCAGACTTTCACCTTGGTGGATGTGGATCCTCGCAGAAATGCCAACCCATGGGTGGTTGAAAACCACGAAGGAAAGCGATTCTTCTTTAGCACCAAAGTTGTGAGAGAAGGGCTGATGGAAGCTAACGACAAGAGATTCAACCGAAAGAAACGGACCGTCGCAGCAACTACTCCTCCAACTGATTACAGCAAATGGGGATAAGAAAGAGGGACGGGCGACCGTCCTTTTTTCTTGCATAGGGCTTTACTTATTTCGCGGGTTGAGCTATATTTAACTCATGGGGGAAGTTGTTTCTCCCGACTTTCCAAGAGAACATGAGAAAACTGATCGCTGCTGCTCTGTTCTTGAGCACTGCAACCGCTTCGTTCCCCGCTCTGGCTCAAAGCCCTACATCTTCTGCCGAGAAGTATCGCATCTGCTCTGCTCTTCGCATGGCTAACCAAGACGGTATCTCTGGTAAGTATATGTTGGAGCAAATGTTGATTGGTCGTGGTCAACCAAAGTACCTGGCAAACGTCATCATGAAAGATGTCAAGCCCATGTGCCCCAATGTGTACTAGATTGACAATGAAAAGGTCTCTCCTGAAAACTCTGATTTCTGCATCAGCTTTGTTTTCGTGTCTACCGTCTTACGCCGCTCCTCTGAAGTATTTGACTGATAAGCAAATCCAGAGCATTTCCGTTCTGCAAGCGTATGTTATTTGCAATGCTCGGAACAATCGGCAGACTTTCCCAGGAATTTCGGATGTGGGGCAATCTTTGCTCAAGGCATTTCAACTGAATGGAGTGTCCGCTAACAATGACGTCATTGCGAATTCCCATTTAGATAGCATTGAAAAGAACGTCAAGAAAGTGGTCGATTCCCTTGATCCTTACTCATGCAAGCAAAGGTACCAAGTGAGTTACGAAGCGCCTTATGACCCTAAAAGAAATGCGTACACTGCTCCACCCAGGCAAGTGGGCAACATTCGACGGTGCGAATCTTATCTCGCTAATAAATACGGTGTCTACACTGTGGGGCAGTTGCAGAACTGTGTGAGTAATGCTAGCATCAATGACTTCATGAATAACGTACCTCTCACCACTCCTTGAAGATATGATCGACATGATGGCACTCCTCGCAACCGCTCTCCCTGAACTTCCCCCTGTTGTTCAACCAGAACCAACCAAGAACCGTCAACAGGAGATCCTTCAAAAGATAATGGAGCAAGCGCCGGCTGTTGCTACGGAAAAAACATTCTCGGAATGCACTTATCTCTGGGATCAGTGGAAACTTAGTAAGGACGGTGTGAGAACTACCTTCCGGACATGTAAAGGGGAGTCGGCTCAGACTCCCACTTCCGTCGCTGTCAGCTGTTCTGCTCTGAAGATTAATGTCACTGAAGCCAGTAAGTGGACTGGTTGGCGCAGTCCCATCGCGAAGGGTGCGAAACCTGGGGAAGCTCAGATGGTGGCGGCATTGTGCGCCAATGTGAGCCCCTGAGCTGAATCCGAGGAGGTGCGAAGCACCGACCGTTTGCGATAGCAAACCATGGGCCTCCGGTTATCGCCGGGGGCTTTACTTTTTTCCCATAGGGAGGTATATTTATTCAACGGGGGAAGTATCTCCCATCGCTAAACTACTGGTGAGAACCATGAAACTACTCCCCAAAATTGCTCTCGGCGTTACGCTCACTGCTCTTACCGGCGCCGCTGCTTATCCCCATATTGATGCTTATCGTAAATCCTTGCCTGTCAATATGACGAAAGAGCAAGCTGCGAAACGCTATCTACAGTCTGTTTGCCCGGTTAACAAGATTAATGACCAGGCTATTGAAACACAGAAAAAGTTTAATGAAGAGCTCAAGGTGACATATTATGATCCTGCTGCCCTGGCCCGTGCCAATAACCGTGTGGGCGCTTTGAATAACAACTTAATCTCGTTGGCTCATCGAAAGAGTGATGCGTTGGTAGTGCAGTCAAAGGCTTTGTCTGATCCTAAATTCATTTGGCCTCAGGAAATCCGTAAAGACATCTCATTTATGGCAGCTGATGCTTTTGCTAATGCAGCTAATATGAAACAAGCGATCAAGGGGGAAGAGATACAAGCAGATCCGAAGAATGTAACTGAAACAGGTAATACAGCTAGCCGGATTCGTATGTTCTTGAATCTGCCCGTTCGAGGAGAAGGTTGCTAAGTGCCATAATTCAGCTTTTGCCCCGGCTAACGCTGGGGCTTTTTTGTGCACAAGTATGTTTACGGTTTAATCGCCACCGCTATATTCTTCTTGTGGGTAGAACCCATGAGTACAACGAATATGGCATTGGCATATGGTGCGGAAAATTGTCGTGGAGGAAATCGTAGAATTTCCTAAGAGCGAGCTCGGTCGCTTTCCGACTGAGGCGGATTATGATGAAATCATCGATGAAGATGCCGATGTGTATCTTCCCGACGGCACGTTGGCCATTGTGTTTCGCAAGAGTGCAGTCAAATCTCTGGTAGAATACCATCCTGATACAGCAGGATACGCATACTGGAAATGGGCATCGCAATCGCTTTATTCAGACCAGCGTGGTGCTGCTGCTGGTGCGGAAATTTATACATCGCCTGAGATTCGATTCACGCATGGCCAGTTGGCCTTTTACAAAGAAGCTGCTGCTGGTAATGTTGTCACATTCGAGCAAGCTCGCGAGTTGATCTTGAGTGATACTCGGTTGAGTCGAGAAACGTACTATTTCGGCAAGACCAAGGATGCTGCTTTGTTCGATGTTGAGGCTTATCTTGAGCTTGACAAGCGATGTAAAAAAGCCACGGATATTGCTGAAAGGCGTAGGATGTTGGCTGAGCGCAACGAGATTCGGGCATCTTGGTTTGACAACTGGCTTGAGCGCGAGTGGGCTGTCGCTGAGGACAAAGTAGCAATGGCGAAGCTCGGCAAGAAAACTTATAAAACGTCGCAGCCGCGAGGCAATGCTGCCTACTCAGCCGTTTTAGGTGCCATCACTCGGTCTGCACGCACACCGTATGCTCGCATGACCAAACCCACGCTCGAGCGTTGGGACGAGTTTTTCTCAGAGCAGCATGTGTATCAAGAGATTGACAGCCTGGTACGAAAGTACATGCCAGAACGCTGGCAGATTCTGCACGATCGCTTTCAGCAAGTGAAGGACGAGCGGTACAACCTGTTTGGTACTGCATTTACCAGCATCACTGTCAATTACAATTTCCAGGTTGCTTGTCATGTTGACGGGCAAAATGCGAAAAATGCGCTGGCTGTGCTCTCTGCGCTTGACAATGGCAAATTTGACGGATTTGACTTTGTGATTCACCCGCTGCGCCTAGCATTCAGGTTGCGGCATGGGGATTTCTGGTGTGGAGACAATCAGAGCACTGTGCACAGCATCACGGAAATGATGCCGCATAGTACGGATGCGGAGTCAATCACCATTGTAATGTATCAGAGAGACGCAATTATTAAAGTGGACGATCTGAAGTGCGAGCAATGTCGCAAGGATTTTATCGACTGGTCAAAACTTAATCTGCAGCATCTCGGCACAGGTGAGAAAAACTGGGCTGGCAGCTTTCCGCACATGTTCTCAAGTCCCTACTGGGAAGATTTTAAGAAGGAGAATGATATGGAGCACTGCAGCAACACGTCATACTGGGGCAATCCGGATGAGTGGCCTGGTGAGGAAGCCGTGTTGTTGATGCGAACCGAAGATTGATTTACCTGAACTCAAACTCACTAAACTCTGACTGAATTACAACTACCATGGCCAAATTCGAATATCAAATCGCGATTCCGAGCTACAAGCGGCATAATTTGCTGTTGCAGCAAACCATCCCGACGCTACAGAAGCTTAAAGCCGACCTGAGCCGAGTGACTGTCTTTGTGGCGAACGAGGATGAGAAGTCAATCTACGATACAACGCTCGACGGTGCAGGCTTCGACATCCCAGTAGTCGTTGGTGTACCAGGCATCGGTCCGCAACGGCAATTTATCAACAAATATTATCCAGAAAACACCCGAATTTTCTCGATGGATGACGATGTGTGCGGTGTCTTCCAGAAAAAGGAGAATAAATATGAAGAAGTTACGCTCACTCTCGATCAGATTGTAGAAGCTGGGTACAAACTGTGTGAGAAGCATGGTGCTCGCATCTGGGGCATCAACGCTGCACTCAATGGCATGTTCATGCGAGATACGGCCACTGTGGGCTTGCGATATATTTGCGGAATCTTCCATGGTGGCTATGCCCAGGACCCATGCTTGACGGACCCGGAGCGTTCGCTCATATCTTCTGGCGAAGACTTCGAAAACTCGCTGCGCTCTTTCGTCCTTTACGGAAACGTGGTGCGCTTGGACTGGCTCGCTCCGAAAACCAAGTATTTTAACCATGGTGGCATCCAAGAGTCGATTGGTGGCAAAGAAGCGAGGCGCCTTGATCATGCGAAAGCGCTAGAGGAAATCTGCTCTCGCTACCCGCATCTGGCTAAAACCTACCTCAAATCTGGCGATGTGACGAACATTCGGCTGAAGGTGGTTACGAATGCGAAGGTGGACAAGGCGGAGTGCTTGCACTGAAAAACAAAAGAAATCCTTTCGTATCGAGCTTTCGTTGCTGGGATTGGTAAACTTGTTCGGAGCTGTTACCGTTTTTCGCTCCCTTCACATGGATCTGACTGTCAACGCTTTACTCAAACATGGATTTGAGCCTGAGGAAATTGTGGAATTGGTGGCTGCGTTGAATGCAGTGTCATCTCATGTGGACACGAACTCGGCGAGCAAGCGGCAGGAGATGTTGCTCAGGAAGTACACCACTTCTCTGGATCAGGTGCGGAGTGAGTTGGCTGCACATTTGGAAATGGTGCTCACCAAGGTTGGTTAAAGGGTGTCAAGGACTTTATCACAGTGATGAGCGAGCAAAGGGCGGGGAACCGTCCTTTTTCTGTATGCGGCCGCTTGCTTTATTCCGCACGGTGAGCTATATTTAGAGTGTTGAAGTTTCTCCCTCCTTATGAAGAACCAACTCCTTGCTTGCATCCTTCTCGGTTCTGCTCTTCTTGGCACTGCCCAGGCTCCTGCTGCCAAAGCTTATGATGCTGACATGTGCCAGTACTACCTGAAGCGTGCTGCTGCTTACATGAAAGCTGGGAAGATGAGCGCGGTCTCGGCGGAAATCGCAAAGGCGGAACAGGCCAAGTGCCCCTCGAACGTGCGCTTTTACTGAGGAACCATGCCTGCAAAGATTGATGCGGTGAGTGGGGAGCCGCTCGGATTGGGAAGGCAGCAGCGGAATCTGTACCTGTACGCCATCGCCCATTTTGCTAAGTTTCCGAACAGTCCATGCTTTGTGCCACGTGTGGATGGGCACTGCCTGGAGAAGTACATTAAGGCGATTGACAGGCTGGAGGAGCTTGGTCTGCTCAAGGTGGTGAGGTGTGAGGGGGGATACAGGCAGTGGGTGTTGAGGCCTGGGGGGTGCAGGGGGTGACGGGTTTACGTTTTTGGTAGGAACGTGTGGGATGTTGTTGGAATGCTGCAGTCAACAATCCCACCGCCGCAACCGACCCATCAGCCTGCAGGACACCTCTGGCGCTGCGAATAACAGCGAAGATGAAATAAGCTGGAGTGGTATGAGCGTGCGTGCCTTACGTTTACTTTGCACCGCTATGTTAAGAATGGTTACTAATTGCTACTGTGGCTGAACAAGAAAAGGCGATTAATGCAGTGCTCAAGATTTGCTCTGAGCTTTCCAAACACGGTGCAGACGAAGGTACGATGAGAGCCCTTCGATATGTGCTTAAGTATGTGTCTAAACCCTCTACCCTCAACCCCCCTCAGGGGGGGAGGGGTGAGGGAGGTTTTGCAGTTTACTGATTCAGAGTTTGGGTAAAATATCAACAACGCCGGAGTAGTGTTGGGTTTGCTTAGCGGTTGGCCCTTGGGAGCACTGCTCTGGTTCCCAAAATTCAACCGGCAAATCAGAATTATGATTGACAGAGAAGCCTACGAGCGGAAGGTCAGTATTCTCTCGACTTGCCTCACATTGGCGAGGGTCTATCGTGACCACGAGAATATCAAACAGTCCGAGTACTACCTACGACTGTCTGCTGAGTACTTTGACGAAATGCGTCGAATCTGCTCAGGAGAGAGTCCATGCTTGGAGAGCGAGGCGAGCCTACGCAGTCGAGCGGCGTGACGCAGAACGCCGGACGCAAGCGTTTAGTTCTTTCGATAGATCAGAGTATGATGGTTGGTGTGAACGTATCAGAATTAACGACCATCATGAGCTGTGTACAGAATTAGTTAAGCGATTGCTGACAGCGGTGCAGGCAAACCCGTTCCCTGGGCAACGGAAACGTTTAGTACAGATAGCGATAGAGCTTGTTCCGGAAGCGGGACGGGCAACGTGGCATGGCATATTCACAGACCCGGTGTTTGGATTCCCACCTAACTATGTGCAGGAGCGCATCTGCTTCCCCGTGTCAGAGGGCGCAGATATACCACGCATAGAATCGCTACTATTTACGTTGGTGCGTGACGATGGTACCATCCCAGCCAATCGGATTCCCGCAGCGCTGAATCTCCATGCCAACGGGCAACAGTATCGCTATGTTAAACAGCAACTAGAACAGCGACATTGGGTGTGGTGCCAACGGAAACGAGAAGGAAAAGTAGAGAGAGTTGTTATTGCCCCACGCAGTGAAGACTGTGAAGAAAGGTAACCGCGTTGCGGTCAGAATTTCCAACATTGTTTCTACTTCTGAATCTGAATATTATTTTTCTCACAGGAATGTGCACATTCTTGCAAGAAATGTTCTTCCGTATTCTTTGCGTTGCTGTTATCCTGTTTTTCTGACCGTATGGCGGTTACCATTCCCATCCGGCACCATCACACCATCACCCTGCTCCCTCCCCCCTCCCCATCTCCGTGGTTAACCCCCCCAGTGGTCGGGTCCCCTTACAGTGGTGGACGGTTTTTCGGGAGGGGGGCGGTTTTTGTGGCTCTAAACTCGGGCGGGGAGAGCCCAAATACCCCCGCCGCTGCAGCACTTTCTACCCCACACCGCCGTCTCGGTACGATCCAATAATAACCCCATTCTCTCGCACTTCCGCGTAGCCGTATTCCTCCGAAAGATCCCAAGCCCGACCCTCGTCGCAAGTTGTGCCTTCCCACGGTGCCGCAGGGCAAACCACGTCAAGGTGTTTCATTTCAGTAAGCCAACTGCTTACAGCATACCCACTCCCAGCGGTTTACCACCCCGAGCCACTGCCCATACTCTAAATGTAACTGGCGCAACCGGTTACCACCCTTAATCAACCGTCTTAATTCATAGCCCAATGGCAACCACCGCAAATCCTGCAGTCGTCCGTTACCAAAAGGTTTCCACCGCCTCGCGCAAGTTCGCCGAAATCTCTGCCTTCGACGATTGCTTCTCGAAGCGCCTCTCGATCCACACGAACGCCAAAGATCGCGGTCGCACCTACGAGTCTTTCGTTGACCACAATACCGCCAACGAACTGGTCCGGCTGGCCCAGCTCTCCGAGCAGTGTCAGTTTTTCGAAAAGATCGACGGCGAAAAGCGCGAGCTTTGCCACCTGTACAGCCTTAACCGTTCGCTACAAGAGAATCGCAAAAAGTTCAACAATGTGAACAATCTGGCTGTTCTGGCAAAGAAGACCAACCAAATTATTGGTAAGCGTTGCATCTCTCGTATGAATGCCGAGGTGCTGGATCGGATGGTTCTTTCCGGTCAAATCGAGGCAGCTAAGGTATTCGCTGGTGCTGTTTGCTACTAATTGCCTCTGGGATTAAGCTTCAGAAATTAGAGGGGATTTTTGGGGAGGTGCCACTCGGTGCCTCCTTTTTCTATGCATTCTCATACACTATCGCAGCAATTACCAGGAACCCCCCCCTTCCTTGGGGCCCCGTTGACAGCTTACACTAACTCTGCATAACCATGAAAAATAAGATTCTTTCTTTACCCTCTTTAGAAATTTTAGAGCAAAGGTTTTATTACGACCCCGATTCCGGCATTCTAACGCATAAAAAATCTGGGAAGCCAGCAGGTTATTATACAGATGGAGGTTGGTTGAGGGTTAAAGTAAACAACAAACATTATCGAGTTGCTCGGATTGTTTGGAAGATGCATTACAAAGAAGAGCCGCCCGAGGGCTTGGACATAGACCATATAAACAGAATTAGAACAGACAACAGAATAAAAAATTTGCGAATAGTAACGCGTAAAATAAACAACGAAAATTCAGTCAGAGTTATTAATGCCAGGAACGCACCCCCAAAGCCAACAGTTGAAGAAATCAGACGAGGAGCACCTCGATGTTCAAAAATAGCAGTCGTTTTAGTTACACCTAACGGTGAGGAAAAATATTATGAGTCCATCAGTGAAGCCGCTCGAGACAACGGTTTAAACAGAGGGAACTTATATAAGATATTGGGCAAAAAACTGAACAAACACAAAGGATATACGATGCGTTACGCCGAAGAATAGACGAGAGTTTACCCAAGGAAGTTCACGAACATACTATATTCGTGCCGCCTTACAACTTTTGGAAAAACTAATAGAAGTTTCACTAACGAAGCAAATACAAGAAGACTATTTAGCCTATTCCATGAGTGTTCTCGTGGGTCGGGCCATTCCCTCGTTAACCGACGGGCTAAAGCCAGTGCAACGTCGCATTCTTGCGGCAATGAAGCACCTTAATCTCAAACCTGACGGACGCTATATGAAATGCGCTCGCGTTGAGGGCGAAGTGATGGGGAAATACCATCCACACGGCTCTGCCTATGGTGCCATGGTGACGATGGCTTCACCATGGAATAACAACGTTCCGTTTATCGACGGCCACGGCAACTTCGGAAGTTCCACAGATAATGCAGCAGCATCTCGTTATACCGAGTGCAAACTCAGTGGATTCGCGTGGGAGTGCCTACTGATGGATGACGAAACCTGGACAACTGATGCAAATTATGACGGTTCTTTACAAGAACCTGTCGAACTCGATGCAAAAATCCCTGCAATCTTTCTGAATGGGCAGGAGGGAATCGGTGTCGGATTCGCAACAAAGATACCACCACACAACCTTCGCGACATTTGTGATGCGGTAGTTAAAGGCACCAAGCTAATACCTTCGTTCCCAACACACTGTGACATTATTCGAAACGACGGACTTGATTCCTACGTTGCAACTGGGAATGGCACTCTGTTGCTTCGTAGTAAGTTGGAGATTACTACGAGTGAGAAGACGGGTAAGAAAGCGCCTCGGACCACCTACTCGTTCACGAACCTTCCGCCCACAACAAACCCGGAAAAAATCGGACAACAGATAAAAAGCGCTCTCGAATCCGGTAAGATAGAGGGAGTTGCACAAGTCATCGATGAATCTGATCGATTCGGAGACCGTCTCACAGTTGTTAGCAAGGCCAATGTCGAACCCAATCGGCTTGCCCAGCTTCTTTTCGCTTACACCGACCTGGAAACTACATATCCAGCGCGGAATCTATGTATACACAACGGTAAACCAGTCGAATACAACAGTACTGAAATTATTCGGCACTGGAAGCAATGGCGACTGGATCGGCTGCGTATACAATTTGCCCACGACCTAGAAAGCAAAGAATTCCGAGTTGAGATCGTCGAAGGATTGCTACAAGCAATCGGGCAGATTGATAAGGTAATCAAATGCATCCGTGCCGCTGCGAGCAAGGTAGAGGCATTAGCTGCACTAATAGCGAAACCGTTTAAATACACAAAGAACCAAGCCGAGGCCATTCTCGAGATGCGCCTACGCCAACTTACTAACCTAGACTCAACCGCCTTAACCAACGAAAAATACGCGCTTTGGGATAATATCGAATGGCTGAAAGAGCATATCAGCAACCAAAGTAAGCGAGAAGCATACATGTTAAAAGAAATCAAAGAAATCAGCGTGCGACATGGGGAAAAAACGCGAAGCGAGATTATCGAGGCGCCTGAGAAAGCCAAAGTGGAAAAAGGCGCCAAACAGGCACCAGCAATCGCCAAACCCCGTTTCCTGAAAATCGACATGAAGCGTGGCACCGTCACGCAAGAAAAGGGCCCCCGTGGAGCGATCCCTTTAGAACGCAATGATAAACTCATTACGGTAACCGCCGACGGTACGCTCCGCAAATTGCCGGCAACCTTCAAAGGAACGCTGGCATCAACGTACAGCGAAGTTAAACTCGCGAAACGAGAGAACGAAGTGATTACACGCCGCTATCTCACAGTGTTTACGCTCGAAAACACACTCAAAGTCATGGTCCTCGATGGCAAAGACCTTGCACGAGCGACCAGCAAAGGCAAAAACATTCTACCGGAAGGAGCAACACTCGTGCATTTCGGCGAGGATTCATTCACTGTCACGTACAAGTCGGCTCGAAAGAAACCAATGACACTCAATTTGGATTCAAAGCAGGGCAAACCCGGCGGCAAAGGCGTAAAGGTGAGTAAACTGGAAGAAATCCTCCTATAAACGATTCCCTTGGGGTACTACAACCTGCGCATTGACGAAAAGACGCATTATTTGCGCTTGGCAAATCGGCCACAGAGAAAAGACGCCGCCTCGAAGTACCGCGGAGTGAGCCGCAGGCGAAGTAAACAACATCCGTGGATGGCCCAGCTTTCATTCAAAGGCGTTCGCCATTATTTAGGTGCCTTCGAAACCGAGATAGAAGCAGCCAAAGCTTACAATGAATGCGCCTTTCGAATAATCGGACCACACGCAGTCGTTAACGAAATCGTAGAAGAAGAATGACAGGGCATGACCTTGAGTTATTGATTTTACTACTGAGTCCAGGCATGCTTATGTCGGTCTTGTTACTGTTCACATTTGCTGCAGGCGGATAAGCGCAATCTTCAGACACGGGTAAAACCAAATCTCAGTTTACTGGGAAATGAAAGCACTATATTCTCGTCGAACGGAGTGCTACCGTGTCTGAACTTTTTTATCCGGTGGAGCGCTTGTTCGCCAACCCTCGCGTTTTCTTCGCAATTGCCAATTACCTAGGCGGTCCTGACGGAGAAACCCTCAAAAATTCATTTTACGAATTGATGGAATATGGGTTCGCAGAATACGAGGATCCCGACGAAATCGAATTCGAAGCAAACGAGGTTTGTTTCACAATTGATGTTGAGAACGGCGAAGTTCAAATCACTCTCGATACCGGTCTCGCATCAATTTTGAAGCCACTTGAAGGCGAAATTAAAGCGCAAATTACAAACGACCATGAGATGGCTGCAACAAGTGCCATTTATGATCGTATTATCAAGTGCTTAGTTGAAGCCAACCCCGAATTTGACGGGGACATCGCTTTATGCTCTCCACCCACTCCAGGAAACAGTTACCTTCGCTCCGACGATGGTGAGCGATTCGAAGGTTCCTTCCACCTGCTGAGTGATCCTGAGCGGCAGTTTGCATTTACTGTCGATATAGTCGATGTTCAGGGTGACATCCTTAGGGCCACATACAAACCAATTTCCTAATGACTGCTGACAACATTGTACATGCAACCAACAGTATGCGGTCGTCGGTATCTTCACTGAAGAAGAAGCTCTCCGACATTAAAGTTCACGTCGAGCGCTTCGACGCCGAACTCTCTAAGATAGACGCGAAGTTTGACAATATTGTTACGCAAACCGAAATCTATAAGTCCAAACTGGAACGCGAGCTCGGTCGTGAAGTGCGTCGGCTCGAACGTGAGCTGACGCTTTTGAGTAAGGGCAACTCCAACTTACCAATGGTAGGTGCAACAAACGAAACCGACCTCAAAGTTGCAAGCACCATCGCTATTTTCGATGCAATCTTGCGCCACATGTGCACCAATGCGGAAGATTTCCGTTTGGCTTCTGAAGCCTTCTTGTTCCCTACCGTGTACGAACGTGCCATGGCAGGTGACGAAGACGCTTATTTTCTGAGTGAGGTTCCCACTAGCATGCCGATTGTGGTCGAACGCGGTCGCGAATATATAGAATGGATTCGTAGTGAGTATGACACCCACATTACCGACCCGGAAACGTGGCTCACAGCCATTGACTACGTGGTTGAGTGGTGGCGTAACGATGCTCTACCCATGATTTACGGAGCTCGAGATGAGCAATGGGACATTGACATCCCGTTGTCACTACCCGAAATTCTTTTGTGGCGAGAGTCACCGGGTGATCGCCCCCTAAATTTCCCGAAAATCTTCGATGCTTACGAAATTTACCGCAAACATAAAGACGAAATCTATGGAACTACCGGTCTTAGAGAACTTGAGCTCAAACTCTTCTCATTCTAGAATGAAAAAAGCGCATAGCCAGCCTCTGGATCCCGTCGACCACTTGATTGCAAAGGTTGGTATCGGTATGGTTACGACCATCGAGAATTACTATCAAAAATACTGCGAAAAACCGAACGAGGCCAACGCCAAAGCGTATTGCCTATGGAGGCTCCGTCTCCATCGCCGTCTCAAAAACGATCGAGGCCTCCTCGATGCGATCAACGAAGCGCGTAATCTTGGCTTGTACGATGAAAACCCAGGAAAACTATGCTGGGATTGCGATTTCGGAGGGTAAAAGCGAGTATATTCTCGACACGGCAATGATTCCACGCACAGTACAAATGGCGAAGGAGGTTGCGTCTATTTTCTCCTCCACCGAACTCGACGAGTACGGAAACATTATTCTTAACGGTTACGCAACCACTGGGCCCAACTCTGCAGGAACGCTCGGCTGGTGCTGGCCCGACAGCCCCCTGGCTCCCGCCGCCCCCCTGCCGGTTGTAACCTCAGTGCGCCCTGCCATGAAAGGTTGGACCACCAACTACATGGAGTACTACACTCGAGCTGATTCCCCTGCGTATCCGGTATATCCAGGCGCTCCCACCATGTTCGACTACGTGGTCCATTCCTTCACTACCGGAAACGCTCCACAGTGGGCTCAGCCCCCTCACCGGTTCTACCAGAACCAAGTCTCGGCGATCACTCCTCCGCAAAACGTCAACAACCCTCAAGCCATCCAGTACAGTTTCATGTACCCTGTGGTCGACAACCCAACCCAACCCCCAATCGATTACGTAACTCCTTGAGTTTACTTGAGGGCAAACCACGATATATTGCAAATATGCAAAACCTAACGCCTATGCGGAAAACGACTTTAGGTTATCCCGTCCTCTCAGAAGAAAATCACGAGAGGATTTTTGGTAAGGAGAAGCCAAAAGAAATGTCTCGCCTTGCCAAACAAAAGGCAGAAAATCTGCTCAAAGAGTTTGATATACAGACACCCGTCGACTACCCTGACAATCTCTACGACGGTCCTTTACCGTTGCCCGATCTCAAGGATGGCAATTTAAGAGCTCACTTTGAAGCAATTGCCAAAGAGCAAGTTGGCGAATACAAAGAATATGCGGATATCTATGCAGTTTGCAAACTACCTGAAATCCCTCCCAGAACCGAGCTGGTGTTTAAGGCAGGCTGGATTCGTTATACCAAGGTTTGCGGCAAATGGAAAACTGAATCAGTGCCATATCCCTTGGAAAAGGCATTCACATTTGACACCGAGACTTACGTGCACGGCGGGGCGTTCCCCATTATTGGCACTGCTCTGAGTGCTAAAGCCGCCTACATTTGGCTTGCCTCCGAGCTAATCGACCCTTCGATTCCAGAGGAATCGTGGGATCAGCACGATCTGATTCCCATTGGTGAGAATCGCTTTGTGGTTGGTCATAACATTTCCTACGACCGCGTGCGTGCTCGCGAGGGATACTCCCTCGATCGCACTAAACCTGAAAACTTCTACTTTGACACACTCTCTGCACACATTGGCGTATCTGGCCTTGCCAGTGGCCAGCGCTGGCTATATGTTCTGGCTGGTAAGGACCCTGAGAACCTTACTGAGGAAGAGAAGCGAAAGCTAAGGTATGCCCCGAAATGGCTAGACGAGGGTGCTACCAATTCTCTTGTCGCCGCCTACAACTTCCACGTTTATGAAGTTCGCAAATTCTTCGGCGACGACGTGCAGCCGCTCGGCGCGGGCGACAAAGCAGTGAGAGACATCTTTGTGAAGGCAACACACCTGAGTCAAATCCGTCAAATGCTGACGGATGCCGTTGATTACGCTGTGAAAGACGCATTCTACACAGCCGAACTTTTCCAGGCACTCTGGCCGAAATATGTTGATGCCACTCCAAGTCTGACCGCACTGTGTGGCCACTACCACCTGAATGGTTCCATCGTTCCGCTCGTCCCCGACTGGGAGGACTGGATCAAGAATGTCGAGAGAGTCTTCGATGAGCACAACAAGGAAATGACCACGTTGTGCCAGGATCTTGTATGGAGGTATTACGAGGAGTGGAAAGAAGCGAAAGACCCTGAAACATACATCAGCCGAGATCCGTGGCTCTCCCAGCTCGATTGGGAAATTAAAACGCAGAAAGGAAAGTACGCGGGAGTTCCAAAGTGGGTTCGCCCGTTTGTCAAGGACCCTGACACTCACATCGGCGTAAAAAGTAACCTGTCTCATTTACTTCTCAAGTTGCAGTGGGAAAACTCACCCATGACTCTAACAAAAGACATGGGATGGTGTTTTCACAATGAGGACGGTGTTTTAACGAAAATCCCGCACCCGAAGGGTGCCGGAGATAATGTCGGAGGTGTTTTATCCAAAGACTTTGTCGATGACATGAAAGTAGGTCGTCTGAGCAGTGACCTGCCGGAAGCAAAACGAGCTCTTGAAATTGCGAATTCAGTTTCTTACTGGACCTCGGTGCGAAAACGAGTCATGGATCGCATCTTCATTTCCGCTCACAACCCCTACGGTGAAGATGCCCTGGTGACCCTGCCAGAGATCCTTTGCCATGGCACCGTAACTCGGCGCACTGTGGAATCTCTCATGGTTACCATGTGCTCTACCAAAAATTGGCGCATTGGAACCGAGTTGAAGTCCAGGGTCCAAGCTCCGGGTGGTTGGAAGATCGTGGGTGCTGACTTCGACGGCCAAGAAATGCAGATTGCTTCGATCTACAGTGACAAGTGGGAAGGCGGTTATGTAGGATGCTCGCCATTTGGCTACAACGTTTTAAGTGGAAGTAAGGAGGCAGGCACAGACCCGCATTCCGCGCTCGCGAAGCTCGCGGGCGTAGACAGGGATACTGCAAAAATTGCAGGATTTGCGGTGCTTTACGGAGCGGGAGTTCGCGCAGTGCAAACTTACATTCGACGCAAATACCCTGAAAAGTCTGCAACCGAAGTCAAGAATTTCGCTTATCGAATTCTGGAAGGCAAGAAAGGGAAATTACGGAACGGGATGTATGAGGGAGGCTCTGACTCCGGTTGCTTCAACTACATGGAAGAGATTGCAATGCGGTCACGCGTACCAACGCTGCCGTGCCTCGGAACCAAAATCTCAACCGCAATGCGACCCGCTGCTGTCGGAGATGACTTCAAAACAGGTCGAGTGAACTGGACGATTCAATCTTCCGGTGCCGAGATCCTGTCGATAATGCTAACCGCGGTCCATTGGCTCACCACCGAGTATAAAATTCCTGCCCGCTTCGTTCTCAGTATACATGACGAGATCTGGTTTCAAACGCCTGAAAGATACGCCGAACAGTTTGCGGTTCTTTTCCAAATCGCTCACATGTACACCTGGTCTCTCTTCCATTCAGCGGTAGGCATTCCCGAACTCCCTCTTTCCCGCGCCTACTTCTCTTCTGTGGCGATTGACGACAGGCTTCGGAAATCGCCCAAAGAGTGCACGAAAACTTTATCTAATCCTGGTGGAGACAAAGAACCCAACGGAACTGAGTACTCAATGGCAGAGCTTGCCGAAATCGGGGCGATAGAAAAACTCACAAAACGCTATAACGCAATTCAGAAAGGGCTAATCTAATGAAAAAGCAAAAGAAATCCCGCGTTGAGAACGTGGGTGTCGTTCTTTATAAAGGAGTCAACGATACGTACTATATGACAGTTCCGTATGACAAGAAAAATCGCATCATCCCTTCCTCTGTGGAATGTGCTTACAACTCTCGATATTTTTCCCTACAACAAACAGTTAACATGCTCCGAGCTCTTTGATGGCTTTTCCTCTTCCAATTGATCCGGAATTTCGCAAAACTTGCGTGGAGTTCTGGCTCGATGATGTAGGCGACCGGATCGAGCTTGGCCGTTATCAGGACGCTGAGCTTAGTTGGAGAGAAGCAAATGCCATTTACTTGTCCGTTCCCGCAGGGTATGGCAGTATGGAGTTAGAAGACCGAATCTACGATTTGCGGGTAAAACTAGATCAATCTCACTCACGTAACCAATGAGAACAATCTCTAACGACGCGGTTGAATCCACACCGGCAACCAAGAAGAAAGTAATGCCCCAACTTGAAACCTTCAGCACGACCCTGACGGACGGTCGCGAAATTACCATCCGGGAAATGACCGGTCGCGACCTAATTTACATGGAAAAAGACCTGACCAAAGCAGGCGATGTCGAGAAAGGCATGCGCATCATCGAGCGTCTGATTGTGGGCGACGATAAAGTTACCTACGACGAGATCCTCGACCTGGGTGTCAAGGACTTCCGCAAACTTAGTGATCTGGTGGCCAAAGCCAACGGCACTGACGAAGAAGACCCAAACTAATAGTTGAGGACCAGGAGGATTTCACTTATTTAGTGCATATTCCAAATGGTCCCACTCTTCATTTTCGGGAAGTTGCCCCCAAGGACTTTTATCTAGCCCAGATTCTAAGGCAGAACGAAAAAAGTCAAATGGAATTAATTCTGCGGCTATACCTTAATCCTGAAACTTCAGATGAGGTTACATCGACGCAGTTTCGCCAGGTTATGAAATGGGTTGGGGAAGCTCTTCTCGATCAAACAATCCTGTCTGTAGAAAACTGGATGGAGGTTGCCTACCATTTGTGTAAGCAAAGGTGGGATTCCTCGATTGATTGGCTCGAAACTCAGCCCATGAGTAAGGTGCGAACCATGATTGAAATCGTGAAGAATCACGCCGAAGATCAGGCCAAGGAAATGAAGAAAAATGCCCGGAAACGGTAATGATTAAGTTCAAGGTGCAAGGTAACGGGCTCACGCCCATGAACTTGAACTGGTGGCAGCCCACAAAAAGGGAGTGGACACCTGTTCTTCTTGACGATCACCCTCAGTTTTGGAAGCAACAAGTTGACCCGACCTATAAGCGTCCCTGGGCTCAACTAACCCCGAAATACGCCAACTGGAAAGGTCAACGTTATCCTGGGCAACCAATATTGCGGGCAACTGGTCTGATGCAGGACATTGCCCAAATATACACCGAAGGTAACGTATTCTACGTGAAGAGCACTGATTACGGTAAATACCATCAATTTGGTACCTCTAAGATGGCGGCCCGCCCTTGGATGGGAGTCCCAGATATCTCCTTGGTGCAAATCGTCCCGATCTCCTGGAAAAACATCCTTTCACGCAAACGCTAACCATGACTCGCAGATCTACTCGCTCCAAAGCCGCTCCCGCCGCTCCCAGCGACATTCAAGTTACCCCCGAAGAGGGACGCATTGAAAGTCCAGTGGTGGAAGAAGCTTCCGCTCCCGTCAACCTCGAGGTTGAGACTCCCTCAGATGAGCCTGTGGTTCCCGCTGAGGCTGCTCCGGCTGAAAAAATCCAAACGGACGTTCGCGAGAAACTCTCGAAAAAATCAGTCGAAGAAAACGTATTTGTTCCTGCCAACCCTGTCGCTCTTGAGAAGGCTGCTGCAGTTGTTGCCCAGGAACAGGGTTTTCAACTTAACCGTGGCACCTCAATCGGCGCCCGTCTGATGGCCCGCGCTCAGAAGAAAGCCTAATGACCGTTTCGTTCCCATTCCAACCGCAGTACACCTGGCGTAAGCTTGGCTACCTGGCATTCACAGATTCTCTGCAATACCGTGAGGTACTGGAGCAAAATCGCCAGTGGTCGGTTTGGGAACTACCCCCCATCGGCGCTCAACTGCGCCTAAGCCAAGTTGCATCTACAGCTGGTACTCCCGGAGGCCTAACACAGGGGTCATTTGTGTTCGGCACAGTATTTGGAGACGCTAGCGACGCCATTTTTCCTTACGACACGCAAAAGGAATATGACACAGCGCTCTACCGTTACACTCTACAAGGCGTTGTAGAACGCGAAACATTGAACGGAATAACATTCGATAGCACGCAAGCTATTACGGGAATCCAGTAACCGGGTAAAAGTACTCGTTGAATGACCCGAAACCCTGGCCCTCGGGCACCACGATGGAATCGCCTTCGCCATCACAGGGAGACGGAATGGAAGGATTCCCCCCATAATAAAATGGCAACTTTTTCTCTCGGCACAT
>Ga0078894_10000319_pt1 | contig 32717 bp, 32 predicted proteins | sample LauGreSu1BDMLBSD_2_FD_67506 | JGI IMG/M metagenome (GOLD analysis project Ga0078894, IMG submission 67506) | Freshwater lake microbial communities from Lake Michigan, USA - Su13.BD.MLB.SD (version 4) (version 4) | ecosystem: Environmental > Aquatic > Freshwater > Lake | place: Lake Michigan... | reverse complement strand
CCTGTGCCAGTTCTTCAAGTGTCCTTATATTTCTCTTCTACTTCCCGAACACGTTTCATGAAACTATCATCGCCATGATCGCCACTATACAAATAGTCAATATGGCGCATGATCTCTGCCATCTTACGCATCTTGGGAAGTTGCTCTTTGAGATACTCAATCACTTCTGGTTCATGATCTGGATACCATTCTTGACCATAAGTTCTGTCCTCATATTTGCCTTTGCCGTTGTTTTGAATTTCTGCTTCCAACTCATCAGCAAACTGGGATACTTTGTAGTAATCGTATCCACAATCAGTAAAGTGTCCTCCGCTCATTTTGTTTCCTCGTATTCGTCAATCTTTTCGTTAATGAAACCAGTCATGTCAATAGTGCGTGGATCTACACCTTCATCAAGACAATCAAGATGAAACTCCATCACAGCACCAAGGATCAAACAAGCACGGCGTTTATCATGCTCGGTGATAGTTGTGTGAGGCATCGCAACATAGTTGACGATGTGCTCGTAGAGTTCGTCGTAGGTCATTGGAGATCTTCTTTTTCAATTTGATCCATATAGTTCCAATTCCAAGTGCGTTCAATAAGTCCAATATCAAAACCAAACTTATATACCCAGAAAATAACACTCAAAACACCACCACATCCAGATTTAATTTGTAGATATGGCCAACTTGCATAGTCATTCCAACTTACAGAACCTTGGATCAATGCCCAGTGTTTATTGTGTAGGATTTGAACATACCAATCATGACCATAATCATAATGATGCTTAAATGTAATCAGTTTCATAATTTTTTAAAGCATACAGAATTAAATTTGCCTTCAATACCACGTAACTTTATTTTTGTGTGCTGCGAATGAGCCTCAACATGCTCCACATGATAAAGATCATTACGCAAAAGAATAGGATTTGGATCATCGTTGTTTCCCCATAAAATTTGTTCTTTAGTGCAACCTAAAAATGTAACAGTATCACCTGCTCTAAATTCCATTTTTTTGTGAAGTAAAATACTGCCTGTAAATATTTTCGTATTTATTTTCAAGCAGTTGTACTATTTTGTAATCTTCAATCTCACCTAAATCACTCAAAATCTGTTTGGCATTTGCCATTGCCGTGAGGAGATTCACTATTTTTAAATGCGCCATTAGTCACTCGCCCTCCAACGCACAAATTGAGGAGAAGATTGAAATTCTTCAACTGCAATTAAAATTTGATGAGCTGATTCTTTGGCATCTTCTTCGCCCCAATTATCACCTTGTTGCCCACTGATATAGTAGGAATACAAATGATCCTTGATGACATCCATAAGTTTATCGTACTTGGTCATTGATTAGAACTGATTCCAACAATGACATCATATCTCAGATATCCTCTTCTGTCAAGCTCTTTGGATTGATCTTAAGAGTTTTTTCCAATTCTCTGGTCATCCTTTCAACACGCCATTTTAACGTCCAGCGTGGAATAGGATTGATAGGGTGAAATCTAACAATCCACCACGCACGTTTTACTTGAACCCAAGCATAACGAATCATTAAATCAATAAAAATACCAACATTTTTATCAACTACAATCATGTAGCATATTACAGCAAAGACGGTAAATATGGCGTAATAGTATATCATTTGATATCAAGTTCTACGAAATCTTCTTCAGTCAACTCAATTTCTTCGACAGAATCATCTTTCTTGCGTGATTTGATATCTTCACCAAAACCTTTTGGTTTCATTTTTTTACGAGCTTCTACAACACCAGTTTGAATTCTATCCCAATTGGGGACGGGAATATCATTTGGATTTTCTGCATTATTTTGTCTAACACATTCCATGTTAATACCAGAATTCACAACTTGATTTGCTTCTTCTTCGTTATCAAAAACCAATGCATCATCAATATTTTCAGACCAAAGCATTCCTGGTTCAGTGCTGCCAGTCCAAAAAGAAGAATAACCCTTCACTTTAACAATATAAGACATAATTATCACTCCTCAGTTGCTGGTTCCTCTACCACTTCTACTACTTCTTCTACTACTTCTACAGTAACATCAGATTCATCAACAATATCGGTGAAATAACCATACTTGTTGGCTTTCTCTTCTACTTCAAGTTCTGCGTTTTCTAATTCTTCAAATCTGAAAGCATCTTCCAATTTATCAGACCAGACAGCATCTTCCTTGCCAGTCCAGAAAATATTTGACGATTTTAATTTAATCACTAAAGCCATTTGTATTCTCCGTTTTTTATTTTTATTTAGTCTCTTTGTCTCCAATCATCTGATTTATCTTGCTTAAACCATTCGGCAAGTGTGGTAGGGTCTTGCGGTCCAATCAAATGATTTGAAGGATCTGGATCACCAATATCAAGACCTTGCATCAATTCATCTAAGCTACCTTTAGGTGCTTCTCCTTGAATTGAAATCCTTCTCGCCTTCCTTAGAATTGCTTCTGCACTTTTATTATGACTTGCCCATTTTTGTGCCCATTGCATTTCTTCAAAAGAAACACTTAAACCACCTTGAATTCTTGCAGCAATATCTTCTAAGCGAAGACGAGTTTCGGTCGAAAGCATAATTACCTTGCGTATGATTTATTTATTTTTGTCTCTACTGACTTTTTTCGTTTCTACGTTACATGTGTTACAATAAAACGAAAATTTCGATTTGAATGTTTTAACTGGTTGAAAGTGTTCAACTGTCAAAGGAAATTCATTTTTGCAATTAACACATGTCCTCATCATCCCATTGATCTCGTTCTCGTTTTCTGAGTTTTTTGAGTTCTTTGTAGAGGGTTTTAATTTGTTGATAAGCTTCTTCGGGAGAGATTTTATCAGATACTTCAAGTCCTGCAATGAGAGCAACTTTATCACCAAAACGGGCGAGTGCTCGTTCAAATTCTGTGAGGGTTTCATACATGGGTTAATTAGCGAACATCAATAGCGGGTTGACCTTTGACAAAAATGGTGTCTACGACTTCTTCCAGACGACGCTGGGTTTTCTTGCCGTAGTTCTTGAACACAGGAACGGTCACAAAACCTGTGGACTTGCGATACATCGCAAAATTACCTGCTTCGATCTTGCCAGTGGCAATATCCTTGGCATCCTCTTTGTTGAGACGAATGACACGACCAATGGTTTGTGCCATCTCAACGATAGGAAGATTGCGAAGTAGGATGGTATGAGTCAGACCATGAACATTGATACCTTCAGACAGAATGCTGTAGTGGAAGATGATAAACTTCCGTTCGGGTTGTTGACCCCATTCGTTAAAGGTATCAAAGAATGTCTCACGATCAACTTTTGTTTGGTTAACGTAAGCACCAAACTTGCTGGTGATGTGAAGAACATCGTAACCACGCTCAGACAAGTCTCGGAGGACCGTAGTGCGTGATAGCATCTGCCACAGTACCTTGCTGCTGGGAGCAGCGACAAGCACCTTCTGGGCGTTCCTATCGTCCAGTCCGTCGATCATATTCAGCAGGGTTTCGTGGTCGTTGTCAGCGGCGCTGAGACCTTTCTGACGCTCAAAGTCAACCTCGTGAATATCGATGGTAGGACGCAGGATGCAACCTTGCTCAACAAGTTCTGGTGCAGAAATATTGGAAATAATCTGACCGAACACCATGCTGTTGTTCATGCCAGTTCCAAGAGAAGAACGACGATGCTTGGGTGTAGCAGTAAAATAATAGTAATTAGTAGCATTGCAAGATGCCACAGAATCAAAAAAGTCGGTACGGACTGCATTATGTGCTTCATCAAAATAAGCAACGTCGATATTGATCTCGGACTCGTTCAGACGACGAAGAGAATTGTAAGTAGTGAAGATGAGCTTGTGATTATCAACAACCTCATCCCAAGCAGAAATTACTTGTGGTTTGGTGGTGCTTTTATGATGTGTTTCTCCACTGTGAACGTGAAGAATGTTAGCATCATCAATAAACTCAAGAAACTCACTGGATAGTTGCTCGGCAAGTAGGATACGGGGAGCACAGACAACAATGGTCTGTGGCGTGGTTGCCTCACGCATACGACGCATGGCATCGAAAATCATGATCAGGGTCTTGCCAGCACCAGTAGGAGCGATGATCTGCCCGAACTGGTGGCGTTGCATGGCGGCGAGGGATTGCTCTTGCTGGGGGCGAAGTTTCATGGCGAAGGCGTTTGAACAAAGACAGTATGACACAAAAAAAGGGGGGCGTCAACCCCCTGTCATCATGTCATAACATTGTTTCCACGGTTTCTACTTCATCAAATTCTTCGTATATACAGCGATAGAATATGATATCCTCAATCTCACCAGATTCATCAAAAATATATTCCAAATCAAATTTATAATTCTGATCTTTTAAATCTTTTAATATATCATTAAAGATATAATCAACATTATCTTGACTCAATAATTTATTATCAAATAAAGATGTCAAAAATCTTTCAGACGCAACAAATGGTGGCACTCGTATTTCATTATCCTTAAAGAATTTAGGATCTTTATAATCACCAATTGAAATCATGAAAGGATATTTAAAATCAAGAAAATATTTTACTTTTGTAGAATTTGTGTAGATTCCAAATGAACCTTCAACTAATTGATAATTTTTTTTGCAAAATGAATTTATATCATTTATTTTAGAATTTTGTGTATATTCATCTAAATTATATGTTGTATCAAATATATACAACACATTTTCTTCACAATTTTCATCATATTCTACAGACACAATACTTGTGTAATGTATGTCAGTTTCAGATGTTAATTTTTCAATAACATCTTTCAAATTAAGCATCTCAAGAATGTTTGAGGAAGCAATAAAATGATTCCAACCAAAAGAATCTTGTATATTATAATATCCTAAATCAATTTTAGCTTGATATGATGTTATTTTGTCATCTATGTGATGCAATCCCAAATATTTTTTTTCGTCTTTAATCGTATCTTGTCCGAAAAAATATTTGTAATTAAACAAGCAATTTAACTTGTTTTTGATATTATCTGATAAAGTAGGTAAATATCTTTCATCGCACAGTGGCGTGCAAATCCAAGGTATTTCGGAAAAAGTTCCCAAATGCTTTTTCTGTAGCAAACTATATTTTTCTTTTACTGTGTAATTATCTGAGAATATCATTCGTTTGAAAGAATAATTTGACCTGAGGAATTGTATATCGCATAAAAAATATACATTTCATTTTCACATTTTGATTGGCTTTCTGGGAAAGATGATTCAAAAAATTCAACTGTTTGTTCAATATCTTCCAGTTGGACAAACACAAACTCCGAATCATGCATCATCGTGTACATATCTAATGGAAGAATATCTTTGTAAATTTCCATCGATTTATTAATTTTTTCCACGTCTTCGCTATGATTCCATCCCCATACACGAATGAAAGCAATCGGTTTTTCTACCTTTTTTGCATATTCAGAAATGAAAGAAGATAAATCAAAACATTCGTAATTAGTATATATCATTTGAGTATTAGTTTCCAAGCTACGGTTACACGAAGACCAGTGAATAATCTGGTTGTACTTTCTGCTGTGTGTGGAATAATTCCTGGGAAATATATCGCAGAATTTGGTTTCGGTAAATGGTAACAGTATTTACCATTTCCAAGATCAAAAATTGTCTTTCCACCCCATTCTACATCCCACTCGCTGTTTGCATAGTATAAAAAGGTTCTGCCATTATTTTCATACCAATCTTGATGAAATGAACCTCTTGTTCCATAAGTATGACCATTCGCATACACAGTATATAAGGAAAATTTTTGATTTGTTTTTTCCTGTATAATATTTAGAAGATAATCAGTAAAATACTTTTCGTCATCCAGCGCCATACCCCAAAATGGAGTTGAAGTATGAAAGTTTGGATGATCTTTTGGATAAGATCCATGTCCAAACCACCATTTATCTTTTTGTAAATATTCACTTATGTTTTGGAAGTCAGTAGTAGAAAATAAATTATCAAAATTTATAATATCGTTTTCATTAAAATTGTCCATAATGTCTATTCAAATTAGTTGAAAATTGTATAAAATCTTGCATTACTTGTTGCCCATCGCAAATAGTATCAGAATTTTCATCATATTTTTTCTGCATATTCAACAAACTTTCATTGTATTCCATTATTAAATTTCGCACCGCTGAATCGGGAACAAAACTTTCAAACCAGCACACAAAAACTTTTCTGTCGCCTTTAATAACTGGATTAATTTTATGCCACATTCCAGTTGGATATACAATAGCTTCGCCAGCATTTAATTTATATTCCACTTCAGTATTACCAAGTCGTAATACTAACTCTCCTCCATCATATTCATCTGGATCAGAAAGAAAACAAGACATGCTCATATGAGCATTTACTCCACCTATTGGATTAGCATCAACATGATAATCATAATGCATATGTGTTTTGTACCATAACAAATAAATTTGTGATATTAATTTTGTACAAAACACATTAGTCACATAATGATTTTGATTTAGAATATCAGTGATATATTGATTTATTTGACAATTAATTTCGTGATATTTACTATCAAAAATTAGATTATATTTTTTATCTCTTGTAGCATGTTGATTGCTAACTTTTCCATCTTGAAATAAAGAAATATTATAATATTTTAATATGTCATTTATTTGTTCTTCATTCAATAATTTGATTTTGTAAATCATCTAATTCTTCTTCAGTATACATTGTGGTATAGTCAATTCCAGATTCAACAAAATCTTCGACTCTCAACATTTTCATCATTTCGGCAACTTCTTTATCTACTTTGCGGTTAGTTTCAATATAACGTTGTCTTAATTCCATTATATTACGCAATCTATATTCAACAAAATCTGTAGAAGCATCAGTATCTCTTGTAACCCATTGATCATCAGTAGACAAATACTCAGCTTCATTATTAGGATACTTTTTTTTATACTTTTTGGGATCTATTGGCCACTTTAGATCGTGCAAATATTTCAATAGTTCTAATGAACTTTCAAAATCATTTGGTTGTAATGTTAATACCTTTCTTAATTCTTCCCTCCATTTAATCCATTGATCTTTTTCTCCCTCATAAGAATCAACGACATCAGGTAAAATTCTCCAATCAGATGCAGCAAGCATTGCATTTTTTTCAGAAACCCTTTTGTTATATCTTTGATCATAATAAAGATATTCTTTATCAACTTTTTCAATTTTATCAATTATATCATAAACTCTGGAGACCTCTTGAGTTTTTGCAAGAGTTACTAATTTTTCATATAATTCTTGAGATTGTTCTTTTGATGCTCCTGTAAATTGATATGTAGACCAATAATTAGATTGATTATTAAAATCATATTTTAATTTTTTTCGTTGACAAAAATATTCGCCAGTACTGTAAAAAACAATATATTCTAAAATATCTTTTTCCGAATGCCACAATTCACCAACATATTCATCCAAAAATCTTTGCTTCAGTTCTGGATTCAAAGAATATTTTTTGGATGGTGTTAATAAAATATCTGGACCACCTTCAGATTTTTCAGTAAATGTTGGATTAAGATCTGTCAAAATATCATTAAGAAAATTTGCCTCAAATATTGGCATTCTAATAATTTTTTCTTCCGCCATTTTTTTAAGTTCCTGTTTTGATATACCATCCCGTTAATATGTATTTATCGGTGGTAAAAACTGTATTTCCTTTATGAACGTGTGTCATCCCCGCAGGAAAAATAACAACAGTTCCTTGGGTTGGTTTAATTCTTCTTCGTTGATATAAAAATTCAGTTTCTCCTTCACCATCAGGAAGATCATTCAAGTATATCATCCACGTCAATTCGCGTTGAGAATATTCTGGCAAAGAATTTTCATAATGCCATACATGATATCCGCCACCAGGAGGAGTTTTTTGTACTTTTATATCGGTAGAAATCAAAGAAATTCTTTTTAGCTGAGCATACTCTTCAATATAATGCTTAGCACAAGAGGTCAAAAACTGACATATTTGATAACTAAGTTCTTCATTTGCGTAATTAATTAAGAAAGACAAATCTTTCCTGTTCAATGATCCACCATATGTTGCCTCTCCTTTCATACTTAAGATATCATCGGCATCCTTGCCAAATTCTGCGCCAATATATGAACCATCATTATCAAATGTTTTGTTAAAATATTCAATTAGTTTTTCACAAAATGGTTTTGGTACAAAACCATCCCACACTCCGATGAAATCTGTAAAATCAGATTTTGTCATTCTTTTATCAAGCATCAAATCAAGCGGTCTATAAGGAGTAATTTGCGAATTTACCATAAAAATATAGTTGTTTACATATCATTATTTATTTTAGCATCAATATGCTTTAATTATGTATTTAACTTTATGAAATGGAGTTACGACTGGAACTTTTCTATTGGGAACAAAAGCAACATTTGGAACTGGTTTTTTTATCGAGGTATTTAAAGTAAATGTTCCCGTATTCATACTATTAAATACATCAACTCCTTGTATAAATGTAATAGGTACTGATGTTGTTGCGCCACCAAGTCCATTTCTACCAGAACCGATGCCACTTTCGTTTCCAAAAGTATAGTCTGTAGTAGGATCAGTAACTATTAAAGATGATAATAAGTGCGAGTGTGAAGCTACTGCTCCGCCATCATCAAATGAAACATAATTTTGAACTTTAAATGTTGCTGGTTGCGTATCTATAACTGAACAACCAACTGCATTACCAGAGATGTTTGTTATAGTACCATAATTTCCTCCAGTTATTGTTGGAGTTGATACTACATCAAGATAATCATTGTTGACTCCACTTTCTGGGCTCAAAAACCATGTTCCAATTTTAACTTCTTCAAAATTACTTCTCTGTCCTGTAGAAATTCTCGTCAATCTTTCTACAATCTGTCTCAATGTTTCTTCTGTATTAGCTCTATTGTATTGAGTTACAAAAGCGGAGTCTAATTGCTGTAAATAACCATTTACAGCAAGTCCCTGCAGTGCTGCCTCTTCTTGACCTATGTTTTGATATGGTCCCTGATTATATCCTTTATACCACGAATTCACGACAGAAGAATCAACATTACCAAGTAAAGCTCCGCCAGCACCACCAACAGTTTCTCCCCAAGGAAGTAATGGATTTCCATTATCTCCATCAGTTTGAGCAGTTATAACAAAATGCGTATGTTCTGGAGTAGTTACAACAACTGAAGAAAGAGGACCCACGATTCCAGTAATGCTACCAACAACGGTAAATTCAGTTTCCCCCGTCACAGGTGCATCAAAAACGGTAACTGGAGAACCTAAAGTAAAAAATGGACTTGATGTACCACTTTGGGCGCCAACTGCGCCCACAATTTGTTCGAATGGCAAAGGACCAGTAACATCAACACTATCAATATACCAATAACCACCTTCAGCACCAACATCATATATTCCCTTTCCAGTTGTAGAAACAGGAACAAATGCCGAAGATCCTCGGTTTCCGTCAACAACACCAGTACCAGTTAATTTTCTATTTCTATAATCAGGAACATTGAAGTTTCCAGTGTAGGTTTTTGCTTGTGCATCATATTGAGCATTACCACCGTAAGTATTTTTAATAACCCACCATAAATCTGGATACAGTGAAGCAGGATAAGAAGATCCATCGCATTCGATAAATCCAGGATATCTTGAATCTAAGTCACCACCTAAATCACCATATGTTCCATCACCTTCTTTTGGAACAGAAATAACAGTTCCAATAGAATAACCATCAAATTTATCAGTTTTTTTGCTATACCATCTACCTAAGTTAGTTTTAGGAGGAGGAGCAACAGCAAAAGATCCAACTGACCATGTAAATGGATTACCAGAAGTTCCAGTTCCAACTGTTACTTGAGTTGATGCAGTTTGTCCTAATCCAGAAGGAGCAGTTAAAAATATTTGAAAAGCTGTGTTAATTTGAGGATCAAACGTTCTTGGACCAGATACTGGAGTGTCAAAATCTATAGAAATTTTAGCTCCATTAGTAGCATTAATTTGTATCGGTCTATTAATTCCACTAACAGTAATAATAGAGCTGGCATATGTAGCTCCTGGTATTCTATTGACTAAGTTTGCTGGTGGGGTGAAAACAGCATCAGTGTCTGGTCCATTGTTAGTAACGATAGTCCACGTAGGAATTTCCGTTTTTCCTACTTTAATTTGTGTAGTTATTGCCTCACCAAACGTAGCAGAAGATCTATTGTAAATTGTTATCTTATACCCATTTTTAACTTTTGCTGGGAAAAGACCAACAGAAGATTCATTTCCATCGCGGTCAGTAATTTTAACTTTTGGTTCAGTTCCTGTTGTATTCAATAAAACAACATCAACTTCAACATTATCATTACCAAGTCCAGTTATACCAATCAATGGTTGAGTATCAGAAGAAATTAAAGTGTCTTCCAGTACATCAGATTTATCAATAAATACAAAACTATTTGGTGTAGTTGATAAAGCAACTCCATTTGTTACACTCCAAACAGAACCATTTACTTTATCTCCAATTGAAATTGGTATAGATGAAGTAACATTATCTAAATTTGGTGTAATAAATCTTAATTGTAAATATTGACCGTTTGAAATAACGGGATTTGTGATGGAATCGACGAAGTTAGCATTAGATAAAACATCATATCCAGAATCATTTGAAAAAGATGCATTAGATGAAGATACAGCAATCGTTACATTTGAATTTAAAATAGAAATTTGCGCTGGAGCAGTTAATCCTTGTATTCTTAAAATATCACTGAAAACTGTAGATCCAGGTACAATATTAAATAAATCAGTAAAATCTGGAAATGGTACAGGAATGTTAGCTGGGACAAATCGAGTAGTTATCAAAAATTCTCCAAATCCAGAACCAATAAAAACAGTAAGTTTACTATCGTCAGCAGAAAATTCAGATGATCTCAATCTTAGTTGAATCTGATCTCCATTTGATACAGTTTCTCCAGATGAAGGTATAAACCACCCTAAACCATCTGTTATGCCTGTTCGAATTTCATAATTTGTTTGTCCATTTCTTTTGATTCTTATAGCATAATCATTAATATCCGAACCAACAAAAGTCGAAGATATGAAAATAGGTGCCTGTGTTGTTGGAGTTAATCCAGATACAGTGTAAAGTTCTTCACCTGGACGAGTTCCATCTGCATATGTATATAAAGTGTCAGGAAGTGCATCGAGAATTCCGTTGAAAGAAAACGGATTTGGCGCAAAATCCTCAGGAATAGTTACAATAAACCAATACTGTTCAAGCAGTCCAACTCTAATGGCAACAGTTTCTGTCGTATCCCAAGCAGAAGGTGCTTTATACCTAAATTGTATTTTTTGTCCTTCACTTACATATAAAGGATTATTAGAATATGAAAAAGGCATTTTACGTTATCTGTCTAACATTTGTCCAATTGTTCTGTTCATTTATATCAACCTCTATTGGTCTATTAGCCCTAATTTCTACGGGAATATCTATGTCACCCACTGTTATTTTATAAGATGTTACTAAACTGTTAGGTGAAATAACAGGTTCTTCATTAATCAATTTGTCAAGACTTTCAGGTATAATAAAGTTATCTGGCATCTCATCAATATTTATAGGAATAATAATAGATTTCGATGTTGTTAATGTGCCAAATCCCTGTACATTAACAACAATTTGAACTGATGTAGGTCCAAAAGCATTATATGGTATTCCAGTAGCAAAAGTTCCTGCCGAACTTGTAGAAGATGGAACTGGTAAAGATATTGGTGATGCAACTACTGTTGTATTTGTCGTATTTTTATAAAAATATGTTTTAGTATAACTCATTGAGACTACATTAGTTGCAGTATAACTTATTACACCTTGAGTATTATAATCCAAAGATTCTGGACCAGAAATAGTTAAAGTTGGTGGTTGCAATACAGTTATAGTGACTTGAGCAGAATCTGACAAACAATTACCAGAAACGCTTATAGTATAAGTGGTGTTTTGCGTTGGAGATACACTCAATTGACTGCTTAAAAGAGTATTCCCAACGCCTGGTTGAAGATTTGCAGTTGTTGCACTGCCAGTAGTAGACCATGTTAATAAAGTAGATTCTCCTCTAACAATAGTAGTTCTTGATGCAGAAATAGTAGTATCGGCATTTTCAAACCTTGTTACAGTTACAGAAGCAGTTCTTGTCCCACCCAAACCAGTTGCTGTTAATGTATATGTTGTTGTACTATTAGGTGATACATTTACATTTCCAGAAGAAGAAAGATTATTTCCTATCCCACCACTTATAGAAATACTTGTGGCGTTGCTGACAGACCAACTTAATCTTGCACTTCCATTAGGACATATGAATGTTCTATCTGTTGTAAATGTTATAGCTGGGGGGGTGTAGGTGCAAGTACCATTATCTATAGTTGCATTTCTATCATAATTATTTGCTCGGGGATCAGTACATCCAGGTATCCTGACAGTAATTGTGGTGGATGTAGATCGGGTTCCCCCTGGTCCAGTTGCTGTTATGGTATAAGTTGTGGTTGATGTTGGACTGACTGTTTGAGTTCCACTGCTCCCAACACTACCAATACCCTGATCAATAGATCTGCTGGTTATGGGTCCACCTGAAGACCAAGACAATGTAGAAGATTGTCCTCTGGTTATTGTTGTTGGATTTGCACTTATACTTACTGTCGGTGGATTGTAAGTACATGTTCCATTGTTTTGAGTAGCAGAAGAATTATAATTATTTGCATTTGGATCTGTACAACCAGGAATTTCATAATTATTTTGTGTTATGTCTACGATAGAAAATGAAGCGTTTGTATCACTACCATTATTATCACGCATTCGCACCACTTGATTGCTAACCTGAAGTGGTTGTATCAATCCGTCATAACTTACATTATAAGTTCCAGGTGTAAATGTAGTTTGCTGTTGATCACTTCCATTGTCTCCAGGACTTCTGAATGTTAATCCATTTACACTAACAGTTTTAATAGCATCACCAAATGTATTAGGATTATCGCTCCATTCAAGCCTTAATCTAATTCTGGCACTACCAACTCCAGTAACTCTTAGATTACCTGAATTATTAAATTCTGCTTGTATAGTTGAGAGTGGCATTTTTTATATGGGTCTAATTTTATTCCATGTATCTTCATCATCAAATCTAACCTCAATTGGTCGGTTAGATTTTATTTCTACTGGTATATCTATATCGTTAATTTGTATTTGAAAAGAAGTTGCCGCACTATCAGGAGAAATAACAGGTTCTTCATTTTTTATTTTGTCACGACTTTCTGGTATGATGAAATTTTCTGGAGTTTCATCAATGTCAATTGGGATTTCAATTGCATCAGATGCAGTCAATTCACTTCCTGGATTTCCAAATCCAACAGCTCTTATAATATATTGAACATGGAATGGTCCCATAGTTGTATATGGAATACCAGTATTATATTCGCCACTGACATCAACTCCTGGTTGTAATGTTACTGGAGCTCCTGTTATGGTTTCATTTCTATAAGTATAAATTGGTGTTATTGTCAAAGAAGTGACGGAATTTGTGGCAGCATATGATAATACCGTTTGCTCACTGTAATTTATTTTTTCTGGTCCTGCTATGTTAACAGTTGGTGGTTGAAAAACAATCAAAGTTTTTGTGTCAGAATCTGTAACATCAATGTCAGGCGGAACAAGTAATCTCACTGTTATAGTATAAGTAGAATCAGTAACTGGATTGACTGGAGTATTTGAACTGAGAAGAGTTGATCCTATAATTGGCGACAAGAATGCAGAAGTTGCATTTCCTGTAGTGGACCATGATAAGGTTGTAGATTCCCCACGAACTATTGGATTTTTTGAAAAAGATAAAGTTACTTTAGGTGGTTGAAATACATTAACTTGTGCAGTTGCTGTTCGAGTTCCACTAAGATTAGTTGCAGTGAGAGTATATGTCGTAGTTGATGATGGCGAAACTTCTTGATTGCCAATTTTAGCCAAAGAACTACCAATAGAAGAGATAGAAATAGTGTCAAAAGCAACACCAGTGACATTCCAAGTTAACTTTGATTTTTTACCACTTAATATATTTTGAGGACTTGCAGTAAAAGATGTTATAGTTGGCGGAGGAATAACAACATTAACAGGTTTAGATACAGAAGCATTGGATGGTCTTGTTATGCTGCCACCAAGAACAGATAAAGTGTAATTTATTTGTAGGGGACCATTATTGTTATAAGGAACAGATGATGTAATATTATTAGTTCCGTTAGAAACATTAATAGTTGTTCCCGCGACAGTTTGATTATTTGCGTATGTATAAGAAACAGATAAAGTTGCTCCTCTTGTTGCATTAGCAACTACACATTCAATATTAAATTGCTGTCCATAATTTACAGATTGTGGTACATTTAAAGTTGCACTTGCTGGTTGAAAAACAGTAATTGTTCTTGAAATTGAAGGACTTTTAACATTATTTACAGTATCTTCAGCAAATGCAGTATAAGTTGTTGTAACTCCTGGTCTTACAGTAGTATTTGATGTAACAGCAGAAGGACTTACTATATCTCCATTGAAAGTTGATGTCCAGACAACACGATTTGCAGTTCCGCTTGTCAATCCCCAATTTAAAGTAACAGAATCTGTAGGAAGATTAATTCTTTCTGTTGCACTCGCGTTCAGAAAGAATACGGGAGGATCAATAACAGTTACAGTAATCGAATCTGCCAAAACATCATTAAAAGCAGGATTACTTAAACGTAATTGATATGTAGTTGTAGATGTGGGAGTAAGAGTTGTAATGCCAGTTTTTGCAGTTGTAGAAACAGAAGCTTGAGGAATATTAATAGTGTCAGCATCACTATTTACATTCCATCGTATTGCGACAGAATTTCCTTTAACTATAGTGATATTTGTATTAGAATTATTAGCAGTAATACTACCAGCTGGTATATTATAAGTTTCTATTACTATTCCAACAGCACCACTTCCACCAAATCTTTGACTACCAAATCCACCTTGAAATCCTCCTGTTCCCACTGTCCAAGTTATGACGTTCCCAGGGTTTGCTCCAAGAGTACCCCTGTTCACCTCACGAAAAGAAGATCCTCCCCCACCTCCCCCAAAAGTTGAAGGGAAACCTGCACAATTACCAGAACAACTGCTACAAGCAGAAGCACCAGCTCCCCCCCTCCCATAAACATTCGAAAGCGGACTACCAGCAGGACTACTACCAGGAGTAGCTGAAGGTGATCCACAAGTCTGTGCTAATGCTCCATTTGCTCCCGTAGAAAAATTTCCAGATCCACCACTTCCTCCAGAACTTGCACCACCACCTCCACCACCATTAGCAGTTAAAACTGTAATACCATTAGCACGTATCGAAGTTTGTTCTCCAGGACCAGATGATGTACTTCCCCCAGCTGGATTAGTTCCATTATATAACGTCCATGTGCGGGGAGGTCCTGGAGATTTTTCTACATAAGGTATAGCACCTCCACCACCACCACCAATGGCATAGTATCTAACTCTTTTTACATTACTTGCTAATGTTAAACTTCCAGAGCTTGTGTATACTGTCATAATTTTTTAAAATTTGATAATATATTCTACTAAAACGAAAGGAGTCACAACTTGATTTAAAACATCTATATTGTTTTCTTTTACATTTATAAAACTCCTAACATTTTCCAGACTAACAGAAAATTCTGGGTGACTATATGTAAACGGGGTAGCAGGAGTATATGCGTTTGGTCTTGTAATAGAGTGAGTGTGCGGAGATCCTCTATCAACGTTAGCAGTAACTTCTTCCAATACATTTCCAGCTCCACTATTTGCATCAGTAGGTTTTGCTCCCTTTCCTCCTCCACCTGGCAAACCAATACCATCTGCGTGAGCTGTGGAATAATTCAATACTTGTCGATTTGTAACATCATGCATATGCGCCTGAAAATTTTCAATCGAAAGAGCAGTAGCACTTGTTCTTGGTGATATGACAAATTTAGCATTTCCTGTTGGAGAAATAGCACCAGATGGGACCACAGTTGCGTTTCCTATATATCCAACATTAATTGTAGGTCCAACATTAGAATTAGCATCAACTAAAACACCAACGCGATTAACATTCGGTCTATTTTCAATAGTAGTATTTCTATATTCACCTGGACCTTGATTCGCAACAATAACTTTAGATCCTAAATCAGGTAATTGAAAACTACCTAAATCGTTTAAATCTGGATTTGCATCACGTAAAGTTGTGGTTTCTTTTTTGAATCTGCATTCTTTTCCAATTCCAAGAACTTGAGCAAGAGCATAATAATCTTTGACATTTTTTACAGATCCATCACATCTTAAATACCCCGCAGGCAAATTTTCTCTAAAAATAACACTTGTTGGATCATTATTTGTAATAATACCTGGAACAGAATGAATTTGTATGGATCCAGTAAATCCCCCATACCTTGATTTTTCTCTGGTGTAATTTATTGACGGTGATTTTGCCATATTAATATGCCCTAATTATGTATATACAAGTTAATTGAGGTTGCGTAACATTGAAATCTATTTGTAATGCATTTTTATTAGCAGCATTATCTAATAAAGTTGTAGCAGGTATATTAACTTGTGATACAATACTACTTTTTGCTCTTATTGCAGACCCATCAAAAGTGATTTCAATCTCATCGTGAGTATGTGGCTGAATAACGTCAGAATTCACATTAATTGCATTATTATTAGACAAAGTATCAAAAGTTCTACCCGAAAGTTCATAATAATTTTGATACCCAAGAGGAATGCTAAAAGAACCTCCACCCAAAGCATAATTATACTGCCTTGAACTATCTATATATTTCGAAAGCCCAACTCCAGGTTTTTCCAAATATTCTCTTGATATTGGGGTTTTAACAACTCGTGCAGGTTTAATGTTTACTGGAGGCTGTTCCGTCAAAACTTTTGCAACTACTCTGCCTTCAGGTCCCTGTCCAAATCCAGATTTTGGCGCATGAGTAGTCCAAGCTCTAAAAGACTCGGTTCCAGTAAGACCAACACTAATATTAGTATTAAATGTCCCTCCATTATTATTTGTTCCAAAATAAAGTCCAGGTCTTATGTCAGTAGTTCCATTTGCCGCGTCGCCAAATGTAGCCCCAGAAGCCCATCCAAAATAGAAATATTCATTGGTGGCAGTTCCTGAACTACCGTCGTATGTTTCAAAATACAAAGTATAAGTTACACTTTCGTAAGGAATAACACCCTTTCCTGGTTTAGCTCTATCATTATTTCCTAAAGTGCGATAAGTACCACCATGAGAATGTCCAGTAACGTGCTGGCGTCCTAATTTTCTTGGTCCTACATATAAGGTTTTTGCTCCATCTCCAGCAACAAAAGTATTGCCAGCAATTTTTCCAAAATACCCACTCCTATCATTTAAAGTAAAGACAACATCAACAAAAACATCAGTAAAAATTAAAGTTACACCATTATCAGTATTATCGCCAATTAATGGTGATAATAATATTTTAGCATCTGGATCAATATCTATTGCTTTACCAGTTCCCCCATTTTGAGCTGCATTGAAATAACTTTCCTCAATGTCCATCAAAACTTTATTATTTAAATCTGGTATCGTAATACTTCCAGTGTAAGAAGGAAAATTACCACCAAAATCACTATTTCCAGCATTATATGTATCTCCAATTGCTTGTGCTAAAAGAGGAAATTCATTTGCTGCAACAGATCCTCCATTGCACAAAATCCATCCATCTGGCACAGTATTTGCAGATCCAGACCAAGGCATGATAGTGCCAATGACTGCTGCTTTTGCTGTTTTTGACTGTTGGTAAAATGTCATTTTTTATACTTCCATTAAATACCAACCAGCGAATGAAGTTGGTACTGCTTGATTACCGTTTGGATAAGTTGTTCCAGCATATACTAAAGCGAATGCAGCATATGGTGTTTGAACAACAAGTTCTCCTCCATTATATCCAGTAAAATCAGAACTTGGAACACCAGATAACAATGCATTGCCTGTATTGTCATCAGCACTTTGTACTGAAATACTGTCAGGTGCTCTTACAACTAATGTTAGATTGTAAGTTAAATTGCCTCCAACATCTATAATACGAATCATGTCACCAATTAATGGATTTTGTGGTAGCTTGAATAGTGTATTTTGAGAAACATTTAAGAAATAACTTCTATTTGCCAGTCCCTGAATTGTTACTCCGTCAGCATATAACCACTTTAATCCGCCAGTTCTTGTAATATAATTATCGATTCCAGCAATAGTGGTAGCACCGTCACTTTCAACAGCAAATAGTTCAGTATTATTGTTATTCTTGATAACTAATCTTCTGTTAGCGGCAGAATCAGTATTTGGTCTAAACTTGATGTCAAGTCCACCAGTATTAATCCTAATACCACCACCAAACGTGCTTACTCCAGTTCCTAAAGCAGAGAATGAACCGTATACAGTAAAGTCACCGCTCGAATTATCAAAGGTAAGTCTTGGTGTAGTGCCATCAGTTCCAAATGCTCTAATGCTTCCACCATTTAATGTTACATCACCAGTAGCAGTATCAATCTGGAATGTTGTTCTGAGTGGTACAGTTGTGGATCCACCATTGGTTATAGTGAAGAATTCAGTATTTGGTACAGTAGCACCATTAATCTTTAATGTATTTTCTACCGTTAATGTTCCCTTAACGTTGGTGTTTCCTGTAGTTCCTTGAACAGTAAACTTATTGAATCCAGCACCAACATTCAAGTCACCATTAACAAATGTATTGCCAGTAGTAGATTCTACCTTGAATACTTGAGTTTCTGGGGATCCACCATCGGTGACAATCAACGATTGAATATCAGTTGAAGCAAGAGTAACTACTTTTACAATTTCGTTACCAGATAGACGTAGATAATCTTGAGTGGTTAATATTCCACCAAATTCAGCAACACCAATTCTAACATTAGAAGTACCAGCAGTGATTCCAGTTAATGGCAGATCAATGACGCCATCATTATTAGCATCACGCCCAGTAATAAAACTTGCATTTGGCTGCTTAACTAATTTAATAAGTATACAATCATCTGGGTGATTATCTCTTGCAGTAGTTCCTTCTTGTGCGCGAATAACTTCAATACGATAACCTTTTGGATCATTTGGATTTGTGAGGTTAGTTAATCCAACAACACGAACAATTTCACTTTGAGATTCATCACGTAAATTAGTTATAGTATCAAGCGTATTTGGTGAATTTGCATTACCTCTGTCAATAAGAACAAGATCACCTATTCTGAAATCATTTGCTGTTGGAGTAGTGATTGGCAACACATAGTTTGAACCAGCAGCATTAACACCATTAACTTGGAATGTAATATTGGGAGCGCCACCAGAACCAAGGAATTGATCTCTAATGGTTAATAGATCATTATCACTATATCCAACACCAGGAGATGCTAATTCAATGCTTACACTACCATCAGAAAATACTGTAATGTTAAATGTAGCACCTTCTCCATTGCCACCTTCAGCAACTACAAAGTTATATTGACCTTGCGTTCTATTTGGTTTTGCACCTGCATTGACAAGATTATCAATAGCAGCAATTTGACCACCAGAAACAAGATACGAAGTTCCTCCCCAGAATCCAACACCTTGTGTATCAATTTTCTTTCCAGTTTGAGTATACTTGTAGAAATCTATATTAGGATTAGCAAGACTACCTACAATGTGAGCAGAAGGAGTAGTGCCAAATCTTCCACGCTGAATTTCAATAATACCAGCATTCAAACCACCAATTAATCTAATATTTCCGTTGACGTTTGCGCTTGCTAAAACATTTAATGTATTTCTTACAGTAGTATTACCACCAAGAGAAGCAATGTTTATTTCAGAAGCATTAGTAGCAAAGTTGACAGTGGTTGTTTGATCTCCATCAAACAACGATACGCTTCTGGTTTGAGTAAACAGTCTCGTTGAACTTGTTCCAGCTGCATACTTTGTTCCAATTTCAAGTTCACCAGCAATTTTGGTTTGTCTGGTTCCTATCGTTGTAATACTACTGGTGTTATTCCACGCACCACCAATTACTATTGAACATCTGTTTGCAGATGCATCTCCAACGGAAGCAATATCAACTCTTGCATTTAAAGAATTCTTATGAACGTTAAATGCCGTTTCAATAGCAGACCCACCGATCTCTATAATTTGAGTAGATGCGGCATTGCCGATGTTTAAGTTTTGAGTACCAGTGGTATTGCTACCCAAATTAATAATATCTGCTCTACCAAGAGCATTAACAATTTCTACATTTTGATTTAAGAAATTAAATACAGAAGAAGTTGAATTAATATCACCACCATCTACACTGATATCATCTTGAATTTTGAAGTTTCCACTGATTCTACCATCACCAATTACAACAAAGTTTCGGTCAAGTTCAGTAGAAGCATTCAATCCAATACTGGTATTAACACCGAATCTACCACCAAGCCTATAACTTGGGGTTCGATTACCAACAGGAACATCAGTAGTTGAAACTCTTAAAGTAGAATAATAACCAGGATTTGCACTATTTCCACCAACTAAGAATGCATTAGTTACTGGTATAAATGGTTTCGTATGTGAAGGCTCACTAAGATAGACATTATCATCAACAAGTCCATTTTGATCATAAGTAACAGCAACGGTGCCGCTAATAAAAGCAGTACCAACAACGTCTAAGTTAGCTTTTGGATCAGTATCGTCAGAAACATTTCCTTTTAGTACAGCATCGTGTGCTGCTCTTGCAATAGTATTAATACCTACGCGATAATCACCAGCAACTTCTGTTCTTGTTCTTATCGATTCTGCACCAAGTACCCAAGTTTCTTTCCAATTTGATCTGGAAATTTCAATTGTTGCTCCAGGAGATTCATCTGCCCAAGAATATACATTAACGGGTAGAGCATTTTGAATTTGTATCTTACAAGTAGCAGCAGATCCAACAAATCCATCTGATAATACAGTCCAAACTCCATTAAAGAGAGAATTAGAGAAATTACTAATTCTTAAAAATTCTCCTGCTTTAACATTGAGGGAATTGTTCGAAAGACCAGATTTCCACTGAATAGTTACAGTAGAACTACCATCGGTGGTGATAGTAAAGATTTCGCTATCTTGAATTGTGGTGTAGTAGTTAGCATACACCCACCCAAGAGATCCAGATTTTCCTACTTCCTCACCTCTTAAAACAATATCTCCAGGTTTTGGAATTTCGCTATTTCCATAACTAATTACCTGAGCAGGATAGAATCTATCACCACCAGCAGATACATGATTATTTTGATTTGGAGTTATATTAGAAGGAGCTCCACCAGTATAATGCGTTTTAATGGTGTATGTCTGTCCATTTTGCGAAATATTTCCGCGAGGATTTAATGCAAAAATAGCTGCCTTTATTTTGTTTTTGGTTAGTACAATATCACCATTTCTTGGATCTCTAAACGATGATCTATCTAAAGTAGGATCGTCAGATGCAAGAACCTTGCTGTAAATTCTTAGAGAATCACCCTCAAGAGGATCTACATTAATTTCTACTGGATTATTGAAGAATGCATCACCTTCAACAGTAATTTTATCATTAAATGTAACTGGAGTATCAAATGTTGTTACAAGTGATCCAATGTTATCAAGATCATCTTCAGATTCTTCCAGAATCGCTCTTTCGAGGAATGTTTCTTCGCCAGTAATAGCATTGATCTTTCTATTACCAATGTAAAGGTCTCCATTAGAGTTTAGACCTGTGTAGAATACAATACCACCATCTTCCTTCTTGGACTGAGCATAGAAGTCTTGCTTGTCAGTAAGAACAACTTCCTGACGTAGTGGGAAACCAGTTGAATAGTTACCAGGACCGAAACCAAGATATTCAAAGGTATGGTTACCAGATCTTGCAATAGAAGGTCTGCGAAGTTCTACATAAAGTTTTCTTTCAGTTGGGAATGGAGAATCTCCAGAAATTATAATTTTTCTGTCTTCAGATCCAGAAGTAGCATTTCCTTCCTGTGCTCTAATTCTATTGTCAAGATTTTCGCCAAATGGATCTATGTAAGAATCCGTGTACTGATAACTACTGAGTGCCGATGTTTTTAAGAAATCTAATGTAGATTCTTTAGTTTCACTATTTTTGTTATCATTAATAGTAACTAATCCATGAATATAGTTGTCTGCAGCAGAAGTTGCTTCTGGTGGATCAACAATAGAAGTATCTCTTGTTCCATCTGGTCTAACCTGGAACCATAGAGGATCATTTCTATAGCTTAATGGATATAACTGACCAATTGGTTGCGAGAATTTATATTTTTTAAAGTTTTCGCCAACACCAGGACCCGTTGGGAATGGAGAGATATTACCACGTAAGCAAGTTAAGTAGTAAATACCATCTTGCTGTCCAGCAATTCTTTCTTGTACTTGATTGATATCGAAAATATAGAAAGTATCTTCAATTTCACCAACATCCTGTACAGATTGAACTACATATTGATTGCTTTCATCATCGGTGATAGTATCGCCAGGAACCAAAGTATAAACATTAGCGCCAGCAACTCTATAAAGATAATTTTTAGTATCAGATTTATCACGTAAAGAAGGATCTCCAGCACTGTTTGGAGGACTACTTAATGCAGAAAATACATTTCCTTGAGTAAATATAGTTTGTTCACTAAAACTGAATTTAACTTGTCCAGTTACATTTTTTAGAATCAGGTAATTTTGAGAATCAACAGTATAATATGCATGAATATATCCAGATCCGTTAGAAAAACCAGTCCAAGTTACAAAATTTGCTGTGTTAGATGCAAATTTATTAGTTACAAAAGAACCACCTTGAGCAGCAGCAACTTTAACAACAGTAAATATTTCATTTTTTAACTGTTGGTTTAAAATAGTGTGATCAAATGTAATCAATTCTAAGTATTCTGTACCACTAACAGTTACAGTTTTAGCAGATTGAACTGTTGTAGCAATTTTACTATCAAATTCAATTACTTTTGGATTTGAATATGGATCATATGTAGAAACCGCAACTCCTTTTTCTACAAGTAATTTTTGTTCCGTAAATCCTAAAACTTCATTTGCTTGAACTGGATTATAGAATTTAGCTATAGATGGAGCAGCACCGATTGGTCTTAATTGTATTCTTTGAGGTAATAATCTTCTTCTGTCGTCTGTTCTTACCTTTAGAGTAAAACCATTTAGAGGATTACGTACTGTTTCCAGATAACTTGGAATAACGTAACGTAATCTATAAACTCTATCTTCTTTTGCTCTTTCATCATTGATTCTTTCAAACCAAGTATCGGTAGTTCTTATCTTACCAGAAGCATCGTCATAGTCATTTGCTTTAAATCTTGATAAAATGCTCTGTGGATTTAATCCACCAGAAGATTCATCTTTGACTTGTAAATACCAAAGACCAGTTGTGTTGTTTGTAGAAACATCTTTGTATTCTGGATCAAATTTGAGTGGAGAGGTTCTCTTATTTGCAAATACATAAAAATCTACACCGCTTCCAGGAACAAAGTTTATCGAATTAACTCCAGCAATTGCATCTGCCTGAGTTAGGTGAACGCTAAACTTTTCGTTGGTAACGTATCTTGCATAATAATAAACTTGGGTATTAATTGTTGCCGAACCAGAAATTTCTGGTAAATTGGATCCAACAATATCAGAAGCTACACGGAAGAAAATTTTCTGTGGTTCTACGCCAGCAGCAGGAACATCAAAAATGTGTGCTACTTCAGTTTCAATTTCTCCAGCACCAGCAAGATTACATCTATATTTGTGTAAATCATATGTGCTATCAAGAACATATTGCTGCATCACTATTTCAATGCCATCATCTACAAAATCAGTTTCAGGAGAATAAATGTAAATACCAGCAGCTGCGTTTTCTTTTGTTGCAGCAAGCATCAATTTAGTTTGATCAGAACCATCAAACGATGTTGTTCCAGCAAAATTTTCTGGAGAAGTATCTCTACCTGGAGCAATTACGTAGTATTTTTGGTTTGTATTAAATCCTAATGGTAATCTAACTAATCTTTTGTCTACTATTGTATTTGCTTTAGCTCTTGGTAATAGTCTTACCGCAGTTCCAGTTTCAAATTGGTGTGGATTAGATGTTCCACCACCAGTGTTAATTGTGAATAATGTTGCTCTTCTTGCTAAAGCAGCAACATCTACAGTAGATTCTACTCTAATAACGCTTGAACCATTTCCATTTAAAATTAGAGAAATGTTATTAAAATATGCTGTAATTGTAGTTGCGATATCAGCACATTCTGGATATGCAGTATCTTGTACAAGAGTAGGATCAGATAGAGGCAATAGAGATGCCCACACTCCTTCCTCTAACACGAAATACAGAAAAGCACTTGTAGAATTTTGTAGTGCGTTTACTGTGTTTCCAGTATTCAATCTGCTTCCCGCTTGACCAAGTTCAATTCTACTTGAGTCAACAATTCTCTTAATATATGTTCCTGCAGGTATATTTGATGTAATGGGGGTTGCGCCAGAAACTAACTTGCTATTTACAAAAGCATTTGGATTATATTCATTGACACGCATTCCAATGGTTAATCCAGTAGTATCACCAACATCAACAATTGCAGAACCAGAAGTTGTATCACAATTTTTGATGAGATAATCAAAATTTCTCATCGCAGCGATACAAATATTCTTCACATAATCATATGTTTCTAAAGTTTCAGTGAGTTCATTATTAATGTATGCTAATTGACCACCGATTAAATATCCTTCTGCTGCTTGAATTGTATTGATGTTTCCGCCAACTCTCAAATCCTGTACAACAGCATCAACAAAATATCCAATGTCTCTAAAACATTTTGATATTGTGATGTTTGGATTACCAGCAACAGATGGGAACTTTTCTAAAACATATTGATAAGCTTCTTGCTGAATAAATGTTTTATTATCTTGAATTCTATCAGCAGCATCCTGTGCTTTATTATTAATTAAAAATCCACCTGGATTTAGAGTTTCTAAAGACGCTGTGTAAATTTTAAATCCAGTTGGATCTAAAGTAGAATAAAATTCTTCACTTCCACCAGAAGAAATTGGATCTAATTTAACATAAATTCTTTCGTCAGTTCTTACACCAATACGACTTCTATTAATCGTTGCTGCTGGTCTGTCTTCTGGATCTCTGGCATCATCACTACCAATATAAAGTTTAGTGTTATTACTTACATCATTAGATGCTCTAATATCTAAAGTATAATATTGATTCTTAGTTGCATTCGATCTTGAATCAGATATAATCTTTGGAGGAATAATATCGGTAACATATCCACCTTTATCTTGGTTGAAAGCAAATCCTTTGAAACCAATTGCGTGTAGAGAAGTATTACCAAAGTTTGAGTTCGAGTTGGTGATCGACATGTCACCACCACTTTCCATCAGGAAGTGGTCATGGAAACCAACCGCGAAGACCGAAACGCACTGAATGAATGAGTCATCAGAAGCACGAATGTGGAAGTTTCTCCAATCATCTTTCCAATACGCATCACCTTTTGCGTGATATGGGACAGTAGCAAATGCATCAAGTAATGATGCCTGATTCCAAGTATTCGTGAATTTATCGTAACGAATAAATGCTCTGTCATCTCTTTGTAGAGAAACACCAGTGTACTGTGCAACAACCATCGACTTGAATCCAGTTGCCTTGGATCCATCTGCCCACATACCGCATAGACCCCAGGTGGATCTAATTGAACAGTTGAATACATATGGAGAAGCAGATTCTACCGAGTCGATTTCTGCCTGTGCAATTGCATTCGTTCCTAAACCATTCGCAATTGTGTAAGTTTGTCCATTGACAAGTCCTACACCAGAAGAATTCTTAAGTACTTTATAAGTAAAAATCTTTGGATTTTCTTGATCAATACTTTGTACTTTAAAAGTACCATTAAGTTCATCATTTAGATCAGTATTAATTAATGCTACATATTGACCAGGGAAATATCCATGATCAATTTTTGTGGTTACAGTAGCTAAAATGTTATTTCCACCATCAACATCTTGTACTTTGATGCTTTCAATGGTTCTTGTATCAGAAAGAGGTCCAACAATTCTATTTTCCTGAACAAGTGCTTCAAAATCACCATCATCAATCGATGGTTGGAATTGTACAAATGCTCTACCTACTTTTTCATAATAACGATCAAGTTCTTCATTATCAGCATAAGTCATGATAGTGATCTTATGGTGCGAATACTCAGGCACCGCAAGATTCGTAGTATTTCCTTTAAAAGCGTATACTTTACCTACTCTATCAGTAGGATTATATAATGGAGAATTTTCTGATAGATCACCATCTTTAATAGTGAACTGCCATAAGTAACAACCACCAGTTAGGTTGAAAATAGAAGTTCTTGCCTGTGAACCATCAACAGGATCAGGAACATACAATGGTCTAACAATTGTTCTTCTAAGATCATAACCAATTAGAGAACATCCTCTTGGTACTATAGCACCACCAGATGAAGAGTTGAACTTATAAAGAACGTTATCTGGATTAGAAAGATCAAGAATTGAATCATCTTGCCATTCTTCTAATGCACGGTTATAATTAAATACAGGAATAGTGCCAGTTATTTGAACCGAAGCAAGATTTTCTAAACTGCCTTCATCGATAACATCAATCAAAATACCCATCAAGGTATTAATCGTATTTTGAACGTCAATACACTGGGCGGCATTTCCAGAAGGTGAATGTGCTATTGATGGAGGAGGGTCGCCCGCAAAAGAAGGTCCAATTTGAATAGAAAAATCTTTGAAATATAGTTGATTCGTTACAGATTTCTGCAACATTTCTTTTGCTTTATTGAAAGCAGCAATAGGTTCTGTTTGCTGACCAACAAATCCTGTGGTGATTAAATTACCACTTCTATCAAAATAAGATTTAGATGCAGAAATAATATTACTATTACCGCCAGTTCTTAAATCAGCAATAATTGAATCTACAACAAAAGCAATATCTTTCTTAGCATTAACTTCGCCAAGAGAAACATTTTCCGAAACAGATTCAGCAGGTAATCCACTTAAATTACCATCATCAATAACATCAGTTACAACAACAGTTAATGCATTAATTGCAGATGATACACCAGCAACGTTTCCAGTTATAGTAAGATCTTTGACGGTTAATAGATTTGTAATCGCTTTAACCATTTCATCACGCGCTTTTTCAAACGCAGTAATGGATTGCGATTCTTCTCCTTGTAATCCCTGAGAAATCCAGCTTGTTCCAGCTTGATTAAAATAATTCTTGATGAACTTTCTGGTATATACGTTACCACCGCCTTGTGCTATGTCAAGAGAAATAGCATCAATAAAATATCCAATATCTCTCTTACACTTTTCTCCATTTACATCAGCAGGAATCGAAGAAGTATAAGAATTATTAATGATTTCCTGACGATTCAATTGAATCAAACGATATGAATCTTTAAATACAGACCAAGCACCTGTTTGAGGATCTCCAGGATAATAAAAATCTGGATACTGAATAGCAATTTCAGCAGCAGAACGATCAATAATTTCTCTTCTGTTTCCTTCAGCTAAGTTAGCAGCATCAATATAACGTTGCTCTGGATTAGATGATTCAACAAGACCTGGACGGTTATCGATATAGTGATTACCAGGCATCAACATGATGCTAAACTGGTCAAATCTGTCGTTATCCTTACCAGGAAGGTAAGAATAACGTGATACTTCGATAAATGCTCTTTGAATTGTTTTAAATGGACGAAGAGGTGAATTGCCTCTATTGTCTAATTCATCGGTAGCGTTAAAATCATCTGGAGATACGTATAGATATTTTCCTGTTTTGCTTGAGTAAAGATTATCAAGTCGTGTGAGAGGCATAATTAGTCAGACCCGTGGACTACTTTCTTCTTCAATATATTTATACAATAAAACCCCTCCTATCGGAGAGGTTTTAAAGTCACACGGAAGGGGTTCTGGTTTGGCAGTATCGCCAATGGGCAGGGAGGGATTTGAACCCCCGTAGGCAGAGCCAAACGGTTTACAGCCGTTCTCCATTAACCACTCGGACACCTACCCAAACTCCACAACCTGGATTCGAACCAGGGACCAGCCGATTAACAGTCGGCGGCTCTACCGCTGAGCTATTGTGGAATGAAAGTCAGTGTTTATCTAAAAGATACTCCACTGTAGTTGCAACGTCATTCATTGCATCTCTGAGATCTGGGCGTTGACCAGATTCTTGTTTAACCACTGGACGATAATCATCTGTAAGTGTCCATCGCCATTGATTCATTTCAGAGCAATACCAAAGATTAATTTTCATTTAAAAAACTTCTTTTGATTTTAGTTTTACCCAATTAAGTAAATTGTGGTATTCAAATTTATCGTCATTCTCTCCTTTTGATTGAATTAGGGTTTCTAAGGCTTCGATCACCATTTCGTGATCTTTCTTCGATAGAAGAGTCATATTTTTACCCTCGACTTTTTTGACGATTTTTTGGCGGAGATTTTTTTCCCGCTTTTGTGTATTTAGTTTTTGAATTTCGGATTTGTAATCCGAAGTGCCCAAGAGAGGACTCGAACCTCCACGCCGAAGCACATGATCCTAAGTCATGCGTGTATACCAATTTCACCACTTGGGCAGTGACCCCTCTGTTTGAGCATCGTTGAGAGGCTTAAGGGGTGTTTTCCTGTCTGGGAATCGAACCCAGTTTCCATGTGTGTTGTCCACCCGTCCTTACCAATAGACTACCAGGATTTGTGGTAGGAGGGGGGAGCATCACCTTAAGCCCCCCTCTTTACTTCACTTGGACACAGAATACTAAGACCAAGGAGAGGTTTTGGTTCCTACTTTTTTGGAAGTCCCGAACATTTCCAGTCCTTCCAAGAGCCCCATAACAGAATTGAACTGTTCTCTGCAGTTTACAAAACTGCTGCATCACCACAATGCTTATAGGGCTTGTCTATGATAATCCTGACGTGCTCTCTCACGTCGTTGAACTCTGCCTTTACCTTTATTCTTTGCCTTATATGTAGGCGTTTGAGAATGACAGTTTGGGCAGATAAACCTAAGATTGTCAGGAAGATTATTATAAGGGTTTCCATCAACGTGGTCAACTTCTAAAGTGATTGGGTTATTGTTCCACTCACTTATCCCACAGCACGAACATTTATAACCGTGTGTTTCTGTGAGATATTCTCTCAAAGCAATTTTTCCAGGAAGTTTTCCTCCGTTTAACCACCCATCAATTCGTTGTTTCTTTTGAAACTCCTGTTGACAAGTGTTTGAGCAATATTTACCAGTTTTATTTGCTGGATTGTATTTAAACTCAACAGAACAATTAGAACACTTACCTAACATAGTAGACCTTTTTATTTTATTTATAAGGTCTACATTCTAACAAACTCAAACCTACCGTATTTAGAACCCCAAAGCTGATGCTTATGTTCAGCACAGAATCCACGATCCATAACGTAATAATGAGTTGGTGTTATCTCAATTTCGTTTTGGAGGTAGGTTTTTCTTCCTTCGCGTTCAATGATACAATCACAACCAGTAACGCCACCAACAAATCTCTTTTCAGATTTTTGATACATCATCACTTCACATCCTTCTGCCAATTGAAAGTCATTGAAACTTATAGTCTCAATATTTCTACAATTAACAAACACTGAAGGATCTTTAAGTTTATAATTTAAAACTTTGATATTTCCTTCATGCTCTGTTGGTTGCAAAACAAATTGTCTATATGGTCTTTGAGGAGAATAGTTATATGCTTGCTCCCCATAAATCAAACCATTACCTATATTTACATGAGTAATATTGATCATTGCGAAACGAGAAGGATAAGACATTGCTTGTATTTTATTACAAAACTTACCTTCCATCAATCGAAAAAAATCATTAATCATCTTTGGGTAAAAGTTCTGGATTTTCGTATTCTAAATCATACATTAATGGATGCATTGCTTCCATCATCAAATAATTAGACCATCTAAACATTTCTTCGTCATCATAATCTCTATGTTGTAGAGCTTCTGCTTGAACTGAGGGGTGATCTTCTACTAAAGTTGGAAGATCATCAAAAGTATACGGAAGACCTTGAATGAAATACATACGCACAACATTGCCGTTGTAAAAACAGTATGCTTGCGTTAATGTGTATTTCATAACATTTGCCACTACAATTTATTTAGTGTGGTTTTGAGCGGCAGGATTCTATTGTAATATTCAATCTAAATCATCTATAACTTGAACATGAATACTGCTATCTTCTCTACCATATATTCCAGATGGATGGAAGTTAAATGCTATAGAATATCTATTTTTATCAGACTCATTTTTTTCAATTTGATGCTTTACATATGATGGGAAAAAAATTAGTTCGTTTTTTTCTGGTACATATGAAATTTTATTTGAATTATATTGATTTAATCTTTTATAATTAAACAAAAATCTTTCGTGGTAATTGTAAATATAAGGTCCAAGAAAAAAATTTATAGGAGATGGATTTTCTGTTATATAATAGCAACCAGAATAATAATAATTAGCATGAGTATGTTCTGTAGATTCTCCATTTGGAGAAGTCATTGTTGACCATGAAGATCCCACTACAAATTCAACTGATTGATCTATACTAAGAGTATTATAAGCATATTCTTTAAATGTCTCGGTAATTTTCTTCTTAAGAGAAGGCAATTTTTTTAAGAAATTTTTAGAAGTGCTCATAAAAACTTTATCTTTACCATTATGAAGAGGTTCATATTCTGCATTTTTTACTTCTTGTTCTATTTCAAAAAAATATTCTTGAGGAATAAAATTTTTGTGTGAAAAAAGAGGAGTAGAAAATATGTTATGTACTTTATGATTCATGATATTAGTTTTATATATTTAAAGAATTTTTAAATTCTTTAATAGGGCGAGGGAGACTTGAACTCCCACGGGCATAAGCCCAGCAGATTTTAAGTCTGATGTGTCTACCGATTCCACCACCGCCCCGTGGTATGTGACAATTATAGCAGGTTTTGCTAAGATTGTCAAGTGCTCCTTGAGGGGATCGAACCCACCTTAGCCGAATTATGAGTTCGGTGCATTCGCCAGATTGCTAAAGGAGCAAATGGGAGTGTAGGGAATCGAACCCTAACACGGGACTAATCTGGTCCACTTGGGCTTATAAGACCCACGATGCTCCATACATCACACTCCCATGAAGCGATTATATCAAACTAATCGCTTCATATTCGTCCCGTTGCTGTTAATAAATTCTTGAGTGCTTGCCTGCGCTTCTTGGCATTCCTCAACGCTTGTGGTTTGAGGTGCCTTTTTTGTTCTTTATTGCTGTGGTGTTGCCAGTTTGGCACAGTCATTAGACTTCCTCGACCCGTGTATGTATATAGTATAGCACGCTGGCGCTGGTCTGTCAACCCCCTGCCTGCCTCGACTTTTTGAGCAGTTTTTTGGCGGAGATTTTTTTCCTGATTTCATGTAACTGAATTTTCATTTTCAAAAAAGGTTTTAGAATAATGATATGCATTATTTGGAAAAGAACTCACTTCACCTATATGTTGAACAACACTTTGCTTGGTATAATATATTCTATAATTGTTTTGCGAACAAAAATTTCCCAAAGTATTATCAATATGATTTTGACCAATATGATCTAACAAAAAAGAAGATACTTTTAGTCCTGTATACCTTGGATAATAAATTCCTTGTAATCCCCAATATGCAGCGAACATTTGTTCATATTCAATATACTCAGAATCATCCCATGAATGATTGTAAGGATTATATAAACTTACTATTACTCTTGGCTTATTTTTAAATTCATCTTCTATGTCTTGAATTGTTTCGTTCCATTTATTAGTGAAACAAACATCATCTTCAAAGATTAGTTTAGTATCTATCAATGCCTTTATATAATTTGCGGTATGATTATAAATTCCCCTGCGCTTTTCATATCTATCATCAGGTAAGCATGATATTTGATTTATTCTTTCTTTATCTTTTATGAAAGAAACATCCTCACACCCAGAATAAACATTAATTTTAACAGGAACTGTAGAATTTTTTATACACGAATCAATTGCTTCATTTATATAAACTGTTTCTCTATTGATTGTGGTAAATGAAATATGTATCATATGATCTCACGAAAATTTTGTTCTATTTTATCAAGTAATTTAATATCATTAGTAATTACACCAAGACCATAACTGTTTTTAAAATTTAGTTTGGGAGCATTTATTTCTCGAAAAAATTTATGTACACCATAATCACTGTGGTAAAAACAAGTATCATGTAAAAGAATAACTCCATCAGTATTCAAAAATTTAGACCAAGTTTCATAGTCATTTTTGATGTCCTGATATTTATGTCTACCATCTATATGTAAAATATCTATAGGTAAAGACCAATCTTTGGCACAGTCTTCAAAATAACCTTTAATGAAAGTGATATTATTAAATTTAAGTTGTTTCATTTTCAAATTAACATACTTAAAAGTATTTCGAAGTCCACTATGTTCATCACCTTCAAAACAATCTATACCATATATCTTTCCAATCTCTGGTAGAGCAAAAGAAAATGTAGAAAATCCGTAGTCAACACCAAGATCTACTACAACAGAAGGTTTTTTTTCTCTTACTAACCACTCAGCAAATTCTATATGTCCAGACCATGCAGAAGGTATTTTTTTAAT